>ERZ772978.120-NODE-120-length-31859-cov-4.56823_pt1 | contig 31859 bp, 40 predicted proteins | sample MGYA00511675_ERZ772978 | MGnify/ENA primary metagenome ERZ772978 (study PRJEB29015, sample SAMEA2738092) | human oral metagenome | biome: human oral; feature: human-associated habitat; material: saliva | place: China | collected 2156 ... | reverse complement strand
GCTGGATAAGAAGAATACGCACGATAAGGCGAAGGGCTTGCGCAATGGCCTCAAATCTTTCACCCATAAAGAAGCGCCCGAGCCCTCCACGCAAGCTCATCCCTTGAAGTCCTTAGGTTATTTAAATATTTGTCTTAACTTTGCTGTGTCTTACGAGTATACCCGAGGGCATTATGCTGGTGAAGCGCACCAGTCTGGACCCAGGGTAGTAAGGGAAGCCGGTGTGAATCCGGCGCAGTACCCGCTACTGTGAGTCACTCCCTATCTGCATCTCCCTACGGGGATGATGGATAGGCTCCTCCTACGACGGAAGGACCAACGAGCTCTTCACCGAGCGTCTTGGCAGACCTTCGCCACTGAGTACGAAGCTACTTGGGAAGGATCATAGGAAGGAGAATTTAGGGTGATAAGCCAGGAGACCTGCTCATGAGATCCAATGTGTCAATCTCGGGAATAAGATTGGGAAGACATTGCCATGAGACGCTCCTCCTGATGGTAGCTCTCTCCGATGTGTGCACCTTCTCCTACCCTCCCGACGGGTCACCCGTCAGCGCTGGTAGTGAAGGAAGTCTTTCTGCCCCGCTCTCCGAGACGCGCAGTGGCTTCCAGATATTGAAATGTGTCGTGCGTATCACTTCGCCCGCAAGGACGAAGCCGGAGAGAAGGTCACCTCATCAGAATATCCCCCGATAATCTTTTGAACATCCTGCAGCTGTGTGCCCCCTATCGGGTCGTACACAAGCCCGCTTGTGACAAGTAGGACAAGGCTCTACTCTGTCTGGGATCTCTATGGGTCTGGTACTCGCAGGGGTCTTTCTTCATGTTCCTCCAACCTATCCAAAACCGCCCCTGCCCCCCATAGGGCCAGCCAGGGATACCTCGCTGGCTGCAGCACCTCGATCCACGCGCCGACCATGTTAGGTGCACGGCTCGGTCTAAGGCTCGTCACAGCTCTCCTCGGGGAGATGTGGCCTCAGCTTTGGCCGTCGCCGGCCCCAATATCTTGCTTGCCCCCGTACGTCTACTCTACCGAAAGAGCTGAGAGCAAGAGCAGTCATGCATACTACTTTATTTAAGGTCTATGTGAGGTATCACTACCCGTAGACTCATCCGAATACCATGGAGTCCCGACTCCTCATCCCTTCCGCACCCTCATCTCAGCATCCAATTCTCTACGGAGGCTTCTCGCTACGCGCTCTGCAATTGCTTATCTACCGATTTTACGTTACTTTTGCAGCCGAATGCGCACTCCTATGGTGTGCGCTACATGGTCGCCCAGATGGTGGAATGGTAGACACGAGGGACTTAAAATCCCTTGACCAATAGGTTGTGTGGGTTCGAGTCCCACTCTGGGTACAATCAATGGATATACCTCTCTGTAAATCAACAACTTACAGAGGGGTATTTTCTTACAGCGGACGTTTTAGCGGACGCTTTTACGGGATACCAGCCCCCAAAAGGCAAAAAGGAAGCCCCGAAGGAGCAATCCCTCGAGGCTTCCGAACACACACAAACACCACTCTGGGAGGTCACTGCCTCCCCTTTTTCCTTTTTGCCGTTATGCCCAGATGGTCAGCGTTATCTCGCAACCAAAACGCAGGCTTCCCTCGCTCAAAGGACGCAGAGATGCGGTCGCCATTGTCAGCGACCCACTCAGATAGACCAGCTGGCACGCTCTCCACCAGCGGGGTCGCCTCGGGGTCGTCTGGGTCATCCGCTAGTATAGTCGTTGTGTAGCACCTGCACTGAGGGTGCCACCCTGTAAACTTGAAGTCTTTAGGATAGTCACCTGCGAAGTCATCGCAGATGCAGTGGAAGGGCTTGCCATTGAGCGTATGGTTCTCGGAGAGATGAACACGCACCCCACGGACAAAGTCAAACGCTTGCACTCGCTGGTAGTCCGCAGTGCGGTAGGCGATATTCGTCTCGGTGGCGGTCAGTCGCAGGGCGTTCTTGTAACTGCTTCGATACACACCCTGTCCAGGATGATAGGCGGCTGCCGACTGAGATAAGCGCAGTTGTCCGTGTGCATCACGCACCCTGCGAAATAACCTCTCGGGCTCTCTGAGGTACGCACGCAGGTCACGGCTTAGAGCTGCACTATCCTTGCCCTGCCTTAGCCCTAAATCCAGAGCCAGCTCCATCTCTGACTTCGCCTGCATAGAAGTACGCCACACACGCCCCGACAAATCCATACCGCCCTCCTTTCGTGCGAGGAATGCTGCTAGAGCCTTCTCCCTCCGTGTCGAGGTCACACTCCCACGGATAGCCAGCTCGAGGGCGTCATTCTTTGCGTCTGCTCTCCCCCACGCATAAGAAACTGCGCTGGTCACCTCGGAGAGCATACGCCTAGACAGAGTGCGCACCAGCACATCTGCACGCTTCTTCGTGAGAGGATAGTCATCGAAGAGGAACGCCCGCTCTTGGTCAAAGTCCACAAGCGTAGCAATTAGCGAGGCTTCGTGAAGTGCCTCCTCAAAGATTGCAAGGATGCGCCCCTGCGCAACGCCTATTCGCTCGGCTATCTCCTTGGCGTAGGCTCGAGCATCTGGGAGGTTAGACTTCTTGGCCATTAGTACCTATACTGCTGGAATGTTACACGGCTTGCCACTATGTCGTTAGGGGCGTAGTCTGTGACCTCCATAGACTGGTAGCGGAGGTAGTAATCTTTCCCTGCTATCCTCCACCGCCCTTCCGCACGCTGACGGAGCAACTTACAGAAGTCAAGGTGAGAGCGGACGCAATTCTCACCACGCACCCACACCTCCATAGTTACATTGCGCTCCTTCTTCCCAGCACCCAGCGTAGTAGTAGATGCGTCCTCCGCCTTGCTTGACGCCTCTAACGCCACCTTGCGCTCTGGCTCAGAACGGAGCATTGTCACATCTGGGGCTACCTTGATACCAAGGCGTGTCCGTAGGTCTTCTGGTGTGAACACCCCCTGCACTACTACTGGCATCCCAAACAGAGGGAGCATCGAGGGGGTGAGCGTTATTCGTTGCCATCCGTTAAACGGCTCGTGAGGGGTTACGTGTGAGATAGTCGAAGCTAGCATAGTCCCCAGCAGGTCGAAGATGCAGGTGTCCCCCGCGTTGAATAGCTGGGTGGTCTTGACATCTACCACCACCGACAACGGCTCTAGGTAGATAGGCTCTCGAAGGTCGTAGTCTATTCCGTCGCTCTCCGCCCAATCTCCAGAGATGCGTGGGGCTTTCGCCTTGGGCATCTGCAGAAACGCCTCTGGGCTTGCCACCTGCACTGAAAGATGCACGCCTGCTTGTGTAGTAAGCGTTGTTGTCATAAGATGATAGCTGTATCTAAGGTTTGCACCTGCACATCGCAAGAGCTATCAGCGTGGATAGCCACAACGGAGTTGCCTCGTGCGATGATAATAGCATGCGCCCCGTGCATCAGAAGAAGAGAGGTTGCGCCCTCCTCCGCTCCGTTTGCGTATATAGTCACATCACCTGCCCCAGCAACGAGGTAAGCCCCACCGCTAACGGAGAGGACAGGTGTGGCGACATCTGAGAGGAGCGTCACCGGCAGGCCTGCGAGGTCATCCCTATGCTCCTCGAGGAGCTCCATAGAGGGGAAGCCCGTGGCGAGTGCATGCTCGATACCCCGAGGGTGCAGAAGGTAGTCGATGAGCTCCGCAGGCGTGTATTCCACGCCCTCGGTGAGTAGGCAAGATGGGCGCTTCACGCTCACCGCCTTGTATATCTGTTGGCTTAGCGTCATCATTCGGCAATCTTGAAGTATAGGCGAGCGCTCACAAGAGACTCTGCTCGCTCGGGGCTTGGCGTGGTAGACACGCCCTCAGCCAATCGGAAGAGAATATCCCCAGTGCTTGACGCACGAAGGGAGGTTGCCCAGTTCGTCAGCAGGCGTTCCAGCTCTGCACATCTCTTTAGGTTGGTTCTGCGGACGGCTGATGCACCCTCCATAAAGTCGGGAACGTATATAGTGACACGGACAAAGCCACTCTGTCGTTGGTCTGCCGTAAGGGCGGTAACAGACACTACTGCGTCTTCATCGTTGCTGTCTCTCGCCCTTGTTCCCTGTCGTCTCACGCTCCCACTGATAGCATTGGAGAGCGGTGTATCTCGTAGCTGCTCGATGACAGCCGTCTGGACATCCGTTGAGGTGTACATTGTGTTGTGTGGTTGTGGCTACTTGCGTTGCCATTTGAGGTTTAACTTGTCGAGCATCTTAGGCACTTCGACACGTGCGAGGGCTTCTGCGCTGTCGATAACATTGTAGCCCCTCGCTGCAACATAGTGAGCGTAGTGCATGCCAGCAACAACCACCAGCACATAGCCAGTCGGTGGAGCTTCTGCTATTGCCTTGGATAGGCTACTCTCTCCAGCGGAGCGCCCCGCAGGCTTATCTCCCTGCACGGACATCTCGCTTACTGGCACTCCATTGTACAGGACGACATAGCCAATCGAAGAGCGCAGGTTGCCCGTTCGGTCGGTGTAGCTGTTAGCCCTATTGTCTCGTGCTTCATTCACGCACTTCTCTCCTAGGTATATGAGATTGCGGACGAGCTGCGCACGCCTCTTGGCTATCTTCTCCTCGATAGCTTGGGCGATAGCCGACAACGGAGCGGTGGGAGTTATAGGCATCGTGGAGTAGCCAAAAACAAGACCTTGCGCACCGCCTTTAGTGGTCGGGCTTCCTTGACGGAGAGCTCCACCCCATTAAGGAGTAAGCGCTCTGCATCGAGTGCGTCCTCGTCCCACTCTATCAGTACACGATAGCGGATATTGGTGTACGGCTCCCCCTCGGACTTCGCTGCATTGTCGAACTCCTCGGTGCGCCATTGGCACTGAACGAACTCTGACCACTCGGGAGCGCCATCAACAGGGAAGCCGTCGGCATCTAACGCTCCGACGGCTTGTGGAAATGCTATCTGTAAAGTACCACTATTCGGGAGTAACATCTCTTATCTTTTGAGGAGTGACCCCTTATATCCATATCTCCGCTTTGCCTTCGGGTAAAGCGGGTCGGAAGGGTCAAGATACTTGCGGTATACCTTTTCGGCTTCGTGGCGGAGCGCTTCTCTCGTGGAGAACAGAACGTCATAGCTAATCCCCTCCTGCGTGACGTTTGGAGCACTGGCAACCATCATCAGCACATCGGCTCGGGCGAGTTGCCACGCATCACTGCCGAGGACTTCGCCACACGCCCCGTCATCGGGGTTCAGCCCTCGCCGCTGGGCGAGCAGGCGTACTGCCTGCCCATCCAGCGGATATGAGTGCTGAGAGAGTAGAGACTCTAAGATTGTCATGCCTTAGCCTTGGTTTCCTTCTTAGAGCCAGTCGTAGCCGTCTCCGTCTCGATGAGGTAGACTTGGTCGCCACCATCGATAACGGGGATAGCGTGAGCTTGCCCCATCGTAACCTCCGCCATGGGGTTCTTCTCGTGGTAGACGGACACCAGTGTGCCGTGGTCGCCTTCGGTGTAGATGACGTCCTCTGCGGGGCGCATCTTCTCGACAGGGTAGACCCACACAAGACGACCAACAACACTGCTAGGGAGGAACACCACGTTGGCGACTTCCCAAGGTGCGATCTTCTTGTAATGGTCTTCTGACGTCTGTACTCGGAAGGAGCTATCTACCACACGGACATCTACGCCGAGTTCGTCCTTGAGCGCATCGATAAGCACCGAGCGAGAGGGCGTGGGGAGGTCAGCCACATTGGCGACAACCGCACCGCCCTGATAGCGCATAGCCACCTGCTTACCTTCTGCGCTCTTTCGGATATTGTCAAGAGCCTTGCGAGAGAGCATAACCAGCTCGGGGCTACCAGTCGTAGAGGCAGCATCGAGAACAACCTGCATATCTGAGATAGGCGTTGCGTCTGCTTCGCTCCACTTCTTGCCCACCGTGTAGGTGTGCTCAGCCTTATAGCCGAAGTCTACACGGATACCATGCCCATCGCTATCCTCGTCCTTTACCAGCGTCTGACCAGTGGAGAGCCCCTGCAGGAACATCACCTCCTTGGCGACTTCGATACCCTTTACACAGAGGTCTACATCGGTGAGGAGCTTAGTAGCAATCTGTGCCTCTGCACCCCCGACGGCCTGCGCATTGAGTAGGTCGCGGATTTCGCTCTCTCTCTTTCGATATGAGATGCCAATCTTTGGAATTTTACCAGTAGCACGAGCGAGGCGGGAACGGCTCTTGAGAGGCAGGGGGGAATCCATCGCAACGACATCTGCTGAGACAACAGAAGTGGAGAGCGCGGCACTGTCCCATGAATCATTGAGAGAATTCTCCGGGGTGAGCATCACCTTGTACAGGAGCTTTGGCTGCTTGTCCTCGGGCGTATCGTTGATGCGCTGAAGGATTTTCGCCATCCCCATCTTGAGGTACTTATCGTAGTACTCCTTAAAAGTTGTTAAAGCCATATCTAAATAGGATTTAGGTTAGAGATTAGATGAACTCGATGCGGGGGAGCGCCTTCTTTACCTCCTCAGAGATAGTGTAAGGCGAAGCGGCGTCACGCACCTGCCCGATGGTCATAACAGGCGCAAGCCTACCGCCATTGACCAGCACATCGGCATTGAGTACACCCACGGGGGTCTTATCGCCAAAGGCGGAGTAAGCAGCCCCAGTAACGCCAGCGGCATAGTACTTGCCATCCTTGAGGAGGACAACGTGACCTGCACGCACGACAGACACGCCCGAGAGGAGCGAAGTGTCGAGGGCTACACCCGAGGGGATACCTGCGAGATACTTGGTGATTACGATAGAGCTGTTGCCGTCACCGACTACTGCCTTACCTGTCATAAGATCTGTCATAGCTATCTTGGTTTTATTGGTTAGTTACTTAGTTCACCCCAGTGAATGGGTCTAGGATAGCACCGCTCTTGGTGAAGTAGAACGCCTTGACGTCTGCCGTATCCTTTGCGAGGACGGCATCAGCCTTCACCTTGTACGCAGCGCCTTCCTCGGTAGACCACGATGGAGACACCGAGATATTCGCCATAGGGATATAAAGCCCTGCCGTGTCAGGGTCTTCTGGCGTGATGACGATGCTTGCAGCGTCCCCCTTGAGGAGCTTAGGCAACGCCTCACCCTTGAGGATGAACACCTCCAGCTCGAGGGTGTAGGAAGGTGCACTGCGTCGAACGTCAAGCGTTACGCCACCTTCCCCCTTAAGCTCCTTCTTTTCGCCTTCTGCGCTCTCGAACTTCGTAGAGTTCTCCTTTACAGAGGCGAGGGTCTGTAACCCAGTCGTGGGGATTGTCTTACCCGTGGCGTCAACGGCGCCAATCTTGATAACAGGCTTACCCCATGCAGCTTTTGCCATAGTTAAGTTGGTTAAAGTTGGTTGGAATGTTAGATTTTACCGAGGCTCGGGTTGTCGTGAAAGAGCTTCTCTACATCCTCTGCGGTAGCTTCAGAGCCTGCTGGAGAAGGCATCGGAGTTCTCGGGTTTGTGGCTAAGCCTCTTGTCTTCTCCAAGTCGATGATGCCTTTCACCTCTTCCCCGATACCAGCGGTTAAGGAGTTAAATTCATCGTCTGACAAGTCGGAGTACTTGATGCGCTTGTACCCACTTTGCAGATGCTCGGGGAGGTCACGGATGAGTGCATCAAACGTGGCCTTTCGGGCATCTACCACCTTCGACTGCTTGAGGGCTTCGACCTCTGCACGCAGAGCGTTGATAACGCCCAGTGTGTCATCGTTGCTATCTGCTGTCGTTGGTGTTGGCTCGGGTGCGTCAATGGTCTTACCATCTCGCAGGCCGTGCTTTTTTTCATAGTTCTTTATTGAGGTCGTCGCCGCTTCGTTGGCTCTGCGGTCTTCCTCCTTTGTTGTCTCCAGTGCGAGCTCCTTGGCTACCGCTTGGATAGCCTCCTCGCCTGCGTCTGGCATCTGCTTTCTCAGCAGCTCTGTAATCACGTCTAAGTTCATAGTTATCTACACGTTAGTGATATACACATATATACCAAATTACACGTATCAAACTCGAAACCTGCACAAAAAAAAGAGCGAGGAAGCTGTAAGGCTTCCCCACTCTGATTTTCACCCAAGCGCAAATATGCCTACTTGGGTTACGTAACGTAAGCCACGGGCGGAGACAACCGCCTCGCTGGCTCTACAAAGGTAGCTAATCTTTTGATACCGCCAAATGCTACTCCGAGTGAGTGCGAGGGTGAGCTTAGCGATATGATCCTGCTGTTGCTGTATGATAGCGTCCTTAGCCAAGAGGAGTGCCCTCAGCTCATCAAGGTGCGGGATGAGCTTATCTACTCCCTCGGGGGTGAAGGGCAAGCCCTCGCCCGTCGTTAGCCACTCTTCCGATAGCTCGGGGAATACGCCCCTAATCACATCCACATCGTACACCTCGCGAAGCCTCCACTGACGCAGTCGCTCTCGGGAGATACCAAGGATGGTCGCAAGCCCTGCATCCGTAGACGCACCAGCGTAGGTGCGCAGCGTGTCCAGCGTAGCCTGCATGTTCTCGTTCTTTACACTTGCCATATCATCTGTATATTTTCCGTTCCTCCGCAAAGGTAGTGAAAACGATTTACAAGCTATGGCATAGGGCGCATATAGCAACAACGATAGAGGGCTATTTCACGTTCCCTGCTCTTTTTGTCTGCCTTAAATCAGTCTACGCAGTAGCGGTAGCCACAGCCTGCGGGACACCAACGCACCGAGGGCGAGCGCAATAGCGAGGAGCGGTGCAAAGGCCTTGAGGCGCATTGACTGCCACGCAGTGAGCTTCGCTGGCACTTCGACAACCTCGGTGATGCGGATGCTGTCTATACGCCCCGTATTAATTGTGTCCACCCGCCAGCGGTCACGCCAGCGGTACACCTCTTTGACCTTGTAGATGGTATCGCCCGCCTGCTTCTCCGTGAGGTAGATGCTATCGTGGATATACACACTATCCAACCGCAGGCGGTCACGCCACTCTACCCTCGTCCGCTCTACGGGGACGACACGCACCCTCGGCGAGCAGGAGGATAGGAAGTAGCCCAGCAGTGCCACGGCTATAATCACAAGGAGCGTCTCCCACCGCCCTAATCTATTTGCTTTCATCGTAAATCTGTGTAAATGCTTTGTCGGGTAGCCACAGCTTGCTACCTTTGTAGGAGAGAGGCGCTGGGGCTGGAGATTGGCTTTCAGATTTCGTCATCATAAATCCTATCCAGCCCCGCCTCTCTATGCGCCCTGCCGATTGGTGGGGCGCTTTTGTTTAGGGCTGAGCCTCGCCAGCCTCAGCTTCCGCCTTGACCTTAGCCTCGTCCTCGGCTATCCACTGCGCCTCTAAGGCGATGGCTTCATCCTCGGGCGTGAGAGCCCAAAGGTCGGCCGCCGCTTGGTCTGGGCAGTAGAGGTAGTAGCCGATTAGTCGGTGGCTTCGGTTTACATAGGCGAAGCCGTCGGGAGCGATTAGTTCTATCATAGCTATCTAAAATTAAGTGTGAAGCCCTTGGCCGATGCCTTTTGGCTGTACTCTCTCGCCTCTGCCGTGTGTGCCGTCTGCCAAGATCGAGGGAGCGTGATAGACTTCCCTGTCACCTGCTGGAGGTTCTCCACGAGGTACTTCACGCTCTCGGTGGAGAGGTTGGTACTTTGCTGTAGGCTGAGGTCAGCCTTGAGACCCTTGATGCGCACCTCCTCCAAAGCCTCGCACCCGAAGAAGATGTTACCCGTGGTAGCCAGCTTCGTAAAGTCCAGCGTGCCGTTGATGCGTCTAAGGCGTGCGCATCCGTTGAAGGCGTTATCTACCTTGGTCAGCGCATCACCTGTGCCGAGCGTTACCTCCGTGAGTGACGAGCATTGGTAGGCGATCTGCGCTATCTCGGTCACGTTGGGGCACTCTCCTATGGTCATCGTCTTGAGCGATGCGCAGGTCGTGGCGAGCGATGCCAGCGTCGTGCATCGTGGCATTGCGCCTATCGTGAGCGTCTCAAGGGAGGTGCACCCGTAGAATGCTGATGAAGCACTAACAACGGCAGGTAGGTCGGGGAGCGTTGCCGTGGTCATCGACACGCACCCAGTGCACATTTGGTTGATAATTGAGATTTGCCCAGCGTTGCGTATCTCGGGGAGAGCCTTGAGGGAGGTTGAGTTGGCGAACATATTTGAGAAGTCCGCTGGGTTGAACTCTTGATACACCTCCAGCGTCGGGAGGTACTCACCCCTGAACTGAGCGAGCTGGCGCGCGCTGTACACGGGGAACACATACACCTTAATGTCTTGTATCTTGCCCGCAAGGTCTGTTAGCCCGTCAGTATCATCCACCGATACGCCCTTGGCACGCATTGCGGTGATGATGTCCCTGCGGTGGCCGTCTGCCTCCAGCAGTTGCGCCCCTGCGGTCGTGCCCTCCGTTGCGCTCTCGTCCGTGCCGTTGTTAATCTTGTAGAGCAGTTCTATCTCTGTCTTGTCCATTCCTTCTTCTGCATTTCCGTTGTTGCTTCTTGGTCTTGACCACTCCTCCCTCGTGAGCTTGGGGTTGTCCGTTGTTGTCTCGAGGTAGTCGTCGTAGGCATCCTTACCCTTCTCGCCCTTGCAGCTTATGAGGTACTCCGTGAGCGTCCCCGTGAATCCGTCTTCTTGGGCTAACTCGTAGTTGCTTTTCCCAGGGGCGCCTGGCGCACCCTTTTGCTTCTCAAGGAAGTCTTCAAAAGAACCATTGTAACCACGCTCGACGGCAGCTTGATAGAGGTCTTTTCCTGGCGCTCCGTGTAGGCTTTGAAGGTAGTCTACCTCCGTGCCCTCGAAGCCTTGAAGCTCCTTGGCTCGCTCGTAGTTCGACTTCGGGATGATGTCCTTGGAGAACCGCTCCTCTGTGCCTTGGTAGCCGTGCTTTACGGCTATCTCGTAGGCGCTAAGCCCACGCAAGCCTTCCAGCACGTTAGCCTGCACCTTGACGGGCGTCTCGTTGCTACCGTACTTAGTGACCTTGCAGAGGTCTACTACTATCTCGTAGTCGTGGTAGCCGTCGGCATACGCAGGGTCGGGGATACGCCCCGTGGCGATCAGCGTGTACACACCCAGCCCCAGCTGTCGTGAGATGTCCGCTGTGACCTCTACCACCAGCTTACCGTCTTCAACGGAGTAGGGTATGGTGGCTATCCCAGCTCCGCTATCGCTTGCCACCTTTACGCTCAGCTCCTCCAGCTCGGTAGGGTCGAGGACTTCTCCCGAGGGCTGTTTGACCAGCTCCACGGGTATCCTCTTGTCCGTGCCACGTTGCACCAGCTGGAGCACCTTGCCTTGCTCGCTCTTACTTCCAAATGGTCGCATATAGTTATTTTTTGCTCGGGGTGGTTGGTTGCAGTGGCAGGCGGTCACCCCTCTACCGCCCGCCCTGCTGTTAGTTCAGTCGCTTGTAGCTATTGCCGTCGTACTCCAGCACCTCGCCTCGTGGCGCTCGTGTGGTAGGAGCTATTGACACGTGTATCCACGGTGCTCTCCCCGCTGGATGCTCGTTGATGAGCTGGTCAAAGCCTCCGTGCGAGCGTATGAGGCGGAATAGCCTCCCGATGTCCGTGATTTGCGCTGGTCGGATGTCCGCTGCTTGCCCCTTGACGTGCTGGCTGGTCACCGCCCCGCCCACCGCTCTGTTGAGCCGTGGAGAGCGGAAGCCCGAGGTGACGATGATTGGTTGCCCAAACTCCTCACGCACCTCGTCTAAGTAGTCCATTAGGCGGTTGAGGTCTTGTATTTGCTCGTCTGTTGGGTCGTTGGGGATGCCCCGAGAGATAGCCGTACCGCTGTGCGTCATCTCGGAGAGGGAAAAGTACTTGCTCATAGCTCCGCCTCCTTCTTCTTTTCCTCCTTCAGCGCCTTGAACTCGTCAAGGCTGACGTCTATATGTCGCTCCGTCTTCTCTATCACAAGGCGTCGCAGGGTCTGCCAAAAGCGCCCCTCGCTGTCCTCACGACACGAACCCATATTCTCCAAGATAGAGAGTAACTGTTCCCCACAGACTGCCGTTGTGAATATCATAGTTAGGGGGATAGAGTGCCCCAGCACATAATGCTCAAGGAGGTAGCCCAGCAGGATAAGGATTGCTCGCTTGGGAATGGTCTTTGTTACCGCCTTGCCGAAGGCTGAACTCTTGAACTTGGGCTTATTGTCGACCGCTTCGGGGTACTTCTTGTACACACGCTTGCTTAGGCGGAAGGCGGTAATAACATCGTAGAAGACGAATACCACCATTACTGCGAGCATCGGGAAGGTTGGGCGGAACACCGCCACAACCCAGCCGACTAAGCCTCCCGCACAACTGAATAGGGCTTTGTAGACCCACTGAACGTTTAATTGCATAGTCTTTGGTCTTGGTTTGGTTATAGTTTGTTGGTTAGTAGTTGTCGCCTATGATGGTGAAGGAGAAGTCAACGTCGTACGGCGCATTAAGAAGATGCGTGTAGACCTCAAATGAGTTGGCGGTCAGATTGCCGTACTTCGCACTTGAGCGTGAGTCTCTCCCCACGTCCATGCAGAATACAGCGTATCGTGTGTGCCCGAGGTTGTGCGTGACGAGAAACGTGCCACGCCCAGTGCGTCTGATAGTCATCCCGTCGGCACGTGCGCCATACTTGTACTCAAAGGATCCGCTCCCAGCGCTCACACGCCCTCCGAGCAAGATCCCCGAGGTGTCCATAGCTCCCCTCACTCGCAAGCCACCTGCAACCTCCAGCATCACGTTACCAGCGTTGCGGATAGCGCCACTCACGGCGTCCACGTAGGGCAGGCGTGAGCGGTCTGCGTTGATGTAGTGCTCCGCATCGTGGAAGACAAGGAAGCCCGACTGCGTGAGGTATGTGCCTCTATCTCGCCTGCTGTCTGAGGTCACACGGATGTCCGCACGCACATTCAGCTGGCTCTCCCTATCCACATAGTCCCCACGGAAGATGAGGTAGAAGGACAGTGTGCCGTCGGGGTTGACGTTGCCCGAGAATGAATATGAGCCACCAGCGGGGGATAGACGTACCTCGGGGGAGTAGGCGGGATAGCTTGGGTAAGGCGACGCACTCACCGCAAGAAAGCCCTTACTTGAATGTCCATAGCGCACACGCCCGATGAAGGTAAGCCTAACGTCGACCTTTGACGAGGCTGTGACGTATCTCCCGAGGTCTTGTGGCTGGATGATAACCTCTACTTCCTTGGCGCTTGGCGCTTGGTGGAATAGAATGTCTCTCCCATAAAGCCCCGTCAGTTTAACCTCGGGGAGATTTACGACCACGTCCTCCGTCAGCTTCCCTCGGCTGATCACCTTGAGGTCAGGGTGCGTGTCGCCAATCTTCACTGCGTAGGGGTTCTCAATGTCAGGGCTGTCCCTGTAGCGGTAGTTCTCAAGGTAGAGGTGGGAGCCTGCTGCGCCTTGCCCCTGCGGGTGGCGTATGTGGAAGTAGCCGAAGTCTGCGCTCCCGTCGTGGTGGATAGCCGTTTGGTACGTCTCGTTGCCCTCTTCTAAACCCTTGACGCCCGCTGCGAGGGCTGGCGCTCCAGCCTTACCGCTGATGTAGGAGCGGATCTTCCCGCTCGTGTCCTTAGCCCCGACGAGCGTACTCAGCACCACACCGCCCTGAATATCCGTAGTACCCTCGTGGATAGCTTCGTGCAGGTAGTCCGAGGGGTAAGGCTTCTCCCCACCGTCGGGGTGGCGGAACTTAATCTTGTCACTCACGATTTCTCCCGTATTTAGGTTAATGGTTGTGCTTCCGTCTGCCGACGTGATGCGCTCCGTGCGTATCTGGCTTGGCAGTACCTCTGTGAAGCCGTAGAGGCGAGAGAAGGAGCGTGCGCCAGTCTCGTCTGCGGAGGAGAGCAGGCCGAGCAGAAGGCACGTTGCCGAGCCGTCGTTAAGCTCTCGGGGGTTAGTGTCCACCACGAACGCCCCTGCGAGCGAAGCCCCTACCCCATTACTGCATCGTGCGTAGATGTAGTAGGACTTATTGGGGTCAGAGAGCGCAGGCGTACGCGTCTCTGGGAGCGTCCATACCTTCCCTGCATTAGGCTCAGAAGCAGAGAGCGTACGCGAAGGGTTGTACAGCCACTCTATCTGCCCAGCTGGCAAGCGCAATACCTGCGTATCCTTGTTGTACTCTGGCGTCCAGTTCGCAGGGGTCTTGAAGCGAAGTTGCGTCTGCGGGTCTCCTGCGATGAGCTGCATCGTCTTGATCGTGGCTGGGCTGATAGACGAGGAGAAGCGCTCAGCAGTCGCTCGTGCTATCTGCTCCGAAGCCTCCAACGCCTGCTTATAGTTGCGTGAGCCTTCTTGTCGCACCTCCTTCACCGCCTCCTCCTGCCGTGCGCCCTCTTGGCGCATCTGCTCTATGGTCGTGAGGATAGATGAAGCGGATACCCCAGTCCCCAATTCAATCTCGGGCGTTTCGGGGCTGATGAGATAGTCCTTAATCCCAGTGATGCGCAAGTCTACTCCGTAGGGGATTAGATCGGGGTCGGACAATCGAACGTACCCGCCGAGGCGGATAGCACCGCCCCTATTTGTCCAATCCTTTTTCGCCCATAATCCGTCAAGGTCGGCACGATAAACATATGGGTGCTGTGTCGCCTCGTGTAGGTGCTTGAGTGCACGACGAAGCAACTCCCACTCTGCACCAGTCTTAGTATTGTTATCACGGATGTAGGGGGCAGGAAGCTCCACAGAAAATACCGCGTACTTGTCGCCAGCCTTAGCGATGTACGGAGCTTCTGGCATCCATACCCCGTCTACCTCCTTACCGATGATGGTAAAGCGTCTGTCCTTGTGGGTGTACTCCGCCTCGAACGTCTGCCCAGCGAGCATACCGCTTTGGAACGCAATGGTAAGAGGCTGGTTCGGGATAAGGCACTGCGTATAGTCAAGTGTGGCAGGTATAGAAGTGTCGGTAAAGGCAAACAAAGGGTGCTTATCCTTCGTCTCGCCCTTGAGCTGCTCAAACGTCGTCACGCTACCCACTCGAGAGGGGTAGATGTCGGTAGCGTCTAAGCTACCCTCGCCACCCGTGAGCCCCTCCGTCTGCACACGCTCCACATAGTCGCCATTTGGGCTAACCAAGTATAGTGCCTGCGTTCTTGTATTGTACCCTGCTTCTCCTGCAAACCTATCCCCATCAAAGAATACGGATTCGCCCTTAGGCATGTGCAGGGTCTTTGAGCCGTACCTATCGTTGCGGATGTTGCGATCTGACCCCCGCACATACAGACGCTGGATAAGGGTCTGGCGCTGGTCGTTCTCACGCTTCAGCCCCGACTTCAACCCCTTATCCTTCCCATAGGCAAGGGGTAGTGGGCTGGTGGCGTTCGCCTCAATCTTCCCCAGTCGGATAGCCTTACCCTCTGCTACCCACTCAGTATCGAAGGTTTTGGCGATAAGACCCAGCGCACTAAGGCAGTCCGTATGGTCGTAGCTGATGAGCTTCTCGGGAGCGTCAAGGCAAGACGCAATAGTCCACTTCTCCGCCTCGGTGTCCGCACCGCTCGCTGCATCAATGAGCATTCGCAGATGCTCCTCGGGCTTCGCAGTGAGGTTGAACTTCACCGCCCCATCTGTGCGGTGCTTCATTCGCCACAGGCGCAGGCGTTCACAGGGCGCACCAAGCGTTAGCGAATGATGATAAGACTTGTCGTTATGCTTCGTGATGACTGCAGGGGATAGCAGTGTGTAGGTAGCCCCCTCGAAGCGAATAGTAGCCCCCACGGGGATAGTCGTAAGGCGGTCAGAGACAAATGTGAGGTGGATCCTGTCCTCCCCCGAAATCTTCCTATATCGGTAGCTCGTGTCCTCGGGGGTAACGCTCGTTAGCGGTCGCCCATTGACGAAAAATGCAATAGTCATAGTCGGCTCGGTTGGTTAGTATGATGCTTCGCTCGCTTCGTACTTGCGCTCCTCTCGGATGTCATCGAGCGTTCTATCTGGGTCGCTCGTCCAGTTGAGGAAGGCTATGCCGTCACGCTGGGAGATAAGCCCTGCGGAGAGCGCCTGCGCAATGTTCTGTATCGTATCCTTCTCGTCTGAAATCTCGAAGGGCTGTATCTCTACCTTCGGGACGATGCTCATAAGAGCCTCGGCAAGGTCGGGGCGCATCACCGAAGCGAAGGATCGAAGCACAGAAAGCTCGCGGAGCAAGAACACCTCCAGCTCGCCAGCCTCGTCTAGCACCTTGAGCTTCGCATCAATGTAGAGTTGCTTACGGCTCTCGCCACTCATTGGCGTGCTTTTCATCTCGCTGTGCGACCAGTCGGGAAGCTGGAGCGCATCGAAGAACGTACTGCGCAGCGTCTGATAGTGGAATTTTAGGCTGTCGGGAGCGCCATCCCACGTGACATACTGCATGCTTGAACCCTTGGGAAGCTCGAAGATTGAGCGGAACTCGCTGTCGCTATCCTTCTCGTAAACCCCGTCCTCGTCTTCCTCCTCGACTTCCTTGTCGTGGATTACCGCAAGAAGGGGCTTTGCGTTGCGTCGCAGGTAGTTCCCGTTGCGAGATAGTGAGAACTCCATCTCGTCTACATTGCTCGACATGTCCTCCCATGCAGGCGCAGGGCGGTAGATGTACACCGCTGGTATCTTGTCCAGCCCATGAGGTGCACGGCTCTCCAGTCGCCACTCATTGCCGTCAGCTGTATAGATGATGCGCTCTCTGTCCGTCAGCGTCTCGAGGTATATAGTGCCACCCGAGCTATACTGCACCGAGAGGGCGACAAGGTCACCGAACGCATCGAAGAGTGGGAATATCTGATGCCCATCCATTGGGCTAAATGTGCGCTGTCGCAGCGTCACGATGCTATTAAACCCATAAGCGGTCGTAGGCTTCTCGACTGCGTGCCAGATGGTGGCCACCTCGCAACAAGCGAAGTACTTCCTCCCCCTGGTGCGGTTGAGTGCGTCGATACGCAAGGCGTTGTACAGGCGCTCGATGAGCTTGGCTGCCTCCTTCTGCTTGTCGTCGTCAGCGGTGTAGCTTCTCGCCACTGGGGTAGCAAAGCAAAGCTCCGCAGTACGAAGAGCTGCGAGCTTCTGAAAGGGGAGAACTACACGTGTAACCTTCTCCTCCTTGTTCGCATCCGTGATGATGTCGGGGTACTTTGACTTGCTAAGGACTGCATGCTCCCGAGGATCATACGCCTTTCGTAGCTCTTCCCACGGGGGGACTATGATGTCCTTCCTTTTGAGAGCCTCTACCGCATCGCCTGCGGGTAGCTCTAAAATCTCGGCTATATTCTTAAGCTCCATATACGTAGGTTGTTGGTCTTACGTATAGTTACGAAAATAAAGAGAGCGAGGCGGAAAACTGCACCCTTTTATCTGCTGATTTATAGCGCATTTGACCGACTGCACAATACGCAAGAGAGCCGCCCAACGCTGGTAGGACGGCTCTCTATTCGGTTGGATTGGCTAGTCTTTGAGCTTTACCCCTCGGGTCTGAATGTCAGACACGCCACGCTGGAGTGCCTGCACGTCCTCCCTTATCCCCTTTAGGTGAGAGGTATTGTCGTTGATAGCTGCGAGGTGTCGGAGCTGTTCGCCCGCAATAGAGTAGAGGCCACGCACGTCACTCTGTATCTCGCTCGTTAGCCCCTGCATCGAGCGTAGTAGTCCGTTGTTCTCGTCTACACTCTCTTGCGAGGCTTGGGCTATCCCCCTCTTCGAGGCTTGGTGGTCAGCCTGCGAAGCCCCCAGCGTGTCGGTCAGTTGCTCTTGCACCGCCTTCATCGCTGCGGTATATGCAGGGACAACCTTTGCGCCTACCTCCTTCATATCTCGGGTGAGCGAAGTCGTGAGATTGGCCACCGCCTTCGGGTCAAAGCCCACGGCAGAGAACTTAGCCTTGTATCGGTCATAGATGTCTAGGATAGGCTTCATTAAGAACTGCTCGGTGAGCTGCCTCTTCACAATGTCACGCATAATGTCGCCCACCTTTCTGTTGAACGCCTCGGCGGCGTCCTCCCCACGTTCAAAGGCGGAGGCGATAGCATCCCCAAGCTCGTCGGCCATCTTGGAGAAGTCGCCACCCAGCACGTCCTCGGTTAGCTTGTTGATAACCTCGCTCTGCTTCTCGCCCAGCTCCGCCAGCTTGCGCCTATACTCATCCACCTTGCCTGCGTCCGTCTTTTTCTTCTTCTGCTCCGCATTCATCTGCTGGGCTACCGCAAGCTGTTGCTCGCTCATCGCCTTTAGCTGCGCACGTGCGTTGCTGTACTTGTCCGCCCCGATAGCTTTGTTCGCAGAGTAGGCTACCTTCTCGTATACTGCAGAGAGCCTGCTGGCGGCTTCCTCGGTGCGCCTGTTGAGGTACGCCACGACTGAGCCAATGTCGGAGATTGTACCCTTGTACTCCCCGACCTTGCTTTTCGCACGCTCGAGGGCTTCGGTCACTGCTTCGTAGCTATTCACCACACGCTCCAGTTGCATAGTGCTTGCGTGGTCTACCTCCCACTGCAGAGCATCTATCCTACCCTGCAGCGCCTTTATCTCCTCGTCACGCTTGCTGTCGTTGTTGAATAGGTTGGCTATCGTCTGGGCTACCTGCATAGCCGCCGAGATGACCGCAAGGATGACCGTTGCACGCTCTACCGTCTTCATCGCCGTAGCACTAGCCGTGGCGGTTGCCTGCATCGAGGTAGCGGATGTCTGCGTGAGTTGCAGGATAGAGTTAATAGCACCGAACGCACCAGTGGCGATAGATCCTACACTCTTGAGGAGCTTTCCAGCTGTACCGCCAACCGCCTCGCCCAGCTCATCGAAGCTCTTAGTGCCCTTGTCGATGATGTCGGAGAGGTCTTTCCACTGCCTAATGGTTCGTGCCTGTGGTGCAGCCTTGTCTCTTGCCGTTGCCTTCTCGAGAGCCTTGGAGAGGGCGTCCACCTTAGCACGTGCCTCCGCAACGCTTGCGCCATCTACCCCAGAAGCCCCATTAAGTGCTTCGAGCTGCTCCTTCGCCTGCTCCAATGTCGCCTGCAGTTGCTCCAGCGAGAGCGTCGCTATCTGCTCCATCCACGCCTTGAACGCCTCGGAGCGACCTGCGAACTCGCTGTCAATAGCAGAGAGGGCTTCACGCTCCTTGCGGTTGAGCTCGTCCTCATTGCTCTTCCCCGCCCCATCGTGGTAGGCGGTGCGCCTGCCCTCGGCATCATGCTGATAGAGGGCTTCACGCCTGCGGGCATAGTCCTCTGCGACCTTCGCTCTCCGCTGTTCGTAGCTCTCTGCTCCGCTGATTAGCTTCTCCCAGTGTTCTCTCTGCTCCTTTAGCTCGGCTTCTCTGTGGATGCGCTCCTGCTCTGCAAGTAGAGCTCGTGCGCTCTCCCCAAGATTGTCCTTAGTATACTTCGTTGGGTCGAACACCTCGCCCTTATCCTTAGCTTTGGGGTTAGCAGCTTCCCACTTCTTGCGCTCCTCGGTGCGTAGAGCCTCGACAAGCTCCGACTCTTGCTTGATGCGTGCCGCCTTGCGCTTCTCCGCATTGAGCTTGAGTACCGCTTCTTCCTTCTCCCATCCGTCAGCCATCGTGGCTACTCGCTCCTCCTGTTGCTTGAGCAGTCGTTGTCGTTCGTCCTGCGCCTGCTTCTCATCGAGGAGCTGTAACTCTACCGCACGTTGCTTGCGCTCTGCCACCTCGTGCTGGGTGTTCTTCTTGGCGGCGCTTCCACCGCCTGCTCCTCCGCTCTTCTTCGGCTTGAGGCTGTTCCCAGTGAGCGTTTCGTAGGTCTTTGCATACTCCTCCTGCTGCTTCTTCAACCCTTCGATAGTCTTAGCCTCCTCGCCAGCTCTGATACTGGCATCCTTGCCCGCACGTATCTTGGCGATTTGCTCGCTGGCACGCTTGTACCCTTCCGCTGCCTTCTTCGCTGCTTCGGCTACATTGCCCTGCGCCTTCTCCGCCTTAGTGGCGGATACCTCGATATCTCCGTATAGGGCGTTGATCTCCTTGATGCGTGCCTCCTTGCTATCCTTAGACAGACGGAGCTTGTACACCGCATCGTTGAAGTCATACACAGAGCCTAGAGACTCGCCAGCTGCGTCCATCTTCCTACGGAACTGCTGAACAAACTCCTTGCTAAAGCCACGCCCGCTCTCGATAGCAGCACGCACTTGTGCGAACTGCTTGTCTCCGACTTCCGCACCGTACGCTTTCTGGAGCTTATCGCGCACCTCCTTTAGTAGCTTCGCATCCTTTTCATAGGAGCTATCCCCGAGGTCTTTTATCGCCTGCTCTCTGTGGCGTGCCATAATGGACTTACGCACCTCAGTAGTGAGTGCAGTATAAGCACCTGCAAGGTCGTTCACCTCGAGACGCTCCTTTACAAGTGCGCTAACCGCCTGCGGGGCTTTGGCTATGAACTCCTGCTTCTTCTCGTTGTACTTAGACAGAGCTTCGTTATGTTCCTTTTGGCTCTTAGTTCCGTCCTCGGTAGCCGTCTTAGCCTCCTTGAGCGAGCGGTAGAGGTCATCGATTACTGCCTTTTCCCCCTCATACTCTCGCACCGCCTCAGTGTGGCTCTCCTTGAGCTTGCGTGTCGCCTCCTCGGCTGCCGTCTCATAGGTCACCAGCTCATAGATACCATACGCGAGTGCAGCGACTGCGGCAGCAGCTAAGGCGTAAGGGTTCGCCATCAGCACCGCATTAAGTCGAGCGGTCACCCCTGTAAGCGTGGTCTTTGCTGCTGAGAGCACCCCCGTTGCGGTAGCCTCTGTCGTCTTGCTTGCCGTGGCAATTGCGTTGAGTTGCGCCTCGGTGATTGTAACACCTACGGCAGCTTGTTGCGTCACCAGCTGTTTACGCAGTGCAAGCGTGTAAGCCTCAGTGCCAATGGTAAGCCCCTGCTTCTGCACCATCGCAAGGCTCTCCACGCTTAGCAGGGCTTCAAGGCTTCGGGCTTCTGCCACCCACGCAGAGGCGGAGCGTGCCTTGTCGAGGGCTGCGGTAGCCATAATTACAGCCTTGTAAGCACCAACAGCGGTGACTGCTGCGAAGATAGCCTTAGTCAGCACCTCCCAATTCTCTACTGCGGTAGTCGCAATGCCGATACCCGCACCGATGATACCCTCGGTGCGCTCGCCCATCTGGTTAAGCATCTGCTCGTAGGCATCTGAGAGTGCACCCAGCTGACCTCGAAGCGTCTTACTCTGCCCCTCGAGGTTGCCATAGAACAAGCCGCCCGCACTCGTTGCGCTAAGCAGTGCGCCCTCGACCATATCGATAGAGATAGCACCCTCTTCCATAGCCTTCTTGAGCTCCGCCATAGACTGCCCAGTGGTGCGAGAGATTTCAGCAAGGGGGTTGAACCCTGCGTTAATCATCTGATTGAGGTCTTGACCCATTAGACGCCCAGTGCTACTCATCTGCGAGAAGGCAAGGGAGAGGCTTTGCAGCTTGTCTCCAGATCCTCCCGATATGTCGCCTAATTGTTTGATGATAGGCACAACCTTACTCCCTTCAATACCGAAGGACAGCATCGTCTGTGAAGCACGGACGAGGTCGCTCAAGTCCATGGGCGTCTCCGCACCGAAGCGGGTAAGCTCGCTTAGCACCTCCTTAGCTTTGGATGCCGAGCCGAGTAGCGTGGTAAACGAAGCCTCGAAGCCTTGGAACTCCGCACGTGTCTGAACGATGCTGCGAGCAAATCCCAGTAGGGCGGTCGTCCCGAAGGTAGCCGCTATCGTCTGCCCTACTCGAGAGAACGCCCCCTCCATCTGCGACACAGACGCCTCGATAGGCTCGGTCTTTTCCACCACGCCATCGAGTGCGGTAGTAATCTCCTTGCCCATCTTCCCGATAGCAGGGGTGAGCGTGGAGAGCTTCTTATCCATGCTTGCAAGGGCTGCGCCTATGTTGTTGCCTGCTGTCGTGGCTGCCGTGGCGACCTCTCCGAAGCCCTGCGACATCTTGGCGGTGAGTGCGTCAATGTCCGCGCCTGCCTCGGTAGCCTTCTTGCCTATCCTCCCGAACTCCTGTTGTAGCTCTTGGCTCTTTGCCTTTGCTTGGCTATCATCCAGTGTGACCTTGAAGTCAAGCCCGCCATCTATTGGGGTATTGCTCATAAGTAGAAATCCTTTAAATCATCATTCGTTAATGTCGCTGCATCCTTGACCTCCTCAGCTGGCTTGCTGTCCTCCTTGTAGCTTGGCGCGGTGGCGAGGTAGAGCACTAGGTTTTGGTAGCTCATCTTGTAGAGGAGGTACTCGGGCGTCACCCCGAGGTACTTAGTCGCAGATGCCATTAAAGCCCACGGGCTGTCGTTGTCTGTTCCACCTTCGTCGGCTTCGCTACCCTTATTGCGCTGAGGAAAGTGGTAAGAGCGAAAAAATCACGCACCTCCAAACGCTCGGTAAGGCGCAGGAACGCGAGAGCGAGGTCGGACACCCCGTGCTTCGCCTCAATCTTTCGTGCGAGCTTCTCCACTGGGTCACCCTTGAGCAGGCGAAGCACACGCTCCAGCATCGAGGGGAACGGAGCAGGCGCACCGAGGATGAGCAAAGAGATAGCACGCGACAATCCGTGGGCGTGCCGTGCCGTACGTAGTGCGGTGATAACTGCCGAACTATCCTCGCTCGCTGGCTCGAGCATCTCATCGGGGAGCTTACTCAGCTCATCGCTTACACTTATCAGCGTGGCGAGCGTGGGTGGTGCCACCTTGTACACCTCTTCCCCGATAGTTATCTCTGTAACACGTTGGAGTATTGCGTCTGCTGTCTTTGTTTCAGTCGTTGCCATAGTTGGTTGGTTAGTATGCTAGTCTGTATATCTTTCCCTTGTCGAGCTTTGCGCGCTTCTTCTTGTCTAGTATCTCGGTGAGTACGACATAACGCACCGCGTCGAGAGCGTGGTTGAACGCATCTATGGGCTGGTCAAGCCATCTGCCGTCGTGTGACTGCCTCCACGTGTAGCTGCGTAGCTCCTTGCGGAGGTTGTTAGATCGCTTTGTAACGTAGATTTTCATTGAGCGCATCTTGTCGATACCAGCCTTAATCGAATCTGCGCCCTTTGTCGCTGGGTGAATGTCTATGCCCCTGCGTGCTATCTCAGCTATCGTGCGAGGCTCTGCGCTATCGGCTATCACCTTCACCCCCTTTGCTCCAGCTCGTAGCAGGTCGGCAATATCTGAGGCGAATAGCCCCGACTGATAGATAAGCTCATCGAGGTAGAGCGCGTCATCAGTATACCCTACAAGGATAGCGGTGGTAGGGTCGTTGGTGAAACCGAAGTCCATACCCACACGTATGTGGCGCAGTCCCTCGGGGAGCGCATCGATAACCTCGTGCGAGGGATACACCAGCCCCTCCACCTGCGCCTGCTGACCCTCGCCATACACACGCCATAGACTGGGGTTCGTCTCCTTCAAGGATAGCAGGTTGTCGATGATAGTCTGCTCCAAGAAGGGGTTATCACGGAAGGTGGTTATGAAGTGATACGTGCGCTCGTCCCTGTTGAGGGCGCAGAGCCAGTGGTCTTCGCTGAATGAGGGGTTGTAGTCGAGGACGCAGAAGCGGGTGGTGCGCATTCGTAGCTGTTGCCACTCAATCTCCAGTAGCTCGTTCGCCTCATTGACGAACAGCACGTCACGCTTGCGCCCTCTGAGCTTCTGTTCGCTGTCGGTGCTGATGAAGTCTACTACCGAGCCGTTGGGAAGCGTGTAGATAAGCTCGCTCTTGTTGAACGCCTTTTCGTTCCACAACTCCATGCGGAGCAGTATCTCCTTGAAGTCGATAAGCACCGAGCCTTTGAGGGCTGGCAGCGTACCACGGACAATCGTTAGGCGTGTCTTAGGGTGCTGGGCTAGGTAGGTGATTAGGTAGATGAGGATATTGTACGTCTTCCCCGAGCGTGACGACCCTTGGGCAGAGATAACTGTCTTCCCTGCCCGCAGAGCCCTGTCGAGGATGCGCACAATCTTATTCGCCCTTATCGTCATCTGCGTCTACAATCTCCACACGGATAGAGGGTATCAAGTCCTTACCGCCAGCCCCAGTGACCTCGGTGCGTTCGCTGTACCCTCTGGAGCGCCCCCTCGTCTTGAGATAGAATATGATGGAGGTCACGTCACCTTCGTCTATCTTGTTCATCAGTGCGCTCTCTACGTGGTCTACCTGTATCTCACGAAGTGCATCTACTGCGCTTGCGAACTCTGCGTCCTCGTTCATCCAGCGGTGGAACGTGCAGCGAGCAATACCTGCAACTTCGCAGGCTGGGTGGATAATCCCCCTGCTCGAAGCGAGGGCTTCCAGCATCTTCTGCTTTCGTGCGTCCTTGGCTCGCTTGGCTTCGCTCCCCTCTGGGCTTGGCCCTTTCTTCCGACCTCGGGTGAGCTTAGACTTGTCGGGGGCTGCCCCTTTCGCCTTCTTTTCTGCCTTTTTATCCATAGTCTTGTTATTTGCTATCAGCTACTTACGTATAGATACGAAAAAAGGGGCAGTGCGCCCCTTTTCCGTTAGATTAATCCCTGCTTTATTGCAGAGTGATACTTTTCTGGCGTTGTTGTCTCGATGGTGATAGTCGAGTAGCCGCGCTTTAGGACTATTCGGTGCAGTCTCCCCTGCGCTTTCTTCTCTGCTATCACCCGAGCCTTTACGGCATCGAGACACCGCTCCCGCTCTGTTTGCTCCTCGAGGTTGATATACGACCTCTGCTGGTACATACGCTTCTTAGCGGCGTAAGTAGTATCGGTCTTTCCCATAGGCTTAGTAAGTTAGTTACTCTTTGGGCGTGGCGTGTAGTGCATCGAGGAACGCTTCGGCTACCGCCTTTCCGTACTTATCGGAGAATACTCCGTGGAAGCCGATCGAGAGGCGTGTACCCCTCATCGAGAAGATAGCCCCAGTGGCTTCGTCTATGCCAATCTGCAAGCCCCTTTGAAGCGTCGTCCATTTGATGCGTGACTTTGTGTCCATACCCTTATCTGATTAGTCCGACTGCATCGATTAAGCGCACCGAGGTAGCCACGCTGTCCGTACCGCTCTCTGCGGTGTGGCAAGCCTCGACCACCCCCAGCCCCTTTACCAGCACCCTCTGTGATGTCGCCTTACCCCTGCCGTCCGTAAGCCCAACGATATAGTAGTGATAGCTCTCTCCGTCTACGTCAAGCCCGATAGCCTCGGACACCCCGAGTGGCTTGAGGCTCTTTATCTCTACGGCATCAGAGGAGAGGCTGGCGAGGTGGTCTAACACCTTTGCCTCCGCTTCTGTGTAGGAGAGTGCGTCTACAAGGTATGTCTCTGTGACCTTCTTGTCGTCTAAGTTGCCGTACGCAACTCGTGATAGGAATAGTTCCATTTTGTTAAGTATTTGCGTTTTTCGTTACCTATTGCTTTGCATCCTCCCACTTGAGTAAGCTCCAGACGTTCCCTGCGTACAAGTCCCAGAAGAACGCTTTAGCCTCTTCGAGCGTCTTGGCTTTGAGCTTCACCACCTCAAAGTCTCGCCACTGACCAACGATGTAGCCCAAATAGCCAGCCCCCTCAATGTGGTGTACGTAGAAGCTCATACCTATACCCGTGTGCGCTTCTATCATATCATCCGTCCCCGTCTTGCGCCAGCAGAGAGGCTCAAGCTCACGTTCTAATTGCTCTTGCGTCATATCTGTTGCTCTTAGTCGTTAATGCCGAGCAGTCGGCAGGCGCGCTCTATGCGGTCTTCATCAGCGAGCCTCTTTATGTCATCCACGCTGGTGTCGTTGTGTGCGCTAAGTACTATTTCATACGGGAGATGCATATACTGCACTACATCTATTGTGCTTAGATACAGCGCGGCACGTGTCCGATTGCCATTATCGTCAAACACCTCCCGAATTGTGTAGAATACATCTGCATCTGCTGATACCTCCATAAGTTCAGCGTAGTGGTCTACCACCTTCTCCCCGTCCCTATCAAACGGGTCTGTGCAGCTCCACTCCAGCGGGTGCTCTTTTAGCTGTTGCTTTACTTCTTCGCGTGTCATAGTTCGTTGTGTTGTTTAGCGTTATAGTACATGCTCCAGATCTGCCTCGGTGACGCCCCATATTTCGCTGTAACTGCCTTTGTGCTTTGACACCCTGAAATAGCTATTTAGATGTATGAACCTGTCGGTGTGTCTTTTGACGAAATAGCCCTTTCGGAGAAAAGGCTTCAGTAGCTCATAGAGCTCTCCATCGTTGAGGTAGAGACCCTCATACCCCTTGTCTGTTTTGCTGTCAAACCTGTACACCCCCTCCTCTTTGAGCGCTTGGGTGATCTCGGCTCTGAGCTTATTGAGGCGCTCCCACTTTCGGTCGTTTTGCTCTATGTCGGGGGCTTCGTCTGCTGGCTTCTTCTTGTTGCTTGTTGCTCCTATGGTATGGCCTGCGAGGAAGGCTATCACGAGCATTGCTACTATTTCTATTGCGTCCATATCTCTTGCGTTTGTAGAGTGCGCCCCGCCGTCCCAGGCGCTGAAGGTATAGCGTGCGGTTTCCCGCCAGCAGGGCGCACTCGTGGTTAGTTCTGTTCGTTGCGTTCGCTCTTTAGCTTGTCGAGGGCTTCTATCGCTTCCTCCCACTCACCACCGAAGACGTAGGTAATGGCGCTCTGTGCTGTGTCGCTTAGTGGCACTTCCTTCACTATCTCCCGTAGCTCTCTGAGGAGCTCGGTGTAGTCCTTCGTGTCAGGTTTAAATCCGAGAGATTTGGCTTCGCGGCAATACGCCCATGCCAAGGGATAGTTCAAGCGACTTTTGCATACAAGAGCTTCTACAACACCACGAAGGGCGCTCCCACGGAAGAAGTCAATACGATAGGTGACAAGCAGATTGTCACACCATGATCTCAGTATCTCTTTTTGTTCTTTGGTCATAGCTGTGTGTGTATTTAGTTGTCTTGCTTCTGTCGTTCCTTCCTCAGCTGGTGGTTCTGTGTGCGGAGGGCGTAGTTCTCGCCCTTCACCCGCTCGAGCTGCTGGTGGGGGTAGTAGTTGTGCTTCGTTAGGCTCTCCCGTAGGTCGTCCTTTGACCTTCGGAGCTCGGTAGCCTCGCTTTGAAGTTTGATGATGGCGTGCCACTGCCCGAGGCATAGCCCACTTAGTGACAATATGATTATCGTTGTTATATCCATGCTGATCAGTTGTGTTTGAATAGTCGGTACACCTGCTCCACCTGCCACTCCTTAAGCTCTTTCTTTGCGTCGTCGATGGTAGGCGTGATCCGTTCGATTTCGTCCCCTGGGAAGGATGTACGTCTAGCGATTGCGAGGTACTTACCACCGTACTCTTGGATGTATGCATCGATGGGTAGCCCAGTCTTCGCTTGGTAGTACCCTTCCTCGAAGTCCACCCACACAAGGTCTCTCAGCTGTGCCTCTATTTGCTCTCGGGTGACCTCGTTATTCTTTCCGTTGCCACTGCGCTCATACAACAGCGTGAGCGTCACTGCGATTGACCATACTAACAGCCCACTGCAGGCGATGATGAGCAGGTCGATGATGTTGTCCGTTGTCATTGTCGTTGCTATTTGATGATGTGTGATAAGATGTGTTTGATTACTTCTACTGTCCAGCCGTTGCCGAGCATCTTGTAGGCTTGCGTGTCGGAGCACCCCCACTTATACCAGTCGGGGATAGTCTGCAAGCGTGCGCACTCGGTGGGGGTGAGCCTCCTCAGAATTCTATCCGTCATTACGCACGGCTGTCCACTCCCGTCGTTTCTCGCACGAGCAGGTATACAGGGGGCTTTGCCTCCTACCATTTCTCTGAACCCTCCATCCACCTTGTGAGTGCGCCATGTTCCTACCGACAGCTCTACTACTGGTTGGTTGTTACCATCGTCACGTGACTGTGCGTTTAAGCACGGTGATTTCATTGTCTTCATCCTTCGGAGCTCTATTCCGCCAAAGAACCTCAGAGACCCAACCGAAAGAACGCCCTGCTGCTTGTTCGTGCTTTCAAGGGCATCCTCGTTGAGAGAGAGGTTGCGCATATAGTATTTCTCGTCCACTTCATCGTCGAGGATGTCTCCAATATAGATGCCTCGGTCGGCAGGCTGGGGAATGTCCGTGAGCAACTCGCCCCATATCCCCTCGCTCTTCGTCTGTATGTTGCTCCAATAGAGGCGCACCCTATTCTGAGCAGACACAAGGGCGGAGTTAATCACAACGGGTCTAATACCGAGGCTTTCGTTTATCTTCGCCTCGTCCGCTGGGCGCATCCGCACATTCTCAAGGAGGTACTTTGCGTTGGGGTTGAGCGTTTGCACATGGTGCAGGATGTCAAGGAACACCCAATAAAGCCTGCTTCGTGGGTCATCGTGACCGAGCATTTTACCCGCTAAGCTAAAGCCTTGGCAGGGCGAGCCAGCGAGGAGGAGGTCTATCTCAGACCACTCGATGTTCCACTCTCGCCACTTCTCCACGTCTCCGAGCTGGATAGTCTCGGGGAAGTTGAGCTGCGTCTGAGCGATAGCGTGCTTGTCTATCTCACTGGCATAGTACCTTTCAATAGGCACGCCCAGCTCTCGCAAGGCTATCTGCCCGCAGCTCATTCCGTCAAAGAGTGAAAGTACTTTCATTCTGTTGCCATTTGATTTATTTCTTCTTCCCTACTTCCACGTCAAACTCGACATAGTCGCCTTTCCTGATGCTGTCGTAGGCTTCCTTTGGGACGACTGCCGAGTAACGATCAACGCTGAATACCCCGTAGTCGTAAAACACCACCACATAGGCGGTATCTCGCCCTTCCATTCGCATGTGCTTCCCGACAACATGCCCAATTCTGTATGGCGAGTTATTATTGCAGGAGGCGCAGACGATAGAGAGGAGGGAGGTAAGGAGAAGGTGCTTCATCATTGCTTGTCTGTGGTTGGTTTCGGGTTCATCACGGGCTTCGTGCGCAGCAGTGGTTGTGGCACACGCCCCAGCGTTGTAGGCTTAGCCGTGGGTGCTTGATACTCACCCTTGGTCAGCACCTTCTCTGCGAGCTTGAGCGTGAAGTCGCTGACCTTGCCAAGCATCTCGAGGAGCTTGTGTTGCTGTTCGCTGACGAAGGAGAAGTAGTGTTCTACCTCGCCCTGCATCTTGGAGATGTCTCGGGCTTCTTGCTTTCGGGCAGCATCCATACGCTCAAGAAGGCGCAGGCGTGAATGTAGCGTCCATAGGAAGTAGCCCATCACGAGCAGGCCTGCAAAGAGTAGTAGTAGTGTGATTGTCATTTGTCGAATAGTTTGGTAGGTGTTGCGATGTGGTGGATAGCGAGGAGTAGTGCATCTCGCTCCTCTTGGTTAGTGCGGGACTGCTTGCTCTTCGGGAGCGTCAGATTGTGATGCCTACATACTCCGAGTATTTCGGAGTGTGAGACTTTACCGCCAGTACCCCTCCAGTGCTTGAGCAGGGGCTTTTGGCAGATTAGCGGAAAATCTTTTGCCTGTATCGCATCTCGGAGAAGCTCGCCAACCATAGCGCACCGACCGAGGCTGTACCCCTTCTTGGCTACCACTCTGTGGTTATCTTTTGGTGATGCGTGCCAGTTGTGGGCGGTACTCCAGATGTCCTCGAGGACAAAGCGGTAGGAGTATTCAGTGTCTAGGTACTTCTCGTCCTCTTCGCATCGCCATTCATCGAGCAGGTCAAGCACCCTCAGGAATGGTAGCGTCTCAAGGTGTACGGAGCGGTCGTTGAGATTGACGACCGCCCACCCAGAAGCCTCTGTATCTGGGTCAATCCCGACGATAAGAGGCTTCTTCGTGGTAGTCGCAGTACTCATTAGAACGGGAGTTCGTCAGATTGTACTGGGGCTTGTGGCGGCGTCTTCGCCTTTGCCGTGGCAGGAGCTTGCTCTGGCTGTGTCTGCTGTTCTGGTAGCCCAACGCCGTTTTCAACCTTCCACGCTCTGACAGAGGTGTACCATCGCCCGTTAAACTCCCTGCTCTCGATGTCGATGAAAGCAGTTACCTCCTGACCAACCTGCACGGGGTACTTGGCCACATTGTCGCCGAACACCTCAAAGCACACTTTCTTGGGGTATTCTCCCAGCGTCTCAAGGATGTACTCCTGCACCTGCCATTGGTTGCCAGCCTTGCTCGTCCCAGTGCGAAGTGGCAGGGCTTGTAAAATTCGTCCAGTAATTTTCGATTCGTTCATGTCTATGTGAATTAAATTGCGTCTATTCTGATGCCTTGATTAGCCCCCTGCGTTTCCATTCGTCAAGAGACCAAAAGCAGGTAAAAGGGGACTTGTCCCAGCCTCCCTCATCGCCGCCACTCTGGTTGTGAGTTACGTTTTGTAAGCTCACCAGCTTTATCTCGCTGTAGTTTGGGTGTCCTTTGAACCGAGAGTACACGATGGGTGATGTCGCACCAATCTTTGATGCGTACTCCTCGCATGCCTTTGTGATTGTCATCCCCTCCTCCATCACCAACCGCTCCATCTCATCGAGGAGCTCTGGTGGAAGTTCTATCTTGTTTGGTGGTGTTATTGCCATGTGTCTTTCCGTTGCTTTCTGTGGTCGGGAACTCCGACAAGCTGTATCTCGATGCAGTCGCCACGAAGGCGAGAGACGGCTCTGTCGCCGTAGCGCTGCAGCTCTGACCACGGGAGGTTTGTGGTGGCAACAATCGGCGCATCTCTGTAGCCAAAGTCTGAGCGCTGGTTGATGAGGTCTGCGAGGCTCGCTTTGTTCCCGTATCGCTGGAAGGTGGCTGGCTCACTGCCAAGGTCGCCGATGTGAAGCACTCGGTAGCTTAGCGCCGTATACCTGCCATCTTCGCTGTCGATGTAGTCCGACATGTGCCAGAGTGCGTGAGTGTCGCCGTTCCAGAGGAAGGGCTTCATAACCCTGCGACTACTACCGCCATCATAGAAGGGGCGGTGCAATCCCAGCATATCGCTAAGCTCTCGGAGGAGAGATACCAGCATCGTCTTTCCCGTGCCAGTCTCACCCATCACAAGCAGCCCCTTCATCGGGTCGTCTATCTCTGGGTGAGGCAGAGCCAGTAGCCACGAAACGGCCTTGATGTAAGCTCCGGTGCTAATCTCGTCTAGCTCGAAGTTGGGGGTAGCCCACTGACCGAGTGCCACGATGTAGCTAAAGGCGGTGCTTATATCAATCTCTTTGTACACGTCGTACACCTGCCTTTGCGGTAGCCCCTCGATGCGCTCCGCCTGTATCTTCTTCACGAAGTCTGAGGCGAGGGGGAGTGCGCTTGTCTTTTGTGGTGATTGTTCTGCGTTGCTCATTGTCTTGTCTTCATTTCGCTCATTACACGCCTTGCCATCTCGGCTGTCTTAGCCTTGTACGCCTTGACCTCCTCGCTATCCTCTCGGCTAGCCTGCTCCGCCTTCTCCTTCGCCCACATGTCGTTGGAGTAGCCGTGCGAAGCTGGAGGCGGTGAGGAGGGCTTAGAGGCGTGGTTGTCTCGATAGCACCCCTCTACAACCTTAGCAAAGTTGTCAGCCCTAACCAACCACGAAAGGTTCGCCATAGCCTTGTTGCCTCGGAGGAAGGTAGACGCCTTAGCCTCTTCGAGCATCTTCTTGAAGAGTGCTATTGCGTTTAGCGTGGTGGCTATCGTGGGGCGCTCCTTGGAGTTCCCGTCGGGGCGGTCGGGCATCAGCGCGAAGAAGAGCTCCTGCCCATCTCTGCATATCGCCCGACTTAGCACCATAGGCTTAGCGAAGTCCTCCTCGCCTGCAGTAGCCTCCTCATAGAGCGCCTTCCACACCTTGCCATAATCTCGCATATCGGAGCTAGGGTACATTAGCGAGCTAACCATAGAGCGAAGCGAAGTATCCTCTATCGCCTCTAACTCGATGCGCTCGCTCTCAATCCCCCCCTCGGGGGTTAGGGGGCTACTTTCTATTTCTACTTTCTCTTTTTCTTTTAGGGGGGTATTTATTACCCCCCCTATAGCCCCCCCCAAAGTAGAGCCCAAAGTAGAGGGCAA
>ERZ772978.114-NODE-114-length-32721-cov-4.49743_pt1 | contig 32721 bp, 30 predicted proteins | sample MGYA00511675_ERZ772978 | MGnify/ENA primary metagenome ERZ772978 (study PRJEB29015, sample SAMEA2738092) | human oral metagenome | biome: human oral; feature: human-associated habitat; material: saliva | place: China | collected 2156 ... | reverse complement strand
GGAGGAAATTGTTTAGAGAGGGGCCCCCTCGCACTACCCTTCAGCGGGCAGAGCCGAGGCGATGGTCTGCTGCGCAAGGCGTGCTGAGGCGGGGATATGCGCCGGAGGAGTGCCTTGCTCACTCATGTGGAATGCGGGGTGTACCGTCAACACCACGCGACGTGGATGCGGCAGGTACGTACCACGCGGTAGGACCTCAAAGGCCCCATCGATCGTGACGGGCAGGATGGGGACATCCAGCTCGGAGGCTATCACGAAAGCTCCCTTCTTAAATCGGGTAAGACGCCCCGTCTCGGTACGACTTCCCTCAGGGAATATGAATATAGAGTTGCCTGTCGCCAGGACTTTCTTGGCATCCTCGATCGTCTGCGCGATAGAAGAGACACGCGTCTCATCGACGAAGATGAAGTGTGCAGCCTCGCACGCCTTACCCACAAGCGGGATGCGGCGTAGCTCGGACTTCATCACCCACTTGAAGGGGATACCTATATAAGCATTGAGGACGAATATATCGTAAGCACTCTGATGGTTGGCTACCACTACGCAGGGTGCATCGGATGTCGGTAGATTCTCTCGCCCACGCACCTCGACACGGCACAGCGATACGGCCAGACACGTCCATGACCAGAGCTTGGTAGCTCGGCTGATGAACGATGCGGGAGCCCCTGTATAGCTCGCGACGATGATCGTAAGACAGCAAATGATCGTAGCTAAGACAAAGAGCGGCCCACCTATCAGGAAGAAATAGATGAGGTAGACGATGCGACCGAGGGAGAGGGATTTCATAGGCTTAAGAGCTTACAGTGTGTCGGTCTCTATTCGGCGAGGGGCAAGGCGTGGAGGTAGCGAGCGAGGCGCTGGACAGCACGTCCGCGGTGGCTCATCGCATTCTTTTCCTCACTACTCAGCTCGGCGAAGGTCTTCGGGCATCCCTCGGGACGGAAGATAGGATCATAGCCGAAGCCATGGTCACCTGAGCGCTCGAGCGTGATCTCACCATTGACTGCGCCCTCGAAGAAGTGCGTACCGTATTCGTCGATGAGAGCGATGACGGTGCGGAAGCAAGCACGACGTGGAGCAGGTACCCCCTTGAGACGCTCCAGCAGGAGGGCTACATTCTCTTCGAAGGTAGCATGCTCCCCTGCGAAGCGCGCAGAGTAGACCCCAGGTGCTCCGTCAAGAGCCTCGACCTCGAGTCCCGTATCATCGGCGAAGCAATAGAGCCCGTAGCGCTCCCACACGTGGCGCGCCTTGATGAGAGCATTGCCCTCCAGGGTATCGGCGGTCTCAGGGATCTCCTCGTGACACCCGATGTCAGCGAGACTGACCACCTCCAGACGTCCCGAGAAGAGGGCACGGACCTCCTCCAGCTTATGAGCATTATTGCTCGCAAATACCAGCTTTTTCATACATTTGTTTCATAAGCACTGCCTCACATAGAGCGTGAGAACTCACCAGTCAGGCTTCATGAGCGAGGCAAATTTAAGGATAATAAACATATCTATGGATATTGAGCAGCTGCGCGACTACTGTCTCTCGCTCCCTCACAGCAGTGAGGGTATGCCCTTTGGGGACGGATGTATCGTATATAAAGTCGTGGATCGCGTCTTTGCTATCATGGCTCCAGACGGGGGCGAGCCTCGGCTCTCGCTCAAGTGCGATCCCGACAGAGCGGAGGATCTCCGAGCTGCTTATCCTGCGATCATACCAGGCTTCCACCTCAACAAAAAGTACTGGAATACCCTGCTCCTCGATCAGCACCTTCCACCGAAACTCCTTCGCTCCCTCATCCGCCACTCGTGGAATGAGGCCTCAGCTAAGCTCACCAAGCGAGTACGCACCGAGCTCGGTATCACTCCCCTACCCGAAGAAGAGTAACCCCACCTATTCACCCACCCTCAATATTACCTAAGCACATGGATACTTCACTGCTTGAATTCATCGACCAGGTAGACAGCACGAATACCTATCTCACAGGTCAGATCGCCTCGGGGCGTGACCTCCCTCAGCTCCACACCGTCGTATGCCGCCAGCAGACGGCAGGGCGTGGTATGCGAGGCAATACCTGGACCTCGCGCCCAGGAGATAGCTTGACCTTCTCCATCCTCCTGCGCTCCGACATGCTGCAGGGCAAGCAGCAGTTCGCCGTCTCGGAGCTGGCTGCCTGGGCAGTGATGCGCACCTTCGCCTCCTACATGACCGACGACCAGAAGCAGCAGCTTCGCGTCAAGTGGCCCAACGATATCTTCTACGGCGACCGCAAGCTCGCTGGTATCCTCATTGAGCACAGCCTCACGGGGACCCGAGTAGACTACTCGGTCATCGGCATCGGGATGAATATCAATGACGAAGCCTTCCCACCCGAGCTCCCCTCAGCTATCTCCCTGCGTATGATCACGGGCAGAAGCCTCGAGCCCATGGAAGTCCTCATCCGTCTGCATAGCGAGCTCGCGCAGCTACTCCCCGACTTCCTCCTCGGTCGCTACCAAGATGTGCACCGCCACTATATGAAGCACCTGTATCGCAGAGACGGCTTCTTCCTCTTCACCGATATCCAGGGGCAGTTCCGCGCACAGATCAAGGACGTCACTCCCGAAGGCCGCCTCGTCCTACAGCGTGAGGATGGCTGGGAGCGTGCCTATGCCTTCAAGGAAGTCCGCTTCGATGCTGAGTAAGGCAGAGATCAAGGACATCCGCAGCCTCCACGATGCCAAGGGCCGCTCATCGCAGCAGCGCTTCATCGCCGAGGGAATTAAGCTCACAGGGGAGATGCTCGGCGCCTTTCCCTGTGAGCTTCTTCTTGCTGATGAAGAGACGGCACGTAGCATCGGACGACAGCTCGACAAGCTACCGCAAGCCCTTCGCCCCAAGCGCATCGAGGTCGTGCCCGAGAGCTTCGACTGGGGGCGTGTGAGTTCGCAGCGCCAGCCTCAGCCCCTTCTTGGTGTCTTCGCCCTCCCCCAAGAGGACGAGGGAAGCCCCATCGCTTCGGGCGTCAGCCTGCTCCTCGACCGCATCCAAGATCCAGGGAACCTCGGTACGATCATCCGCACGGCGGACTGGTTCGGCATCGAGCACCTCTACCTCGCTCCAGGCACAGCCGATCCCTTCGCGCCGAAGGTCGTGCAAGCTACGATGGGCGCACTCACCCGCGTCAAGATCCATCGCCTAAGCGATACAGTCACCTTCCTCAAGGGCTTCTCGGGGCCACGCCTCGGCACCTTCCTCGGAGGCGAAGACCTCTACACGACGGAGCTTCCCACGGGGAAGGACGAGCCCGTGCTACTCATTATGGGCAACGAAGGTCAAGGCATCCACCCCGATCTGGAGCCGCACATCGACCGCCGCATCACGATCCCACCCTATCCAGCGGAGAACTCCCATACCGAATCCCTCAATGTAGCCATCGCCACGGCGCTCCTCCTCGGTGAGCTCCGTCGCCGCCTCTAAGGCTCCGCCCACTCATTATATTAATGTATTCGCCCCACCTCTCCGAGCGGGAGGTGGGGCGAATGCTTTTATGTGGAGGGGCTACGAGCTAAAGATGCTCGAGGCGTGGGAGCGTAGCGATGATGCGCTGGCTCTCGAGGGAGACGTGGATGACCGAGAGCAGCAGGTCAAGGATATAGCGGGGCTTGCCCTGCTCCTGCGACCACGCATTGGGGTCATTCACGATACCGCTATGCTTGTCTGTCGTGACTTGGTAGCACTCGATGACCCAGTGGATAGCACTCTTCCCATTGACTACGTAGTCATAAGCCTCGAGGGGGATATTCGTAATCGTGATGCGACTATTATAATGTATGGTGTCGCTCGCTTCGTTCTTCTTCACACCCTTAGGGAAGGTCATCTTCTCCACACGGTAGTAGTCGTATTCGTCCATCGATGCGGGCTGCTCAGCAGTCGTGACGACGACCCCTTCGGGTGCGGGATAGCCTTCGTACCCGAGGTGAAGGGCTGCAAGCGCACGCCCTGCCTGACTGAACGCCATAAAGTCCTCCACACGCTCCACGATGGGGATGCGAGGCAGGGACTTACGTAGGTCATCGGCGAAGCGCTCCCGATAGTCCGTGCTATGCAGCAAGCCATAGACATAGTAGAAGATATCTTCCTTCGTCAGACTACGTGCCCCCGAGAAGCGACTACGCACCTCGCGAAGCATCCAGTCCGTCACCCCATCACGGCGCTTATAGCGGCTTGCATTAGCATTCCCGAAGAGGTCATTCGCCTGCTCCTGCTTATTCTCTTCGTACCAATACAACGGGAAGCACTGGGCATCACCGATTAAGTGAAGGTCAGGAATATACTCTGTAATGAAGCTACCGAACTTCGAACCAGTAGTTACACAGATGCACAGGTTCTCCGTGTCTCGGTGAGGATAAAGGAGCTGCATCTGATACCGCATTTCAACAAGAGGCTTATACCAGAATAATACTTGCTTGCAGAAGGGGCGGTAGAGTGTCGTACGAACCTCCCCTTGAGAAGCATCATAATGCACCCCTCGCATCACATCCCTCAGCACCGCACGTGTCCAGCTAATCAACTTCGTATCAAAATCAGGAGTTTGACGCTTACCACATTGCACCTCCGATACTATCTCATTATAGTGATTGATACTTCGATGAGCGATAATCGTAAGCTCTTTCTCTGAATAATTATATGCCCAAGCATCACGCTGCGTCTTAGTCCCAGAGGAGTACATACTGAATACGCTGCTTGCCTTCAAGTCACCCTTTTTCTCGGGAGTAAGAGGCAAGAGGTCATCAAAGCCCCCGTCACGTTGGTTAATCCAGTCCTCCTTATCATTGGGCTGAATAGCCTGCCAAGAGGGGATACCTCCGAGGTGGCACGCCTGACGCAGGATATCGAGTTTCTGCTCCCGCTTGAGGTAGTCACCGATGTCGTGGTAACGAATTTCAGCTAACTCACGGCTCTTCCCCGAAGCTGCAGGATACTTGACAAGGAGGGTAATAGCAATGGGGGTACGGCTGCCAAGTCCGAAGACACCATCCCCTTCCTTTCGTCTTAGCTCCCCCTGGGTACGGGCATTACCACGCAGATTGAGTACGTAAATCTTATCAAACTCCCTTTGCAGGGAGGTACGGAAGCCATCGTGGGCATTGCCATCGACCCAGGCCCCATTGCTGATAAAGGCGATGATGCTGCCATCCGTTCGCTCGGCAGGTCGTCCCGTCTTCTTGTCATAACGCACGTGCCCTTCCTCATCAAGCTGATAAAGGACACGGTCGCTCGCCCAGCGGAAGGCACGGATATAGCTATCATAAAGACTATTCTTATTGTTGGCTGAGGAGCGAGCAGCATAGGTCTGGGCTATGCGCTTATCGAGGAGGGGATAGTCGGCATTCTGAGCATTGTCGTTGGCAGACTTCTGCCCTACGGAATAGGGAGGGTTGCCGATGATGACCCGTACAGGGGCTTTCTTCTGCAGGCTGACCGCTTCGCTATTCCCCACGAAGAAGTCCTTATCGAAGAGGCGTTCGCCTTGACTCTCCTCCCCGAGCTGGAAGGTGTCGGTGAGGCAGACGCCATCATAGGGGAGGTAGGGGGTATCGGGTGCATAGCGGTGATGCTGCTCCTGGAAGACGCTCTCAATATTGACGTCTGCGATATAGTACGCCAGCAGGGAGAGCTCATTGCAGTGGATCTCGTGCTGGTACTTGTGGGGGAGCATCTCGGGAGCGATGAGCTCCGACTGGAGGAGGCGCGTAATGAACGTCCCCGTACCGGTGAAGGGGTCGAGGATATGCACCCCACGTTCGCTGAGGCTGGAGTCGAAGTCTTCCCTCAGGACATAGTCCACGGAGTGGAGGATGAAGTCCACGCACTCCACGGGGGTATAGACGATACCGAGCTGCTCGACGGTCTTGGGGAAGGCACCCTTAAAGAACTTCTCATAGAGGTTCTTGATGATGGTCTGCTTGCCCTCGAGGTTGTCAATCTTCCCGATGTTGGTGCGCACGGAGTCGTAGAAGGACTCGAGGGTATCGTTCTCCTGATTGACGGCTTCGGCCTCGAGGAGCTCGATCATCAGCTGCATCGAGCTGGCGATGGAGTTATTCTTGACGAAGGCATATTCCTCGAAGAGAGCTTCGAAGACGGGGCGCGTGATCAGATGCTGCGCGAGCATCTCGATGCACTGGGCTTCGGTGATGGTGGGATTGAGATTGAGACGGAGCGTCTCGACGAAGTCAACGAAGCGCGTGCGGAGCTTGCTGGTCTCTGCGGAGACCAAGCGCGTGATGCGCTCGATGTAGCGCTGGGCGATGCTGCCGACACTCTTCGCCCAGTTCTCCCAATAGGTGCGCTCGCCGCACTTCTCTACGAGCTTGGCATAGATACCCTGCTGGAGCTGCTCCTCGAAGGTGAGGAGCTGCTGTATAGCTAAGGGCTGGCTTGGAGTAGGCAGGGGCGTATCTTCGGCTTCATCATCCTCACCTTCGCCACCGAGGCCAGCACGTCCCGTACCCGCTGGGGGGTATTCACCTGTGCCACTGGGATAGGGAGCATCTGGGGTGACGATGACGATCTTAGAGCTCTTCTTCTTATTGAGTGCGATGCTATTGATGAGGGCATTGAAGTGGTCATCGTGGGCACGGAGGGCATTGAGGATATCCCAGACGACCTTGTAGTGATTCTGCGACAGGGCCTCTTCGGCGGACTCGCCCTCGGGGATGACTACGGGGATGAGGATATAGCCGTACTTCTTCTCATCGGGCTGACCACGGCGGAAGCTACGCATCACACGGCCGACACTCTGCACCACATCGACCTGACTGGAGCGAGAGCTGAGGAAGAGGACAGCATCGAGTGCTGGCACATCAACTCCCTCACTGAGGCAGCGCACATTGGTCAGCACACGACATTCCTGGGGGTCGGTCGCCTCTTCGCTGAGCCAGCTCAGGGCATCGGCACGCTCGGCAGCCCCCATAGAGCCATCGACGTGACGCGTCTGGATACGCACCGTACGCTGCTGCTCCTCGGGGGTAAGGCTCTCCGTGAAGTGCTGGGAGAGCAGGGGGAAAGTCTCGGCTATCCCCTTGGAGCTATTGGCATAGCTGGCAGCGAGCTCGCGCTCGCCCTTCGTGCTCCGCTTATTTGACATCCCGCCATCGATGGTCGAGGCGAAGGCCAAAGCACGGCGCATCAGTCGGGGGTCTTGCTCCCACGTCACACCGTCGTCTCCACGGATTTGCTTGGAGAGGCCACGGATGAGCCCGATGAAGCGCGTGGCATTGTCGTAGTTGAGTTCGCTGATGCCGCCCTTCTTGATCTCCTCACGGAGCGTCTCGGGGATCATATCCTCAGTGATGGTGATCACCATCACCTTGTAGTCACAGAGGATACCGTTCTGCACGGCATAGGCGAAGTTCACACGGTGAAATTCCTTACCATAGAGGGTCTCGTCATCCATCGAGCAGAGGATGAGATCCTCCTTGCTGGCCTTGACCTTCGCACTATCTCCATAGAGGCGCGGGGTAGCCGTCATATAGAGGCGACGATGAGCACGGAGGAAGGAGGCGTCGTGCACCTTGAGGAAGTTGCTCTCCTTCGCAGCATCAGCACGACTCTCGCCGAGCTTGACCCCCGTGGTGCGGTGCGCTTCGTCACAGACGATGAAGTCAAATGTCCCCCACTCCCCAGCAGTCTCCTCGAGGAGCTTATGCTGCGCCTCGCTCACCACATCGATACTCTGATAGGTGGAGAAGACCACGACCAGCCCCTTATGAGAGCGGTAGGCACGTAGCTGGCGTAGGATAGATGCGGTATCCGTGCTCGCAGGGAGCGCCAGATCGACGATGCTGTCGCTGACGTCATCACTATTCACCGCCCCCTTGCGTGTCTTGCGATTGGACTTAGCATCCGAGCAGATACACACCGCCTTGATCGGTGTGGTGGCATCGGCACACCAGTCATTGAGCGACTGCCCTAAGAGGGCTATGCTCGGTACTAAGAAGAGGATGAGGCCACGCCCGCCCTGAGGCTCAGCGACTAAGCGCTCCATCATACGCAGTGAGGTAAAGGTCTTCCCCGTACCACAAGCCATAATGAGCTTACCACGCTCATTGTGAGCAAAGTGCTCCTCGGCTCGGCTGATGGCCTCGAGCTGATGCGGACGGAGCTGCTTCCCCGCCCCTAAGGCCTTTTTCCCCTCCTGTCCCTCGAGGAGACGCGCCCAGTCCACAGGGCTGATCTCCAGCTCGTGGAGACCAACACGTACGACCTGTGGGTCTTGGTTCTGTATCGCCTCCTCGGCATTCGCCCCCCACTTATTCGTCGTACTGATCCAGAGGCGCTTGTCGAAGCGCTTATCTAAGGAGCGGATCCCCTGGCTACGCAGGAGCGGATCGGTGAAGCAGCGTGACGAGGTCGCGAGGAAGCTGTCCACGCTGGGCTTGTCGATGGACGTCCCCTCAGCGTAGCACTTACACTGGATAGCCCAGTAATCCCCTTCGTGCGTGCGAGCGACGAGGTCAATCCCCGTATCCTTCCCTCCGAAGTCCCCACGACTGGGGAAGTCCTCCCACAGCCACACCTCACTGAAGAGGCTACTATATCGTGGGTCGGTACGTAGCCACGAGCGCATCAGTCGCTCAAAGCGTGTACCCTTATCCTTCTGAGTAAAGCTGGTATCCCCGAACTTCTTCAGGATATCGTGTACAGTGAGTTGTGCGGCCTCACGAGGTCGCTTCGAAGAGGTATTCTTGGCCATCTATCTATGCTTAGGGGTAATTTGTATATGCGAAGATACCCATTTCAGAGCAAGAGGCCACCAGCCCACGACACCGCTCTCACCCCAAGAGAATCGTGGAGCAATAGTGATCCACAGTACAGGCCAATAGTCATTCGCACTTTGAACCACTACTGGTCCACACTCGGACCACTACTGGTTCGCACTCCGACCACTACTGGTTCACATTCGGACCACTACTGGTTCGCACTCGAACCACTACTGGTTCACACCTCGAAGTAGTAGTGGTTTGCACACCCCTTCTCTATACCCTTATGCTCTACGCTTCGAGAGGAAGTGACTTCACCATATACAAAAACAAAAGCTCCCCCTGTGCGAAAGCTTCGCACAGGGGGAGCCGGCTTGATTGGGCTCAGTGTCGGAGACGACTACTTAGCTGCAGGGATTTCCTTGAGGACCTGCAGGAGGTGACGCCACCAGAGGTCTACCGTCTTGATCTCGATACGCTCAGCGGGTGAGTGTACGTCACGGAGCGTAGGACCGAAGGATACCATATCGAGGTCGGGATAGACGTCGAGGATGAGACCGCACTCGAGACCAGCGTGGATAGCCTTGACAGCTGCTTCCTTGCCGAAGAGCTTGCGATAAGCATCAGCCGAAGCCTTCAGGATAGCAGAGTCTGGGTTGGGCTTCCAGCCTGGGTAAGAGTCGGTGACCTTGACATCAGCACCAGCGAGCTCGAAGACAGAGGCTACCATCTCCGAAGCGCTGTCGCGCAGGCTCGTCGTGGAGCTACGCTGGCTGGTCTCGACGAGGATGACACCGTCACGCTGCTTGATAGAGGCGAGGTTGTTCGACGTCTCTACCAGATTTTCCAGCTCGTGGCTCATACCGAGTACGCCGTGAGGGCAAGCGTAGAGTGCACGTACGAGAGCGGACTTCGTCTTGCAGTCGATGACCTGTGCAGGAGCAGCAGCGTCTTCGATATCGAGGCGGACCTTGGGGTCTACGGCCTTGAGCTCATTGCGTACAGCAGCATCGAGTTCGCGGAGGAGTTCCTCAGCCTTAGCCTTGTCGGCGGGCTTGACACCGATGAGCGCGTGAGCTTCGCGGGGGATAGCGTTGTGGAGGTTACCGCCACCGATCTCAGCGAGGCACCAGTCGAGGTTCTTCTCGAGAGCGTAGAGGTAGCGCGTGAGGATCTTATTAGCGTTGCCGAGGCCGACGTGGATCTCACCACCAGAGTGACCGCCCTTGAGGCCAGAGACGGAGGCACGGAGCCATACGAGATCCTGAGGAGCAGCCTTGTACTCGGGCTTGAAGGTAGCGACGATACCCTTACCGCCGGCACAGCCGATGAAGAGCTCACCTTCGTCCTCGCTGTCGAGGTTGATGAGGATCTTACCGGTAAGGAAGCCAGGCTGGAGGGCGAAGGCACCGGTCATACCGGTCTCTTCGTCGATGGTGAAGAGGGCTTCGATAGGCCCGTGTTCGATGTCGTCCGAGGCGAGGACGGCGAGCTGTGCAGCACAGCCGATCCCGTTGTCAGCACCGAGGGTAGTGCCGTCAGCATGGAGCCATTCGCCATCGATGATGGTACGGATGGGGTCGTTGTCGAAGTCGTGCACGGTACCAGCGTTCTTCTCGCATACCATATCGACGTGACTCTGCAGGATGAGCTTGACACGGTCTTCGTAGCCAGGGGTAGCAGGCTTGCACATGACGATGTTGCCCACCTTATCCTTCTTGTACTCGATACCGTGGTCCTTAGCGAACTTCTCGAGGTAGGCGATGATCTTCTCTTCCTTCTTCGAGGGGCGGGGGACTTGTGTGATCTCATGGAAGTACTTCCAGACAATCTTGGGGTTCAGCTCTGTAATTTCCATTGCTTTCTTTGATGTTTACGTATAGGTAAATGTGTTGGCAGGGCGACAAGTAGCACTTTTCTGTACCCCTCGTAGTACACTTAAGGCCTTAATCAGCGAAAACTTGTACCTTTGCTCCCAACAAATATAACGATAAAAAACAAGCATGGCACTCCTTCCAATAGCACTCTTCGTCGGTGCAGTCATACTTTTCACTCTCTAAAGGCAAAGACAAAGAGTAGTATGTCACTATTCCTCATCTCACTCCTCGCTATGGGGCTCGTGGTCTTCCTCCTCTCTATCGGGGTGATCTTCAAGAAGAACGGGCGCTTCCCCAGCACACACGTCGGGGGCAACCGAGCTATGCAGCAGCGTGGTATTTCGTGCCACACGTCACAGCACAAAGACGCCCAGCGCCACAAGACTCTGGCTGAGCGCCTCGCCGCTAACGAGGGGTAAGCGACCTCTGTAGCCCCCACTATCCACCCCGCATATCCATATACAAATCATAATCTACCTATGACAAAGAAAGGTTTCGTAAGCCTCGGCACACTCGCCATCGCACTCACCAGCACCCTCTGCCTCTCCTCCTGTGGAGGGAACAAGGCCGAGCAGAAGTCTACCCCCACCACTCCCGTTGAAGTACAAGCTACTGGCCTGCCCATTGCTCTTGTGAATATGGACAGTGTCACCTCACAGTATAAGTTCGCACAGGAAATCAAGGAAGCTCTCGAGAAGGATGCTGCCGCTCACCAGACCCGTCTTCAGGGCAAGAGCGCTGCTATCCAGAAGGCTGCAGCCGACTTCGAGCGCCGTATGCGCATCAACGCTTTCGTCTCGGCAGAAGCCCAGCAGGCTGAGCAGCAGAAACTCATCCGCATGCAGCAGGAAGGTCAGGCTCTCAGCGCTGAGCTCTCCGAAAAGCTCGCTCTCAAGCAGCAGTCCCTCCTCGAGGATATGATGAAGTCGATCCGCGAGCAGCTCAAGGAATACAATAAGGATGGCCGCTACAAGCTCATCCTCACCAAGGTCGGCGACAACATCCTCTACGCAGAAGGCGCGCTCGACATCACCGAGGACTTCATCAAGTACCTCAACGAGCACTATAACGCTGGCGAAGGCGTCCAGGCTAAGACGGACTCTACGGCTAAGAAGTAGTATCACCCCGACGGGCTTCATCGCCCCAAGGTACACCGCATAGAGGGGGAGCAGCATCACGCTGCTCCCCCTTATTATTTGGACCTACTCCCCCACCCTATATAGGATGGCGGTCTATTCCTATATGGGTCGATGAGCTGACCTATATTGGTCGCGACGCGAAGCTATATAGGTCGCGACGCGAAGCTATATAGGTCGCGACGCGAAGCTATATAGGTCACGACACGGACCTATATTGGTCGGAGCGGTGACCTATATAGGTTCACAGCCCCTCAAACAAAGACATCGCCCCGTGATTCAGGACATGAATCACGGGGCGATGCGTATGAGTCTGTATGGGGAGGTGCGAGGGATCGCCTTAGCTCTGGCTCGCTTCGGCCTCTTCGCGCTCCGCCTTCAAGAGGGCTGCGACCTCCTCCAGCTGCGTGTAGAATTCTTCGCCAAAGGCGCGGACGAGCGGCGCACGCAGGAACTGATAGACGGGCACCTGGAGCTTGCGCCCGAGCTTGAGCGCGCACTTGCAGATCGACCACTTATGGTAGTTCACCGCCGTGAAGGTGGGATACTTCGTCAGGCGCACAGGATAGAGCTGACAGCTGATGGGCTTGATGAAGTCCGTCTTCCCTTCGCCGTAGACCTTCTCGAGGGCGCAGGCACAGCGTCCCTGCTCGTCGTAGGTGGTGAAGACGCAGTCACGCCCATTCACGATAGAGGTCACCTCATCGCCGTCTTCATCGAGGTAGCTAACGCCCTGCTCCTCGATGATCTTGAGGGCCGCAGGGGAGAGGAGGTGACGCACATGAGGCAGGCACTGACGGAGCTGCTCAGCTTCTCCCTCCTCCAGCGGCGCACCGCTATCGCCTTCGACGCAGCACTCCCCCTTGCAGGTGTCGTAGTCGCAGACGAAGAGTACGTCGAAGAGGTCTTGACTGACGATCTTATCTTCTATTTGGATCACTCGGCAGGTCCTCCTATTATCGGATCTTCAGCGTGACGATAGTCATCACAGCCAGCAGGATGCCGATGAGCCAGAAGCGCATCGTCAGCTTGGCCTCAGGGATCTTAGTGATAGGACGCTTCAGGATACTATCCGTAGCCGCCCCACCAGGGAGCTGGAAGTGGTGGTGCAGGGGCGCCATCTTGAAGACGCGCACACCCTTGCCCGTACGCATACGGGTGTACTTGAAGTAGAAGCGCTGGATGAAGGAAGAGGTAAATTCGGCGATGAAGATACCGCAGAGGATAGGCAGGAGGAGCTCCTTACGAATGAGGATAGCGAAGACACCGATGATACCACCGAGTGCCAGACTACCCGTGTCGCCCATGAAGACCTGTGCGGGATAGGAGTTGTACCAGAGGAAGCCTGCCGTCGCCCCGACGAGCGTAGCGGCGAAGATAACCAGCTCTTCTGCCCCTGGGATAAACATCGTATTCAGGTAACCCGCCATATCGTGGTGCGAGGAGACGTAGGCAAAGACCCCCAGCACCACCCCGACAATAGCCGACGAACCCGAGGCCAAGCCATCGACGCCGTCGGTGAGGTTCACACCATTGGAGAGGAGCATAACGACGACGACCGTCATCATGATGAAGATGGTCACCCCGACGATCTTCTTCACCCCTGGATCAGAAATGGGAAGGATCTCAGAGTAATCGAGGTTATTGGCCTTGAGGAAGGGGATAGAGGTCTCGAGGCTCTTGGTATCGGTGGTCTCGAAGCGAATCTCTCGCACACCGCCCTCACGGACGATCTCACTATTGCGCTTGATGACGACCGAGGGGCTGAGGTAGAGCGTCACCCCGACGATGAGGCCGAGGAAGACCTGCCCGATGATCTTGTAGTGCTCCTTGAGCCCGTTCTTATCCTTCTTGAATACCTTGATATAGTCATCAGCAAAGCCCAGAAGCCCCATCAAGAGCGTCGTGACGATCATCAGGATGACGTAGATATTGTCCAGTCGCGCAAAGAGGAGCGTAGGCACCAGGATCGCCATGATGATGATGACACCACCCATCGTGGGGGTGCCCTTTTTCGTCTGCTCGCCTTCGAGACCGAGGTCACGCACCAGCTCACCGATCTGCTTGCGGCGGAGGAAGTCAATGACCTTGCTCCCCCAAATCGTGCTGATCAGGAGCGCCACGATGAGCGCTAAGCCCACACGGAAGGAGACGTAGGTGAAGAGACGTGAGAAAGGTAAGGCAATACCCTGACGGGTCAAGTACTCAAAAAGGTGATAAATCATAATCTTGTGTAGAGTGAAATACTAAGCTTCGTGAGCGAACTGCTCGAGGATGATCTCGCGGTCATCGAAGTGATGACGCACACCTGCGATCTCCTGATAAGTCTCGTGGCCCTTGCCTGCGACGAGGATCAAGTCGCCTGCAGAGGCCAGCATCGTAGCCGTGCGAATAGCCTCGGCACGGTCGGTAATAGAGAGCGTGCGGCTCAGCTCTTCGGGGCTTAGGCCAGCACGCATCTCCTCGATGATCGCTACGGGATCTTCGCTGCGGGGATTGTCGGAGGTGAGGATGACGCGGTCAGCACGGACTGCCGCCTCGTGCGCCATAATCGGGCGCTTACCGCGGTCACGGTCGCCACCACAGCCGACGACGCAGATGATCTTCGCGCCCTTTGAGCGAAGACTCGAGAGTGTCTCCAGCACATTGATGAGGGCATCGGGCGTATGCGCATAGTCGACGACAGCGATATAGCCACGCTTCTCGGAGATGAAGCTCTGGAAGCGTCCGTCGACAGCGGTGAGCTCGCTCAGTCGGCGCAGAGCCTCTTCCTTCGACATACCGAGGAGGGTCGCTGCCGCATATACGGCGAGGAGGTTGTAGACATTGAATTCGCCGACGAGTCGCACCAGCACCTCGACACCAGCGATGCGCAGCTGCGTGCCGTAGGGATAGAGCTCAAGGATCTCAGCGCGGTAGTCAGCAGCAGCACGCAGTGCATAGCTATACTGATGCGCACGGGTATTCTGTAGCATCACGGCACCGTTCTTGTCATCGGCATTCGTCAGCGCAAAGGCATCCTTGCCGAGCCCATCGAAGAAGCTCTTCTTAGCACGGAGATATTCCTGCACCGTGCCGTGATAGTCGAGGTGGTCGCGCGTGAGGTTCGTGAAGATACCGCCACGGAAGTGCACCCCAGCGGCACGATGCTGCGCCATAGCGTGGGAGCTGACCTCCATAAAGACGTGCGTACAGCCCGCTGCCTGCATACGCGAGAGGAGTGCCTGCAGCTCGGGTGCCGAGGGCGTCGTGTGCGTAGCGGGGACGGCTTCGTCCTCGATATAGTTGCACACCGTGCTCAAGAGGCCACAGCGGTAGCCCGCCGCACGGAAGAGGCGGAAGAGGAGCGTGGCGATGGTCGTCTTGCCATTTGTCCCCGTGACACCGACGACTTGCATCGCTTGAGAGGGGTGGCCGTGGAGTGCCGAGCTGGTGAGCCCGAGCACCTCGGCCGTAGAGCCGACGACGATATAAGCAACGTCCGCACGCAGCTCCTCGGGGAGCGTCTCGACGAGGACGGCACGTGCCCCCGCTTCGATAGCCGCGGGGACGAAGCGATGCCCATCAGCATGGACACCACGCAGGGCGACGAAGAGTGTCCCAGGCTGCACGGCGCGGGAGTCTTCGGTGATATGAGTGATCTCACAGCCCGCGATAAGTGCGGGGTCAGAGGGTGAGGTATAGGCAATGCCTTGGAGAAGGGTGCTCAGTGTCATTGGATATATAGAATTGATATACGCCGATGAGGAGAAAGGGAGGAGGGAGGAGCCGTGCGCCTTAGGAGGCGAAGCCCAGCTCCAGGACAACCTCGGTGCCGGCCGCGGCTGGCGAGCCTGCCGGTATGGACTGCCCGATGACGTTGCCTGCTCCACGCAGGCGAGGGTTGTAGCCCATCTTACGCAGGAGATAGACGGCATCCATAGCGCTCATACCGACGACGGCAGGCACACGGCCATTCGTAGCCGGCAGGGAGCGGGCATGCAGCGTCGTGTCGACAGCGATGAAGAGCCCAGCGTCCTTCGGCATACGAGGCGTGGGCATACCGAGCTGTGCCATCACCGAGAGGAGAGCCGAGGCGCGACCTGCGGCGATCTCCTTCGTATATGCCTTGGGAGAGGATGAGCGACGGAGCGAATCCAGAGGAATAGGATCCTCGAGTGCCAAGAGGCTCTCGGCGATCTTACGGATGATAGGAGCAGCCATCACCCCCCCACCAGCGCTGAACTGGCTCGAGGGTCTGCGGATGACTGCGATACAGGAGTACTTAGGCGCCTCGGAGGGGAAGTATGCGCAGAAGGATACCTGGTGGCGTACATGCCCCGTGGAATCGCGGTAGCCACCACGACCCGAGGCGAGCTGTGCCGTACCACTCTTCCCGCTGATAGCGACGAAGGGCGAGCGCGCCTTCTTCCCCGTACCCTCGGTGACGACACGACGCAGCATCTCTTGGATCGCCGTCAGCGTCTCGGGCTTACAGATCTGCTCACGCACGACCGTCGGCTCGAAGGTCTTGATGATCTGATCCTGTCTGCGGATCTCGGAGACGAAGTAAGGGCGCATATAGCGGCCGCCATTAGCGATCGCGTTGAAGAAGGCCAGCGTATAGATAGGAGGCACCTGCGTCTCATAGCCGTAGGACATCCAGCCGAGGGTGGTATTGTACCAGCGGTCGGGGTTGTCGGAGCGCTTACGGATGCGGGCCTTCTCGTAGCCATCGATCTCGAGCTTGAGGTCTTCGCCGAAGCCGAGGTTACGGATCTTCTGCACATAGTCATCGGGGCGCGACTCATAGGCACGGGTAATGATCTTTGCCACACCGACATTACTGGACTTGATGATGGTCTGCGCTACGGAGAGACGCCCATAGCCACCGTGATGGGCGTTGTGGTCACGTATGACCTTACCGCCGTACTTCCAGAGGCCGTTGCCTACGTCGATGGTATCATTGGGATGGACGACCCCGTCATCGAGGGCGACCATCATCGAGGCGACCTTGAAGGTAGAGCCTGGCTCACTCATATCCGACACGGCCATATTCACCGTCTCGTGGTAGACGCCAGGGGCGGTGCGCTGGAGGTTGGAGATCGAGACGACCTTACCCGTCTTGACCTCCATCAGGACAACGGTACCGCTCTCCGCCTCGAGGTAGGAGAGCTGCTCGCGGAGGTTACGCTCCACGATGCTCTGGATATTCATGTCGAGGGTCGTGTAGACGCTTGCCCCATCGACGGGGGGCTTGCTGATGGTCTGCTCGTAGCGACCCATGTTGTAGAAGGAGAGCTTCTCACCGAGCTCCCCACGGAGGAGGTCGTTGTAGCGAAGCTCGAGACCGAAGCGTGCCTTCGTCAGCCCGCCTTCGGTACGGTCGTAGATATGCCCGATGGTGCGGTAAGCCAGCGAACCGAAGGGATAGACACGACGGCTCTCATTCTCCGTATAGATGAGCTTGCTGAAGAGGCGCTTCTTATACCTATTGGGGCCCGTCTTATGGATGACGAAGGGCTCTGCCTGCTCAAAGGCGCGGTACTGGACGTAGGGTACGTCGGCAGGATAGACCGCGCAGTGGCGGGACTTGGTGTCGAAGCCTTGCTTCCAGCGAGCCTTGAGCTTGGCCTTAGTGAGCTTGCGTGCTGAGAGGTCGAAGGTATTGTCCATCAGCTCGGCCAGCGAGTCCAGGCCTGCCTCATACTCGGCGCGGAGCTTGAGGATCTGCTCGCGCTTGGCCTGCTGCTTGCTGTCGCCATCCTTCGGAGGGAGGGGCTGACGCAGCGGCTCGAGGGCTTCGTGTCCGAAGTCAAAGAAGAGGCGATAGACGGGGGAGGTGACGGCGACAGGGCGCCCATCACGGGCGTAGATCGAGCCACGCATAGGCTCGACAGCGCTGTAGCGTGGGGGGTTGACCTTAGAGGCCATCTCCGCATAGCGCTTGCCGTCGGGACTGAGGATGAAGAAGACAATGCGGAGCATCACGAGGACCATCGCCAGCGAGATAAAAGCCACGACCCAGGGATAGCGGTCGTGGGTGAGGCGGTGCCACTCGACACCACGCTGGGACTTGAAGAAGAGTCCACGGGCGAGGGCCTTAGCCGCTGCGGCGAAGGCCTTGAGCTTAGCGGTGATTGTACGCAGGTTCATTGACGAATCTCAGTCGTAGGAAGGGGGATATACGTGGGGTTAGTGAGGCTTGGGCGTAGGATACTGGCCCGAGTCGACGAGGAGATAAGGGGGCTGGGTAGCGGGGACGAGCTGGAGCTGGTACTGGTCGACCTTAGTCATGATGTTGTTGATACGCTCATACTCGATGAGTGCCGCCGAGGTGAAGAGCGCCTTGTAGCGGATATCCTCCAGCTTCTTCTCCAGCGAAGTGATCTCACGCAGACTGCCCTGATAGATATAGGGCCATGCGATCATCACCCCCACGAGGAAGAGGCAGTAGGCGATGAAGCGAATATTCTTCCGAAGGCCGGGCAAGCCCCACAGGTCATTCTCGATCCACTCAATGAGGCCGCGCTCACGATCCTCTTCGCCCTCATGGGCATCGGTATAGTGGGGCTCATGTGGGGTATCCGCTTCGTAGTGGCGGCTCTCGTTGGAGGGGGTATATTCGTCTGGAGTCATCGGTAAGTATAGAGGAATTGGGAGGGATCAGAGAAGCTCAGCGATACGCAGCTTAGCACTGCGAGCACGAGGGTTGCGGGCGATCTCCTCGGCAGAGGGCGTGATGGGCTTGCGCGTCACCAGACGCCAAGCCGAAGCCGAAGAGCCATAGATACGGGCATCAGCCGAGTCATCGCCCTGACGGAGGAAGTTCTTGACGATGCGATCCTCAAGGGAGTGATAGGTCATCACCACAAGACGTCCACCGGGGCGCAGGACGCGCTTCGTGGCTTCGAGGAGCTCTTCGAGAGCCGTCAGCTCGCCATTGACCTCGATACGCAGGGCCTGGAAGATGCAGGAGAGCTGCTTCTTCTCTTGGTCGGGACGCACCAAGGGGCGAACGACGGCGATGAGATCGCCGACAGTCTGCAGAGGTGCCGTAGCTCGAGCCTGCACGATACGCTGGGCGATCTTGCGGCTCTGCTTCAGCTCGCCATAGCGGTAGAGGATGTCGGCAAGAGCGGCTTCGTCGTACTCGTTCAGAAGGTCACGTGCCGAGCGGCCTGCGCGGTTATTCATGCGCATATCCAAGAGAGGCGTCTCATCACGGAAGCTAAAGCCACGCTCCATATCATCGAAGTGATGGGACGAGACACCGAGGTCTGCCAAGAGCGCATCCACCTGCCCCAGCTCCTCATAGTAGTCCATGAAGCGCTCGAGATGGCGGAAGTTCGAGGCGACGAACGTGAAGCACTCGGTCTCCTCGGCTCGTGCTGCAGCATCGGGATCTTGGTCAAAGGAGTAGAGATGCCCGCCGTCGGAGAGGCGGTCGAGTATAGCACGTGAGTGTCCCCCTCCACCGAAGGTGACGTCGACATAATGGCCTGTGGGCTGGAGGTTCATCCCCTCGAGGCACTCCTCGAGCATGACGGGGACGTGATAGTCTACTGCTTGTACGATACTCATTGGGCTATAATGTCTTGCAAAGGTACTCAATATAGAGCAGAATCTTCATGAATTTTTCACGCCCTCCACTCTTATTTACAGCACGGGCATCGGGCGGGATAGCGCCACCCCACCTAAGCGTAGCACGGCCACCACCCCAGCGAGAGCTGGAGCGGTGGCCGTGCTATATCGCGCGATGTGGCGGGGAGGAGCGGGCTACATCTTACCCGTAGCCGTGATCTTCAGATCGAGATTCTGATCAGCGAGAGCCTTGAGGATGATACCTGCTTCGCTATTACCGAAGTGAGTCGCAGGCATCTTCTTCAGGAGATCGTTAGTAACATCAATCTCCAGCTTGAGCTGGCCGTCTTTGCGAGCGACACTACCGAAGGGGAAGTTATGCATGGAGAGCTTGCCATCCTTTAGAGCGACCTCAAAGGTCTTCTCTACGCCGTCGACGACAGAGATGAGGGTTGCCTTTTCGCCTGTAGTCTCACCCACGATCTTGAGCTTTGAGGGAGCTACAGTCAGCCCATGAAAGATAGAAGCCTTGAAGATGTGATCTGCGACCTTGTACTCAGTACCGTCAACGGTAATCGTCTCGGGGGAGACAGCGACGTCACTGAGATTCCATACACCAGCGAGGATGTCGGGGAAGACACATGTTACAGGCTCTTGGGGGCCTTGTTCTTCCTTAGCACATGAGGTTGTACCAAGAATGAGGCTACCAAAGAGAAGGGCTACTGCCCAATGCTTGATACGCATATTTAAGTTTATTAGTAGGTTAGAGGTGTATTCCCGATGGGATGAGAAGTATGCATTGATTCTCTTCCTCCCGAGAGAGAGCAAATGTATGAAATAGCGATGACTATGTCCCCCACCGAAGTGCATCACGGCCACCACCCCAGCGAGAGCTGGAACGGTGGCCGTGCTATATCGCGCGATATGGCGGGGCGGAGCGGACTACTTTGTACCCGTAGCCGTAATCTTCAGATCGAGATTCTGATCAGCGAGAGCCTTGAGGACGAAGGCACCTTCACCCTGAGTTAGGAGGTCTGAAGGCATCTGCTTGAAGAGGCTATTCGGGATGGAGATCTCCATATGGAGCTGGTTACCTTCGCGGACGACATTCCCAAAAGGAAGGTTATGAGCAGAGAGTTTACCATCCTTCAGCGCAAGCGTCAACTTCGTATTAACACATAAAGCTCCAGTGGTAAGCACAGCCGTCTTGCCTTTGATATAGACAAACCTGGGCTCAAAAACCAGATTAGTAAAGAGAGCACTCTTGAAGATGTGGTCTGCTACCTTATACTCCTTGCCCTCGATGGTGATGGTCTCGGGGGAGATCGTCGGCTTACCAAGATCCCACGAACCCTCCAGGTACTTAATAGCGACACTCGACTTAGGTCCATTGGGGTCGTCCTTAGAGCACGAGGCTGCGCCGAGGACGAGACTACCGAAGAGGAGGGCTACTGCCCACTGCTTGATATTCATACGACTTATACATTAGATAGGTTAAAATCATGTATTCCCGAAGAGCGAATATGGCAAGCCCCCACTCGCGCTCAGGACAGAGCGAAGGTATGAAAAGGCAGCGACTATACAAAGCACGCTCCACCTAAGCGCAGCACGGCCACCACCCCAGCGGGAGCTGGAGCGGTGGCCGTGCCGCGTAGTTAGATGTGGCGGGGAGGAGCGAACTACTTCGTGCCCGTTGCCTTGATCTTCAGATCCTGTCCCTGCTCGGCGAGCGCTTTGAGGATAGTACTTGCTTCGTCGTTAGCAAAGTGGTTCAGGGGCATCTTCTTCAGGAGGTCATTCGTGACAGCAATCTCCAGCTTGAGCTGGTTGCCTTCGCGCACGACACTACCGAAGGAGAAAGAATGGAAGGAGAGCTTGCCCTCCTTCACCGTGACGTCGAAGGTCTTCTCTACGCCGTCAACGACAGAGATGAGGGTAGCCTTTTCACCTTCGATCTTGACCTTAGAGGGAGCTACGCTCAGCCCGCCGAAGATAAAGGCCTTGAAGATATGGTCTGCGACCTTGTACTCCGTGCCACCCACGGTGACGGTCTCAGGGGAGAACGTTACCCCATTGAGGTTCCACGTACCTGCGAGGTCCTCGATAGCGATACTCGTCTCTGGCTTCTTAGGTTCGTCCTTAGCGCACGAAGCCGTACCGAGGACGATAGCACCGAGGAGAAGGGCAGCTGCCCACTGCTTGATATACATACTGCTTTGTTAGTTATTGGTTAGAGAATATACTCCCGCAGGGCAGGCGAGGCAAGCGCTCCGCGCGCTCCGGGGAGGGAGCAAAAGTACGAAATGACGAGGAGCTTATCTCACAGGACACTCCTCTGCGGAAGGGCTACTCACCGAGTCATCTCTTCTCAAGAAGCTAAACGCTAATGACATACCCCGCTATATATAGAGAAGCAGAATACCTAATAGTGGGGATGGGGTCAAATGCACCCAAAAGCGCTCCTGCACTTCTACCCCGTACAAGGCTACTCCTTCGGAGAGAAAAGCTGGGAGTAGTAGTGGAGTGACTCACGATGAGCACGAATAAAAGGTGCCGACGAATGGTAGATAAGTTCGGTCTACGTACGTGGATCTAATGTCTACGTGCGTGGTCATTTGGATTTACGTACGTAGTCTTTAAGACCACGTGCGTGGACAGAGGAAAGGCACTACGGGAAGGCGCTTTTTTCTTCACGAGGACAACGCTTTTTCCTCCGCTGGATAAGGAAAATCTCCGCACAAGACGAGGGGTCAGTGAGGGGTATGCCTTGCCTCATCTCGGGGGAGCTACGCGAGTCGTCGTATCTTTGCACCCAGATTATCCCCACGACATTCATGCTGATCAACGAAATATTTTACAGCCTGCAGGGCGAAGGTGTGCACATGGGCAAGGCCTCGATCTTCATCCGCCTGAGCCGATGCAACCTCCGCTGCAGCTTCTGCGACACGGAGTTTGACTCGGGCACCGAGATGACCATCGAGGAGCTTCGCGACGCCATCGCCCCCTACCCTGGGCGCCGTATCATCTGGACGGGTGGTGAGCCCACGCTCCAGCTCACCGAAGAGACGGTGGCTTACTTCAAGGCCCTCGGCTACCACCAGTCCATCGAGACCAACGGCACGCGACGCCCCCCCGCAGGGCTGGACTACATCACCTGCAGCCCGAAGAAAGAGGCGATGCAGCTCCTGCACCGCAACTTCCCCGACGGCGTGGGAGAATTCCGCTTCCCCGTAGGAAGCCCTGCTGACCTACCACCTGCCGTGAGCGAACTGCCTCCCGCTGGCGCCTACCTCCTTAGCCCCATCTTCGTCGGCGAGACGCAGAGTGAGGCGGACAAGGCTGCCATCGAGCTCTGTGTCTCCCACATCCTCGAGCACCCCGAGTGGCAACTCAGCCTGCAGATGCACAAGCTTATCCACATCCCTTAGCACAGCTCTGCGCCATGCTTCGGACGTCTCGTCGCCTCCTTCATCTCCTCTCCTTCGCCCTCCTCCTCGCCCTCAGCTCCTGTGCTGGGAGCCTCCTCTCTCGGGCTCGGGAAGCGGAGCGCACGGGAGCCCACTACGAGGCAGAGCATCTCTATAAGGAGCTCTATAAGAGCACCCCGATGAGAGAGCGACAGCGCCGCGCGCTCTATAGCCTGCGTGCTGCCGAGGCCGCCTACCGAGGTAGACGCTACGCCACGGCAAGGGCCCTACTGCAGCGTGCTCAGCGCCTGCACCTCCCCGAAAGTCTACTGCGAAAAAGCAAGCTATACACGACCTTATCCACAGAAGCGCTCCGAGCAGAAGACAGCTCTCCACAAGGGGCGTATGAGGTGGAGCGCTTCGATCGTCTCCGCTCCACGCGGAGTGAGTTCGGGGTGAGCTTCACTCCCGACGGGCGGACGCTCCTCTTCGGGAGCCACCGCCCGACAGCGCTCTCCAAGCACACGTCTCCCGTCACGGGCGAGCCTCTCGGACGCCTCTACCGCCTCAGCCAGCAGGCCGATGGCACGTGGCTCAGCGCCCCCGACAGCCTGCAGGGCCTTGCCGACGCAACGGCAGAGCTCGGCACACCGAGCCTAAGCCCCGACGGGCGACGGCTCTACTATACCTACGCTCCCCAGCGCCAAGGGGAGCGTAACACGCCTCAGATCTGGGTCGCCACCCCCGACGAACGTGGGCGCTGGCAGCCCAGCGGCCCCCTTCGGCTCTTCGCCGATAGCACACGCCTCACAGCGCATCCCGCAGTCAGCCCCTCGGGCGCACGCCTCTTCTTCGTCAGCGAAGCGCCCGATAAAGTCCGCCAAGACAAGGAGCTCTACTACGTCGATCTCTATGGCGATACCCTCGGCACTCCCGTACCTATCACGGGAGTGAATAGCACAGCCGACGAACTCTTCCCCTACGCCACGAGTGACAGCACGCTTTACTTCGCCTCCGACCGCACGGGGGGCTTCGGCGGGCTGGATATCTACCAAGCGACCCTTCACAGTGATGGGCGCACCACCCTCCTTCATCTCCCCTCCCCGATCAATAGCGAGGCCGACGAACTGACCTTTGCTCCCACCCCAGCGCCACAGGCTTGGCCGAATGCGGAGCCCCTGGCCGAGGCGGGGCTTTTCGCCTCCTCACGCGATGATGCGCGTGGCCTGCCGCATCTGTATGAGTTCCGTCGCCGTCAGATGACCACGACGATCACCGGCTACATCCTCGACCGCGAGGAGGAGCCCATCCGTGGAGCGACGGTGCGCATCGTCGGGCGACGCCCCGATGGGACAGAGCGGCTCGTCACGACCGATAGCGAGGGAGCCTTCCGCCTCACGGTAGCGCCCGACACGGAGTACATCCTACTGGCCAGTAGCCGAGACTACCTCAATCAGTTCGTCCGCCTGCGCACCGATCCCCAGCAGGCGCCCAGCGAAGAGTACACGGTAGAATTCTTCCTCTCCTCCCGCGTGCGCCCCGAGGCCCTGCGTGAGGTGTACTACGCCTTCGACCGTGCCGACCTACTCCCTGAGAGCACACCCGCTCTGGAGACCCTCTACCAGATGCTCACCGACAACCCCGAGGTGAAGATCCGCCTCACCGCCCACACCGACCGACGAGGTACAGCAAGCTACAATGCCCGCCTCTCCCAGCAGCGAGCTGAGTCCGTCGTCCGCTATCTCATCGGCCGAGGCATCGCCCCCGAGCGGCTGGAGGCTATGGGACGCGGGAGCGATGAGCCCTACACCGTCACGAAGCGCACCGCAGCGGCATACCCCTTCCTCGCCGTGGGTACGGTGCTCACCCCCGACTTCATCGCCAGCCTCACAAAGCCCGAAGAGCAGGCCGTATGCGACCAGCTGAACCGCCGTACCGCCTTCGAGGTGCGTGCCACGCCTTAGCCCTCCACACGACACAAAAGCGCCACGGGGCCGCCTTCTCCAGCGTGAGAAGGCGGCCCCGTGGTGTAAATGGGGACTATAAAGGCGGAGCTATGCGCTTAGCAGCCCGAGCCGTCGATATTGCAAGCAGCACCCTCGGCAGGACGTGAGCGCAGGCCTGCGTCTTCGGGGCTAAGCGTCACACGCCCGTCCTCAAGTACGAAGCAGGGGATACCAGCCGCACCGCGTGCCTTGGCAGCAGCGAAAGCAGGGTCGTTGTCACGAAGCTTGAGGAACGCCTTGAGCTGGCGGATATCGAGTCCGAAGTCAATCACTTCGTAGCGGGCATCGCCCTGGACCTGATCCCAGACATACGTGCAGTCGGGGCAGGATTCCATTCCATAGATCTTGATCATTGTCTTATTATCGGGTCATTAGGCACCACGAGAGGGTGCAGTGATGAATTAGAGAGAAGGAGGAGAAGGGCTTACTTGACTACGGGGCGACCCTCAGCCGTCCAGCGCATATAGCCACCCTCCATATCGCATACACGGAAGCCCTCGGCCTGCATATAGGTAGCGGCAGCATTGCTTCGCTTCCCGCTACGGCAGTAGAGGTAATAGGTACGCTTCTTATCGAAGTGCTTGATGCCTTCGATGAAAGCAGGTTGGTCGAGCCAGTCGAGGAGCTGTGCGCCCTCGAGGTGACCTTCGGCAAATTCGCCAGGGCGACGCACGTCGAGGATGAAGGCCGTACTATCGGCACGAGCCGTCTCGATGAAGACCTCGGGAGTGAGTACAGGGACTTCTCCGTCGGGAGTGCCGAGGGCGCAGCTACCGAGAGCTGAGGCAAGGAGTGTCATCAGATAGTTCATATTAATAGGGTGTGATATGTAGGGCGAGGAGGACGCCTTACAGCTATATAACAAGCAATGTGGGCAAATGGCTCGCTTTCGCTAACTTTGTAGGCTACAAAGAGTAGCGACAAAGCGATAAGACATCATGGCTAAGACTTCAGGTAAGACATCAAGTAATCCACGTGGCCGCCGCCCTGCAGCAGGGGGAGCGAAGAGGAATGCACCCTCTCCGCTTACCACGCTCCTCGGTGGCCTGAAGGATCTGATGAAGGTGAACTTCGACAACCGTCGCATCCCCACCCTCATTGGGCTGGTGCTGGCGGCGTGCTTCGTCTTCGCCTGCTTAGCACTCATCACCTTCCTCTTCTCTGGGGGGAGTGACCAGAGCCTCATCTATGCCGCTCGAGATGGCGAGGCTGCCGCTGAGCTGGGGCGCGAAGCCAAGAACATCTTAGGCCTGCCTGGGGCCCGTCTCGCAGACTACCTCTTCAACCAGCTCTTCGGCTGGGGGATCGTCTTCGCGCTCTCCTACGTCGTCTACCTCTTTGCCCACCTCATCTGGCGCCCCCGTATCGCGCCCTACCGCTACATCACAAGCTTCCTCATCAATGGCTTCCTCCTGCTCTGGGTCTCGGTAGCAGCAGCCGGTCTGCAGTCGCTCTTCCCCTCGGATAGCTTCCTGCGCTGGGGCGGTCTGCGCGGTGAGGAGCTCTTTACCTATATATATAGGGGCATCGGCATCGCTGGCCTCATCGGTGTGCTGGCCTTCACCCTACTCATCTTCGCTGTGACCTGCAGCAGTCGTGTGCTCAGCGCCATACAGAATCCCAAGGTGCCGAAGGTACCCCACGTCTCCGTCCCACGCCCTGAGATGGGTGGTTTCTTCTCGCGCCTCTTCTCGCGCAAGAAGAAGGACGAAGAACCCCAGATCGAAGAAGAGGACGAGAGCTACAGCCAGGATGAAGATGCTTGGCGTGACGAGCCTCCTATGCCCACCGATGACGAGGAGATGGACGTGCAGGAGGAAGACCCCACGCCTTACGTAGTGCATACACCTCCGACGACCACGACGGCTACGACTGCGCAGACCGCAGAAGCAGCCCCCAGTGCGACGTCCTTCAGTCGCACGACGGCCAGCGAGCCTTCGGACGTCCCCGAGATGATCGTCGAGGAAGCACCCAAGGATGATCTCGTCGAGGACGGTGACCGCACCGCCCCCGAGCCCTTGGCTCCTGGCATCCAGCTCGCCCTCTACCGCAAGCCCACCATCGACCTCCTGCGCGACTACGAGCAGGGCGGCACGGGCATTGATATGGAGGAGATCGAGTACAACAAGCAGAAGATCATCGACACGCTCGCCAGCTTCAAGATGAACGTCACGCCCTGCAAGGCCACCGTTGGCCCGACCGTGACGCTCTACGAAGTCATCCCCGAGTCGGGTATCAAGGTCTCCCGCATCAAGACGATGGAGGACGACATCGCCATGAGCCTCAAGAGCGAGGGCGTACGTATCATCGCCCCCATGCCAGGCCTTGGCACGATCGGTATCGAGGTACCGAACTCTACCCCACAGACCGTATCGATGCGCTCCATCCTCGCCTCACGCAAGTACCGTGAGCAGCAGGAGAAGATGGAGCTCCCCATCGGTATCGGCAAGACGATCACGAACGAGCCCTTCATCTTTGACCTAACTAAGATGCCCCACCTGCTCATCGCAGGGGCTACAGGTCAGGGGAAGAGCGTCGGGCTGAATGCCCTCATCACCTCGCTCCTCTACAGCAAGCGCCCCGAGGAGCTGAAGTTCGTCATGGTCGACCCCAAGATGCTTGAGTTCTCTATCTACGAGGAGATCGAGCGTCACTTCCTCGCCAAGCTCCCCGACGCCGAGCGCGCGATCATCACCGACATGACGAAGGTCGTGGCGACGCTGAACTCCCTCTGTATCGAGATGGACAACCGCTACCGCCTCCTACAGACCGCAGGGCGCGCCGTGCGCAACATCCGTGAGTACAACGAGCAGGTCCGCTCCGGTGCCCTCAAGCGCATCGACGGACATGAGATCCTCCCCTACATCGTACTCATCGTCGACGAGTTCGCCGACCTGATGATGACCGTAGGCAAGGAGGTCGAGCAGCCCATCGCCCGCCTGGCGCAGAAGGCACGTGCCGCAGGGATCCACATGGTCATCGCGACACAGCGCCCCTCGACAGACGTCATCACGGGTCTTATCAAGGCGAACTTCCCCGCACGTATCGCCTTCAAGGTCTTCTCTATGGTCGACTCCCGCACCGTCCTCGACTCCCCTGGGGCAAACCAGCTCATCGGCCGAGGAGATATGCTCTTCTATCAGGGCAAGGATATGATCCGCGTGCAGTGTGCCTTTATGGATACGCCCGAGACAGAGGCTATCGTTGAATATATAGCGCAGCAGGAGAGCACCGGCTCCGCCTACGAGCTCCCCGAATACATCCCCGAAGGGGAGGAGAATGGTGCCAAGGGCTTCAACCCCAACGAGAAGGACAGCCTCTTCGACGAGGTCGCTCGCATGGTCGTACAGACACAGGTGGGCTCGACGTCGAATATCCAGCGTAAGTTCAACATCGGCTACAACCGCGCTGGCCGTCTTATGGACCAGCTCGAGGGCGCCGGCATCGTCGGCGTACAGGAGGGCAGTAAGCCCCGCGAGGTCTACATCAAAGACCAAGCGACCCTCGAGCAACTGCTGCAGAAGCTAAGCTAAGCCCAAGGGGAATGGGCCGTTTTATCATTACTTTATAACTTTGAGCTATGATTATGCGACGTATCATTATGACGCTGAGTGCCGCTGCCCTGCTCTGCACGGTAGCCATAGCACAGCGCAAGGCTACCCCCGCAGCCCCCACTTCTTCCGTCACTCCACAGAGCCTACTTGAGCGTGCTGAGGCCAGCCTCTACCGCACAGGTGCTACCGTGGTAGACTTCTCCACGCAGCTCCAGGACAAGGCTGGACGCAGCGCTGGATCGACGACGGGTAAGATGCACCTCCAGGGTGATGCCTTCCGCCTCGAGTACGGGACGATCACAGCGGTCTACACCGCTGGGACGCTCACCTACTACGATAGCGCCGAGCATACCCTCACCATATCCAAGCCCTCTCAGGACGAGCTCCTGCAGATCAACCCGCTCTACTTCCTTCGCTCCCGCGCTCAGGGCTTTGCAAGCCAGCTCGAGGGGAAGGTAGGTGCTACTGCGGTCGTGGCCTTCACCCCACAGCAGAAGAGTAATATCTCCCGTGTCGTGACGACCTTCCAGACGAGCAATGGGATCCCCACGCAGCTGGTCTTCACGGCTAAGGACAAGAGCGTCTTGACAGCCCGTGTCGCGAAGGTCAGCCCTCGCACAGCCTATGCCGCGAGCTTCTTCACCCTCTCGGCGAAGAGCTACCCAGGCTGCGAAGTCGTCGACCTCCGCTAAGTAAGCCCACGCCCTCCAAGTAGATACTCAATGGAATTTAAAACCCTCGCCGAGGTAGGCGAGTATACGCAGCTCATGGGACGCGTCTTCACGCTGCCCATGCGCTGGCGGATGTTCTTCCGCTCCGTCATCCGAGAGATGTACAGTCTCGGGGTCGGCTCTCTCTGGATCGTCTTCATCATCTCGCTCTTCATCGGTGCGGTGATCACGATCCAGCTGTCGATCAATATGACGAACCCCCTTATCCCACGCTTCACCATCGGCTACTCCACGCGTGAGATCATGATCCTCGAGTTCTCCTCGACGGTCATGTGCCTCATCTTGTCGGGTAAGGTCGGCTCGAGTGTCGCCTCAGAGCTCGGTACGATGCGCGTCACCGAGCAGATCGACGCGATGGAGATCATGGGGGTCAACTCTGCGAACTTCCTTATCCTACCCAAGATCGTAGGCTTCATGGCCTTCATCCCCGTGCTCTCGGTCTTCTCCATGGTCACGGGTATCGTCGGGGGATATATCGCCTGTGACCTGGCGCTCTCGATGACGCACAAGGACTTTGTCTACGGGCTCCAGCTCTTCTTCACGCCCTCCTACGTCGGCTACTCGATCATCAAGTCGGTAGTCTATGCCTTCATCATCTCCTCGGTAGCCTCCTACTACGGCTACTGCGTGAAGGGCGGGGCACTGCAGGTAGGCGCCTCAAGTACGCGCGCCGTCGTCAATAGCAGCGTCCTCATCCTCTTCTGGGACCTCCTGCTCACCAATATCCTCCTCACCTAAGCCCTCCCGCACTATGATACAAGTCAAGTCGCTCGCTAAGCGCTTCGAGGACAAGGAGGTCATCAAGGGTATCGATGCCACCTTCGAGACGGGGAAGACGAACCTCGTCATCGGCCGAAGTGGTGCTGGTAAGTCCGTCTTCGTGAAGTGTATGATCGGCCTCATCCGTCCCGACCAGGGCGAAGTCCTCTATGACGGCCGTGACCTCATCAAGATGACCAAGCCCGAGCTACTGCGTCTGCGTCGTGAGATGGGGATGCTCTTCCAGGGCTCAGCTCTCTTCGACAGCATGACGGTCGTGGAGAATGTCCTCTTCCCTATGGAGATGTTCTCCTCCGACAGCTACGACAAGTCCTACCGCCGTGCGATGGAGCTACTGGAGCGTGTCGGCCTGGCCGAAGCCGCGAAGAAGTATCCCGCCGAGATCAGCGGTGGGATGATGAAGCGTACCGCCATCGCCCGCGCCCTGGCACTCAATCCGAAATACCTCTTCTGCGACGAGCCGAACTCCGGTCTTGACCCCAAGACCTCTACGGTCATCGACCAGCTCATCTACGAGCTCACGAAAGAGTACAATATCACGACCATCGTCAATACGCACGACATGAACTCCGTGCGTGCTATCGGCGATAAGATCATATACATCCACAACGGGCTGAAGGAATGGGAGGGAAGTAGTGCCCTACTCTCCTCACCAGATGTGCCCGAGGGCGTCCTTCAGTTCATCAACGCAGGCCGCGTATAGCCTGCCCACTCCCCTTCTGACCAGCATATGTCTCTCCTCAAGAAAGATTCGCTCCTGACGCACATCCTACTTATGGTAGGTACCTCCGTCCTACTCGTCACCCTGCTCATCTACGGCCTCGACATCTACACCCGCCACGGGGACACGGTCAAGGTACCCGACCTGCGTGGTAAGACGCTCGCCGAGATGCAGCGCATCCTCGATGATGCAGGGCTGAAGTATGAGATCAACGACTCGACGTTCTCCCGCACCGCTGTCCCTGGTACCGTCCGCGAGGTCATCCCCGCACCCGGTAGCGAGGTCAAGCTCGGCCGCATCCTCTTCATCGCTATCAATGGCTTCCACCAGCGCCGCCAGACGATCCCTAACTACAAGGATCAGTCGGCCCGTCAGATCCTTGCCCTGCTGAAGGGGCTGGGCTTTGAGTCCGTCGACCAGCGCGTCGTACCTGGCGGCTACGTCGGCTCTGTCGTGGGCCTGCAGACAGCTGATGGCAAGGTCGTAGAGGCTGGTACGCAGCTACCTATCGATACGAAGCTCGTCCTCTTGGTAGCGGGTCAGGTCATCGATACGCTGGGGCTCGACCGCTATATCGAGGGATACAGTAGCCAAGGTGATAGCACCGTCGTGCGCACGACACCAGCCACACCCGAGAAGAAGGATGACGGAGGCATCAGCAATGACTGGTGGTAATCCTCTGACCGACGAGGAGCTGCTCCTCGATAGCGAAGCCTGGGAAGGCGACGAAGATCTCTTCCTCCCCGATGGCACCGCCGAGGTCGAGCGCCTCGACGCCGCTGCCGTCTCCTATCTCCAGCATGCCGATAGCTCACCACTCTATGAGCACTTCCGTGTCGTAGCAGACAAGGGGCAGGCTCCTATGCGCATCGACAAGTACCTGGCTACACGCATGACGGGTAGCAGTCGTAGTCGCATCCAGCAGGCACTCGATGGGGGCTATGTCTTCGTCGGCGACAAGCCCGTCAAGAGCAACTACCGCATCAAGCCCCTTGACGTCGTCACCCTCCAGCTGCGCCGTCCCAAGCACGAGCTCGAGATCATCCCCGAGCCCATTCCGCTGGATGTCGTCTACGAAGATGAGGTACTGATGGTGGTCAACAAGCCTGCGGGGCTCGTCGTCCATCCAGGACACGGCAACTATACTGGCACGCTGGTCAATGCACTGGCCTACTACCTGCAGGATGATCCCCTCTATGATCCCGCCGACCCCAACGTCGGTCTCGTCCATCGCATCGACAAGGATACGAGTGGCCTGCTGGTCATCGCCAAGCGTCCCGAAGCGAAGGCGCATCTAGCACGTCAGTTCTTCAACAAGACGACCCGTCGCACCTACCGCGCCCTCGTCTGGGGAAGACTGAAGGAAGCCGAAGGCACGATCATCGGCAACATCGGCCGTGATGAGCGTGACCGCCTGCAGATGGCTGTCTATCCCGAGGGCTCTCCCAAGGGTAAGCATGCCGTCACGCACTACACCCTCCTCGAGGAGCTAGCCTACGTCAGCTGGGTCGAATGCCGACTCGAGACGGGGCGCACACACCAGATCCGTGCCCACATGCGCCACATCGGGCACCCGCTCTTCGCTGATGCACGCTATGGTGGCGACAAGATCCTTTGGGGCAACCAGTTCTCACGCTACAAGCAGTTCGTCCAAAACTGCCTCACGCTCTGCCCCCGTCAGGCACTCCATGCCAAGACGCTAGGCTTCGTTCATCCCGTGACGGGCGAAGAGATGCTCTTCGACAGTGAGCTCCCCAGCGACCTCCAGCAACTCTTAGAGCGCTGGCGCACCTACGCAGCACAGGTCGACAACGAATAAGAGATAGGGGAAGGTCTCCCCAACACAAGTCCCATACCGATAGGGCGACACGCATCATAATGCGTGCCGCCCTATGCTATTTTAGGAGGAGCGGAGAAGCGATCTCGTGAGCGGGGTGATACCGACCTATATTGGTCAGAGGGTGAAGCTATACTGGTCGACGCTTCGACCACTACTGGTCGCGACGCGAACCTATAGTGGTTCACTCACTGACCACTATTGCTTCGTACCACTAACCAATAGTGGTTTGCACCTCGAAGGAATAGTGGTTCGCACCTCCCCCCTCTATAGCCCCACATCCATGGGGCTTATGAAGTACCTTCGTCACCCGAGTATCTTGACTAAAAAATTTATTGATACCTTCGCTTCGTAGGTACAAAGGACCAACC
>ERZ772978.109-NODE-109-length-33340-cov-4.8204_pt1 | contig 33340 bp, 18 predicted proteins | sample MGYA00511675_ERZ772978 | MGnify/ENA primary metagenome ERZ772978 (study PRJEB29015, sample SAMEA2738092) | human oral metagenome | biome: human oral; feature: human-associated habitat; material: saliva | place: China | collected 2156 ... | reverse complement strand
CTTGTGGTGATAAGGCGAACAAGGGGGGTATTTGCTTTCGGTGATGAGATCTGGGAAGTTTGATTGTGGGCATTATGGCAGAAAAGAGGCTTCTTTTGGGAAAAACGAGCGGGGTTTTGAACGAAAGTTATGAGGTTTTTACAGACTGCGCAGGAGAGAGGGAAGAGACGGGACAGAGGGGGAGATAAAAGGGGCGGATTGAGAGCGCACCGGTAGAATCTATACAAAAAAATCCCCCACCGTCGGTCGGACGGTGGGGGAGTGTGTTGTGGGCGTGCCCCTCGGGGAAACGAGGGACGCGGAGCGGGTTTAGCACTTGGCGCAGGTGGGGGGCAATTGCTTGAAGAAGTCGTTGCCCTTGTTGTCCACGAGGATGAAGGCGGGGAAGTCTTCGACCTCGATTTTCCAGATGGCTTCCATGCCGAGTTCGGGATATTCGACGCACTCGATGGACTTGATGTTGTTTTGAGCCAAGATGGCGGCGGGACCACCGATGGAGCCGAGGTAGAAGCCTCCGTGGGCCTTGCAGGCGTCGGTGACTTGCTGCGAGCGGTTGCCCTTGGCGAGCATGATCATGCTGCCGCCGTGGCTCTGGAAGAGGTCTACGTAGGGGTCCATGCGGCCGGCTGTGGTGGGACCCATGGAGCCGCAGGCCATGCCGGCGGGCGTTTTGGCGGGACCGGCGTAGTAGACGGGGTGGTCTTTGAGATATTGGGGCATCTCTTCGCCGTGGTCGAGGCGTTCCTTGATCTTGGCGTGGGCGATGTCGCGGGCCACGATGATGGTGCCGTTGAGCGAGAGGCGGGTGGAGACGGGATATTGGTCGAGCTGGGCGAGGATCTCGGGCATGGGGCGGTTGAGATCGACACGCACCACTTCGCCTTCGCCGGCGTTGCGGAGGTGTTCGGGAATGAGGCGGCCGGGGTTGTCGTCGAGCTTCTCGATCCAGATGCCGTCGCGGTTGATTTTGCACTTGATGTTGCGGTCGGCCGAGCAGCTCACGCCGAGACCCACGGGGCAGGAGGCGCCGTGGCGGGGAAGACGCACGACACGGATGTCGTGGGCAAAGTATTTTCCGCCGAACTGGGCGCCGAGTCCGATGTGGCGCGTCTCTTCGAGCAGGCGAGCCTCGAGGTCAAGGTCGCGGAAGGCGCGGCCGGTTTCGTCGCCCGTGGTGGGAAGCGAGTCGTAGTAGTGGGTGGAGGCGAGCTTGACGGTGAGCATGGTCTTCTCGGCGCTGGTGCCGCCGATGACAATGGCGATGTGGTAGGGCGGACACGCGGCGGTGCCGAGGGTTTTCATCTTGCCGACGAGGAAGGGCACGAGGGTGTCGGGGTTGAGGATGGCCTTGGTTTCCTGATAGAGGTAGCTCTTGTTGGCCGATCCGCCGCCTTTGGTGACGCAGAGGAAGTGGTATTCGTCGCCCTCGGTGGCTTCGATGTCGATTTGTGCGGGGAGGTTGCAACGGGTGTTGACCTCGTCGTACATGGTGAGGGGGGCGTTTTGCGAGTAGCGGAGGTTTTCCTCGGTGTAGGTGTCGTAGACGCCGCGCGAGATGGCGGCTTCGTCGCAGGTGCCGGTCCAAACTTGTTGGCCTTTCTCGCCGTGGACGATGGCAGTGCCGGTGTCTTGGCAGAGGGGCAGACGGCCTTTGGCGGCGACTTCGGCGTTGCGCAGGAAGGTGAGGGCCACGTAGCGGTCGTTGTCGGAGGCTTCGGGGTCGGCGAGGATGGAGGCTACCTGCTCGTTGTGGGCGCGGCGCAGCAGGAAGGAGACGTCGCGAAAGGCCTGGGCGATCATGCGGGTGATGCCTTCGGCTTCGACTTTGAGGATGGGGTGACCTTCGAATTCGCTCACACTGACGTGGTCGCGCGTGAGGAGATAGTACTCGGTTTTGTCTTCGCCGAGCTGGAACATGGGGGCATACTTGAATGCGGGTGCTTGTGCCATGGAAGTTAAAGTGTTATGTCGGTGTGTGCACACGGAGGGCGACTCGCGCGAGGTGGCGGGGCGTGCGGTGCATGTTGGGGACGATGTGTGGAGGGGAGGGGACCTGCGGTGTTGCCCGCGGAGGCATGGGCTGCGGAGCGGGAAACGTGTGCGGGCGGCGGGGCGATCAGAGGGTGTGGATGTTGCCTTCGATCTCGGTGGGGGCGGGAGAACCCGGCTGGTCGGTGGCGGTGCGATAGTTGAGCGTGCGGCGCACCCAGGCCTTGACGGGGCGTCCGCCTTTGGTGGCGGGGGTGAAGGTTTGTTTGCGCAGGAAACCTTTGGCGGCGGCTTCGACTTCGGGGTCTTTGCAGTCGCTGACTTGGATCACTCTCGTGTGTCCGTCGGTTTCGACGAGGAATTGCACGCTGAGGGTGTGGTTGCGCGTGGGGTGCCCGGCGGTTTCGAAGGGTTCGAAGCGGAGGGGTGCTGCTGCGGCGGGGCTACCGTTGAGCATCGGCGGGGTGTCGTAGTTGTTGGCCACGTTGCCGTAGAGGTTTTTGAGGTCGGCGGGCAACGAGAGCAGGCGGGCGAGGGGTGCACTCTTGGCGGGGGCTTTGGCTTTGAGGGCTTCGGCGGTGAGGGCGTCGACGGCGGTGCGCTCTTCGGGCAGGACGTAGAGGGTGCTGTCGGGGGTGACGTAGTAGCCGTCGAGGAAGTCGGGCAGATCGGTGCCGAGATCGCCTACCATGCGGCCGGCGAAGTAGCTGCCGTCGGGGAAGACGTGGAGCCCGACGCCGAGGCTGTCGATGACGTTGCGCGAGTTGACGATGGTGCCGCCCTGTCCGCCGCGGCTGAGTATCTCGCGTTGTCCGGCGGGGCCGATGTAGATGCCGCCGCCTTCGATGGGTTGGACGATGCGGCCGATGAGTGCGGTGTCGCGCCCCGTGGGTGTGCCGCCGGGGGGCACGATGAGGCCGTCGACGAGGGTGGCATCGCCGCCGACACGCCCTACGAAATGGCCGACCGTGAGGGTACCGTCGGCGGTGAGGCTTTGGGCGAGTCGAGAGGAGTCGATGCGCACGTCGACATTGGGTTCGAAGAGGTCGCCGGCGGAGAGGGTTTTGCGGTCGGCGCGCACGGCGAAGCCTTGCCACGAGCGCACGGGGCCTTGTGTGGCGGTGTAGGTGAGGAAGTTGCCGGGCTGCGATTCGCGGGGGGCGAGTTGATAGGTGAACCCGTTTTTGGTTTGCGAACTGCTCCCGCCGCACGAGCTGAGCAAGAGCCCGAGCGGGAGGAGAAGGGCGAAGAGGCGGGAAAGGTTGTGCATGTAGTGGAGATTATGTGGGGCAAAGGTAGTGATTTGCCATCAAAGTACAAAAAAACAGCCTCACTTACCACTGTAAGCGAGACTGTTCGGAAACTATAAATACGAGAAATGCTCGAAGTAGGAGGGCGGGACGTCGCGGTGCGCTGTGGCGGTGCGACTTGCGCCGAGGTGGCGGCAGGGAGCGGGAGCCGAGGGGCTCGAGGGGCCGATGCCGCGGGGAAAGGAGGGTGGCGCGTGGCGTTTACTTCGAGAGTTTCAAGCCGATGCGCATGCCCTGGTAGTTACCGAGGAGCGAAGACACGAGCGAAAGGTTGTTGTTGCCCATCTTGCCGAGCAGGGACGAAGCCGTGCCGAGGATGCCGAGGAGTTTGTCGGACTCGAAGAGGAGGGCAATGCCGTTGCCGTTGCGGACTACTTGGGGTTGGAAGTTGAGGAGTCCGCCCACGAATTGAAGATGGAGCGTTTTCGACTGGGTGTCGAGGCTATAAGTTCCGCTCATGTTGCGGCCGCCGAGTGTGGCGGTGAAGGTTTTGTCTGCCTTGAAGTTGAAACGGGTCACGCCTTTGCGGATGCCGTAGTTTTTGAGTTGCTCATCTACTTTGGTTTCGACGGCACTGGCTGCTGCCACTCCGCCGGCTTGTGCCAAAAGGTTCTGACTTTCGAAGGCACACTTGACGCCATCGTAGGTCCAATTGCCGACGAGATCGCGTTCTGTTACGCTGCCGCCGCTGAGGACGTTGGAGAGAAGATTGGTGAGCATCCCGCCGCCGGTGTTGAGCGCCGAGAGTGTGTTGGCGGTGTTGCTTTGTCCTGCATTGAGCACGTCGCAGGAGGTGGTGAGAAGCAGCGTGGACGCGAGAGCGAAGGCTGCGATGATTGACTTGTTCATGTCTGTTTGTAGTTGCAAAAATAGGGAATCGGAAGTGGAAATGCAAGCGAAGTGGCTGATTTTCTGCTACTTTTGGGGAATGTATCGACGAATGGTAGTTTTTCATCGACGAATTTTCTCAAGAACGGGCGTTTTTTCGTGCCTTCTTGGGAGAAAACGTGCGAAAATCGCGGGATTCTGCGCGAAACACGGAGGGCCTTCGTGATGTGGGGGAAGGGCAGTGTGAGAGAAGGGGGACGGCTCAAAAAAAGGTGCCGATCGGGGGGCAAAAGTACAAAAAAAGCCGCGATCGGTTGGAACTGATCGCGGCTTTTCGTGGGGTTAGGCGTTGAGTTTCTGCTTGATTTCGACTTCGCGGTAGGTTTCGATGGTGTCGCCTTCCTTGATGTCGTTGCAGCCTTGGAGGGAGATACCGCACTCAAAGTTGGTGGTGACTTCTTTGACGTCGTCTTTGAAGCGCTTGAGGGCTGCAATGTCGCCGGAGAAGACCACCACGCCGTCGCGAATGAGGCGGGCTTTGTCGCTGCGCGAGACTTTGCCGTCGACCACATAGGCACCGGCGATGTAACCGACCTTGGAGATGTGGAAGACTTGGCGCACTTCGACCATGGCGGTGATTTCTTCCTTGACGATGGGCTTGAGCATGCCTTCCATGGCCTCCTTGACTTCTTCGATGGCGTCGTAGATGATGGAGTAGAGGCGAATGTCGACGCCTTCTTTCTCGGCGAGTTTGCGCGCGCCGGCCGAGGGACGAACCTGGAAACCGACGATGACGGCCTTGGAAGCGGCGGCGAGGGTGACGTCGTTCTCGGAGATTTGGCCCACGCCTTTGTGGATGACGTTCACGGCGATGGACTCGGTGGAGAGTTTGATGAAGGAGTCGGAGAGTGCCTGCACCGAACCGTCGACGTCGCCCTTGACGACGATGTTGAGTTCCTGGTAGTCGCCGAGTTTCAAGCGGCGGCCGATCTCGTCGAGCGTGAGCATCTTGGAGGTGCGCAGGTTTTGTTCGCGTTGCAGTTGCATGCGTTTGTTGGCAATCTCGCGGGCTTCCTGTTCGGTCTCCATGACGTTGAACTGGTCGCCGGCCTGGGGTGCGCCGTTGAAGCCGAGGACGGTGGCGGCGTGTGCAGGGGGCACTTCCTCGACGCGGACGCCGCGCTCGTTGAAGAGGGCTTTGACGCGACCGGCGTGGGTGCCGGCTACGATGACGTCGCCTTGGCGCAGCGTACCGTTGGAGACAAGCACCGTGGAAACGTAGCCGCGGCCCTTGTCGAGCGAGCTTTCGATGACGGTGCCCACAGCGCGGCGCTTGGGGTTGGCTTTGAGGTCGAGCATGTCGGCTTCGAGGAGTACTTTCTCGAGGAGTTCGAACACGCCCTCGCCTTTCTTGGCTGAGATGTCTTGCGACTGGTACTTACCGCCCCATTCTTCGACGAGGAAGTTCATCGAAGCCAGGGTGCTCTTGATGGCGTCGGGGTTGGCACCGGGCTTATCGATCTTGTTGATGGCGAAGACGATGGGCACACCGGCGGCCACAGCGTGATTGATGGCCTCTTTGGTTTGCGGCATTACGTTATCGTCGGCTGCAATGATGATAATGGCGATATCCGTCACTTGCGCACCGCGGGCACGCATGGCGGTGAAGGCTTCGTGGCCGGGGGTGTCGAGGAAAGTGATCTCGCGACCGTTTTTCAGGCGGACATTGTAGGCACCGATGTGCTGGGTGATGCCGCCGGCCTCGCCGGCGATGACGTTGGCGTTGCGAATGTGGTCGAGCAAGGAGGTTTTACCGTGGTCGACGTGGCCCATGACGGTGACAATGGGGGCGCGGGGCACGAGATCCTCGTCGCTGTCCACTTCTTCGACGATGGCTTCTTGCACTTCGGCGCTGACAAACTCGGTGCTGAAGCCAAATTCGTCGGCCACCATCTCAATGGTCTCCTGATCGAGGCGCTGGTTGATGGAAACCATGATGCCGATGCTCATGCAGGTGCCGATGACTTGCGTGACAGGCACGTCCATCATCGTGGCGAGCTCGTTGGCGGTCACAAACTCGGTGAGTTTGAGCACGCGGCTCTCGGCATCGCGACGCATGAGGTCTTCTTCGTGGCGTTCGCGGGCGGCTTCGCGCTTTTCCTTGCGGTACTTCGCGCCTTTGCCCTTGCCGGCGCCTTTGGCTTGCAGGCGAGCCAGCGTTTCTTTCACCTGCTTTGCTACGTCTTCGTCGCTGACGGGCTGTGCGGGAGCGTTGCCTTTCTTGCCCTTCTTGCCTTGACCCTTGGCGGCGTTGCGGTCGTTGCGATTCTGGTTGTTGCGGTTTTGGTTGCCGCCTGCGCCGTTGCCGCCGCCTGCGTTGTTCTTTTTGGCTTCGGCACTCACGTCTACGCGCTCATTACCGATGCGCGCACGCTTTTTGCCGGCGGGGTTGCGCTTCTCGTTGCGCTCTTTGCGGAGCTCTTCCTTGCTCTTTTTCTTGGGGCGCGTGTTGGCGTTGATGGCGTCGAGGTCGATTTTGCCGAGCACCTTGGGGCCTGTCAGGCGGGGTGCGCCGCCCACGGCGGGCGTGTCTTCGGCGTTGCCTTCGCTTGCGGGGGCTTCGGCGGCCTCACTCGGTGCTTCGGCGGGCTTTTCTACCTGCTCGCCGGCTGTGGCAGCGGGTGCTGCCGAGGCGGTTGTGGATTTTGCTGCAGGGGTTGTGGCAGTTTCGGCAGCGGGTGCCGGTGTTTCGGCCGGCGCTTGGACGGCTTGGGCTTGGGCAGCCGCTTTTTCCGTGGTGGGTGCCGTAGCGGGGGCTTCTTCAGCGGCCGATTTTTCGCTCTTGGCGGCAGCGCTACTCTTGCGCGAGGTGCGTTTGCGGCCGGTGCCGGTGGCTTCGAGGTCGATGTGGCCAACTACTTTGAGCCGGGGCTTGTTGTCCTCCTCGTTTTCGGGCGCATGGGTTGCGTCGGCCGGTGCAGCGTCGTCGGCAGCGGGCAGGGACTGTTCGGTCGCTGCGGGCGCGGGTGCCTCTGTCTCGGCCGTCTCGGCCGTCGGTTGGTTGTCGGCCTCGGCTTTGTCGCCCTTTTCATTGCGTTTCTCCTCGCGTCGGCTGGGGAAGAGCTTTTCGGCCTCGTCCTTTTGGGCTTTGTCGCTGGCAAACACCTTTTTGAGGATCTCGTATTGTGCGTCGTCGATTTTGGCATTGGGGCTGGCTTCGACGACGTGACCGTGCTCTTTGAGCGTGTCTACGGCTCTTTGGGTTGCGATGTTGAATTCTTTGGTGGCTTTGCTTAATCTCATTGTGTGTGGGTTGGTGGCCGCGTGCCGGCCGATGTGACGAAAGGGAAACGCTGTGGGGCCGAAGCCCGAGAGGTTAGCTTTCGCTGTCGTCAAACTCTGCGCGGAGCACGGAGAGGAGGTGGTCTACGGTGTCGTCTTCGAGGTCGGCCTTTTCTGCGATCATGTCTCTGGGCGCATTGAGCACTTCTCTTGCGGTGCGCAAGCCCATGTTCTTCACGGCGTCGAGCACCCATTGGTCGACTTCGTCGGCAAATTCGTCGAGATAGATGTCGTCGATGGGTTGTTCGCCCTCCACTTCGCGGAATACGTCGATGGTGTAGCCGGTGAGCATCGAGGCGAGTTTGATATTCTGCCCGCCTTTACCGATGGCCAGGCTCACTTGGTCGGGATTGAGGAAGACGTCGGCTTTTTTGAGCTCTTCGTTGATCTCGATGTTGTTGATGTGTGCCGGATTGAGGGCACGTTGGATGAAGAGCATCGTGTTGGACGAGTAGGGAATCACGTCGATGTTCTCGTTTCGCAGCTCGCGCACGATGCCATTGATGCGACTTCCGCCCACGCCCACGCACGATCCGACGGGATCAATGTTGGGGTCGAAGCTTTCGACGGCGATTTTGGCGCGTTCGCCCGGGATGCGGGCCACGGCACGGAGTTGAATGATGCCGTCGGCGATTTCGGGGATTTCGCGTTCGAGGAGTCGACGAAGGAAGAGGGGGCTGGTGCGCGAAAGATAGATTTTCGGGTTGCCGTTTGTGTTGTCGACGCGATCGATCACGGCGCTGATTTGGTCGCCCTTGTGGTAGAAGTCGCGGGGAATCTGTTGCGTCTTGGGCAGCAAGAGGTCATTTTTCTCCTCGTCCACCAGCAACGTTTCGTTTTTCCACGTTTGGTAGACTTCGGCCGTGATGAGATCGCCCTCGCGATCCTTATACTTATTATATATGGAGTCGTGTTCGAGCTCAAGTATCTTGCTGGCCAGCGTTTGTCGGAGGGTGAGGATGGCGCGGCGGCCGAAATCCTCAAATTCGATGTGTTCGCTGCAGTCTTCTCCCACTTCGAAGTCGGGTTCGATGCGGCGAGCTTCGCTCAGCGCGATCTGTTTGTTGGGATCTTCCACCTCATCGTCGGCCACGATTTCGCGGCTGCGGGTGATTTCGAAGTCACCTTTGTCGGGATTCACCACGACGGTGAAATTTTCGTCCGTGCCGAAGATTTTGGCGATGACGCTGCGGAAGCTTTCTTCGAGCACGCCGAGCAAAGTGGTGTCATCGATATTTTTGGTTTGGTTGAAGTCTCTGAAGGTCTCCAACAAACTGGGGGTTTCGGTTTGTTTTTTGGCCATGGTGGGGTCGCTGTGATAGATGCGCGTGAGGTATAGGCCGACTGTGCGGGGCCGGTGGCGGCGGTTGTCGCGGGGCAGTGCCCGAAGTGGGACGTCTCCGGCGAGGGAGGGAGCCCCTCGGCGCCGAAACGGGCGCCGTGTGTGAAAACGGGCGTGCCGACGAACTGCGTGTTGGGCGGGTGAGCCCGGCGGTGGGTGCGGCGGCGGTGCGCAGTCGGCAAGGGAGTTATTTAAAGTCGATGTAAAGTTTGGTCCACTTCACGTTGTCGAAGGGGAGAACGGTTTCCACGTCCTGCAAGTGGGGGCGTTTTTCGCCCGGTGCCTTCACTTTCACGGTCTGCGTGAGGGTGATTTGGCTATTGTCGACGGCGGTGAGTCGGCCGATGAGCTTTTTTCCTTCGGCGGTGAGCACTTCCACGTCGTCGCCGAGGTGGATCTCATATTGGCGCAGCACTTTGAAGGGCTGTCCCAGTCCGGCGCTGCCCACTTCGAGCTCGAAATCGGTCTCGTCGCGGTCCAATCCCTCTTCGATGTGGCGGGAGAGCGCCACGCAGTCGTCGATCCACACTCCTTCGGCGTGGTCGATTTCCACGATGATGCGGTCGTCGGGCGTGATGACCAGGTCGGTCAGGAAATAGTCTTTGCCGACAAGCCAGTCGGCGATGAGTTGTTCTACGGCTTCTTTACTGATCATGTGTCAGTGGGGGTGTGAAATGGGTGAGAGGTGCCCCGACTTCTAAGGCGAAGGGCGGAGGCACGACTAATTAAAAGAAGTGAGGAGCTTCGTTTGAGCCCCTCACGTCTGTTTGAACGCTGCAAATGTAAGCAATTCGCGGGGACTGTGCAAGTTTTTGAGGAGAAAAATCTCATCTTGCGGGACTTGTGTCTCCCTTTTTCCTTGATTCAGCGCTTGGTCGGGAGCATTGTCGTGGAAAATGGCTTGTGCCCAATCAATGCTCCTCCTTGTCGGAATCTTCTTTCTCTTCCGGACTTTGTAACGCCTTGTAGAGAATCCACACTACGATGCCAATTGTAGCCGGAATCCAGCCCGGTATCCCCATTACCTTGTTCCTGATGAGATAGCGTAGGATATCGTCGCCGAAAAACTTGAGAATTTTTACCATTGTCGGTGGTTGGTGTCGAGGTCTTGCAATCGATCGTATTCGGGAAGTCGCTGTTCCTTCACTTCTTGGTGATGCGAATCACGTTGGCTTGGTTGTCGATTTCCACTTTGCCCAGTCGGCTGAGCACGGACTGGCCGAGGAGGAGCGGAGCATCCTGACTGTGGGTGATGGAGGCGCGCACGTTGTTGAGCGTCAGCCCGCCGAAGGTCACGGAGTGCAGGCGCACACTTGTGCCCTCCACCACATCGCCCGAAGCCGTGAGGTAAGCCCGGCGACCGATCACGTCGGAGGGTTTGAGATAGCCGTTTTTGAACATGAACTGCGCTTCCACCGACGAAAGCGTCACTTCCGACGCACCGGTGTCGAAGACAAAGTGGAGCGGAAGCCCATTGATGGTGCAAGGCACCTGCGTGACGCCGCCCGAATGGGTGAAGGCGATTTCCGAAACACCGTGAGGAGCGGCTGCCGTTGCCATTTTGCCCGTCTTTTGTGCGGCGGGCTTCGCCGAAGTGTCGGCGGCCGATTCGCTCTTTGCGCCTTCAGTGGCGCGCGGGTCGAGGAGTTTGCGTTCGGCCGCGAGGTGCGCTTCCCACGCATCGCGATATTGTTTGACCAAAGCCTTGAAGTCGGCATCGTTGCGCAGGCCGTCGAGGTCAGTATCCGTGTCGAGGTGGTCGAAATCGGTGTACTTTCGGCTCTTCAACGCGCGCTCCAGATAGGTGAGTGCCTGCTGCTTGTTGCCACACAGTGCGTAGATGCAGGCCGCGTTGTAGGCTTGTTCGTCGTCGCCCTTGGCCATGATGGAGTCCATGCGTGCGGCGGCGGCTTTGGGCTGCCCGAGGAAATAGAGGGCAAAGGGCGAGGTGAAGTAATCGTCGGGCGTTTTTTCGAGTTCCAACTCGCGGCGGAAGTCCGCGGCGGCACGCTCTTTCTGTCCCATTTTCAGGAGAAAGCGCCCGCGCAGGTCGTGGAGGAAGGCCGTTTCTTCGTTGAGCGAGAGGGCCATGTCCATGGCTTCCAAGGCGGCTTCGTAGTGCTTTTGCTTGCGATCTATCAAGGAGCGCAACATATAGAGGCGGCTATTCTCGGCATCGAGGGTCTGTGCGCGATCCAGTGCCGCCTTGGCTTCGTCATAGCGGCGGAGCTCGATGAGCTGTTGTGCTCTTTGCAGCGGAATATCGATGTCGGTCGAATCGCCCGCCCCGGCGCGCGCATTCCAGCTCAGGGCCGCCTCGTGCAGGTTGAGCGAAGCCAGATCAGCGGCCAGATTATAAGTTGTGCTGTTGGCCGGTTCCAGGGCATAAGCTTCGAGGCGGTAGTTCACCGCGCGGCCATAGTTCATTTGCACTCGCTCGAGGGCGGCGAGCAGCAGAGGCCATTTGGGCAGGTTGGGCTCTTTGTTGCGGAGTACTTTGAGACGCGCCCGCAGCGGGGCGGCGGCAGAGTCGCAGAGTATGCCGAAGACTTGGAAGGCCTTGTGGTCAATGTCGTCGTCCATGAGCGAGAGGGCTGTGGTGCAGTCCTCCACGGCGCGCGGATATTCGTGGCGCAGCAAGTAGGCCTCGGCGCGGAAGGAATAGCCCTGCCCATATTCGGGAGCGAGTTGCACCACGTGGTCGAAGAGTGCGATGGCGCGGTCGTAGTCTTTGCGTGCCACGGCGTTGCGCCCCATGCCCATATAGGAATAGGTGTTGCCTTTGTCGAGTTTTTGCATCTGCTCGTAGTCGCGGTCGGAGAGATCGTAGCGCTCCATCTCGTAGTAGAGGTCGCCGCGCTGTTGGTAGTAGTCACGATCGTCGGGCGTGAGGCGAATGGCCGTGCCGATGTCGGTGAGGGCGGCCGTGGTGTCGGCGAGCGCCAGGTGGACGAGTGCGCGTTTGGAGTGGGCAAGGGCAAGCGTCTCCTTGTCTTTCTTAGGCAGATACTTGAGTGCCTGGTCGATGGCGGAGAGGGCGTTGCCGTTTTCGTCGTTGTCAAGGTGGATGAGCCCAATGAAGAAATGGGCGTAGCCGTTGCGCGGATTCTTTTCGAGCGCCGTTTGGAATTGCTTGAGCGCTTCGCCTTGGTCTTCGTCGTTTTGCAGCATTTCGAAGCCGCGTTTCACGTTGTAGTCCTCGAAGTCCTTACCCTGCTGCGCCGCGAGGGGCAGGAGAGCGAAGAGGAAAACGAACAGCACGCCGAGCAGGCGGAGCAGCGGGCGGGGAGTGGGGTGTGTCATAGTGGGGTAGAGTTTGAGGTGATGAGTTGTTGTGGGGGGATGGCGCTGCGCCTTTGTGGAGCGGCGGGGCGCTTTGTGCGAGCTCTCGGAAATAATGGTTTCACTCGGGGGCTGAAGATTTTGGGGTGGGCAATTTTGCGGGAGTGTGCGGTCGCGGGACGCTGCGTGCGAGTCGGTGAAGTCGTGGCGCACCGCCGTGCCTCTTCGGCTTTTCTGCTGCTTTCCCGCGCAGGGCGCGAGGTGGGCGCATTATTTGTCGCCATAATGCCCTCGCATGGAGAGCACGTAGACACAAACGGTCTCTTCGTAGATGGAATAGATGAGTCGGGCTCCTTTGTCAATGCGTCTGCTCCACAAACCGGCGAAGTCGCCTTTGAGGGCTTCGGGCTTGCCGGTGCCGGTTTGGGGGTGCACTTTGAGTTCTTCGAGCAGTGCCACGATTTTCTTCAACACCTTTTTCTGCCCCGATCGTTTCCAATAGGCAAGATCTTCGATGGCTTCCGGGAGCAGCTGCAGATCGTAGTTCACAGGTCGGCCAATCGTTTGATTTCTTCGATCGAAAAAGTCTGTGCCAAGCCGGCAGCCTGTTGCTGCAAACCGCGGCGAACCGCGGCGATGTTTTGCGGATGGTCAAACCAGGCATCGGCAGAGGGCGACACGCGTCGGGCGAAGGACGGCGCGTTGGCCTCCTCGATCAGCAAACCTTCGATGTAGGTTTTGAGCGACATCCCGTTGCGGAGCGCCTTGGCGTAGAGCTTTTGCAGCGCCTCTTCGGGCAGGGTGATGTTGGGGGGCTGAAGGGTGGTGCGCATTTGGGGTTTCTTGAGGTTGGGGTGAAGGTTTGTCTCGGTGTGGGGCGCCGGAAAGGACGATAAAGGGCTTTCCTCCGGTGGGTATGCAAGGCAGCTCGCGTTCTGTCCGGAATTGAGGCGATACGCCGGGACGCGACTGTGGAGCGCGTGTGTCGTTTCCGATCGGTGTGATGGAAAGAAAGGGCTTGTGCACCCTCTTGCACTGCCGAGGGGGAGGGCTGGGGAGCTTCTCTCCTTGTTCTCTCCGTGTGGGCGGAGTGCGCGTACCGGCTTTGCAATTTTGCGGGAGTGTGCGGTCGCGCGGTTGTTTTTGTCCGCTTCGTGAGTGGCGAACGGCTCATGCTTTCGGCAAAAATACAAAGAATATGGAGAATGCAAAGGAATTGACTAAAAAATATGGCTCGTCGGTCGAAGAAATTGCTATTATATAGGATCGCGCGCGTAGAATAATGATTTCGCAGGGCGCCGAGGGGATGTGAAAAAGAGGGCTATTTTTGTTGAATACGGGGCGCTTTTGTGCCAAAACGCGGGGTTTTGCTCTGCGCGAAGGGAATGTTTCGGCAGCGGGGGGCGGAGGGCGCCGAAAAGCGGGACGAGAAAACGCGCCGAGGTGCAAAAAGCGTTATTTTCGCACCGCAAAAGCTTATCGGGTGCGAAGTTTCGGAAATGCGCACTTGGTCTGTCAGAAAAGAAATATTACCTTTGCCCTACGGACGCCCGCGCTCACAGACGCAGGGCTCCCTTGCAGGGTCCGAGAGGACCGCTCGTTCATCTTCATTCATGGTGACCGACCACGCTCCACCCCCGTGTGCACAACGGGCAGCAGCGGCTTCCGGCATGGCACGCCGGCTCAGGCGGAAACTTCCGCCCACAAGGACATCATAACATAACAATCATAACACCATAGAAGTATGGCAAAGAAATTCATTACTTGTGATGGCAACCAGGCTGCTGCCCACATCGCTTATATGTTCAGCGAAGTGGCCGCCATTTACCCCATCACGCCCTCGTCTACGATGGCAGAATACGTCGACGACTGGTCGGCGCAAGGCCGCAAAAACATGTTCGGCGAAACTGTCCTCGTGCAGGAAATGCAAAGCGAGGGCGGCGCCGCCGGCGCTGTGCACGGTTCGCTCCAAGCCGGCGCACTGACCACCACTTTCACCGCATCGCAGGGCCTCTTGCTCATGATTCCCAACATGTACAAGATTGCCGGCGAACTCCTCCCCTGCGTGTTCCACGTTTCGGCGCGCACCATTGCCAGCCACGCCCTGAGCATCTTCGGCGATCACCAAGACGTCATGTCGGCACGCCAAACCGGCTTTGCCATGCTCGCCGAAGGTTCTGTGCAGGAAGTGATGGACCTGGCCGGCGTGGCCCACTTGGCTGCCATCAAGACCCGCGTGCCGTTCATCAGCTTCTTCGACGGTTTCCGCACCTCGCACGAGATCCAGAAGATCGAATGCCTCGACACCGAAGACCTCAGCCCGCTGGTGGACCGCAAGGCGCTGAGCGAATTTCGCGAACGTGCCCTCACGCCCGAGCACCCCGTGACACGAGGCACGGCCGAAAACCCCGAAACCTTCTTCGCACACCGCGAGGCATCCAACCCCTTCTATGAGGCTGTGCCCGAAGCGGTGGAGGAGTACATGAAGGAAATCAGCCGCATCACCGGTCGCGAATACGGCCTGTTCAACTACTACGGCGATCCCGAAGCCGACCGCGTGATCATTCTCATGGGTTCGGCCACTGAAGCTGCTCGCGAAGCCATCGACTACCTCCGCGAAAAGGGAGAAAAGGTCGGCATGGTCTGCGTTCACCTCTATCGCCCCTTCTCGGTCAAGCACCTCCTCGCCGCTGTGCCCGCCACGGCCACGCGCATTGCCGTGCTCGACCGCACCAAAGAACCCGGTGCCAGCGGAGAACCCCTCTATCTCGACGTCAAGGATGCCTACTACGGCCGTGAAAATGCCCCCCTCATCGTGGGCGGACGCTACGGACTGGGATCCAACGACACCACTCCGGCACAAATCATGTCGGTCTATGAGAACCTCGCGCTCAACGAACCCAAGGACCACTTCACCATCGGCATTGTCGACGATGTGACCTTCACGTCGCTCCCCCCGAAAGAGGAAATCAGCCTCGGCGGAGAGGGCATGTTCCAGGCCAAATTCTACGGACTTGGAGCCGACGGTACGGTGGGGGCCAACAAGAACTCCATCAAGATCATCGGCGAAACCACTGATAAGTATTGCCAAGCTTACTTCTCTTACGACTCGAAGAAGTCGGGCGGCTTCACTTGCTCGCACTTGCGTTTCGGCAATCACCCCATTCGTTCCACCTATCTGGTGAACACCCCCAACTTCGTGGCTTGCCACGTGCAGAGCTACATGCACATGTACGACGTGCTGCGCGGCATTCAGCCCGGAGGCACCTTCCTGCTCAACACCGTTTGGGACGATGAGGCCCTCACCCGCAACATGCCCAACAAGATCAAGCGCATCTTGGCACAGAAAAACATCACGGTCTATGTGATCAACGCCACGAAAATCGCTGCCGAAATCGGATTGGGCAACCGCACCAACACCATTTTGCAGAGCGCCTTCTTCCGCATCACCGGCGTGATCCCCGTTGACAAGGCTGTAGAGGAGATGAAGCACTTCATCGAAAAGACTTACGGCAAGAAAGGTCAGGACGTGGTGGAGAAAAACTACGCTGCCGTCGATCGCGGAGGCGAGTATCACCAGTTCACCGTCGATCCCGCATGGGCTTCGCTCGAAGATGACAAGGCCGTCGACGACGGAGCACCCGCTTTCGTCAAAGATCTCGTGCGCGTCATCAATGCACAGGTCGGAAACGACCTCCCCGTCAGCGCTTTCAAGGGACTCGAAGACGGTACCTGGCACCAAGGCACCGCTGCCTACGAGAAGCGCGGCGTCGCCACGTTCGTGCCCACTTGGGATCTGGAGAACTGCATCCAGTGCAACAAGTGCGCCTACGTGTGCCCCCACGGTTGCATCCGTCCCTTCGTGCTCGATGCCGACGAAAAGGCCGGTTTCGACGCGCCCGCCATCGAAATGAAGGCGCCCGCCGCCATGAAGGGCATGAACTTCCGCATCCAGGTGAGCGTACTCGACTGCACCGGTTGCGCCAACTGCGTAGACGTGTGCCCCGGCAAGCCCAAAACCGGAAAAGCCCTCGCCATGTCCACCCTCGAAAAGGAACGCGACGAAGCGGCCCACTGGGATTACCTCATTAACAACGTCAAGAGCAAACATCACCTGCTCGACATCAACGCCAACCCCAAGAACTCGCAGTTTGCCCCCACGCTCTTCGAATTCTCGGGCGCATGTGCAGGCTGCGGCGAGACACCCTATGTGAAACTCGTCAGCCAGCTCTTCGGCGACCGCGAGATGGTGGCCAACGCCACCGGCTGCTCCTCCATCTACTCCGCTTCCATCCCCTCCACCCCCTACACTACCAACGAAGAGGGACACGGACCGGCATGGGCCAACTCGCTTTTCGAAGACTTCTGCGAATACGGACTCGGTATGGCCTTGGCCAACAAGAAAATGCGCACCCGCATCACCGAAATCCTCACGCGTTGCCTCGACGATGAGCATGTGAGCGCAGAATTCAAGGAAGCCGCACAGCAATGGCTCGACGGCAAGGACAAAGCGGCCGAGAGCAAGGCGGCCGCCGCCCGTCTCAAACCCCTCATCCAGGCCGGTAAGGCCGAAGGTTGCCCGGTTTGCGCACAACTCGACGAACTCAGCCACTATCTCACCAAGCGTTCGCAATGGATCATCGGTGGTGACGGCGCTGCCTACGACATTGGCTACGGCGGACTGGACCACGTGATCGCCAGCGGCGAAGATGTGAACATTCTCGTCCTCGACACCGAAGTTTACTCCAACACCGGCGGTCAGTCCTCCAAGGCTACGCCTACGGGTGCCGTGGCCAAGTTTGCCGCCAGCGGTAAGCGCATCCGAAAGAAGGACCTCGGCCTCATCGCCACCACTTATGGTTACGTTTACGTGGCGCAAATCGCCATGGGTGCCGACCACAACCAGACGCTCAAGGCCATCCGCGAGGCAGAAGCCTACCCCGGACCTTCGCTCATCGTGGCCTACTCGCCCTGTATCGCCCACGGACTGAAAGCCGGCATGGGCAAATCGCAGCACGAAGAGGAACTGGCCGTGAAATGTGGCTACTGGCACCTCTGGCGCTACAACCCCGAGCTCGAAGAACAGGGCAAAAACCCCTTCTTGCTCGACAGCAAGGCGCCGAAGTGGGAGGATTTCCAAGACTTCCTCACGGGCGAGGTGCGCTTCCAGGCACTCAAAAAGCAGTTCCCCGCACAGGCTGCCGAACTCTTCCAGGCTTGCGAAGAGAATGCCAAGCGCCGCTACCAAAGCTACGTGCGCATGAGCCAACAAGACTGGTCGAAGGTTGAGGCTTAAGCCCGCTTCGCGACGCAGTCGCACCATTATAACGCGCGAGGGCGCTCCACAACGATGTGGAGCGCCCTCTTTTTGTGCAGTGGAGTGGGAAGACGGCGAGCAGAGGGCCGCTCCCGCCGTGCCGATCGGGTGACGTCGTGGGCAAAGTTGGCCGAAGGTGAGACACCGCAGGCGCTCCGAAGCTGAGAAGCGGCCGTGTTTTCCCAACGGGTGGACCCTGCAGACAAACGAAAGCGCCGAGGGAGTGAGCAACTCCCCCGGCGCTTGACAAAATGCGGTGGCTTTGAGCCGGATCCGCCTTATTGCGCGGGCTTTGCAGCGGGCTTTTCGGGCGCAGCGGCCTTGCGCGAGAGCGAAGCCGGCTTTACTTCGAAGTCGGTCGTCGTGTTGTCGGTGTCCACGAAGCCTTTACCGTCGAATTTGCGTTGGAGCGAGAGTCCCATCACCTTGAGGAGATTTTCATTGTTGTAAGATGAGAAGTTTTCTTCGGTCACGCCGAGGAAGCCCTTGTCCAACTTAGAAGGTTTCATCAAGAAGCGTTTGCGCGGGCAAATGGTCATGCAGTCGATGACGTTGTTGAAAGGAATTTCAACAGCTATAAAGTCAGCGAAGTCCGTGTTGGTGACGTTGATGTAGTGCACAGGATTTTTCACCTTGGCTTTCTTATCAGCTTCGGGATTGCGCTTCTCATATTGAGCAAAGGTGGCAGGCGACCAAGGCAGACGCACGAGTGCTAGACCCACAGCTTCAGGAATTGTCGACATGGCGCGGTTGGGCGTGATGGGCATCAAATCGGGCACGTTGGGGTTGTTGTTCTTGTCGGTGCTGGGACTCCACTCAAAGTCAGCCTTAGAGAGGTCGAGGAATTGGTCGATACCTTCATATTCCTTGAGGTTTTCGCCATTATCATCGAGATATTTTTCGTAGTCCTTCGCATGGTCAATGGCGTGATTGGCAATCACGATGGTTTGACCGGGTTTCACAGGATAGTCATGACCCTTACCGGGGAAGCACATGATGCTATTTACGCCATAATAAGAGTTGACAAAGTTGTCGCCGGGCGCAAATTCAAAGATGACGCGAGGGTCGATTTGGTTGGTCACAATCGCCAGGCTATCGAGGTAAAGCGTTTGCTTAGAAGGATTGTAGATGGTGATGTATTGGTCGTTATCCACACGAGTGTAGAAACGTTTTGCCAACGTTGCGGCACGAGTTGTTGCAGCGCTAGTAGAGTCTTCTGCAGTAGAGTCTTCTGCAGTAGAATCTGTGTCGGAATCTGTGTCTTCGCCATAACCGCCGCCACCGGGGAACGGTGAATAACCTCCATCGTAGCTGGTGGAGGGAGTGCGAACCATAGCGTGACCCGCGTAGAACACCTCTTTGATGATGAGGTGGTCGGTGGTGGTTTCAGACGTTTGGACGTTGGTGAGTCCGGTTTCGCGTTGGCAGCTGCCCAATCCGAGGGCGAGGAGCGCGAGAAGAGAATAGAAAATCTTTCTCATGGTGGTAATATATAACTATAATAAGTGGAAGCGGCGCTTGAGAGAATGGGCAGCGCAGCCTTCGCATGATACAATGTTGGCAAATCTCCGCTAGAGCAAGGGGGGAGAACTTGCTGATGAGCCCCAAAGTGCGCCCTCAAAAGGCGAAGGCTTCACTTCTGCTCAGTGTTTGACGGTGTACTTTCTTTGCTGTGTTTGCCCTTTACGAGTTAGAGGAACCAGTTGCCGTAGCCCGAACCACCGCCGATGCCGTGCGTTTGCACGTTTTGTGCAGCTTCAAGTGCGTCTTCGGGCGAAAGACCAATCTCGTGTCCCATGAAAAAGTAGAGCGGGTCGTTGGCGTCTACGCCTGTTGGGTCAGTATCGAAGCTGCTGCAATAGATTTTGATGGGGATGTTGAAACGCAACACTTCTGTCCATTCCGAATCTTGTCCGTATTCTTTGGCTTCATCGGGATTCGTGGCCTCAGCACAAATGCGTTCGCTGACAAACTTGTAGGTGGAGTGGCGTTTCAGATATTCATCGCGAGGAATGAGTGCCTTTTTGCCTTTGGGACATTTCATCACGCGCACAGAAAGATAGAACTTCGGCAGGAGATAAGTGGGACGCGTGTATTGCGCCGCCTCGCCCGTGACGTAGTCAGGACGATTGGCGATGAGATATGGCCATTGGACGTGGTGTTGGTCGGTTTCTCCGAGATCGATGTCGAAATTGAAGTGTCCTTTCAATCCCACACGGTCTTGGTCGTAGGGAGCCACGGCATAGTCCATTGCCGTTTTGTCGAGCGGTGGGAGCAAACGCTGGTTGAACAACTCGCGCGTGCCATCTCCCATCAGCCCGTGTTTCCAGGTGTCGCGATAGGTGTATTCAAAGAGCTTAGAAGACAATTCGGCTCGTTGCTTCCACGTGGTGGCATTGGCAAAGGCAGCTGCCTTGATGGGCGTTGGGTCCACAGTACCTTTCTTCAAGGGATCTTTGCTCGTGGGGTCATAGGTCCATTTACCACGACAGTCCATCACGTCATAAGGCCTACCCTTGTCGTCCACATCGCTGACGGTGAAGAAAATCTGGTATTCGTCGGAATGTTCGAGAATATCATCATTCATCAACTTCCCCTCCTTGTTGAAGAAGTAGAGGCAAAGTCCCCAGCGTTTCAGTTTTCCGCCGATGATGCGGATGTAGTTGGGGCCTTGTTTGCCGTCAACCGATTCCAGATAAGTCACCGTGGAGGAGCGTTGCACCTCAACAGTGGGCCATTGTGTGGTGTTGTTGTGAATGAGGACAAACTCTTCTTGCTTCCAAGGCGCATTGCGATAGACAAAGTTGCCGTGCATCTTACCGTCACCGTGGGAGTGTCCTTCCTTGAACATGGCCAAACACGTGGCCCAGTTCTTGAATGCTCCATTAGGATCGGGGTTGGCCATCGCATCGTTCGTCTTGATTTTGGTCAAACTGTCGACATAGTGGTCGGCTCCGGAGCGAGCAACGGGCTTAGCTTCGAGAGGATTGTCATCATAGTTGACGTGGACGTTGCCAAAGACAAAGTCGTCGCACGAAGTGGTGAGACATCCGACTGCCAACAAACAGGCGGAAATGGTGGATAACTTAGTCATTAGAATAATACGGTGCTTTGTCTGAATCGATAAGAAGAGAAATAACTTTGTGGCTCTGAGAGCATCTGCCACAGGTTTGCCGCGTTTGCCGCAGGATAGAAGCGTTGGATGTCTTTGACACACTGTTCTTCTCCATCTTGAGTGTCGGCAATGACGCGAATGGGCAGCGGATAGTCGATGTCGAAGTTATCCCAACCGGGTTGTATTTGGTTGAAGTCCCACACGTATCCGATAGCCGAGTTGCCCACGTTGGTGTATTTCGCAGGCTTGTCTTGAGAATTTGCTCCTGCACCGGCTTGCTGCTGTCCGCGGTTGAGGATGTTGCAAATGCGTGCTTGCAGGGAGAACTGAACGTCTTTGCGTTTGAAGCGCAAAATGCCTTTGAAACCGAGACGGTCGAAGGGTTTACCGGCATCAAGACTGCGTTCTTGGCGCAACAAGCCCACGGTGTGGCTGTAACGCTGACGGGGCAAGTTGGTGTCCGGGTCGATGAAGTCGTCATTGTAAGACTCCACAAAGAGTTTTCCGATTTCTTCTTCCACAGGGTCGGTGTCGCGATATTCGTAGCTGAAGAGTTCGGAAGTCAGTTCATTGAGTTTTGTGCCTTCCACTGTTTGGTAGAGGCGCATATTGCCTTCGGGCGTGCTGATGGTTTGCAAAGCCTCGGGGCGTCCACCCATTTCGATGGCGCGCCAAGCCAGATCCACATTGTAGGGCACGGCGTTGTCGCCCAAAGTCAAAGACGTGGGCGCATAGATGTTACTCGTGCTGTATTTGGTGGCCGGCAAAGGTTGTCCTCCCTTCTCGCGGAAGGTGTAGCGATCGATGAAATGCGGTGTCGCATCGAGGGTGCGAGGATAGGCCATTTGCAAACCTTTCTCCACGATGGGGGCTTTACCGGCTGCTACAACGGCATTTTGGTCGAGGGTGCTGTGACCGATGCCAAAGAAATGTTGGTGCATTTGGAGCGCACTGCTGATTTCGTCGGGCACTTGATTGCCTTGTTTGTCGGTCTTATAGTAATAGCTGGAGAACTGGTGATTGATGAGCAGTCCGTTTTGGTCGTAGTAGCGGAGTTCGAGACCATAGACGAGGCTGTCCGATGCCACCACATCGAAGTGATTGCGAGCGGTGGTGACCGTCATCTGGCCATCATCGTCTTTGGCAATGTCGATTTCCTGCATCACCGGCAGCGAAAGACTGTCGCCTGCCTCGTGGATGGTGCGATAAACATTGATTTCGTCTTCGCCGTTAGGGCCAACATTGAGCGTGCCACCCGGAAAGCCCATGCGCAAGATGGCATGAACGGCATAGATCTGATCGTGACCCTTCACATCGCGCTCGATCGACGAGGGAGGGGCTTTGACGACTTTCTTGAAGAAGTCGTCCACTTGGTTGTCCGAGCAGCTCAAGAGCGAGGAGAGCGCCAGACAACCGGTGCAGAGGAGGGAGAGATAAGGATGTTTCATTGTGGAGAATCGTTGAGGAGGGCGCTCGGGGCGACGGGTTTCCGCGGCGGCGCTTCGTGTGCGCGCCGCCCGATGAGCGGGCTACGAGCGAAAATCGGCGGCTTTTGAAAAAAAGTCCGCTGCTTTTGCTCGAAAGTGCAGCACATTTCTGCAAAAGTCCTGTGCTTTTGCAGCGACAGCTGCGCGCCGCTGTGCCGAGCGCGGGCGGAGGCTAAAAGCGGATGAGCGTGCGCAGCGAGAAGTTGGCGCCGCGCTCGTGGGCATAGTAGCGGAAGCGGTCGGTGTACTCCTTGTATAAAGCGTTGAGCACATTGTCGCCGACGAGCATGAACTTCACTTCGCGCCCCCGGGGGAGTTTGATGGCGAAATCGGCTGTGCCGTTGAGCAGGAAATAGGCCGGGGGCGAATCGGGCACGAGGTCTTTGTCCGGGTCGAAGCGCGTTTGCTTCGCCACATAGATGCCCGAGAGGGAGAGTGAGGCCACATATTGCTTGCGGCTGCCCAGCGTCTTGCTGTAAGTGGCCGAGAGGCCGTAGCGATCGGAGGGCATGAAGGGCAACCAGCCGCTGCGGGTGAGGTTGCGACCGAAGATCCATTCGGCTTTCGCCACGAGGGTGAGCGGTTCGACGGGCTTGTAGGTGGCTTCGATGTCGCCGCCGTAGAGGCGCACGTCGTCTTGGTCGTAGATGAATTTGGGGTACTTTCCGCTCGGGTGGTTGTGGAAACGGTCTTTACCCTCGCCGATGTGGTCGTAGATGTAGCTGTCGATGCGCTGATAGAAGGCACTCGGTTCGACGGAGAAGCGGCTGTTGCGCCACTTCGTGCCGAGCACTGCCTTGTAGCCGCGTTCGCTCTCCAAATGGCGGTTGCCCACCACCCAGTAGGAGCCTTCTTGCAGCCCGATGGCGTAGAGCTCGTTGATGTCGGGCGGACGCCACGACCAACCCACGTTGGCGCGGGCGTCCCACTGTTCGCTGATTTGGTAGTGCGCGGCGAGTGAGGAGGTGAAATTGCTGTAGAGTTTGAAATCGTCGTAGTAGGTGTAGTTGCTCAAACTCGTGTAGCCGTTGACCGACATCACGCGGAAGTCGTAGCGCAGGCCGAGGGCGGCTTGCAGGCGCCCGAAGGTGGCTTTGTGCAAGGCGAAACCACCCATCGAAAGCGCGGCGAAGTTGGGCACAAAGGCCGGCTGTTTCGTGCCGGGATAGTTGAAATTCTCCTGGTAGGTGTTGGCCAGTCCGGCCTCGGTGGTCATGTTCCAAAGGTGCCATTGGGCGTTCCACGTGGCATCGAATTTGAAGGTCTTGAGAATCAAGTCTTGCATCGGAATCCAACTCCACTGTTGTTTCTTGCGGTTCTCGAATTCTTGGCGCAGGTTCTCCTGGAACGAGGCCACGAAGTCGAGCCGGTGGTCGGGATTGATGCGCCATTTCAGTTCGCCCTTCACGGTGAAGTGCTGCGACTGCTGGAAGGGGGGCTGGATGTCGTAGGAGAAGGGGCGCAGGGTGGTGGGATCGGGGCGGCCGGCCTCGAAGCGCTTCATGAGTTGGTCGAGGTCCGAGATTTTTGATCCGTAGTAAATGCCACTGCGCTGGTAGTAGATGCTCGAAAGCAGCGTGGCGGTGATGTTGCGATCCTGATAGCCCAGCATGGCCGAGAGGGCGATGTTGTTGTAGCCCGTGTTGTTCAGGATATAGTCGGCCGTGCGGTAGTCGCCCCCTTTGGTGTAGTTGCCGTGCACGCGAGCGCCCCAGCGTTTGTAGCCCGCTTCGAGGGTGCCGCTGCCCGACACGCCGCGCGCGTTGGTGTCGTAGCCCACATTGGCCGAGCCTTTCACGTGGAAACGCGTGCTGTCGTAGGGCAGAGGCGCGTCGTTGAGGAGCACCACACCGCCCATGGCGCCGAAACCGTAGCGGATGCACTCGGCACCCTTCACCACTTCGACCATGCTCGAGCCGGTGTAGTCGACTTCGGGCGCGTGGTCGGCACCCCAACTTTGGCTTTCGAGGCGCACACCGTTGTTCATGAGCAGGATGCGACTCGAGTGCATGCCTTGAATCACGGGTTTGGCGATCGTGCCGCCCGTGCTGATGGAGCTGACGCCGGGGATGGTTTCGAGCAATTTGGCCAGCGACATGGCGCCGCCTTTCTCAATGTCGGCCGTTTTCACGGCGGCCGATTGCTGCAACACGGAGGTGTGTTTGCGCTGGGTGGTGACCACGGCGCTTTGCATCTCCTGACTGGCGTCTTTCAAGGCGAGGTCGATGCGGCCGTCGGCGGGGACGGTGATCGTGCGCACGAGTTTGTGGCAACCGATGTAGGTGACTTCGACGTGCACACGGCCGGGATTGTTCTTCAAACGGATGGTGCATTGCCCTTTGTTGTCGGTGACGGCGAGCACACCCTCGCAGCGCACGGCGGCGCCGATGAGGGTTTCGTGCGTTTCCTGCCGCGTGATGGTGAAATGCAGCACAGTCTGTGCCTTCGACGGCGCATCGGCGGGCGGAAGGGGGGCGTTCGGCGAGGGAATGGGGGGACGGGTGGCCGCGCGGGGACTGTTTTCCGGTGTGCTCGCTGGAAGTTGTGCGCCGCTGTGGGCTGCGGCTGTGACGGATGGGCAAAGGGGCGCCGCTTGGTCGGCCGCGGTTTCGGAATGGGGGTCGGTCGACAGGGTACCGTTGCGGAGTGTCGCCGCGCGGGGGCCGTCCGAAACGTGCGCTGCGGGAGCCGGCAGGCGCACGGTGCCGAAGGATGGCGCAGCCTGCGCGAGCCCCGGCGCACCCAGCGCCGCGAAGAGCGCCCATTGAGCCAGGCGCTGACGGGAGGATGCGGATCTTGTTGTTTTCTTCATATGGGATGTTGGCATTTCTTGCGTCGAAACGTCTCCTCCTCTCGGGGGAGCTTTCGTTTGGGGGTGTCGCGCCGCTGCTCGCTGCGGGCTTTGCCTTTCCGGCTGCCGCATTCGGAGCTGCGCTTAGGTGATGACCTCCGCTCACTGCGGGCCTTGCCTTTCCGGCTGCCGCATTCGGCGGTGCGCTTGGAGGGACGAAAACTGAGAGCGGCTCGTCTCGGCCCTTTCTTGTGTGGGCTCGGAGCGGTGTGCGCCTTCGTTCGGTTTCCGATCGCGGTGTTTCAGTATGCAGCAAGCGGTTTGCTTGTGCTCGACATATATTTTTGGTTTTTCGACGCCGGTTTTCGGTTTTCCACAACCGATTTTGAGCTTTCGGCTACCGATTTTGATTTTCGACTGCAAAGTTATCAAGCGCTAAGCACCTGCTCAATACCAAAATGTGGGTATTTTTCTCCTCTTATTCGCATAGGTATGCATAAAAGTGGGTATTGACTGCATTTCTCATGTTGGTTTTTAACTTTCTGATTCCGTATTTTGCTTCGCTCTCCGCCTTTTGCGAAGGGAAAAGGGAGGGGCACGAAAAAAAATCCCCCCACCTTGACACCAAGGTGAGGGGATTTTTTGTGATGCCACCGTGCCGGCGGCGGTTTTGCGGGCGGCGGACGGGGGTTTGGGGCGAGGGGGCAGTGGAAAATTTAGGGAGCGAGGAGATCCTCTTCCTCTCTTTCAGCGCTTTTCTGCACGGCATTGAAAGTTAGCCAGTTGCTGTCCGGCCGTGCAATGAGTCGTGCATTGTCATAGGCCATGGCGAGGGTGAGAATGGTGCGCCCTTCGTAGTTGTTCACCCCTTGTGTTTCATCGAAACGATGGTTGCACAGTAAGGCTGCGTCCACCACTTCGGAGTTTTCGAGGGCCAAGGGGAGTAGAAGCTGCATTTTCTGTTCTCTGGGGTAGTAGACCGGGATGGCCGTTTTGTAGTTCCAATCTACGCGTGCCAGGGTGGTGTGGAGTGCCTCTTTGAAATCGTTGGTCAATCGACGTTTCCATCGTGCATCGGCATTGATGGCTTCGGCCAATCGGCGGAAATAGGCTTTTCGCTCCTCCGGTGGCAAAGCGTGTGGATGTTCTTCGGCGACGAAGTCCTTGTTGGCACCCTCCATGACGAAACCAAGCGGGAAACGCTCGATGTTGTCGCCGATCAAATGCTCCCAATTCAGCATGGGCTCCCCTGCCGAGGTGTCATAAAGGAGTTCTCGCGGATTTTGAAAGTAAGAAGCCTTTCGAGGTAGCTCACGGAAGCGAGAAGTTGTGGTGTTCATTTGACTGTTGGCCGTGTTGAAGCAGAGGAATATCCACTTTTGGGTGATATTCGCGTTGCGCCGGTCGTTGCGCTTGAAGAAGGCATAGATGGGGTCGTAGAGGTTGTCGACCAGCCCGGTATTCCAAATGGCATATTCCTCACTTTCGATGATCTTGTGCAGAGGTTCCCGCTTTTCGGCCTTGGCGGCCTCGGTTTCTTGTTCATCTTCGTGCAGAAGTCGATCGAAGGTGCGGAATATGTAGTTGCGCAGGATGTAGGAACGCTCTTTGTCACTCTCATTGTAGTACCAACGTTCCGGAAGTGCACGTTTTCTCAACTCTTCGATTGCAGCGTTGATGCCGTTGCCCGTTTCGAAGTCGCGTGGTTTGGGGAAATAGGCGAATTTCAGCAGTGCGCGACTGTCTTCGTTTGTGGAAGAAGCGGAGCGCGGTACTTTGGCGGTAGCGGGTTGAGCGGGTTGCTGTTTCTCCTTCTTGTCGCGGACATAGAGTGGTGCTTCACGTTTTGAAATATCACCTTTGCGGAACTCCATGCGAGAGGGGAATATCGCCATGACCGCCTGACTGAGGGCATCGAAACCCAGCGGTTGAAAGAGGTCGCGACTCACCCGATTTCCCACTTCGGCAAACTTTACCCAGCCTTCGCTGTCGGTGTTGGCCTCACCCACCGCTTTCTCGATCGCGCGACGCAGTAGATGAAGTTGCTTTAGACTTTTGGGACTGGCTTGGACGGCGAGAAACTTTTCGCCGGTGTATTTGTCGGTATAGTCCTCATTAAATTTGGCTTCAGATAAGCATTTGCGGACGCATTCCTCTACGTCTTCGACAGATAAACCACGTTTGGTCAGTAGAATGGTAAGTGAGCGGCACAAATCTTCAAATTTGAGCCAAAAGCCCGGATGGGTGGGCGTCATTGCATAAGCCCCTTCTAGAAGTGAGGCGATCGGATTAGTATAATCCATGGGAAATGATTAGAATGTTGGGTAATAAGAGCGTTGGGTGCTATACTCTTTAAAGAGAATAGTGAGTAAAACAGAGAAAGCACATGGGTTTCGTGCTATGTACCCTATGGTACTTTTTAGATAATCGTTTTTTGCTGTTGTGGTTGGCTGTTGTTCTCTATTTAATAGTGGTTGCTGATATTTTCTGCAAGTAGGTTGCTACTGCACTGTCGCATGTGGTGCTTAAAATCGATTGGTCTGCGATGATCAGTGTTAGTTGTTTGGCTCGACTTGTGGCTACATTGAAAAGAGATTTCTCCAACGACATGTTTAGCATGGTGTTGGGGATGTAGTATAAGCAAACATCACAGGTCATGCCTTGCACTCTTTCAACCGTATCAATCAACACATTGTCGTGCTCACCGAATTGGTTCACAAAGCAATGTTGCAGCATCCTGACGGTGGCGCGGAATTTTGACAGCACAGCAATCGTGATTTGGGGATGACAGCTTAGAATTTGAGCAACGATGTCGATTGCGTACGCACAGCAAGTGGGGTTGGCTTGTTCGCCCACGGTCATTGCCGTAAGAAGCAGAGAGGAACCACCCTGCTTGGGCGCGAATGTTAGCCGGTTGAAGTCCATGCAGTAATCGAAATTGGCTGCAGATAGGATGGGAGTGTGATAGAAAAGACTGGTTAGTGCAGCTGCGTTGGGGAGTAGGCGGTAGGATTGTGTGAGAATATAGGATTTGAAGGGAAAGTTGTCGCACAACGTTTGGAAACCATTGGCCAACATGCCGTAGCCGTTCCTACTTAACGCCTCCTCACTTTGCAGGATGATGGGTTGCATCTGGTTTTGATCGCCAATCCAGATGATTTTTTTCCCGAGATTTTTGCAGGCGGCGATCATTCCAAACAGGGCTTGACTGGCTTCGTCCATGATGACGTAGTCAAATGGCTGCTCCTCATAGCTGGTAATAGCCCATCCACTTGCATTATAGAAGGTGGACAAGGTCACACTCCCCGGTGTACACGTGATTTGTTTGCCTTCGATAGGGAGAAGGTTTTTGCACGCAATGAGTTCTTCGGCAGATACGTTTGTCTTCTGTACCTTCTTCTCAGCAAGAGCTTGCCGTAGCGAATCCTTTTGTGCTAATTCTATCAAGGCACGGTGGGTAAGTGCTGTGACAAGCACGCTTTTGTTCTTTGCTATCAACCGTGCAACAATAGCCGCCATCAAGTGTGTTTTCCCTGTTCCCGGTGGGCCTTGAAAAATCAACTGACTGCAGGAATCGAGCGAAGCGACGATTTTATCCACTTGCGAACCGTTGGAATTGATTTCCTCCGGGCACCATGCCGTCTCGCGTAGATTGAAATCTAATAATTCGTTTGCCGGATGATTCGGTGAGCGATTGCCGACTATGGATATTAGATTGTGATAGTAGTCAATGGGTGGTTCCTTAGGTCCCAAGACGATTACACAATTCTGGAGGTGGTGGTTGATGAGGAATCGGGCCATTTCCAAAGAAAGCCCTGAGAATCCGCATAAAAGGAAGCCGTTATCGTCGGTTTGGCCTTGCCATACACAGCGAACTTCGGAAAATTCTACCTGATGTGCGCGAAGTTTCCCCCAGGTGATGTCCCCCCAATTTCGGGGAAGGCAAAGGTCTTTCTCTAAGATGACGGCTGTAAAGTATTCGTTCTTTCGAGGAATGCCTTTGTCTTTCCGCAGACGGAGCATCAATTGGCCGGAACCGAAGTCTTTTCCGTCTGTTTCCTCGTCATGCTCCTTGAAGTTGAGTTTCACATACTGGGTGACATACACTTCATGGCTATCTAACAAAGTGAGCGCTCGGGTGTTGAGCGATCTCAAGTAGGAATCGGAGATGGCGGTCAGCTCTTTGTCTAAGAAGCGCTTGTGCTTGTCTCGTGTATAGTACATGACAATCAGCCATTAAAGTTGAAGATGTCCTCGATGGAGAAGCCGGTATCGACGTCGCCCTCTACCTTTTCGCTCAATCCGAAAGATTGGATGGCATCTGACTGGGAGTATTTGGGGTTTTCTATGACGAAGTAGGTATGTTGATACCCCCTGAACAGGCTCGAAAGTTTGGCGATAAGTCGGGGATTGATAGCATCTGTGTCGAAAATGAGGTTGACATTCGGATTGTCCATGAAGATATCGTCGAACCTTAGCGAATGGATGCAATGGTCGCTTCCGTAATTGAGGAGTAGGTTGTCGGGATTTTCCATGATTGCAGAGAAAGTCCAAGGATGCAGATGCAACTTTCCGCCTCGAGAACTTGTAATGGCGACTGTAATCGGTTCGCCTTTGTAGAGAATGACTCCTTCAACGAGCTGGCTGCTTTCCTTGGGATCCCATGCCGAACAGTCATAATCTTCCAGACTCTCCAAATATTCTTTGGCAGCCCTCCGTGCTTCAAGGTTGATTTGGGCTCTATCTATCTGACCGACATTGCCTCTCTCGGTGTATTTCCCGCGTGCCGTTTCTTGTACGGCCAACTTGAACTCATTGAACTGTTGCTCGAGTTCAGCTTTCTGCCGTTCAAGTTCCTCATTTTGTTGTTTGAGTTCTTCTACGAGCAGGTGTTGTTGCGTATAGCTGGCAGCGGAAACCAAGAAGATTTGATTCCAGTCTTCTTTCGTGAAGGGGCATTCCGAGGATTTGGAATAAACCTCGGCCAAGATAGCCTCCGGCTCTCTGTCGGCTGTGATGTAGAGATGCTTGGAGCTAAAATAGACATAGCTATTCTCACAGTAGTCCTTGAAAAAATACTGCTTGCCGTAATAGCCTCTGTGTGGGAAGAGTCCCTTTACGGTGTAGATCGTAACTTCTGATTTTTCCTTCCATTCTAAATACCGTGGATTGCTCCATTCTTCAGCCTTGTCGAAATCATCTCTGTAGTAATACCCTTCGTAATACTCTTTGATTTGGGGTGTTTTGCAGAGAGCCTTTAGCACTTCGACTTGTGCTTCTGCTACGATCGGGAGTTGAAAGGAGCCGGCGACCCAATCCAAGAAGGGCTTGATCGAGTTGCCTTCGGGCATACTCCAATCATTTCCAATATTTCCTTCCTTGAATGCTTTGCGTCGTTGTATCGCTGTGCTTTTGTTGCTGTACAATCCAAGCTGAACCAAGAATTGTTTCTTTTCGGGGGTGTCTGCCCAATGCTCGACGAACGAAGGGGTGCGTTCTGAAGCCAGCGTATATTCATCACAACCGAGGTAGGTTCCGATCAATCTGTCGAAAGGAAGTGCGAGTCCCCAGCTTTCTATGGCATATTTCAGCATCGAGGGGATGTCCATTTCCATGCACCTGTCGAGTATATTGATGAACAAATCTTGGTTGTTTACGCGAACATTTGAGCTGAAGCTACTGTCCGGTTTCGTGTGCTGCTGCACTCTCCTGTAAACCATGAGGAAGCAGAACTGTTCTACGGTGATGAGTTGAGCAGATCTTCTGAGGTTGTTATTTAATTGTTCGTAAACAAATTTCCCATTCACCGGTCTTTGGGCAAAAATCTTCTCGTAACCGCGGATGCTCGAGAAATTTGCGCTCACACGGCTCAATGCTGATGAGTCAGAGTATCCGGGGAGCAGTTGCGACAGCGAGAAAGTGAAGTTCTTTGAGTCGGTGTACAGATTAAAACCATCCTGAAGATTGTATTCTGACAGATGTCGCCCGTCAATTGTGATGATGGAGAGGGCATGTTCTATGCTATTTTCTGAGGACAAAGCCAGTTTGATCCACCTGTATGCGAATGATTCGGTGCCATATTCTTCCGTACTCTGCAGCTGCATGGATCTTATGTTCTGCGCATAGGCACTTTGCGTTTCCGCATTGGATTGTTCTACGATGTGGAGCAGACTTTCCGGCGTGATGTTGCCTTTTGAAAACAACGATTTGGTGAATTCCGAGGTCCAACAGTAGGAAAACGCTTCGTAGATCACCGTGAGATCGGTACTTCTTAGCAGGTAATCAATGTGAGATTCGATGATCTTTGAGAAAACCTCGTTTCGGTCAATCAGGTACTTACTCAAGGAGTCATCGTTTTCCTCATCTTTGAGCATGAACTCGTGCAACCATTCTGGGAGATTCGAATCATAGGCACACATGGAAGACAAGGGATAGTAGTCCCCTTTCTGATTTTTGAAGATGCTCCATGTGCCAAGTTTTCTCGTTCCTACGTTTTCGAGCGTCGAGGCGTAGCGAAACAATTGTAGTCTTTCGCTGAATGAGAGCGTATCCAAGGCTTCTTCTTCTATCGCTTCGAAGATTTCCTCCTCGTTTTGGCAATCTATATAAGAAGACAAAGGGTGAGCTTCGAGGGGTTGATCGGAGCACCGAAATCCCAGCTTCGACAACACGGGCTTTATTGTCGTAGTCTTCTCGGTCGAAATCAGGAGTCGGTCTGTTACGTCTATTTCGCGTGGAGTTTTCCACTCGTCTCCAAACTTAAACGCCGGAAGGTAGGGAATCAGAGCGTGTGCTTTTTCCTCTTTAGCCACCCATTGGTAGAAAGCGGTGCGCGCTTCCTCCTCTGATTCAATCATCCATTTCCGAAGCACATCGAGTTGCTGCTCCAGAATGGAAACGACGGACTTGACAGTGAGCCTTTCTACTCCAAAGATTTCTTTTGACAGCGAACTCGGGTCAATGGCCGGATGAGGCAAATGCTTGGTTGTGCCAACGAGTTCGTAGAAGGCCGGAGCGCCGATCGCGGAGGAGAGGCCTGATACATCATATATAATATCGTTCGGCCCTACGATTTCATTGACATCGTTCAGCACAAAGGGAGTGTGTTGCAGCGCATACTCATATCCGCGATTGAAGGCATTCGCCAAAGCCGCGGTGTCCTGACTAGAATTAGAGAAAGTTTCCGTGGGCAGCAGATGGAGATAGCGCACGTTGGCTTCCGAAGCATAGCTTGCCACCATGCTGACGATTTCCCTTCCGATCGTGTAGAACAAGAAGTAGTTCCAAGGGTTGTCGCTCTGAATGCCCTCACGGTCCGATTTGGGAATGAAATCTGCGTTCAAGTAGAAGGGAAATTTGAACCGATGCTCATTCATCGGAAGATAAGCATACAGTGACAATTCCTCTTCTATGGGAATGACGCGTCCCTCGTCGTCGAGTCTGACAGCGAATGCGATGTTTGTTTGGGTTGCCGAAGCTATGCGATCGGGAATGCCCGCCACTTCGGTGAGCTCGTTGCCGTCTTGGTCGAGTTTGACGAAGTAGTTCTCGTGTTCTCCCCGATTGTTGGTTTTTTCTTTCCGCTTAATTTGAACTCCCGCTCGGCTGAATGCCTCATCGTTCACAGCGAGGATGCCGGAGGAATGGATGCTGAAGTCTTCCGATTGGTGATCTTCGTTGAAGGAGTTGACAAGTGAGACCGTTTGGGCGCGCTTATCGATGTTTTTCTTGATGGTTCGGCAGTTGTCTCGCTCTATGAGTTGGACGCGCGTGGTGTTTCTGAGAAACAGCATGAACCGAGGCTCGGAGAACACCTCTAAAATCGCTTCGCTGTATTCCGAGAGCGTTTCCTTGTCCATCTTCAAAGCGATGCTCACGTTCTCGTCTTGATTGAAGATGGAATCGGCAGGGAGAATGCGCAGAGCGTCATGCCACACCGGCAACAATTGCCACGGAATGTCCTTCACGCCGTTAAACTCCCTTCTGTATTTGGCAAACTTACGGACGAAGTCCTGTTGGCCTTCCTCGTCATCGACAATGTCGTTCACGTGGAAGTAGAAGGCATCAAAGTCATTATAGATGGGCAGGCTTTTGTCAAATGAGAATTTGTAGCCGCCACTCTTGATGTATACGGACTCCGAATTGGTGAAAACGGACTTGAAGCCGATTCCCTTGTAGCCGGTTTTCTTCTCCTTGGCGCTCTTTGTACTTTTGGCTGCCGAGGTGATGGATTCGAAATCGTGTTTGTTGAAGGGAAAACCATCGTGTGTCAGCACAAAATGCTCGTCGGTCAGTTGCAGCTTGACCTGTACCCCGTTCTCGGGCGCGGAGTCGTCAGCGTTTTGCAGCAGTTCGAAGAACATGCGCTTCTTGCTCGTGTAGAGATTCTGACCCACTTCTTCGAGCAAGTTGGCCACACTCGTGTTGGTGTTGGGGCTGGTGTGCTGTTTGAAGGAGAGAGACACAGACTCCTCATAGGGGTTGGGCACTTCCGCGATGTTGTTAGACATCACACGGAACAAATAGGGCGAACCTTT
>ERZ772978.106-NODE-106-length-34686-cov-95.6874_pt1 | contig 34686 bp, 22 predicted proteins | sample MGYA00511675_ERZ772978 | MGnify/ENA primary metagenome ERZ772978 (study PRJEB29015, sample SAMEA2738092) | human oral metagenome | biome: human oral; feature: human-associated habitat; material: saliva | place: China | collected 2156 ... | reverse complement strand
CTGGAAGTCCAAGACGAAGGCAGCCAGCTGCTTGCCTTATTGGTGGGCGCAAAACGCGGCGAAATCATTGTCGATTTCTGTGCCGGCGCCGGTGGCAAAACCTTGGCTGTCGGCGCGCAAATGGCCAATAAAGGCAGAATCTACGCCTTCGACATCGCCGAAAAACGCCTTGCCAACCTCAAACCGCGCATGACCCGCGCCGGACTGACCAACATCCACCCCGAACGCATCAGCAGCGAACACGATACCCGTATCGCCCGACTGGCAGGCAAAGCCGACCGCGTGTTGGTGGACGCGCCCTGCTCCGGTTTGGGTACTTTACGCCGCAATCCCGACCTCAAATACCGCCAATCCGCCGAGACCGTGGCCAACCTTTTGGAACAGCAACACAGCATCCTCGATGCCGCCTCCAAACTGGTGAAACCGCAAGGCCGCTTGGTGTACGCCACCTGCAGCGTGTTGCCGGAAGAAAACGAGCAGCAGGTCGAACGTTTCCTGTCCGAACATCCCGAGTTTGAACTCGTCAATTGCGCCGAGCTGCTGCAAAGCCTGAAGGTCGATTTGGATACCGGCAAATACCTGCGCCTCAACTCCGGAGAACACCAAACCGATGGTTTCTTCGCCGCCGTATTGCAACGTAAGGATTAAGGTTGAAAAAGGCCGTCTGAATTCCTTTCAGACGGCCTTATCGATAGTTTTCTTACATTAAAACCATAAATTACGATAGTCGCGCTTTGCAATAATATACTTTGAGGCCTGTATCTCGACCTTTTATCAGAATATTGTGAAAAGCCGGAAAAAATGCTTTATGCTTTGTAAATGTATGTGTTCTCGTTCAAAATTCGCCCGGTCATGCCTCAAGCGATACCCGATACGGACAACGATAATATATAAATCATTTGGTTAAAAATCATGTCGCATATTTATTCTTCCCCCACAAAGCCCCGTTTATTGTCATCGGCCGTTGCCGTCGCCTGCTGTCTTCTGCCGTTTCAGACGGCCTCTGCATACAGCCTGCAAGACATCCTCAGGGATGCTTTAATCAGCGACCCGATTGTGCGTGAAGCCAAGGCTACCCAAGAAGCAGCGCAAAGCACGACCAAAGCCACGCGTGCGCGCCATTACCCCGTTGTTACCCTGACCGGCACCAAAGTACTGGCACAACACAATAAATACACCAGCAACGATATGGAAGACGGCGTCGGCGTACGCGGCAGCCTGAACATCTATTCATGGGGCGCGATTGAAGCCGCCGTCCGCCGCGACCGCAGCCGCGAAGAATACTATCAACACAAATACACCGAAAGCCAAGAGCAGCTGGGAAGCGATATCGGCCGCCTCTATCTGAGCGCATTGCGTGCAAAAGAAACCCTGATTCTCAACGAGCAGACTTTGGCGCGCCACAACAACCTCTTAAAAGACTTAAATACCATCGTCAAATATGATGCCGGCCGCCGTTCCGAGTTGATTGAAGCACGCGCGCGCCAATTACAAGTGGCCAACATCATTGCCCAACAACGCCGCACCATGGATTTGGCGCTGAGCCGCCTATCCCGCTACACCTCGCGCCAACTGACTGCCAACGATTTGGAAGATCCGTTTAAAAACGACACGGCGAAATCCATCAGCGAACGCTTCAGCAGCCCCAACCGCAACAATAATCCGTCCTATCAGGCGCAGTTGGCCGAGCGCGACAGCGTCCGTGCCGACTTGGACGCCTCCAAAGCCGAACGCCTGCCTGCCCTCAATTTGGAAGGCAGTGCAACGCGCAACACCAAACAGCTTTATTTAAATGTTGCATGGAATGTGCTGGATATTGCCGCACGACACAATGTAGAGCGCAATGCCAAATCATTGATTGCTGCAGAAGCCAAGTCCGAACAAATCCTGCGCGACATGAACGAACGCGTCCAAACGTCGGCCATCGATATGCAGGAAAGCGAGCAGCGTGCCGCCCTGACGGCGCAACACATCGCCGCCCAAAAAGAAGTCATCAAAGTGTACGAATTGCAGTTTAAAATCGCCCGGCGCACACTGACCGACGTTTTGAGCGCATACAGCGAGTTATCCTCCATCGAACAGGATTACGTTGCCGCCCGCAACGATTTCCGTGATGCGGCGCTCGACTATTTAAATACCCAGGCCAAAATCTCCGCTTGGGTCGGTTTGGCGCAAAAATAAAGCCATATCCGCCGGTTAAACCAAAAACATTACGCGAAAAAATATGAAAGCCATCATTGAACACATCGTTTTAGTGACCCGCCTTTTGGGTGCGCCCGTATCCGAAGCCGCTTTGTCCGCCGAAGTCGTGCGCGATAAAAAGCTCAAGGTCAACTATCACTCGCTGGTCGAAGTCCTGCGCAGCCACGGCTTTGAAAACACCTTGTCCAAACGCAATCTGGAAGACATCCCCTCGCTTGCCGTGCCGGTCATGATTATCCTGCACAATGAAGAGGCCGCGGTCATCACCAAAATCGAAGGCTCCGGCCAAGAGCGCAAATACCATATCCGCCAGGTTGACGGTTTGGAACAGGAACTCAGCCATGAGCAGCTCTCCGGCCTGTATTTGGGCTACTGCTGGTTTATCAAACCCAAAATGGCTACCGATATGCGCTCGGAGCTGCCTGAATACCATTTGCCCAAAGCATGGTTTTGGAAAGTCATTTGGCGTTTCCGCAGCTACTACTACCAAGTCATCTTGGCCACCATCATCATCAACTTCCTTGCGCTCGTCAGCTCCCTGTATGTGATGAATGTGTACGACCGCGTGATTCCCAACCAAGCCTATGAAACCTTGTGGGTATTGAGCATCGGCGTGGTATTGGCGATTTTGTTTGAGTTTGCCGCCAAGATGATTCGCGGCCACTTAACCGATATTGCCGGTAAAAAAGCCGACCTGATCATCAGCTCCGCCCTGTTTCGCCGCGTGATGGCATTGCGTCTGGCAGACCGTCCCGCTTCTTCCGGCTCATACGCCAGCAACCTGCGCGAATTTGAAGCCGTGCGCGAGTTCATGACCAGTGCCAGCTTGTTGACCATCGTCGACTTGCCTTTCCTGCTGCTGTTTATCTTCGTGATTTCCATGGTCGGCGGCAAACTCGCGCTTGTTCCCCTGACCATCATTCCGATTGTCGTGATTGTCGGTTTTGTCGTACAACGCCCGCTCTCTCGCCACATCAACGAATCGATGAAAGAAGGTTCGCAACGCTCCGGCCTTGCCGTTGAAGCCATCGAAGGCATCGAAACCCTGAAAACCAACAACGCCACATCTTGGGCGCAACAACGTTGGGACGAATACACCGCCAAAACTTCCGCTTCTTCCATCAAAGTCAAAGACACCAGCAACTTCATGGTCAACTTCGCCGTTGCCATGCAGCAGCTCAATACCGTCTTCTTGGTCGTCGTCGGTACCTATTTGATTCACGCCGACAACCATGCGGAACGCATCACCATGGGTGCATTGATTGCCTCCGTGATTCTGTCCGGCCGCGCTTTGGCGCCGTTGGCACAAATCGCCGGTTTGGCTACCCGCTTCCAGCAGGCCAAACTTGCCCTCAAAGGCGTAAACGACATCGTTACCCGACCTATCGAGCGCAATCCGGAACGCAAATACATTACTTTGGACAACGTTCAAGGCAATATTACCTTTGAAAACGTATCGTTCAAATATCAAGCTGACAACAACAGCGCCGTCGAAGATTTGCGCCTGACCATCAAACCGGGGGAAAAAGTCGGCATTTTGGGCCGTATCGGCAGCGGTAAAAGCACCATGCTCAAACTGGCCAGCGGCCTGTACGATACCGAAAAAGGCAACGTTACCCTTGACGGCGTCGATATGCGCCAGCTTGACCCTAACTTCCTGCGCGACCAAGTCCTACTGCTGAGCCAATCGCCACGCCTGTTCCTCGGTACATTGCGCGAAAACATGGACTTGGCGCGTACTGGCAGCTACTCTACCGACCAAGACCTGCTGATTGCGCTCAACCGCTTCGGCCTCGACAAAATCATCCGCAACCATCCGCGCGGTTTGGATATGCCTTTGGGTGAAGACGGCTTGGGCTTGTCCGGCGGTCAAAAACAAATCATCGCCCTGGCACGCATGACCTTGCGCAATCCGAAAGTCGTCCTGCTGGACGAGCCGACCACCAGCCTGGACCAGGCTACCGAACGTATGGCACTCAATGCCATCGCCCAATGGGGTCGCAACCGCACCATGCTTTTGGTAACCCACCGTCCGCAAGTGCTGCAAATCGTCAACCGCATCATTGTGATGGACAATGGTAAAGTCGTGATGGACGGCCCACGCGACCTGGTATTGCAAAAACTCATGCAAAACGAACAGGCCAAAGCAGCCAACGTCAAACAACAGCAACAAGCTGCCAACGCCAAACAGCAACAACAAGCCGCCGCCCCTCAATCGGCAGCACAATAAAGCAAAAGGCCGTCTGAAAACCTACTTACCCTTTCAGACGGCCTGCCCTAATGGTTAAAATCCACCAAACACAATAAAGACACACGATTATGAGCCGCGAAAACAACGTCAAATCCAAAGACCTACACCTCATCAACGACCTCAACGCCGCCCTTCAAAAAGAAAAACACAGCGGTCAATTTTGGGTCATCATCCTTTTCTTCATTTTCCTGGTTGTCTTCGTTATTTGGGCTTACAACAGCCCGGTCGAAGAAGTGACCCGCGGCAACGGCAATATCATTCCCAGCAGCCGTGAGCAAGTGATTCAAAGCCTCGACCCTGGCATCGTAACCGAAATCATGGTTAAAGAAGGCGATATGGTCGAGAAAGATCAGATTCTGATGAAACTCGACGACACGCGCAGCTCCGCCGTTTTGCGTGAAAGCGAAGCCAAAGTCGAAAACCTCGAAGCCACCGTTGCCCGCCTGAAAGCTGAAGCCTACGGCGCCAAGCTCTCCTTCCCTGACAGCGTGGGTCCCGAGCTTCGCCGTCGCGAAATCGCCGCCTACAAAGCACGCCGTCAAGCCATGACCGACGCCGTCAGCGGCCTTTCCCAAAGCAAAGCTGCGCTTGACCGCGAAATCGCCATTACCGCCCCCATGGTTGCCGAAGGCGTGGTTTCCGAAGTCGAACTTTTAAGAATGCGCCGTGAGTCTGCCGACTTGGCCACCCAAATTTCCGAGCGCCGCAACCGCTACAAAGCCGATGCCAACAACGAACTTTTGCAAGCTGAATCCGAGCTGGCGCAATCCAAAGAAAACGTTGCCATGCGTGCCGATCCGGTTGAACGCTCGCAAATCCGCGCCCCTATGCGCGGCATCGTCAAAGGCATAAAAGTCACCACCATTGGCGGCGTTGTGAACGCAGGCGAAGACATTATGCAAATCGTCCCGGTTGACGACAAACTGCTGGTCGAAGCCTATATCCGCCCGCAAGACATCGCCTTTATCCGCGCAGGCCAACCTGCATTGGTTAAAGTCAGCGCATACGACTACTCCATCTACGGCGGCTTGGAAGGCAAAGTTACCCTCGTTGGCGCCGATACCGTCAGCAACTCCATGCAAAACCGTGCCAACGACCTGAAACTCGACCCGAACCAAGTCTATTACCGCGTTCTCGTCCAAACCGAAAACAACTCCCTGAAAGACAAAAACGGCAAACCTATGCCGATTATTCCGGGCATGGTCGCGACGGTGGACATCAAAACCGGCGAAAAAACCATCTTCCAATACCTGATCAAACCAATTACGCGCATGAAACAAGCGTTAAGCGAACGCTAATCGATAAACCGATAAAAGGCCGTCTGAAAGTTTTCAGACGGCCTTTTATTTATGTTTTAAATACCTCCTTATCCGGCAGACAAATTACTTCTCCTTAAAAGCAGTACCGACAAACGTTCTTTTCGAATTGCCGCGCTCAACTTGATAGAGTTGCGCGTGCTGCTCCTGCGCAAAACTTCCTGCCTGTCCGGCATGATACTCCGCCAGCTTTTGCGCCAATAACATTACCGCCAATTTTTTATTGGCATGCTGGCTGCGTTCGCTCTCGACCCGCACGGAAATGCCGCTTTCTTTATGGGTAGCGCGGACGGCACTCTCGGTTTTATTGACGTGTTGCCCGCCTTTACCGCCCGAACGGCAGGTTTGAAACTCGATTCCGTTTTCAGACGGCATTTCATACGTCTGCGGCATATCGGGCAAACGAAAAACGCCTATATACCAATTTTTGCGCGGATGTTTCGGGCGGACGGGGCTGGGGCATATCCATTGGAGCGTCCCCTGCCAAGTTTGCGCCAAACTTTCGGCTTTTTGCCCTGCCAATTTGAGCGTTGCCGACAAAATGCCGTACTTATCGGCGGTTTCGTTAACGAGTTCAGCATCAATGCCTTTTGATTGGGCTTCGGCAAGCAGCTTGCCCAAGACGAAACGGGCAAATATACGGCACTCTGCCGGCCCTTGCGCGGTGGAAATTTGCAGATAAATCACTGGTGTATTCTGTTTCATCTTTACGCTCCACACTCGCCGCCGGTTTTATAAGTCAAAACAGGTTTAAACCGCGCGACCAATTCAATCAAACCTGCGTTTTTCATGGCGGCAATAACGCTGTCGATGCTTTTATAAGCCTGCGGTGCTTCTTCAAAAATCAAAGCTTTATCCTGACAAACGACTACGCTGCCAAATTCGGTCTGGCGCAGGCTGTCGGCAGTGTATTTGTGCGACAGCCTGCCTTTGCATTCGCCGCGCTGCCATTTCCGACCTGCGCCGTGAGCCAAGGTGTTCAACGAAATTTGGCAATCTTCGGCAGGTCGGACCAGATAGCTGTAATCGCCACGCGAACCGGGTATCATGACCAAGCCTTTATCAGTGGGCGTTGCGCCTTTTCGGTGCAGCCAACCGATTGTGCCGTCAATCTCGGTTTGTTCCAAAAAATTATGGTGGACATCAAGCAGGCATGTTCCTTCTGCGCGCCAATGGTCGAGCATTCTGGCCGCAATCAAACGGCGGTTAAGGCTGGCAAATTCAAGGGCTGTTTGGTGTTCGGCAAGATAGGCCGCCGCCGCTTCTCCCTCTTCCGCCAAACCTTGATGCCCGAAGGCGGCAATATGGCGTTGCAAAATCTGCTGGCCCAATCCGCGCGAACCGCTATGCACCAACAGTTGCAAATGGTTTTCATCAAAATCGGGCGGAAGCAAATCGGCGCGATAAACGGTGTCAACGGTTTGCAACTCGGCAAAATGGTTGCCGCCGCCAATCGTACCGACGGCAAGGCCGTCTGAAAATTGGCGCATATCGACAGCGTAGCCTAATAAATCGACTTGTTCGTCTTTATCCAGCGGCGTATCGATATTGCCGAGCTGTTTGGCAAGTTTGGCCGGTTTGAGTTTGGCTGCGCGTAAATTGGTCTGCCAAAACGCCATGCCGCAACCGATGTCGTTCCCAATCAGGGCAGGATAAAAATGACGGTCGCTGAAAAATACCGCCCCAACCGGATAACCGCGCCCTGCGTGTAAATCCGGCATTCCGGCAACGCGCAACATATGCGGTAATCGGGCGGTGGTTTCGAGCTGTGCGACAGCGTTGCCTTCAATCCATGTATTTGAATCGGCAATAATTTGAATATGATGGGGATAATTGCCCATGTGTTTATGCTTTCTTTAAAACGGATAGAAACCGTCAACGGCTGACAATAAATAGCCACCGTCTGAGAAATGTTCAGACGCCTGGTTTCTAGCCGATAATCGTAAGGAAAGCAGCCCGAAGCGGGCGACATGGAATGCGAAAAGCGTTATCCGAAAATCAGACCGACGCTTGGGCTGCAAAGAATGTGATTGAGCGGATTGAAGTATTGCGTGTCATGGCTTGCTCCTTTCTTTGCATGAAAATATTAAAAGCGTTCGGATTATAGAGGGTTCATTTCCAATCATGCAAACTTACTGACATCAATCTGCCAATAATGTTGCATAAATGGCAACTATTGAGAACATAATTTAGGCCGTCTGAAAACTTTTCAGACGGCCTTTGATACCCAATAATCCTTACAAAACAACGGTCGGATAAGAGCCGACAACTTTCACGAAGGAAGCGCGTTCGCCCAAAAGCTGCAAAGCTTTTTGGACATTTTCATCGCTTTGGTGGCCTTCGATGTCGATGAAGAACAGGTATTCCCACAAAACCGATTTGCTTGGGCGGCTTTCAAATTTGGTCATGGAAATGCCTAACTCGGTAAAAGGTTGCAGCAAAGCAGTAACGGCACCGGCACGGTTGGGCGCGGAGACGACCAAAGAAGTTTTGTCGTTGCCGCTGCGGCCTGTGTCCTGATGCCCCATTACCAAGAAGCGCGTGGTATTGTTCGGCTCGTCTTCGATACACTCGGCGGCAAAGCTCAACTGATAAATTTCCGCCGCGATACGTCCGGCAATGGCGGCCACATTCGAGCTGTCAGATTCGGCAACCAAACGCGCCGCTTCGGCATTACTGGCTACGGCGATACGCTCGGCATTGGGCAGGTTGCGGCCGAGCCAGTCATTGCATTGCGCCAAGGCTTGGGCATGGGCAAAAACTTTGGTAATGCCGCCGATTTCGTGGCTGTCTTTACGCAGCAGATTGTGATGAATGCGGACAACCACTTCGCCGCAGGCTTTCAACGCGGTTACGGCCAGCAAGTCCAAAGTACGCCCTACCGAGCCTTCTGTCGAGTTTTCCACCGGCGCCACCAAATAATCGGCTTGGCGCGTTTCAACTTGTTTGAAGCAGTTGTCGATGGTGGTACACGCCATGGTGTGTGCGGCGTGGCCGAAATGTTTGATGGCGGCTTGCTGGGTAAATGTCCCCTTCGGGCCCAAATAGGCAATCGTCAGCGGACGCTCTACCGCCAAACATTCGCTCATAATCTCGCGAAACAGCCGAGTAACTGATTCATCAGGTAAAGGACCGCGGTTCAAATCCTGAATCCGGCGCAAAACGGCCACTTCCCGTTCAGGACGGTACACCGCGCCTGTCCCTTTCAATTCGCCGATAGCATGCGCATGACCGGCGCGCTCGTTGAGCAAACGGAGGATTTCCGCATCAATGCTGTCGATGGCATTGCGGTGCGGTAATAATTGTTCGTCTATGGATGAAGGCATAAGCTGTCTCGCAATTTTGTGGGGGATATTTTCATTTTAACATTAAAGGCCGTCTGAATTCCGTTTTCAGACGGCCTCAACACTATCTTTATCTAACTTTATCGTCTATCAGGTTTGCAAACGCCGCCAATTCCATCATAATTAAGCCTTTTGAACGACAAGGCCTATTCCATGCACTCAAACGGACTGTACACCCGTTTTCTGCCCGATGAAGAAGCAACCCTGAAACTGGGTGAAGAATGGAGCAAGCAGCTTTCCGCTCCACTAACCATCTATCTTGAAGGTGGGCTGGGTGCAGGCAAAACCACGCTGACACGCGGAATTTTGCGCGGGCTGGGGCATACGGGGGCAGTCAAAAGCCCGACTTACACCATTGTCGAATCTTATCCGCTGGATACATTCACCCTCCACCATTTCGACCTCTACCGCTTTACTCTGCCCGAGGAATGGGAAGATGCCGGTTTGGACGAATTGTTTGCGCCCGACAGCGTCTGCCTCATCGAATGGCCGCAGCAAGGCGGGGAATTTACGCCTCCGGCAGACATTACCATTACATTGACGTACACCGATAAGGGCAGAACCTGCACCTTTTCCGCCCACACAAACCAAGGCCGAAAAAGTTTAGAATCATGGTCAAATTAACTAGAAGACACATTCTCCGTCAAGGCACAGGACTATTTCTCACCCTCACACCCGTGGGGGCTGCATTGGCCAAACCGGCCTCTCCTGCGCAATTCCTTGCCGTCCGCATCTGGCCGGCGAACGCCTACACACGCGTTACCCTTGAGAGCAACCACCCGATGAAATACCAACATTTTATGTTGGACAACCCCAGACGGTTGGTCGTAGATATCCAAGGTGCGGAAATCAACAGCGTCCTGCAAGGCATTTCCAGCAAAGTGCTGTCTGACGACCCTTTCATCCGCAGCATCCGCGCCGGTCAAAATACGCCCAGCACCGTGCGTATCGTCATCGACCTCAAACAAAGCACCCATCCGCAAGTCTTTGCGCTCGCCCCCGTCGGCAACTTCAGAAACCGCCTGGTTATCGACCTTTATCCGCACGGCGCAGATGCCAACGACCCGATGATGGCCTTGCTCAACGGCAATATCCCCAAACAACGTCCGAATACCAATATCGCATACGACACCCCTGCCCCTAAAAGCAACCGCGGCAGCGGTGGCAACCGCCGTCCCGTGATCATGCTCGACCCCGGCCACGGCGGCGAAGACCCCGGTGCTATCGGACCGAGCGGCCTCAAAGAGAAAAACGTCGTACTCTCCATCGCACGCGAAACCAAAAAACGTCTCGAAGCCTTGGGTTACAACGTATTCATGACGCGCAACGAAGACATCTTCATTCCCTTGGGCATCCGCGTCGCCAAAGGCCGCGCGCGCAATGCCGACGTATTTGTTTCCATTCACGCCGATGCCTTTACCAGCCCGTCCGCACGCGGTACCGGCGTGTACATGCTCAATACCAAAGGCGCGACCAGCTCGGCAGCGAAATTCCTGGCTCAAACCCAAAACAACGCCGACGCCATCGGCGGTATTCAGACCAGTGGCAACCGCAACGTCGACAACACGATTTTAGACATGACCCAAACCGCAACCCTGCGCGACAGCCGCAAACTCGGCCATTTGGTGCTGACCGAATTGGGTAAGCTCAACCAACTGCACAAAGGCCGCGTTGACGAAGCCAACTTTGCCGTCCTCCGCGCTCCGGACGTTCCGTCCATTTTGGTGGAAACTGCCTTCCTCTCCAACCCTACCGAAGAGCGGCTGCTCAGCAGCGAATCCTTCCGCCAACAATGCGCCCAAGCCATTGCCACTGGTATTCAAAAATACATCAATACCGCCGTTTTACGACGCGGATAATGACTTTATGAAACAAAGGCCGTCTGAAAATTTTTCAGACGGCCTTATCTTTGCAACCAATCTATTTAACCGCACTTCCCTACCGCAGCCGGATAGACGGACACCTTCGTCTGCGTCAATGCAAACAGGTTTTCCAATTGCGTTTGCGCCTGACGGTTAGCATGTTCCAAAATCTCAGCCTTACACGCGCTTTGCAACACCTGCCGTCTCGCCTCCTCCTGCACCGTCTTAAATACCGACTTATCCATAGGCAGCAAATTAAACGATCCGGTCTGAATATCGTACACTTCGATATTTTCCAAATCCACGCTCAAGATTTCCACCGCCGGCAGGCTGATCAATACTTTGTCGTCCACAATATTGACATTGTCCGCGTTCAACTTATCCAAATCCAAACCGGCCAACACCTTACCGCGCACAATAAAAATACCGCTTTGCGAATCCTGCCACAGCCTGCGCCAATCCCCTTTTTTCTCCGTACGGATAATCGTATCGATATAAAACGCCGTACTTTCCAAGCGGTTCATCTGCTTAATCTGCATCAAAACCCCTTCGCGGGACAAAACCTGATGTTCTTTGTTCTGACCATGCAGGGCATAAAACCAGCCGCCCGCAGCCGTCAGCGCACACAACACCAGCACGGCCAATCCGCGCCCAAACATTTTCATTTCAAACATCCCCCGTTAAAATAATCATCAAAACATTCCCCATATTCTCCCAAAACCGTCAATTTCAAGCCATATTCAGGCCGTCTGAAACAATAAATTTCATTACCAAAAAGTAATAAAAAAATCCCCACAAACAAAGTTTGCCTTTTGGTAAAGACAAGACTACAATCCATTACACACAATTCAACTTCATCCCATCATGAATACCACCGACCTGCGCCGCCACAACCTGCGGCAATGGATAACACAACACCACAACGGCCAGCAAACCAAGTTTGCCCAAGCCATCGCCATCAACCAAGGCGAACTGTCCGCCCTGCTGAAAAACAAATCTTTCGGCGAGAAAAAAGCCCGAAAAATCGAGCAGGCAGCCAATATGCCCGACATGTGGCTGGATCAAGACCATCAAGACCGCCACGCCCCCACCATCAGCCAAGAAAGAAATACCATGTCCCACATCTCCACCATCCCCGAAATCCTAGCAGACATCAAAGCCGGCAAAATGGTCATTATCACCGATGCCGAAGACCGCGAAAACGAAGGCGACTTGCTGATGGCCGCCCAATTCGTTACCCCCGAAGCCATCAACTTCATGATCAAAAACGCACGCGGCCTGGTTTGCCTGCCGATGGACGGTGAAATGGTCGAAAAACTCGGCCTGCCCATGATGACCCAGAAAAACGGCGCACAATACGGTACCAACTTCACCGTCTCCATCGAAGCCGCCCACGGCATCACCACCGGCATTTCCGCCGCCGACCGCGCCCTGACCATTCAAACCGCCGTTTCCCCATCCGCCAAACCCGAAGACATCGTCCAACCCGGCCACATCTTCCCACTGCGCGCCCAAAAAGGCGGCGTACTCGTCCGCGCCGGACACACCGAAGCCGGCGTTGACCTGGCACAAATGAACGGCCTGATTCCCGCCGCCGTCATCTGCGAAATCATCAACGACGACGGCACCATGGCGCGTATGCCCGAGCTGATAAAGTTCGCTGAAGAACACAACCTCAAAATCGGCACGATTACCGACCTCATCGAATACCGCAGCCGCACCGAAAGCCTGCTCGAAGACATGGGCAACGCACCCGTACAAACCCCGTGGGGCGAGTTCCAACAACACGTTTACGTCGACAAACTCTCCGGCGAAACCCACCTCGCCCTTGTCAAAGGCACACCTTCCGCCGACGAAGAAACCCTCGTCCGCGTCCACGAACCCTTCAGCGTGATGGACTTCATCCAAGCCAATCCACGCCATTCCTGGTCATTGCCTAAAGCCCTTGAGCGCATCCAACAAGCTGAAAGCGGCGTAGTCATCCTCCTGCACCGTACCGAAGACGGCGCCACCCTGCTCGACCGCACCCTGCCCAAAGGCGCAAACCAAGCCTACAAATGGGACAGCAAAAGCTACGGCATAGGCGCACAAATCCTCGCCGGCCTCAACGTCAAAAAACTGCGCGTCCTCGGCCAGCCGTCATCCTTCACCGGCCTCACCGGCTTCGGCCTCGAAGTCGTCGGCTTTGAAGAAGCTGAAAAATAATCTTGCTTGATTGATGCTCAAAACAAATGAAACAAAAGGCCGTCTGAAAGTTTTCAGACGGCCTTTTCATATCTCTATTTATCTGAATATGATCCAAATAAAATCACGATAAAAAAGACTATTTATTAGATTATTTCAATAATGATAAGAATAATCAATTATTAGATAAGTATTAATAATATTTAAAAATTTTATGTTTTTTATATAAAAGAGTATTTTAACCTCTTATATTAAATTCTTAACAAAGAGAAACTATGTCTGCTTTTACTCCCAAACCCAAAATAATCATTCTCAGCCTTGCCAGCGCATTCAGTACATTAACCGTTGCTAATGTCATCGAGACCTCAGCTCAACCCGAACAATACCAAGAATTGGATACCGTTGTTGTCAGTGGCAAACGTACCAACGACCAAAAAGGCGCGGACGACGTGTATTACAAAAACGTCTCCAACGCCTATGTCGGCAAAGAATACCTCGAACGCTACCGCGTCCAATCCGCCGGCGACGTACTCAAAGGCTTAAACGGCGTGTACAACATGAACACCCGCACCGCCGGCGGCGCGATTACGCCCAACATACGCGGCATCACCGGCAAAGGCCGTATTCCCGTAACGCTGGACGGCACGGAGCAAACGGTCGATGTCTGGCTCAACAACTACGGCGTGGGCGACCGCAATTATCTCGATCCCGCCTTGTTCCGCAGCATCGCAGTTGAAAAAAGCCCGGCCCTCACGCGCGGCGTGAAATCAGGCGTGGGCGGTGCGATGTCCATCCGCACCATCGAACCTGCTGACATCATCCCTGAAGGCAAAAACTGGGGAATCGAAGTCAAAACCGAGTTTTCCGGCAACACCGTAGCGCAGAAAAACGACTTGCGCCAATTCTTAGGCCGCGACTACCGCACCCTCTCTCCCATAGGCGCGACGGCGGACGGGGTATCGGGTATGCCCGATGTATTGACCGGCTATACCGGCAAACCCTCCCCCACCGCTCTATTGTTGGACGAAGGCATAGCCGACACGAAATTCTCGAGCGGCAAAAGCCACACCAACTTCAAAGACGACAGGCAGCTGATGTTGTCCGCCGCCTTCAAAACCAACATTACAGACGGCCTTGCCGCATACAGCCACCGCCAAAAAGGTAACTACTACGCGGGCAAACGCGGTTATCAAAGCTACCTCAACAACCCCATTTACGGTGCAGATGCCTGTTACGATCAGTATCCCGACAAATCGCAACTGGAAAAAGACATACTCTGCAAATCGTCTTCCAGTCTAGTACCCAATATGGCCGTCCTGTTCCGGCCGGGCGAAGAAATCATGAACAGCCACACCGACACCAAAACCCTGCTGCTGAAAAACAACTGGTATCTGCCAAGCAACCAAAAAATCAGCCTGCAATATATGGACAACAAAATCGGCTTCGGCGAAATCAATCCCCTGATAACAGCATGGATACTCGGTTTCGCCGAGCAATCCCTAGACGAACCCGCGCAGCAGGCACCGGGCATAGGCACGAAAATCAACAGCAAAACCTACAAAATCGGCTACGAATGGAAACCGCAAAACAACAAATGGATAGACCTTCAAGCCGATATGTGGCGGGTGAAGACCAACAGCAACCGCCATCAGAGCGGCGGCCCCGTCGTCGGTGTCATTACGCCCGATACGGACTACGACATCTGGTACTGGTGCAACATACGCAAACAGCCCTCGCCTAACCTGCGGGGGGAAAGCTGCGAAGACGCGATGACGTGGAACGCCTACGGCTCGGCGCGAACCCATGAAGAAGTGCTGCGCATGATAGAAGACACGCCCGACAAAATTGCCCACAAGCTGGCAGAATACGATGAAAACAACCGTGCAATTACAGATCGTTGGATGGGACATACAGGTGGCTACTACGCCATCACCCCTGCCGACAAAAATGTGATGACCGATCAGACCAACCAAATCGGCAAAATGATGAATCTAGCGGAACTGAAGCAAAAGCTAAATCAGGAACGCTACTACATCGAACACCCGGACCGCATCATCGTTCCCGGCGCGCGGCAGCGTACCGACGTCGTCCGCAACGGCTTCAACCTCAGCAACCGCTTCCGCCTTTCTGACAAACTCAGCCTCACCCTTGCTGCCGACTACCAGCGCGAAACGCTGGAAGAGCGCACCGATACCGCCGACAGCAATGATTTGATGAATACTTTCGGCGTACTGACCCGCATGGCGGCCTTGGGCGGCCCGCAGTCGGCGAAAAAGCACGAATGGGGCGCGAACCTGGTCTTCGACTGGAAACCGACTTCCCGCCTGAACATACAGGCGGGCGTGCGCTATCAGAACTTTAAAGGACGCAATATCGAACTGGCGCGGCAGCGTGCCGCACGCAATCCCTGGTATCAGTACGGCCTGGGTTCGGACAGCTATGTTACCGGCCTGATGATGCCGTATTACGAATTGGCGGATGAAGAAGATATTGCCAGCCAGCGGCGGATGGAGCAGCTTTATGACCCTGATAGAATCGGGGGGCAGGTTGAAGAATATCAAAGGCTCAACCGCCGCTTTAAGGAAAAAAACGGCTACGACTACCATCCGGGCGATACATTCGTCGATAACACACGCTTCTACCAAAAAGTAGACGGCAGCCTGATTGAAAGCCATCAAGCGGATAAAAACAACGACGTACTCTACGTCCTGCGCCGCAAGCAGATTATTCCAATGGTTGCAGGCAAATTTGATCACGGCAAAGTGCAGATTACGCCGGAAATGTACCGCGAAAGGGTAAACAACCCGCAAGAAAAACGCGGCAGCTACCTTCGCTATATCCCAGGATCGCATATTTACATAACCGACTCGGTACACGAAAACATGGAACGTATGGCCAATGAAAACCAAATTCCGTCAGAGACCAGCAATGATCAGGTACTGGAATATGGCAGCCGCTACAACAACACCGCTTGGATGCGGCATCAATTCGGCGAAGCCGACCGCTGGCGCATGCCGCAGGAACAGCGCGCGCATTCCTGGGCACCCATGCTGTCGGTCAGCTACGATCTTGCCGACAACCACCGCCTCTTCGCCCGCTATGCCCGCATGAGCCGCTTCCCCAGCCTTTACGAACTGACCGCCGCCACCGGCAGCGGCGGTCTGTACGGCAGCGAGACCGTGGCCGAATACAGCCTGAAGCCGGAAAAAAGCACCAACTGGGAAGTCGGCTACAATTTCAATTTCGCCCCGCATTTCGCCAAACTGCGCCAAGGCGACCTCCGCCTCACCTACTACAGCAATAAAATCAAAAACCAAATCGACACCTCGAATATGGACGGCGGCATGATCCAATACGACAGGGCAATCAGCAAGGGGGTAGAACTGCAAAGCCGCCTCGACAGCGGCCGCTTCTTCGCCTCCTTCGGCGGCACTTACCGCTTGAAACATATGGTGTGCGACAAGGGCATTGCCTTCAAATTCGACTATTACTATCGGCGCGTACCCGAATGCTTGGAAGGCGGCTTCGGCCTCAGCCGCTTCTTCCAGTCCCTGCAGCCGAAATATTCGCTTACCCTTGATGTCGGCACGCGCTTCTTTAATGAAAAATTGGAACTGGGCATGCGCGCCATCCATCACAGCAAAGCGGAGCGGAAAAACTACGACAAGCTGATTGCCGACGGCGCGGGGCAGGTGTATGAGCGCAACGGCAAACCCTACGGCTGGCATGCCGCCACCCTGCTTGATGCCTATGCCCGTTACCGCATAGGGAAACATATAGACTTGAATTTCGGCGTTACCAACCTCGCCAACCGCTACTACTTAGACCCCATGTCCAGCACCCCCGTCCCCGGCCCGGGCAGGACAATTACCTTCGGCATTAAGGGTAGATTTTAGGGCTTGACTGTATCCTATGTAGCCGACGGGCAGGAATCTGCCCGTCGGCTACAGCCTGTTACCGTTACTATGATATTTGTATTTATTAGATGATAATACAATGATATTAAAAATAAAATATTAACAAATGCAATCCGCACTTTATATTTGATAATGAGTTTTAATTAGATTTACATTTTTATTTATATTAATATGCACCCCATCAGTAACACCCGATACATCTTGCCGCTCGAGACAAAACAGCGGTATCCACCATATATTTTCTTTGAAAGGAAAAATCATGAAAGTATCACAATTAACCCTCGCCTTCCTTCTGACCGCCGCCTTCGGCTCTGCTGCTCATGCGGCTAATGTGGAAGGTGGTTCAAGCAATCCAAACTTAATCAAACCCAAAACATCAGATTCCCTACCCTTCGGTGCAGGTATGGCCGGTATCCAAGTCAGTACGAGCAACGGCCTGTCCAACTCCATCAACCTCGAAGCCGGCCCCGCGCAGCGCATCCGTAGCAAATACGGCAATGCGCCCATCAACGGCGGCAATCAAAATGCCAATGTAAATGGCACGGCCAATCCGAAATATCTGCAACCCGGCGACATCAACCCGATTGCGGGCTGGTTCTCGAAAACCAAACTCGCCCAAGTGTGGTATGAAAAACGCGCCAACAACACCGAAGTGTTCAGTGTACGCCAAATGGCCGACCCCAAATTACCGATTGCGCCGAAATTCGGCGGCATGACCTTTGCCAAAGTGCCAACTGCGGCAACCAACGTCTTCTTCGGAGAATGGGCACCGCGCAGGGGAAATAGTAATCAAATCGCCAACAGCACAGATTTGAATATGAACGACGGCAATCGCACGGTTTGGTTCGTGGGAGAGAATCCGACAGCTAATATGCCGAAACTGGTCAATGCGAAATACAATGTATTAGGTATTAACAAGCATACTCCAGGGAAAAATGATTTCTATACCGGCATACTGACCGCCAACTATGGAACAGGTAAAAATGAACTGGCCGGCACTATTTCCCGCGCCGGAGACAGCATCAATTTTGCCAATACCAAAATCGAAAGCAGCGGTAAATTTGATAACCATAAAAATACCGAGCATATTACCGGACACTTCTATGGTAGCGGAGCGGAAGCCTTGGCAGGTATCGTAGATCGTGCAGGCGCAGATAAAGACGTAGCCTTCGGCGGTGCGAAAAAATAACCTTGTCTGCTTACGCGATTAGGGAATGCCGGTGTTTTCGGCGTTTGGCCGTCCATTCCCGCAATCAGGTAAACCGCCATTTTTTAACTACAGCCGCAGTAGGCATAAATATACTGCGGCTGACCTGTTTCTGAAGTGCCGTACAAACCTGCATTATCTTGCAGAATTTTTGCTTTACTTCTTTCAGACGGCCTCCCCGCCCAAAGGACCCTATCCCATGAAACACCACTTCTGCCTGCTTTTTCTACCGCTCTGTACGGTCTGCCTTGCTGCTCCGTCCAACGATGCCGCAGATGAACGCCGCCGCCTGCTGGATGAGAGCAGCCGCCAAACGCAGCAATATCGAGAAAGTGACTGGCTGGACACGGAACAGGCCCGCGAGAAAGTGGAAGAAAACGACGGCTATATTTCGATAGATGGTGAAATCTACCAAGTCGGCGATACGGCGGAAGAACTGGAAAGTGCGATTTACCACGCCCTCAACGCGCGGCAGTGGCACAAGGTGCGACAGTTTGCCGCACGCTACGCCAAACTGCCGCAGCACAAACCTGCGCTGATTCATTTGGCCGATGCGCTGCAAAAACGGGCCGAAGGGGATTCTCGCGCGGCAGAGAACAGTTTTCAGACGGCCTTGAAAGCCGAACCCGACAATCCCCGCCTGCTGCTCGAAGCCGGACGGTTTTATGCCGAAGACAACCAAAACAAAGAGTCCGTCGCCGCGTTTGAGAAAGTTCTGAAAACGGATATTCCTGCTGAAACCCACCCCATCGTGGAAAACTACCTGTCCGAACTGGGCAAACGCCGCCGCTGGCACGGCCAAATCAGCCTAGGCTACGGCTACAACAGCAATGTAAACCAAGGCAACGGCATCAACCAATGCGTGTGGGAAATCGCGGGCATGTGCCTGATGGAGCGCACCCTGCCTGCGCCAACGGATTCGACCTTCTTATCCTATAGCGCGACCGCCGAAAAAACCGTCCCGCTCAAAGGGCATCACGGTGTACAGGTGCGCGGTGTCCTGTACGGCAACCGCTACACGGAAAAAGACAAAGATTCGGCGGCTATGCCAGATTACAGCTATCACAACAGTTCGCTGTACGCGGGATACGCCTATGCCGACGCACGCTCCTCCTTTTCCCTGCTACCCTATTTCGAATATGACTTCCGCAACCGCCACACCCACTACCGCGCATGGGGCGCGGATGTCGACTGGTCACGCACACTCTCCCCTCGCTGGCGCATTAACTCACATGCCGGAGCAAAAAAGACCGGATACAGTGGACAAAACAAAGATTATTTTGCCGACTATAAGCAATACGAACTGGGCATAGGGGCAGAATTTTCTCTCACACCCCAAAGCGGCCTGTTCGCCAACTTTGATGCAACACGTAAAGCCTATCCCGAAAAATCTTCTTCCAGCAAGGAATATACGACACGGCTGGGCGCATATAGTTTTTTTTCAAGCGGTACTTACCTCAACACCATCCTGCTTCACCGCCGCAGTCTTTATGACGCTGCAAGTTTTGTCAGCGATAACAGACGGCGACGCGACAATCAATACATCATGATAGCCGCTGTAGGCTTTCCGCAGTGGAACCTTAAAGGTGTGTATCCTGAATTTCGTTTTAGACGCTCAATCTCCCATAGCAATACAGCACATTACCGCTACCATCAGAATGAATGGCTACTAAATTTTAAATACCGATTTTAAATTGAGTCATTTAGAAATACGCTAAAACAGTAATATAACCATACTGTTTTACTCGTTTCTATATCATGCCGTCTGAAAAAAGCCGATACACCTTTCCGATGTATCGGCTTTCGCTATCTGCTCAACGCTTAATTTTTGCCGGGCAATTCTTTTTCGCTCAATGGTTTGATGTACCAAATATCGCGGCAGTAGTCGGCGATGGAGCGGTCGGATGAGAAGAAGCCCATGTTGGCGATGTTGATCAAGGCTGATTTGCGCCATGCGGATACGTTGCGGTAGTGTTCGTCCGCTTTGTATTGCGTGTCGATATAGCTGCGGAAATCGGCCATCAGTTGATAGAAGTCGCCGTATGGTTGCAACACGTCGTTGTAGCGGTTTGGCTCTTCCGGAGAGAAAGTGCCTTGACTGATTTGGTTGACGACGCGGCGCAGGTCGCTGTCTCGTTCGATATAGCTCAATGGGTCGTAACCGTTGCGGCGGAGTTCTTCGACTTGCTCGACGGTGTTACCGAAGATAAAGCAGTTGTCCGCGCCGACTTTTTCCAAAATTTCGACGTTCGCACCGTCCAGCGTACCCATGCAGAGCGCGCCGTTAAGGGCGAATTTCATGTTACTGGTGCCGGATGCTTCTGTACCCGCCAGTGAGATTTGTTCGTGCAAATCGGCGGCCGGGATGATGATTTGGGCGAGGCTGACGCTGTAGTTCGGGATGAATACAACTTTAATCAGGTCGCGGATGCGGGTGTCATTGTTGATGACTTTGGCAACGTCGTTAATCAGTCGGATGATTTTCTTCGCCATGTAATAGGCGGAAGCGGCTTTACCGGCAAAGATGAACACACGCGGCTGCCAATCGAAATCCGGGTTTTCCAGGATTTTGTTGTAACGGTCGACGATGTGCATCACGTTCAATGCTTGACGTTTGTACTCGTGGATACGTTTGATTTGGATGTCGAAAAGTGCATCGGTATTAACCTTGATGCCCAGCTCGGTTTCGATGTATTTGGCAAGGCGCTCTTTGGCGGCTTTTTTCACTTCGCCGAATTCTGCCTGCACGGAGGCATCGTTCACTTTGTCGTTGAGCTTGGTCAGGTTGTCCAAATGCAGGCGCCAGTCTTCGTTGCCCAGATGTTTGTCCAAGAATTTGGTCAGGCCCGGGTTGGCGATGTTGATCCAGCGGCGCGGAGTGACGCCGTTGGTTACGTTGGTAAAGCGTTCCGGGAATACTTTGGCAAAGTCGGCGAAGATGGATGTGGTCATCAAATCGGAGTGGATTTTGGCCACGCCGTTAACTTTGTGCGAACCGATCACGGCAAGCCATGCCATGCGGACGCGACGGCCGTGGGTTTCGTCAATGATGGATACGCGGCGGACAAAGTCGTCGTCGAAGTTGCCGATGGCGCGTAAGGCATTGAGGAAGTAGGCGTTGATTTCAAAGATGATGTCCAAATGGCGCGGCAGCAGACGGCCCATCAGGTCAACCTGCCAGGTTTCCAAGGCTTCGCTCATCAATGTGTGGTTGGTGTAAGAGAAAATCTTACAGCACATATTCCATGCTTCAGTCCATTCGATGCCCTCTTCGTCAATCAGGATGCGCATCAATTCTGGAATGGCGAGCACCGGATGAGTATCGTTCAAGTGGATGGCGACTTCGTCCGCCAGCGTGCGGATGCTTGGGAAACGGCATTTGTGGCGTGCAACAATATCTTGAACGGAAGCGGAAACCAAGAAGTATTCTTGCTTCAGGCGCAATTCGCGGCCGGAATCGGTAGAGTCGTTCGGATAGAGGACGCGTGAGATGTTTTCGTCGCTGTTTTGTGCGCGAACGGCAGAGGCATAGTCGCCTCGGTTGAAGTCGGTAAGGTCGAACAGGTTGCCTGCGTGCGCAGTCCACAAGCGTAATGGGTTGGCACATTCGCCGCCATAGCCCGGAATAATTTCATCGTATGCCCAAGCGGAAATTTCTTCGCTCGGCTGCCATTCTTTTTTGTTGCCCAAGTTCAATACTTGGCCGCCGAAACGGACGGAATATTGTTTGTTCGGACGGGCAAACTGCCATGCCAAATCTTGGTCGAGCCACAAATCGGGTTTTTCGACTTGTTGGCCGTCCACGATTTCTTGTTTGAACATACCGTATTGGTAACGGATGCCGTAGCCCATGGCAGGAATGCGCAGGGTTGCCAATGAGTCGAGGAAGCAGGCAGCCAGACGGCCCAAACCGCCGTTACCCAAACCCGGATCTTCTTCTTGTTCGCAGACATCGGCAAATTCTTTGCCCAGTTGCTTGAAGGCTTCTTCAAACTCGGCATAAACGCCTTCGTTAATCAGCGCATTGACAAACGCACGGCCGAGCAGGAATTCCATAGACAGGTAATAAACCATACGTTTGCTGTTGTCGATGTGGGCGCGGCGTGTTTTGAGGAAATCCTCGGCAATCAGGTCGCGTGCGGCCAACATGGCGGCATTGAGCCATTGGTGTGAAGTTGCTTCTTTAGGATCGACGCCCAAGATGAAAATCAACTTGTAAACAATGGACTTGCGGATGGTTTCTGCATCCGGTTTGGGCATAACGTAATCGTAGCCGGAGATGGGGAGTTTTTGCTTAGCCATGGAAGCCTTTCTTTAATTTGAGGCACTTGGACAACGCGCCTGATGGGTTATAGAAACAACGTCATTCAGTTTTCAGACGGCCTGAAGAAGTATAAATGCCGTCTGAAAAATTTATAGGTAGGTTTGTTTCAGGTTTGATACGGATTATAACTGAAAGATTCAACTCCGTATTATTTTTTCTTTATAAAACATTTAATTACAAATTAAACCACTCATCATCTCATCGGCATTTCCATTTATGCCATGCAAGCTTCGGCCCAACGGATACAGACAAAATATCAAAGAGTTAACAATATAACGGCTTGGTTTTCATTTAATTCGTTTTATGTAAAACCCAAATCCCCATGTGTTCGACAACACATTTTCCAGCCTCTTCGTAATTAAATTTCTCAGATGGTACGCAAGAAATTTCCCAGTTGCCTTGAGGCAGGTTAAATAACTGACGACTACGTTTGGCATTGACCAACAGCAGCCATTCATCGTCCAAAACAACCTGAATCGCCTTGCTGCCCCTGTTGTGCCAACAATATTCGGTCATCAGGCTGCCGTCGGCATTGAGCCATTGCACACGCTCTTTTTCCCACCAGCAATCATCTGTCAGCAGCTTGATTCGGCTGCGTACGCGTATCAGCGCTTGAGTGTAATTTTGCAACTCATGAGGCTCATTTTGCCAATCCAACCATGTAATCGGATTATCTTGGCAGTAGCTGTTGTTGTTGCCTTGCTGACTGTTGCCGAACTCATCGCCCGCCAAAAGCATGGGCGTACCGTTGGATAAAAATAAGGAAGCAAGCAGCGCTTTGGAGGTGTATTCGCGGTTGAGCAACACCTCTTCATCATCAGTTTCGCCTTCTACGCCGTGGTTGTAGCTGATGTTTTCATTATGCCCGTCGCGGTTGTTTTCGCCGTTGGCTTCGTTGTGTTTTTCGTTATAGCTGACCAAATCGCGCAGAGTGAAGCCGTCGTGTGCAGTGATGAAGTTAATGCTGGCGGACGGGTGGCGGCCGCTGTGGTTGAAAATATCGGACGACCCAGCCAAGCGTTCGGCAAATGCACCCAAATTGCCGCTTTCCCATGACCAAAACGCGCGCATGTCATCGCGGAAACGGCCGTTCCATTCGGCAAAAGGTTGCGGGAAATTGCCCAAGTGATAGCCGCCCTCGCCGATGTCCCATGCTTCGACAATCAGTTTCAAACCGGCCAACACAGGATCTTGATACAGGACTTGGAAAAAACGGCCGTACGATTGGAAATCAGGCTCGCGTCCCAATACGGTTCCCAAATCGAAACGGAAGCCGTCGACATGAAACTCTTCCGCCCAATAGCGCAGGCTGTCTGCCGCCCAACGGGTAACATCTCTCCGGACAATATTGAGCGTATTGCCGCAACCAGACCAGTTTTCATAATTGCCGTAAGGGGTGTGCCAATACCATAAGGTGTTGTCGATACCGCGCTGACACAGCATCGGGCCTTTGTCGTCCTGCTCGGCCGTGTGGTTGTACACGACATCCAAAATCACTTCCAAACCTGCCTGATGCAAGGCTTTGACCGCTTGTTTAAACTCCGCCGCCGCACGTTCGGGATTATCGGCATAAGACGGCTCGACGGCAAAATGGGAATAAGTGTTGTAGCCCCAATAATTACTCAATCCCATCTGCTGAAGATGGTATTCATCCAGATGAAAATGAATCGGCAGCAGCTCGACCGTCGTTACCCCCAATTCTTGCAAATAGGCCAAAACCCGTTTGTCGCACAAGGCTTTATAAGTGCCTGCGTACTTCAAATCGGGGAATTGCTTGGTCAACCCTTTGACATGGGCTTCATAAATAACGGTTTTGCCCCACGGTATTTCCGGACGGCAATCTTTGGCCCAATTAAATCGGCTGCGTCCGACCACGACGCTTTTGGGTGCAACGGCGGCATTGTCGCGTTCATCTTCCGGCCTGAACCATGCCATTTCTTCGGCGTTACGGTAGCTTGGTTTGCCGTCAATTTTTTTGGAATACGGGTCAATCAGCAATTTGTTGGGATTAAAACATGAGCCGTATTCTGCGTTTTCACGTCCATACACGCGAAAACCGTATCGCTGCCCTGCCTTAACATCCGGCACAAATCCGTAAAATACCGAACCGCGCCGCGAAGGCATCTCCAAACGGGTTTCTTTATCCTTATCAAACAGACACAATTCGACCTTTTCGGCATTGATGGAAAACAAGGTAAAATTCGCGCCCTTGCTTGTCAGGGTCGCGCCCATGGGATAAGGCTTGCCTTCCTCGATATGCCATGATTTGGCAGACATAGAATGATTCCTTGGTATGTATTTGGTTTCGTGTCCAATATAAGGCCGTCTGAAAATCTTTCAGACGGCCTTGAGTCATATTGATACCACTATCTTTTAATTTTCAGCTGATTGGGCAGGCAGGATGCCCACCCTCAAAGTTGATTTACGCTTCGTCTTTGACTGCCGCCTGATACAGGTAAACGGTTGCCAACGGCGGCACGGTCACAGACAAGGAATTTGGTTTACCATGCGACCAAACTTCTTCTGTCTCCACCGTTGCGCCGGCAGAAACGCCGCTGCCTTTGTAATGCAGGTCGTCCGAATTGAGGATTTCGCGGTATTCGCCGGCAGAATTCACGCCGAAGCGGTAGCCTTCGCGCACCACAGGCGTGAAGTTGCTAATAACGATAACGCGGTTGCCTTCGCGGTCGCGTCGCTCGAAGACGAATACGGAATTATTACCATCGTCGGCGACCAGCCACTCAAAGCCTTCCGGCCATTGGTCCAATTGGTAAAGCGGCGCGGTGTCTTTATAGACATGGTTCAATTCGCGTACGAAGTCTTGCACGCCTTTGTGCCAGCCGCCCTCTTGCTCCAGCAAGAACCAATCCAGCCCTTCGTTGTAGTTCCACTCGCGGCCTTGCGCAAACTCGCTGCCCATAAACAAAAGTTTTTTGCCGGGGAAGCCGTACATAAAGCCGTAGTAGGCGCGCAGGTTGGCAAATTGCTGCCAGCAGTCGCCGGGCATCCGTCCGAGCAGCGAGCGTTTGCCATGCACGACTTCATCGTGTGAAAGCGGCAGGACGAAGTTTTCGCTGTATTGGTACATCATGCCGAAGGTCATTTTGTTGTGGTGATATTTGCGGTTGATGGGGTCTTCCATCATGTAACGCAAAGTATCGTTCATCCAGCCCATATTCCATTTGAAGCTGAAGTTCAAACCTTCTTGGCGGGTCACATTGGCAAATGAAGTAGATTCTTCGGCGATTTCAGTCGCAGCCGGAACTTCTTCTTTCAACATGGTGTTGGTATCGCGCAGGAAAGCGATGGCTTCAAGGTTTTCATGGCCGCCGTATTGGTTCGGAATCCACTCGCCGTCTTTGCGCGAATAGTTGCGGTAAATCATGGAAGCAACCGCGTCAACGCGGATACCGTCAAAGCCGAAACGTTCTATCCAATACAGGGCGTTGCCTTGCAGGAAGTTTTTCACTTCGTTTCTGCCGAAGTTGTAAATCAAGGTGTTCCAGTCTTGATGGTAGCCTTCGCGCGGATCGGCGTGTTCGTACAGCGCAGTGCCGTCAAACTTGGCCAGGCCGTGATCATCGGTTGGGAAATGGCCGACCACCCAGTCGAGGATAACGCTGATGCCTTCGTCGTGCGCGGCTTTAATCAATGCGCGCAATTCTTCCGGCGAACCGAAACGGCTGGTCGGCGCATACAAACCGGTTGCCTGATAGCCCCATGAGCCATCAAACGGATATTCGGAAACAGGCAGGAACTCGATATGGGTAAAGCCCATGTCTTTGACGTATGCGACCAATTCTTTGGCGAGCTGTTCGTAAGTCAGCCAGAAATTGTTTTCCGGATTGCGTTTCCACGAACCCAAATGTACTTCATAAATGCTGATCGGCGCATCAATGGCGTTGGCACGGGCACGGAAGGCCGGTTCTTCCACTTCTTCAGGCAAACCGCGCACGATAGATGCCGTGGTCGGGCGCAGTTCCGCACCGAAAGCATACGGGTCGGCTTTTTCACGTACATTACCGTTGGCATCGCGAATTTCAAATTTGTATAGGGCGTTGAGTTTGACGGCAGGGATGAAGATGTCCCAAATGCCGTTGTCGCGGTGGAAACGCATCACATGGCGGCGGCCGTCCCAGTTGTTGAACTCACCGATGACGGAAACACGTTGCGCATTGGGCGCCCAGACAGCAAAACGTACGCCCTTCACGCCGTCCAACTCGGCAAAATGCGCGCCTAAAGTCTCATAAGGACGCAGGTGTTTGCCTTCGGCCAACAGCCAGGAATCCATGTCTTGCAACGCAGAGCTGAAATGATAAGGGTCTTCTTCAATCACAGGCTCGGTGTCTTCGGTGTAACGGATACGCAAAGCGTAATCGGGCGCATCATCGGGCAAGACGGCCACAAAGAAACCGCGTTCATCAATTTTTTCAGACGGCACGATGAGTTCGCCGCTGCGGCGGTTCACGATATCCACGCTTACTGCACCGGGAATCAAAACGCGTACTACTTCATCGCCCTCTGCAAGGCGGTGTCGTCCCAGATAAGCGAACACATCGCTATGGGTGGCAAGAAACAGGCTTTCGACCGTATCGCGCTCGATTTGGTCAAGTTCATGATAAGTCTTGATTTGGCTGTTTGTTTTCATGCGTACCTCGTCAATAATGGCAAGTTGGCCGCCCATGAGGCGGTGTTGTAGGAAATCTTCCAAAGAAACCGGCATTTTTTGCGCCCAGTTCGGATAGCCTTCGGTTACACCCGGGACATTCAGATTGTCAATGACGCCCAGCAGGTTTTCCAGCTGTACGGCGTAAAGCTTGCTGCGGCTCAATGCGCCGTATTTGTGCAAAGCCGCCAGCAAGGTTTCATCGGCTTTTGCCGGCATTTGTACGTCCGCACTCAGACAGCCGGTATATTTCAATTTGTCCAGCAAATCGGCTTTATCGTGTTCGCGCTCGTCCAAGGCCGTCTGAAAAGCGGCTGCATCGGGCAGAGTACCGAGTTTGAACATCGTATCCAAATCTTTGCCTGTCCAATAGCCCGCCAAGGGTGCAACATCGTGGGTGCTGATGACCGTAATCGCCTGCTCGGGGTATTCTTCCGGCAATTGGAAACCGTTCCAGCCCTTACTGAAATACATTACTTTGTACGAGAACACTTGATAGCGGTTGAGCAGATGGCGGGCTTCGTCAGGTACCGTTCCCAAATCCTCGCCGATGATGACGCAACGGTTGCGCCGGCTTTCCAACGCCAAAATAGCAAACATCACTTCGGCATCGTAATGCACATACGCGCCGAAATCCGCCGTTTTACCGTTTAACACCCACCACAAACGGCACAATGCCATTACATGGTCGATCCGCAATACGCCATACAGGCGCATGTTTTCGCGCAACAGATGGGCAAATTTTTCATAGCCCGTATGCTTCAACATCAACGGATTAAGTGGCGGCAAATCCCAATTCTGCCCTGTCGGCCCCAAAGGATCGGGCGGCGCGCCGACTGACAAGTCCATACAATAATCTTGGCGGTTTAACCAAGTATCCGCGCTGCCGCGCGCCACGCCGACTGCCAAATCGCCGTAAATACCGAGTTTGACACCGTATTCGGCAGCGGCTTGGTTGACTTCGCGCAACTGCTCCGCACAAAGCCATTGCAACCACATATAAAAACGGATTTCACGCTCATGACTACGCGCGAATTTTTCTACCGCTTCGCCATCGGGTTGATGAAATTCAGACGGCCATGACTGCCAACCCACTTGTCCGGGACGGCTGTAATACTGGTTCAAAGCCTCAAACAAACCGAAGCCCTGCAAAGCCTTGCCTTTTTCTAATACAAACGCTTCAAATGCAGCGCGTTCATTTGCCGCAGCTTCGCAAGTATCTTGTTCAAACGCGTTAAACGCCATGTGCAGCGCATCACGCTTGCATGCCCAAACCGCTGTATAAGTCACCGTTTCCGTAATACGCAAAGCAGCGATGCGCTGACGGATTTTCGGTTGTGCCAGCCAATTTTTCAGTTGCTCGTTATAAGTAAACGCACCGACCTTCTCAACATCCAAATAAATCGGATTGAGCCATTCGCGCGAAGAAGGACTATATGGGCTGGCAAAGGCGGGCTTGCTGGTAAACAAAGCGTGCAAAGGGTTGATACCGACAAAATCCAGCTTTTTCTCCGCCGCATATTTCATCAGGTTCAACAAATCGGTAAAGTCGCCTATGCCCCAGTTACGCTCAGAACGCAGGCTGTACAAATGCATGGTCAAACCATTCATCCGTCCGCCATTGGCAAGCAGTTTAGGCTGGTAAACCGATTCAGGCGCAACAATCAGGCGCACAAAGCAACTTTTGCCGCCGGTCTCGGCCGACAAGGTGTAATAACCGCAAGCCAGTTGGGGCAGCTTAATCCAAAGCGTATCGTTGTCGCCCGGATACACAGTCAAGGTCTGACATTTATCTGCTTCATCAATCAATACGACCGCTTCCGCGCCATGAAATTCAGACGGCATCTGTAAAGATTCTTCACCGTTTTCATGCGCAACCATCGTATCCAGATAAAGGCCGTCTGAATCCGGTTTGCTTTTATCCAAAACAGCGACAATCGATTCCAAAACTTCCGTTTTGGTCACATGATAAGTGCCGTTGATGTCGTGATAACCTAAATCAATACCGGCCTGCACCGCCTGCTGCTCCAATGTTTCACTCATTGCATTCTGCCTGTTTTACCAATATCTGAATCTTAATACAGATTCTGCCGCACCGTGATATGTAATTCATTGTAGTCTCAAACAAACCCCATATTTCCCCGCTTGATTTGACCTGAGCCAAAATTTCCTATTTATCTGTCTTGTAAAAACTTAAAGGCCGTCTGAAAAGGAGGATTTCATTCCTTTTCAGACGGCCTTTATCATGCTTTAAGCCTGATTAGTGATGGTGATGACCGTGCGGACCGTGTACGTGACCGTGGGCAATTTCTTCCTCGGTCGCATCGCGCACGCCCTCAACAGTCGCTTTGAACAATACTTTCATACCGGCCAAAGGATGGTTGCCGTCCACCACGGCTTTGCCGTCGGCAACATCGGTTACACGATAAATCAATACATCGCCGGTTTCCGGATCATCGGCTTCAAACATCATGCCGACTTCGACTTCAACAGGGAACACGCTGACATCTTCAATGCGCACCAACTCAGGATCTTGTTCGCCGAAAGCATCATCGGGCGACAAAGCCACTTCGACGGTATCGCCTACATTTTTGCCGTGCAACGCTTCTTCCACCAAAGGGAAAATGCCGTCATAACCGCCATGCAGGTAAGCAATCGGCTCTTCGGTTTTGTCCAACAGCTGGTTGTTGGCATCGTACATTTCATAATGCAGGGAAACTACGGAATTTTTAACAATAGACATCATGCCGTCCTTAATCGATATTTAAAAGTTACGCTACGGTTATTCTATCACAGCCGCAACCAAACAATCGGCTTGCTTTAATAAATACCCCGTTCAAATGCGACAAAAAGATAAAAGCCTATATAAAAAAGCAAAATCAAATGATTTCAATACGCAGAAGTTGCTTTTTCACAACACAAAGTGATTAAATTACAAAAAACTTCCCCAAAGCAAAAACATTCCAAACCCTTAAAACCAATAACAAATAAAAATACACAACCCATTGAATACAATATATTTTTAAAATCTTCATCAATAATGAATATTTTTAGATGATTTTTCACGCGCCAATATGATTTACATTATTTTCACTATTTTCGTATTGATTTTAGCCGGCAAACGGTTACGCAACGTTGCATTGACCTATCCCGTGGGGCATAATATCGAAAAATTCAGCAATGAATTTCTACTGTATAGGCCGTCTGACGGCTATTTTTAGTTTAAATCGATTTAAAAAAGGTTCTTAAAAATGAAAAAATCTCTGTTCGCTGCTGCTTTGTTGTCTTTAGCTTTGGCCGCTTGTGGCGGTGCTGATAAAGCTGCTGAAACTGCCGCTTCTGCTGCTTCTGAAGCCGCTGCTTCTGCTACTGAAGCTGCTGCTTCTACTGCTGATGCCGCTGCTTCTGCCGCTACCGAAGCTGCTGCTTCTGCTACTGAAGCCGCTGCTTCTGCTACTGAAGCTGCTGCGTCTGCTACTGATGCCGCTGCTTCTGCCGCTTCTGAAGCTGCTAAATAATATTCTTTTGAATATAAAAAAAGCAGGATACCATTGCGTATCCTGCTTTTTTACATTCCTCTCACTCCCCTTCCCGACTTTTCCGCCTGACTGCCATGCACCTTCACGACCGTTTTGCTAAGTTTCTTTCCGCCTCTGAAATCATCGAAGCCACTCCAGCCTTGTTAAACGACCAACGCCGCCGTTTTGTTTCTTCGCCGGATATTGTCTTACAGCCGAACTCTGTCGAAAGCGTGCAGAAAATCATGCGTTTCTGTTTTGAAAACCGCATCCGCGTAACCCCGCAAGGCGGCAATACCGGATTATGCGGCGCAACGGTAACCACCGAAGGCGTACTGCTCAATCTCTCCAAGCTAAACCGCATCCGCGATATCAACCTTGCCGACAACAGCATGACGGTTGAAGCCGGTGTGATTTTGCAAAATGCTCAAAAGGCGGCAGATAAAGCAGGACGACTGTTTCCGCTCAGCCTTGCCAGCGAGGGCTCTTGCCAAATCGGCGGCAATATCGCCTGCAATGCAGGCGGTTTGAATGTCTTGCGTTACGGCAGCATGCGTGATTTGGTATTGGGTTTGGAAGTCGTTTTACCAAACGGCGAACTGGTTTCCCACCTTCAGCCCCTGCACAAAAACACGACCGGCTACGACTTGCGCCATCTTTTTATCGGCAGCGAAGGAACATTAGGCATCATTACCGCCGCCACACTCAAACTCTTTGCCCAGCCCAAAACCAAAGCGACCGCATGGGTAGGCCTAGATGATATTGAATCTGCCGTCTCGCTTTTGACCGCTGTGCAAGGCCATTTTGCCGAACGCTTGACCAGTTTCGAGCTAATCAGCCGCTTTGCCCTTGATTTATCTTCGGAATTCAGCCAACTCAAAAAGCCTGCCGATGCGGAATGGCATATTTTGATTGAACTTGCCGACTCTGTTCCCGACGCAGGTTTGGATGAAAAGCTTGCCGAATTTCTCTATCAAAACGGATGGGAAAACAGTATCTTGGCGCAATCCGAGCAAGAGCGCTCCGATTTGTGGACCTTGCGTGAAAATATTTCCGCCTCTCAACGCAAACTCGGCACCAGCATCAAACACGACATCGCTGTCCCTATTGCCCAAGTAGCCGCTTTTGTCCGCCAATGCGCGCCTGCCTTGGAAACCCGCTTCCCCGGCATACAAATTGTCTGCTTCGGACATTTAGGCGACGGCAGCCTGCATTACAATACATTCCTGCCCAATGTATTAAGCAACGAGGCCTACCAATACGAAGATGCCGTCAATACCATTGTTTATGAAAACATCCTTGCCTGCCACGGTACGATTGCCGCCGAACACGGCGTAGGCATCATCAAAAAACATTGGCTGCCCCGAGTACGTACACAGGCCGAACTTGCTCTGATGCATGCCATCAAAAATCAGCTTGATCCTTACGGCATCATGAATCCGGGCAAACTCCTGCCTTCTCTGGATTAACACAGACAAAAAGGCCGTCTGAAACATTTCAGACGGCCTTTTATCTTATCCAAACTATTTCAATGCCGTTTTCCAGTCCAATCCACCCAATGACGGTACCTGTATTACTTCATTGGTATCCAAATTGACCGCTGTCAGCTCTCCGCCCCACAACGCGCCGGTATCCAAAGCAATTACTTGGTCTGTGTTAACGTAGCCCAACGACGACCAATGCCCGAACACGGTAATATAATCCAAATTCTGCCTATCAGGCGCTTTAAACCAAGGGCGCAGGTAAAGCGGCATTTTCTTCAAAGTGGATTTATATTCGTAATCCAATTCGCCTTTGTACGTCAACGCACGTATACGGGTAAAGACATTGACAATCATCCGCAGGCGCTCGTAGCCGGTCAAATCATCCGTCCACGCAGTCGGCTTGTTGCCGTACATTTTGCCAAAAAATTTCCTGTATTTTTTACCTTGCAATTCAGCCTCGGCTTCACGGGCAAGGCTTTCGGCCTTATCAACCGACCATTGCGGCAAAATACCGGCATGCACCATCACATGCCTGTTACCGCGCACCAAAAGCGGTTGATGACGCAGCCAGTCCAATAGGGATTGACTCTCGGGATGGGTCAAAATCGGCTCAACCGTATCGCTGCGCTTGAGCGTTCCTTCACCGCAACCGACGGCCAAAAGATGTAAATCATGATTGCCCAAAACCATTTGCACACTGCTGTCGTGCTCTTTGGCAAATTTCAGGGTTTCCAATGACTTCGGGCCGCGATTGACAATATCGCCGACCAGCCAAAGGGTGTCCGTACCATGATTAAAGCCGATTTTGGCAAGCAGCAAAGTCAGTTCGTCAAAGCAGCCTTGAATGTCTCCGATTGCGTAATGTGCCATTATTATTGTTTTCCGTTGTTATTATTTTCAGACGGCCTCAAGCCCAGCCCAGGCCGTCTGAAACATCAATTATGCGTTTAAAACCAATACTGCTTCCGCCTCAACCTGAACGCCTTTAGGCAGGCTGGCTACACCAACCGCCGCACGCGCAGGGAAAGGTTGTTCGATAAATTCAGCCATCACTTCATTAAACACGGCAAAGTTGGCCAAATCGGTCAAATAAGCATTGAGTTTGACGATATCGTTCAAAGAACCGCCGGCCGCTTCGGCTACGGCTTGCAGGTTTTTAAATACTTGCACTGCTTCGGCACGGAAGTCGCCATTACCGACCACAATCATCGTGGCCGGATCCAAAGGAATCTGGCCGCTCATATAAACCGTATCGCCTGCGCGGACTGCTTGGCTGTATGCGCCAATTGCGGCAGGGGCTTTATCGGTATGGATAATGGTTTTAGACATGATATTCTCCTCAAATAGAAATGTCAGAATCAGGTGGAAGCTTCGAATTTTACTTTCAACAGAAATACGTTTCAATAAAAGCATTCAATTAATGCGTTTATCCCGTCTTGTTCTTCCCCGATTTTAAACCTACAATCCCACACATTATTCATTTCAAAGCCGAAATTATCATGTTTTTTGTCTTATCCCCAGCCAAAAACCTCAACGAAAAAGACCCCTCCCCCGTCAGCAGCTTTACCCTGCCCGACCTTCTGCCCGAAGCAGAAATCCTGATGCAGGAGTTGCGTCAGCTTGCCCCCCAACAAATCGCCGAGCTGATGCATGTTTCCGACAAAATCGCCCTGCTCAACGCCGAACGCAATGCCGTATGGCACACGCCGTTTACGCCTGAAAACGCCAAACAGGCCGTATTTATGTTCAACGGCGACGTCTACGAAGGCATCGCCGCCGATACGCTCAAACCGGAACAAATCGACTACCTGCAACAACACGTCCGCCTGCTTTCCGGCCTATATGGCGTACTGCGCCCCCTCGACTTGATGCAGCCCTACCGCTTGGAAATGGGCACAGCCTTTGCCAACTCGCGCGGCAAAAACCTCTACGAATTTTGGGGCGACAAAATTACCGACCTGCTCAACCAAACACTGAAGCAGGCCGGCAGCGACGTTTTAATCAACCTCGCCTCACAAGAATATTTCAAATCCGTCAACACCAAAAAACTCAACGCACGCCTGATTACGCCGATTTTTAAAGATGAGAAAAACGGTAAATACAAAATCATTAGCTTCTACGCCAAACGTGCGCGCGGTTTGATGGTGCGCTACGCAGCAGAACACGGTATTACCGAGCCTGAAATGCTCAAAAATTTCGACTACGAAGGCTATTCATTCAATGAGGCAGCTTCAAACGAAGCCGAATGGGTATTCATGCGTGAAGAACAATCCAAATAAAAACAAAATACTAGATATTTTCCCTAAAATACCACTTGGCAAAGGCCGTAAGTTCCATTAATATTACGGCTTCAAGAACGGAAGCGTGGCAGAGCGGTTTAATGCAACGGTCTTGAAAACCGTCGAGGGTTG
>ERZ772978.102-NODE-102-length-35127-cov-100.621_pt1 | contig 35127 bp, 30 predicted proteins | sample MGYA00511675_ERZ772978 | MGnify/ENA primary metagenome ERZ772978 (study PRJEB29015, sample SAMEA2738092) | human oral metagenome | biome: human oral; feature: human-associated habitat; material: saliva | place: China | collected 2156 ... | reverse complement strand
TGCTGTGTGAAAACGCAGCAGGGCGTTTGTTGCATTCAGACAGCCGACAAATTAAGCAGGGTGACATTTTCGTTGCCTGTCAGGGCGAATATACGGACGGTCGCAGCTATATTCCTGCCGCCATTGCCAACGGTGCGACCTTTGTTTTTTGGGATGATGACGGCAAATTTGCGTGGAATCCCGAATGGAAAGTTCCTAATCAAGGCATTAAAGATTTAAAACATCGCGCCGGTATGTTGGCGGCGCAAGTTTACGGCAACGTTTCAGACGGCCTCAAAGTTTGGGGCGTAACCGGTACCAACGGTAAAACCTCCATCACACAATGGCTGGCGCAAGCCGCAGATTTGTTGGGCGAAAAAACCACCATTATCGGTACGGTCGGCAACGGCTTTTGGGGCGCATTGGAAGAAACCACACATACCACCCCCGCCCCCGTCGATGTCCAAACCCTGCTCTACCGCTTCCGTCAACAAGGCGCAACAGCCGCCGCGATGGAAGTCTCCAGCCACGGCCTTGACCAATCGCGTGTCAACGGCGTGCCATTCTGCAGCGCAATCTTCACCAACCTCACCCGCGACCACCTCGACTACCACGGCACGATGGAAGCCTACGGCGCCATCAAGTCGCGTCTGTTTTACTGGCATGGCCTGCAACACGCCATCATCAATGTCGATGACGGATACGGCGCAGAACTCGCAGGCCGTCTGAAAAAAGACTGTCTCGATTTAGCCGTTTACGGCTATGGTTTCAGCGAACACGCCGACATCCGCATTACCAATTTCACCGCTTCTTCAGACGGCATGGAAGCCGTATTCCAAACCCCATGGGGCGAAGGAAAATGCCGCACCCGCCTGCTCGGACGGTTCAACGCGCAAAACCTCGCCGCCTGCATCGCCTTGCTTTGCGCCAACGGTTATCCGCTGGATAAAGTATTGGATGTACTGGCAAAAATCCGTCCCGCCTCAGGCCGCATGGACTGCATTATGAACAGTGGCAAGCCCCTGGTCGTCGTCGATTACGCCCATACACCTGACGCATTGGAAAAAGCACTCTCTACCTTGCAGGAAATCAAACCGCAGGGTTCGGCTTTATGGTGCGTATTCGGTTGTGGCGGCAACCGAGACCGTGGCAAACGCCCATTGATGGGCGCAGCAGCCGTGCAGGGCGCAGATAAAGTTGTCGTAACCAGCGACAACCCACGCTTGGAAAATCCGCAAGACATCATCAACGATATTTTGCCTGCCGTCCCTAATCCTGAACGCGTCGAAGTTGATCGTGCCGTTGCCATCCGTTATGCGGTTGAGCAGGCTGCCGCGAACGACATCATTCTGATTGCCGGTAAAGGGCATGAAAACTATCAGGATGTACAAGGCGTGAAACACCATTTCTCCGATTTTGAAATCGCAGAAAAAGCATTGGCAGAGCGCGGATAGACCATATCACAAATGTTCAGACGGCCCGAAACCTTAAGGCCGTCTGAAAAAGATTTAACCATACAAAACAAAAGCAAAACGACACACGCATTACGGCACGTCAGCCATTAAACCCATCACAGTTGTTTGTTCCAGAAGACTTTTTAACAAGGCCGTCTGAACAACAAGGAGACCGATTTGATGCTGAAAATGCCGACAAAAACCTTATTAATCAGTGCAGCCGTAGTTTTATTCGCAGGCTGTGCCACCAAACAACTTCCGCGCCCTACTGCCGAAATCGAACAATTGAGGGCGCAACAACCTCCGGCCGAGCAAAGCCTGCCCAATCCCGTTAAAGGCAAACGTTTTGACGACACTTGGGGTGCGGCGCGCAGCCAGGGGCGCAGACATGAAGGTGTGGATATTTTTGCTAAGAAAAACACGCCGATACGCAGTACCACGCCCGGTATCGTCACCAAAATTGGGCGCAACCGATTGGGTGGCAAAGTCATCGGTATTCAAGGGCCGGGTGCGTGGCATTATTATGCCCACCTGAATAAATTTGCCCGTATCCGTCTGTATGAACGAGTAAAAGAAGGACAGATCATCGGCTATGTCGGTAAAACCGGCAACGCCAGAACCACACCGGCCCACCTGCATTACGGCGTGTATCTGCCGAGTGGCGCGGTGAATCCGTATCCGCTAATCAATCAGAACAGATAGGCCGTCTGAACAAGATTTGAGAATATGAACGCAAAGAAATTGGTTAAGGCAACGAATATCGTCGGTATGGTGGCAGTCGTGCTGCTGGTGTATTGGGTATTTGTTCTGATTTTATCCAATGTTTTCGGGCTTAAGGTATTCCGCGAATACATTACGGAAATTTTCCTGATGAGTATTTTGGGGATTTTTGCCGTGATGGCGGGTGCCTTGATATTGAACATCATGCTGAATTTGACCCGTATTGCCGAGCGAGGACAAGAGGAAGAAAGCAAAGGTGGCCGAAAAACCTTATATTTGTTGTTGGCCGTATTTCCTGTTTTGGCCGCTTTGCTATTTGGCGGAAATTATCTGACTGTTCAGAAAAAACGTCAGATTTTGACTCAATCGCTAGAGCGTATCGTCAAGGACAATCCATCGCAAATCGAAGCCTTGGCAGATTATCGTTTTGACTCGGCGTACATCAAAAAAGCGGCGTTAATCCTGGAGTTGATGTCGAAGGAAGATTCTGCCTTTAAAGCGGCTACGGTGATTGTGCCGGATACGATCGGTAATAAACAGGTTTATTTGGCTTTCTCAGCCGATTCCCATTTAAGTGGGATTGATGAGCAAGCCCCCGATACTCAGGGAACAGGTAACGATAATGATTTTGTCGTCACTCGGAATGGCAATAAAGAAACAATCAGCAAAACGCAATATCTTTATGCGCCAAATCTGAGCGAGCGTGAATACTTGCAAAGAATATTTGCCGGACAAACAAATGAAATACGTTATGAGGCAAAAGACGGCAATTACAGCCTTTGCCACCCCTACCGCCAAAACGGTAAAACCATTGTATTGTGTTTTTCCGATTACCAGCAGTACGGGAAAATCGGCAGTTAAGGAAAGAAATTTATAAAATGAAAAGTTGGTTTTCCAATACATTTCCTGAATATAAAAAATTGCCCAAAAGCGGCAAATTTATGACATGGCTGACTTTTGTACAGGGCGTGGTTTGGTTGATTCTGGCATCAATTCAGAGTGTGCAGGGACTGATTAACAACATGGCATGGGCTGTGTTTTTTGGGATTTTACTTTTCATTTTGGGTGTATTGGCGCTGTCTGCAGCATGGAATGCGTTTAAATTCCGTGAGGTAGGTTTTAAGAGAATGATATATGTGTATACGCCATGCTTATTGCAGATTGCTTTTGCAAGCGATGTATTTTCTTTTGTATTTTATATAGATAGTGTATTGAAACTATGGTTCAGCCTTACGGTAAATAAGCTTTCTGTCGGTATAAATTTTGCCGCTATTCTTTTTATTGTGCTGGCAGGACGCAATTGTCGTCATTTAAAAATGGTTTCCCAAAATACGGATAAAAATGTGGAACCGTTAGAACAAGTAGAACAAGGATAAGAAACACAATCATGAAACCACTAGACCTTAATTTTATTTGTCAGACCCTCGACCTTCCGATACCGTCTGAAAATCAACCCGTTTCGCGTATTGTTACCGACAGCCGCGATATTCAGGACGGCGACGTATTTTTCGCGCTTGCCGGAGAGCGCTTTGACGCGCATGACTTTGTTGAAGATGTGTTGGCAGCGGGGGCAACGGCAGTTGTGGTTTCGCGCGAAGATTGTGCGGCTTTGAAAGGGGCATTGAAGGTTGACGATACGCTTGCGGCTTTGCAAAAACTGGCGAAGGCGTGGCGTGAAAATGTGAATCCGTTTGTCTTCGGCATTACCGGCTCTTCCGGCAAAACGACGGTGAAAGAGATGTTGGCCGGCGTATTGCGTCATCGATTCGGCGATGAAGCCGTGTTGGCAACTGCCGGCAATTTCAACAACCATATCGGCTTGCCGCTGACTTTGTTGAAACTGAACGAAAAACACCGCTATGCCGTCATTGAAATGGGTATGAACCATTTTGGCGAATTGTCTTTGCTGACCCGAATCGCCGGTCCGAATGTTGCTCTGGTCAATAACGCCTTGCGCGCGCATGTCGGTTGCGGTTTTGATGGTGTCGGCGATATTGCCAAAGCCAAAAGTGAAATCTACGAAGGTTTGCTTTCAGACGGCGTTGCGCTGATTCCGTGCGAAGATGCCAATATCGCTACATTTGAAGCGGCTACTGCGCAATTAAACGCTCAGACTTTCGGCGTTGCCAGTGGCGATGTCCATGCAGAAAATATTGAATTGAAACCGTTGTCTTGTACGTTTGATTTGGTGCGTGGCAATGAACGTGTTGCCGTGGTCTTGCCGGTCCCCGGCCGTCACAATGTACATAATGCCGTAGCGGCGGCGGCTCTGGCTTTGGCGGCAGGTTTGAGCCTTGCCGAAGTTTCAGACGGCCTGAAAAACTTCAGCAATATCAAAGGCCGTCTGAATGTCAAGCAAGGCATTAAAGGCGCGACTTTGATTGATGATACTTATAATGCCAACCCTGACAGCATGAAAGCCGCTATTGATGTACTCGCCGCTATGCCTGCGCCGCGTATTTTTGTGATGGGCGACATGGGCGAATTAGGCGAGGACGAAGCCGCCGCCATGCACGCTGAAGTTGGCGCGTATGCACGGGATAAAGGCATCGAGGCTGCATATTTTGTCGGCGACAACAGCGTTGAAGCGGCAGAGACGTTTGGTGCGGAAGGTTTGTGGTTTGCAGACAAAGATCCGCTGATTCAAGTGTTGAGCCACGATTTGCCTGAACACGCTACTGTGCTGGTCAAAGGCTCTCGCTTTATGAAGATGGAAGAAGTGGTTGAGGCATTGGCAGCAACAACCGCGTAAAAGGCCGTCTGAAATATGAAAAAGATTTTTCTATTGGCTGGTTTGCTGTTTGCCGCGTTTTATGCCGGAATGAAAGTACAGGCATTTATCTATGAAGATACCTGCTTGGACTTGGGCGGCGGAAAGAATCCCGGAAACTATCCGATTTGCGTGGTAGAGAAATAATCTTAATCAATAAGGCCGTCTGCAATTTCAGACGGCATACCGATTGATTTTTAATTGGGCAATAAGCCCGCTGTAACAACAAAAACAAAAAAGGAAGTTCCATGTTTTTATGGCTCGCACATTTCAGTAACTGGTTAACCGGGCTGAATATTTTTCAATACACCACATTCCGCGCCGTTATGGCAGCCTTGACTGCTTTGGCGTTTTCCCTATTGCTTGGTCCGTGGACCATCCGCAAACTGACTGCGCTTAAAGTCGGCCAGGCAGTGCGCACCGACGGTCCGCAAACCCACCTCGTCAAAAACGGTACGCCAACCATGGGCGGCTCGCTGATTTTGACCGCCATTACCGTATCTACAATCCTGTGGGGCAACTGGGCAAACCCGTATATTTGGATTCTCTTGGGCGTATTGCTTGCCACGGGCGCACTCGGTTTTTACGACGACTGGCGCAAAGTCGTCTATAAAGACCCCAACGGTGTTTCCGCCAAATTCAAAATGGTGTGGCAGTCGAGCGTCGCCATCATTGCCGGCTTGGCATTGTTCTACCTTGCGACAAATTCCGCCAACAATATCCTGATTGTTCCCTTCTTCAAACAAGTTGCCTTGCCGCTTGGCGTAGTCGGCTTCTTGGTATTGTCCTACCTGACCATTGTTGGTACTTCCAATGCCGTCAACCTGACTGACGGTTTGGACGGCTTGGCCGCATTCCCCGTTGTACTTGTTGCAGCCGGTCTTGCTATCTTTGCTTATGCCAGCGGCCACTCCCAATTTGCCCAATACCTGCAATTACCTTACGTTGCCGGTGCAAACGAAGTGGTGATTTTCTGTACCGCTATGTGCGGCGCGTGTCTCGGCTTTTTGTGGTTTAACGCTTATCCGGCACAAGTCTTTATGGGCGACGTCGGCGCGCTCGCGCTTGGTGCGGCACTCGGTACTGTTGCTGTCATCATCCGCCAAGAATTTGTCCTCGTCATCATGGGCGGCCTGTTTGTTGTTGAGGCCATTTCCGTTATGTTGCAAGTCGGTTGGTACAAACGCACCAAAAAACGCATCTTCCTGATGGCACCGATTCATCACCATTACGAACAAAAAGGCTGGAAAGAAACCCAAGTCGTCGTCCGTTTCTGGATTATTACCATCGTCTTGGTGCTGATTGGTTTGAGTACCCTCAAAATCCGCTAAATCTCCAAAGGCCGTCTGAAAGTTTCAGACGGCCATTATGTAGGATAAGCATGCTTGTCTGAATCCCCTATTTCAAAAATAAATCCCGCAATAATCCACACAGAAAGTCCCCCAATATGTACCAATCTTTCGGCGGCGCAACCGGCATCCGCACCCTGACCGACCGCTTCTACGACTTAATGGAACTTGAGCCGAAATACCAAGCCTTGCGCCAAATGCACGGCGAAGACATGACCCTGATACGCGAAAAGCTCTACGAATTTTTCAGCGGCTGGCTCGGCGGCCCGCAACTCTTTGTCGAAAAATACGGCCATCCCCAACTGCGCGCCCGCCATATGCCTTTTGCCGTCAACGTACAAGTCCGCAACGAATGGATCGCCTGCTTTGCCCAAGCCATGAGCGAACTGGACATCGACAAAACACTTGCCGAGCCGGTTTTAATCCAAGTCTTTGCCATGGCAGATTGGTGTCGTAACCAAAACGAAGACGGTATCGAACCGCCTATGCCGCCGATGGCGGTTGATCCATGGGTACGCGCACCGGAATTGCAGCAGATTTTGAGTAGCTACGGTGTAAACGGATTTTTTGAGGGATTTGCAGATTAAGTCTGTTTGAAATTGCTGCTATGACATTAAAGAATATAAGAGAGAATGTAAAATGAAAAATTGGTTAAGAAAGATAGCAGTTGCTTTGTTTGGATTCGGACAGATAGCTAATGCAAGTGATATCCCAAATTTTGCAGAAACAGAGCAAGAAGCCAAACAAGGGAATGCTGCATCCCAATTTAATTTAGGTTTGATGTATTACTTGGGGAAAGGGGCTACCAAAGATTATAAACAGGCAGAACATTGGTTCCGCAGAGCGGCAGAACAGGGGGATGTTGAAGCGCAGAGCAATCTAGGGGGACTATATTATAAGGGACAAGGTGTTGCTCAAGATTATGAGCAAGCCAAATATTGGTTTCAAAAAGCTGCTGCACAAGGCTTTGCTAAAGCTCAGTATGATTTAGGAATAATCTATTTTTTTGGTAAAGGCATTGAACAAGATTATGATCAAGCAGCTCGATGGTATGAAAAGGCAGCAGAACAAGGGTATCTTGATGCCCAATACAATTTAGCCATTATGTATGATAACGGATTCGGTGTTAGTAAAGACCGCAGTAAGGCGGTTAAATGGTATCGAAAGGCTGCAGAGCAAGGAGATAATCAAGCACAATATACTTTGGCTACAAGGTATATGCATGGTGTGGGCATACAAAAAGATTTTAAACAGGCAGTACAATGGTTACGTCGTGCAGCAGATCAAGAAAATATCAAAGCTCAACTTGATCTTGGCGTGGCTTATCATAATGGATTTGGTGTTCGTCAAGATGAAAAGCAGGCCTTATATTGGTATCGCAAAGCAGCCGAGCAAGGAAGTTCTGAGGCCCAATATAATTTAGGTGTTATGTATCATTACGGACAAGGTGTTCCTCAAAATCAATCTGTTGCGAAAGAATGGTTTAGCAAGGCATGCCATAATGGATCGCAACAGGGCTGTGATGCTTATCAAAAATTGGATCAGACAGGATATTGAATCTTTTTAAAAGCCGTCTGAAAATTAGGATAAAACAGAAACAATAATTTGAAAGAAATGGATTTTAGAATGAATAAATTATTAAAAAAAATGATGGTAGCCCTATTGTCTTTGGGCTTGGCGCAAGCGGTTTTAGCAGATAATGTGCCGGATTTTAAGGAAACGCTTCAAGCTGCGGAGCAAGGGGATGCAGAAGCCCAATATAATTTGGGTAATATGTATGCCAATGGGCGAGGAATTCATAAAGACAATGCACAGGCAGTACATTGGTATCGCAAGGCGGCAGAGCAAGGATATGCAGATGCCCAATATAATTTGGGTACGATGTATGACCAAGGGAAAGGAGTCCGTCAAGACGATGCACAGGCAGTACATTGGTATCGCAAGGCGGCAGAGCAAGGGGATGTAGAAGCCCAATATAATTTGGGTAATATGTATGCCAATGGGCGAGGAGCTCATCAAGACGATGCACAGGCAGTACATTGGTATCGCAAGGCGGCAGAGCAAGGATATGCAGATGCCCAATATAATTTGGGTGTGATGTATGACCAAGGGAAAGGAATTCGTCAAGACAATGCACAGGCGGTGCAGTGGTATCGCAAGGCGGCAGAACAAGGATATGCTGAAGCCCAATATAATTTAGGTAATATGTATGCCAGTGGGCAAGGAATTCATAAAGACAATGCACAGGCGGTGCAGTGGTATCGCAAGGCGGCAGAGCAAGGATATGCAAAAGCCCAATATAATTTGGGTTTGATGTATGACCAAGGGAAAGGAATTCGTCAAGACAATGCACAGGCGGTGCAGTGGTATCGCAAGGCGGCAGAACAAGGATATGCTGAAGCCCAATATAATTTAGGTAATATGTATGCCAGTGGGCAAGGAATTCATAAAGACAATGCACAGGCGGTGCAGTGGTATCGCAAGGCGGCAGAGCAAGGATATGCAGAAGCACAATATAATTTGGGTCTGATGTATACCAATGGGGAAGGAGTCTCTAAAGACGATGCACAGGCAGTGCAGTGGTATCGTAAGGCGGCAGAACAAGGGGTTGTAGAAGCCCAATATAATTTGGGTGTAATGTATGGTAAAGGGCAAGGAGTTCGTCGAGACAATGCACAGGCAGTGCAGTGGTATCGCAAGGCTGCGGAACAAGGGGTTGCAGAAGCTCAATTTAATTTGGGTTTGATGTATGACCAAGGGCAAGGAGTCCGTCAAGATGATGTACAGGCGGTGCAGTGGTATCGCAAGGCGGCAGAACAAGGGGTTGTAGAAGCCCAATATAATTTGGGTAATATGTATGCCAATGGGCGAGGAGTTCATCAAGACTATGCACAGGCAGTACATTGGTATCGCAAGGCGGCAGAACAAGGATATGCTGAAGCCCAATATAATTTAGGTAATATGTATGCCAGTGGGCAAGGAATTCATAAAGACAATGCACAGGCAGTGCAGTGGTATCGGAAGGCGGCAGAACAAGGGTATGCACAAGCCCAATACAATTTGGGTTGGATGTATGCTCAAGGGCAAGACGTTCGTCAAGACTATGCACAGGCAGTGCAGTGGTATCGCAAGGCGGCAGAACAAGGGTTTGCACAAGCCCAATATAATTTGGGTGTGATGTACGAGAATGGGCGAGGAGTTCGTCAGGACTATATACAGGCAGTGCAGTGGTATCGCAAGGCTGCAGAACAAGGGATCGCACAAGCCCAATATAATTTGGGTTTGATGTATGCCAAAGGAGAAGGTGTTCGTCGGGATCATAAGATTGCCAAAGAGTGGTTTGGTAAGGCTTGTGATAACGGACTGCAACTAGGTTGCGATGCTTATCGAAAATTGAATCAGCAAGGATATTGAATCCTTATTCAAATGCCGTCTGAAAAATTTAGGACAAAACCAAAATGACTTTTCAAAATAAAAAAATCCTCGTCGCCGGACTAGGTGGCACGGGTATTTCCATGATTGCCTATCTGCGCAAAAACGGCGCGGAGGTTGCTGCTTATGATGCGGAGTTAAAACCGGAGCGCGTGTCGCAAATCGGTAAGATGTTTGACGGGCTGGTGTTTTATACGGGCCGTCTGAAAGATGCGCTCTCCAACGGTTTCGATATTCTGGCGCTCAGTCCCGGCATCAGCGAGCGGCAGCCGGATATCGAGGCGTTCAAGCAAAACGGCGGGCGCGTGTTGGGCGACATCGAATTGCTGGCGGACATTGTGAACCGCCGCGGCGACAAGGTGATTGCGATTACCGGCAGCAACGGCAAAACCACGGTAACGAGCCTGGTCGGCTATCTCTGCATCAAGTGCGGGCTGGATACCGTTATCGCTGGCAATATCGGTACGCCGGTTTTGGAGGCGGAATTGCAGCGCGAAGGCAAAAAGGCGGACGTGTGGGTGTTGGAGCTTTCCAGCTTCCAACTGGAAAATACCGAAAGCCTACGCCCGACTGCGGCGACGGTGCTGAACATTTCCGAAGACCATCTCGACCGCTACGACGACTTGCTCGACTATGCGCATACTAAGGATAAGATTTTCCGTGGCGATGGCGTGCAGGTTTTGAATGCGGATGATGCGTTCTGTCGTGCGATGAAACGCGCCGGGCGCGAGGTGAAATGGTTTTCGTTGGAACACGAAGCCGATTTTTGGTTAGAACGCGAGACAGGCCGCCTGAAACAAGGCAATGAAGATTTGATTTCTACGCAAGACATCCCGCTGCAAGGCTTGCACAACGCCGCCAACGTTATGGCTGCCGTCGCCTTGTGCGAAGCTGTCGGTTTGCCGCGAAATGAATTGCTCGAACACGTCAAAACCTTCCAAGGCCTGCCGCACCGCGTGGAAAAAATCGGCGAGAAAAACGGCGTGGTGTTCATCGACGACAGCAAAGGCACGAACGTCGGCGCGACCGCCGCCGCGATTGCCGGTTTGCAAAATCCGCTTTTCGTGATTTTGGGCGGCATGGGCAAAGGGCAGGACTTCACGCCCCTGCGCGACGCGCTTGTCGGCAAGGCAAAAGGTGTGTTCTTGATTGGTGTCGATGCACCGCAAATCCGCCGCGATTTGGACGGCTGCGGTCTGAATATGACCGACTGCGCCACTTTGGAAGAAGCGGTTCAGACGGCATACGCCCAAGCCGAAGCGGGCGATATCGTGCTGCTCAGCCCCGCCTGCGCGAGCTTCGATATGTTCAAAGGCTATGCACACCGTTCGGAAGTGTTTATCGAGGCGTTCAAAGCTTTGTAAGGCCGTCTGAAAGATGAAAGTGGGTTTGAAGATCGGCTTGGCGGCAGTCGTGCTTTCGGCTGTCGCCGCTTTGGTGTTTTGGTTTGCCGCGCCGATTCGTTCCACGACAACCGTTGCCACGCCAAGTGAAGCGCCGTTGCCTGAAGATGCGGTTATTGACAGATTGGTTGTGCATAAAAGCAAGCGCATTATGTCGGCGTACTCGCAAGGCAGGTTGCTGAAAACCTATCCCATTTCGTTGGGCAAGCAGCCGGTCGGGCATAAACAGTTTGAAGGCGACGGCAAAACGCCTGAAGGAAAATACCGCATCAATGAACGCAATCCCAACAGCGGCTACCATAAAAACCTCGGCGTTTCCTATCCCAACGAAGCCGACAAAGCCTACGCTGCGGCACAAGGCAAAAGCCCGGGCGGGCTGATTAAAATCCACGGCATGAAAAACGGCTGGGGATTTATCGGCAAAAAACACCTGCAAAAAGACTGGACCAACGGCTGCATCGCGGTAACGGACGAGGAAATCGACGAACTCTACCGCAGCGTAAAGCACAATGCGGAAATTGAAATTCTGCCGTAGGTTTTATGCCTGTTGAAGTGATGGGCGGTTGGAACGGGTAGTCGATTGCTTGTCAGGCCGTCTGAAAACTCGGCAGGGTAGGGGATTTGAGGCCGGGGTTTCATCTCAAACAAACCGCTCGTCATCCCTAAAGATAGGTCAACACGTTTTCTCTTTTCTAACCGTAGATTCTGAATTGTTGGTTTGGAAATAAACCTTTAAAATAACGTCAATTCATTTTTTCAGACGGCCTCTTGCCCATTTGCAGGCCGTCTGAATATTTTATTCAAGCCGTTACGGATGTTTTCATGATTAGTCTTTCCAAAATGCTTGACCGGCCGATTGCGCGCGATGGTCGGAAGTTTGATGTTTCTCTCTTGTGGATGGTCGTTTTGATGACGACCTTCAGCTTGGTAATGATTTATTCGGCCTCTATTGCGTATGCGGCATCGGATGGGGGCAGCCAGTTTTCTTTTGTGTCCAAGCAGGCAATGTTTATCCTGTTTACGGTGGCCATGTGCTTGCCGCTTTTCCTGCTGAAAATGAGCTTTTGGCGGCGGATTATTCCGTTTTATTTTGTTATTTCCGGTTTGCTGTTGTTGCTGGTTTTGTTTGTCGGCCGTGAGATTAACGGCGCGACGCGTTGGATTCATATCGGGCCGCTCAACTTGCAGCCAACCGAGTTTTTCAAATTGGCAACGGTTTTGTATTTGTCCAGCCTGTTTACGCGCCGTGAAGAAATGTTGCGCGATTTGGATTCTTTGGGTTGGTCGTCTTTGTTTACCGGTATTGGCGATTTGGTGTGCAGCCCTTTTAAAAGTGAAGCTTTGGCAAGGGTGAAGGAGCGCTTCCGTAAGTTTAAAACCCTGATTCTGCCGATTATGTCGGTGGCGGTCGGTTTGGTTTTAATTATGGGCCAGCCGGATTTCGGCTCGTTTGTCGTGATTGTCGTGATTACCATGGGTATGCTGTTTTTGGCAGGCTTTCCGTGGAAGTATTTTGCCGTATTGGTGGCGACCGTTGTGAGCGGAATGGGTTTGCTGATTTTGGCCGCGCCTTACCGTATGGCGCGTGTGGCGGCGTTTTTGGACCCGTGGAGCGATCCTTTGGGCAAAGGCTATCAGCTGACGCATTCTTTGATGGCGATTGCGCGCGGTGGCTGGTTTGGCGAGGGCTTGGGCGCAAGTTTGGAAAAACGTTTCTATCTGCCTGAAGCGCACACGGACTTTATTTTTGCCGTCATCGGCGAAGAATTCGGCTTTTTAGGGATGCTGGTTTTGGTGTTCTGCTACGGCTGGCTGGTGTGGCGCGCGTTTTCCATCGGCAAACAGGCGCGTGATTCGGGCTTGATGTTCAGCGCGTACATTGCCAACGGCATCGGCATTTGGATTGGTATTCAAAGTTTCTTCAATATCGGTGTAAACATCGGTATCCTGCCCACTAAAGGCCTGACTTTGCCGTTTATGTCTTACGGCGGTTCGGCTGTCTTTATCATGCTGGTGTGCGTTACTTTGTTATTGCGCATTGATTATGAAAACCGCCAAAAAATGCGCGGTTATTCGGTGGAGTAAAACCATGAGCGGTAAAACTTTTATGCTGATGGCCGGCGGTACGGGCGGCCATATTTTCCCCGCATTGGCGGTTGCTGAGTCGCTGCAAAAGCGCGGCCATCATGTGATTTGGCTGGGCAGTAAAGATTCGATGGAAGAGCGCATCGTGCCGCAATACGGCATACGCTTGGAAACGCTGGCGATTAAAGGCATTCGCGGCAACGGCATCAAGCGTAAGCTGATGTTGCCGTTTACGCTGTACAAAACCGTCCGTGAGGCGCAGCAGATTATTAAGAAACACCGTGTCGAGTGTGTTATCGGTTTTGGCGGTTTCGTTACTTTCCCCGGCGGCGTGGCGGCAAAAATTTCCGGGGTGCCGATTGTGATTCACGAGCAAAACGCCGTAGCCGGTTTGTCCAACCGCCAACTGTCGCGTTGGGCAAAACGTGTTCTGTATGCTTTCCCCAAAGCCTTTCAACATGAAGGCGGATTGGTGGGTAACCCTGTCCGTGCCGATATTGCAGCATTGCCTGTTCCCGAAGAACGCTTTGAAAACCGTCAAGGCCGTCTGAAAGTTTTGGTGGTGGGCGGCAGTTTGGGTGCGGATGTGTTGAATAAAACTGTCCCGCAAGCGTTGGCATTGTTGCCTGAAGCGGCTCGTCCGCAAATGTATCATCAGTCCGGCCGCAATAAATTGGGCAACCTGCAGGCGGATTATGATGCATTGGGTGTGCAAGCCGAGTGCGTTGAATTTATTACCGACATGGTGTCCGCCTACCGTGATGCCGATTTGGTGATTTGCCGTGCCGGCGCGCTGACGATTGCCGAGCTGACGGCTGCCGGTTTGGGTGCATTGCTGGTGCCGTATCCGCACGCAGTGGACGACCACCAAACAGCCAATGCGCGCTTTATGGTACAGGCTGAAGCTGGTTTGCTGCTGCCGCAAACTCAACTGACGGCAGAAAAACTGGCCGAAATCCTCGGCGGATTAAACCGTGAAAAATGCCTGAAATGGGCGAAAAATGCCCGTACCTTGGCGTTGCCGCACAGTGCGGACGATGTGGCGGAAATTGCCATCTCTTGTACCGAATAAGCAGGCAGACTTCGATTCAAGGCCGTCTGAAAAGTTGATTAACGGCGTTTCAGACGGCCTTCATTGCTTTTGTTAAAATTCCTTTACAATAAAAGCATAGCGCAGAAGCGGATAGCCCTTTAAAATAACGCCTTTACGCACTAAAAACCAACCGGAACGCAACGTTATGATGAAAAATCGAGTGACCAACATCCATTTTGTCGGAATCGGCGGCGTCGGCATGAGCGGTATTGCCGAAGTTTTACACAATTTGGGCTTTAAAGTTTCCGGTTCGGATCAAGCGCGTAATGCCGTTACCGAGCATTTGAGCGCTCTCGGCATCCAAGTTTATCCCGGCCATACTGCCGAACACGTCAATGGCGCCGACGTGGTTGTTACCTCTACTGCCGTCAAAAAAGATAATCCTGAAGTTGTTGCCGCGTTGGAGCAGCAGATTCCCGTCATTCCGCGCGCGTTGATGTTGGCAGAATTGATGCGCTTCCGCGACGGCATCGCCATTGCCGGTACGCACGGTAAAACCACGACTACCAGCCTGACTGCTTCTATTCTCGGCGCGGCAGGACTCGACCCGACTTTTGTTATCGGCGGCAAGCTCAATGCCGCTGGTACCAACGCCCGTTTGGGTAAAGGCGAATACATTGTTGCCGAGGCCGACGAATCCGATGCTTCTTTTCTGTATCTGACGCCGATTATGTCCGTCGTAACCAATATCGACGAAGACCATATGGACACTTACGGCCACAGCGTTGAGAAACTGCATCAGGCATTTGTGGACTTCATCCACCGTATGCCGTTCTACGGCAAAGCCTTTTTGTGTATCGACAGCGAACACGTCCGCGCGATTTTGCCGAAAATCAGCAAACCTTACGCCACTTACGGCTTGGACGATACTGCCGATATCTACGCGACCGATATTGAAAACGTCGGCGCACAAATGAAATTTACCGTTCATGTTCAAATGAAAGGACATGAGCAAGAGCCGTTTGAAGTTGTTTTGAATATGCCCGGCCGCCACAACGTCCTCAATGCGTTGGCGGCTATCGGCGTTGCGCTGGAAGTTGGCGCATCGGTTGAAGCCATTCAAAAAGGCTTGCTCGGCTTTGAAGGCGTTGGCCGCCGTTTCCAAAAATATGGCGACATCAAATTGCCAAACGGCGGAACCGCGCTGCTGGTGGACGATTATGGCCACCATCCCGTCGAAATGGCGGCAACTCTGGCCGCCGCACGTGGCGCATACCCTGAAAAACGCTTGGTCTTGGCTTTCCAGCCGCACCGCTATACCCGCACACGTGATTTGTTCGAAGATTTCACCAAAGTCCTTAATACCGTTGATGCGCTGGTGTTGACCGAAGTTTATGCCGCAGGCGAAGAGCCGATTGCTGCAGCCGATTCCCGCGCCTTGGCACGCGCCATCCGCGTATTGGGCAAACTTGAGCCGATTTACTGCGAAAACGTTGCCGATTTGCCGCAAATGCTGCTGAATGTTTTGCAGGATGGCGATGTTGTTCTGAATATGGGTGCCGGCAGCATCAACCGCGTTCCGTCTGCATTGGTGGAATTGTCGAAACAATCATAATAAACAGGCATATTTGCCTTTGAGGACACATAGGTCGTCTGAACAATATTTCAGACGGCCTGTATCAGTATTTAAGAAAGTAGAAATTATGCAGAATTTTGGCAAAGTGGCCGTGTTGATGGGCGGCTTCTCCAGCGAGCGCGAAGTTTCTCTGGACAGCGGCGCCGCTATTTTGGCTGCCTTGAAAAGCAAAGGCGTCGATGCCCATGCGTTCGACCCCAAAGAAACCCCGTTGTCTGAATTGAAAACCCAAGGGTTTCAGACGGCATTCAATATTCTGCACGGTACTTTCGGCGAAGATGGCGCGATTCAGGGCGCGTTGGAACTGATGGGTATTCCTTATACCGGCAGCGGTGTGGCCGCTTCCGCGCTGGGTATGGACAAATACCGTTGCAAACTGATTTGGCAGGCCGTGGGTTTGCCTGTCCCTGAGTTTGCCGTATTGCATGACGACAGCGACTTTGATGCTGTTGAAGAAAAATTGGGCCTACCGATGTTTGTGAAACCCGCCGCGGAAGGCAGCAGTGTCGGCGTGGTAAAAGTAAAAGAAAAAGGCCGTCTGAAAAGCGTTTACGAAGAATTGAAAAATTTGCAGGGCGAAATTATTGCCGAACGCTTTATTGGCGGCGGCGAGTATTCTTGCCCGGTATTGAACGGCAAAGGCCTGCCGAGCATTCATATTATTCCGGCTACCGAGTTTTACGATTACGAAGCCAAATACAACCGCGACGATACGGTTTATCAATGCCCGTCGGAAGATTTGAGCGAGGATGAGGAAAACCTGATGCGCGAACTGGCCGTACGTGGCGCGCAGGCGATTGGTGCGGACGGCTGTTCGCGCGTGGACTTCCTGAAAGATACGGACGGTAAGCTGTATCTTTTGGAAATCAATACCTTGCCCGGTATGACCAGCCACAGTTTGGTGCCAAAATCTGCAGCCCATACCGGCGTAGATTTTGCTGATTTATGTATTGAGATTTTGAAGACCGCTCATGTGGGATGATGCAGGCGCACTGGGTCGGCTGACCCGCCGGCTATTGTTACTGATGGCCTTTCTGCTGATAGGTTCGGGCATAGCTTGGCTTTACAATTCCAAATATTTCCCTGTGAAACAGATTGCCATTCAGGGCAAGCTGAAATATGCTTCCGGCAAAGAATTGCAAACTGTTGCACGAGAGCATATCAGGGGTAATATGTTCCGCGCCGATATTGATGCGGCGCAGGCCGCTTTTCAGGAGTTGCCTTGGATTGACTCGGCAATGGTGCGCCGCCGTTTTCCGGAAACCGTGGAAATTATCCTGACCGAGCGCGTGCCGGTTGCACACTGGCGCGCTGGCGGCTTGGTGGACAGTAAGGGCAATGTGTTTGCCGCAAGCCTGAAACAGGACCTGCCTATATTTGAAGGGCAGCAGGGGACAGGCAAAGACATGGTCAAACATTATGCGGACTTTTCCGGTATTTTGAGTCCGTTGAAACTGACCATCAAAGAATTGATTTACACGCCGCGTTCGGCATGGCTGCTTGTATTGGACAACGGCATTACCGTACGCTTGGGGCGTGAAAATGAAATCAAACGTTTGCAGCAGTTTGCCCAGATTTGGCCGTCGCTGCTGCGTAAAAAACAAAGTCGTATCGAGTATGTCGATATGCGTTATAAGGATGGTTTTTCAGTCCGTTACAGGCTGTCTGAAAACCCTTCCGACAGTGAATAGCCGATTAGACGTGAAGCAATCTTGTTTCAAAAATAATCAAACCGTCAGTCAGACAACATAGCGAACGAGCAATTATGGAACAACAACAAAATAAATATATCAGTGCCTTAGACATTGGTACGTCCAAGGTCATCGCCTTAATCGGCGAGATTCGGGAAGATAATGAAATCCACATTGTCGGCTTGGGCCAAAGCCCTTCGCGCGGCCTGCGTGCAGGTATGGTGACCAATATCGACGCTACCGCGCAAGCCATTCGTCAGGCGGTAGAAGATGCCGAGTTGATGGCAGATACCAAAATTTCCCACGTTGTCACCGGTATTGCCGGTAACCATATCCGCAGCCTGAACTCACAAGGTGTGGTCAAAATTAAAGATGGCGAAGTATCGCAAGCCGACATCGATCGTGCCATCGAAACGGCCAAAGCCATCAATATTCCGCCTGATCACAATATCTTGCATACCGTGGTTCAAGAGTACATCATCGACAACCAACCCGGTGTGAAAGAGCCTATCGGCATGAGCGGCGTGCGTTTGGATACCCGCGTGCACATCATTACCGGTGCGAACACTGCTTTGCAAAATATCCAAAAATGTATTCAACGCTGCGGCCTGCAAATGGATCAAATAATGCTTCAGCCTTTGGCGAGCGGTCACGCCGTTTTGACTGAAGACGAAAAAGATTTGGGCGTGTGCGTCATCGATATCGGTGGTGGTACAACCGACATCGCGGTTTATACCAATGGTGCCATCCGCCATACCGCGGTTATTCCCGTTGCCGGCGATTTGATTACCAAAGACTTGGCGCAAGCCCTGCGTACGCCGCACAGTGCCGCCGAGTACATCAAAATCCATTACGGTGCTGCGATTCCGACTATGGACGGCTTGGATGAAATGATTGAAGTTCCTAGCGTTGGCGATCGTCAATCACGTCAAATTTCACGTCGCGTATTGGCTGAAATCATCGGCCCGCGCGTAGAAGAAATTTTGGAATTGACGCTGAACGAATTGCGCCGCTCCGGCTTCCCAGAAGAAGTGTTGACTTCCGGTATCGTTTTGACCGGTGGTGCTTCTATGTTAACAGGCATTGTTGAGTTGGCGGAAGAAGTCTTTAATTTGCCGGCCCGTATCGGTGTTCCGCAGGAAATGGGCGGCGTATCCGAGCGTATCCGCAATCCACGCTATTCAACAGCAATTGGCCTGCTTCAGACGGCCTATGCTGCCGAAGAGGGGGAGCAAACCAGCCGAACCGGTGCAATTGCCCTGAATGATTCAGGCAAAAAAATGGGTTTGTGGGAAAAAATCCAAAGATTCTTCAGAGACAATTTCTGATAAAAGCATTCAGGGCAGGCGGTGTAGAATCCGTTTGTCCTGAATATTTAAGTAGAATTAAACAGTTTTAAATAATTGCCAAGTGAATAATTTAAAACTTGTATATTTTCTGTTAAAAATTGTAGTAAAAATATAACGCCGACAGCCGAATGGTAAGAAGATTTTTGCCAGTATCTGGATACTTCTTATATAATACGGATAATAAGTTATTTTTGAACCGTCCTTATAAAGCGGGGCGCGGAGGATTATTGAATGGAATTTGTTTACGACGTAGCAGAATCAGCAACAAGCCCTGCTGTTATTAAAGTTATCGGTTTGGGTGGCGGCGGCTGTAATGCCATCAACAACATGGTTGCCAACACTATTCATGGTGTTGAGTTCATCAGTGCCAATACCGATGCGCAATCATTGGCTAAGAATAATGCGGCTAAACGCATTCAATTGGGCACAAACCTGACTCGCGGTTTGGGCGCCGGTGCAAATCCTGAAATCGGCCGAGCCGCAGCCCAAGAAGATCGCGAAGCCATCGAAGATGCCATCCGCGGTGCAAACATGCTGTTCATCACTACCGGTATGGGTGGCGGTACAGGTACCGGCTCTGCTCCTGTTGTGGCTGAAATCGCTAAAGAAATGGGTATCCTGACCGTTGCGGTTGTAACCCGTCCGTTTGCTTACGAAGGCAAACGCGTACACATCGCTCAAGCAGGTTTGGATCAACTCAAAGAGCGCGTTGACTCCCTGATTATTATCCCGAACGATAAATTGATGACTGCCTTGGGCGAAGACGTGACCATGCGCGAAGCTTTCCGTGCAGCCGACAATGTACTGCGTGACGCGGTTGCCGGTATTTCTGAAGTGGTGACTTGCCCTAGCGACATGATCAACTTGGACTTCGCCGACGTGAAAACCGTGATGAGCAATCGCGGTATTGCCATGATGGGTTCAGGTTTCGCACAAGGTATCGACCGTGCCCGTTTAGCTACCGATCAAGCTATCTCCAGCCCGCTCTTGGATAATGTTACTTTGGATGGTGCACGCGGTGTATTGGTAAACATTACCACTGCTCCTGGTTGCCTGAAAATGTCTGAGTTCAACGAGATTATGCGTATCGTCAACCAAAATGCACACCCTGAAGTGGAATGCAAATTTGGTGCTGCCGAAGATGAGAGCATGAGCGAAGACGCTATCCGTATTACCATTATTGCTACCGGCTTGAAAGAAAACGGTACTGACAACCAACTGCGCGCTGCTGCCCGTACCCAACAATTGGTACGCGGTGCGGAAGAAGCGCCCCAAGCTCAAAGTCAAAGCAGTGCTGAAAGCTTGGTTCGTACCAACCGCAATATCCGTTCTATGAATTTGACTGCGGCTGATTTCAGCAACCAGTCTGTACTGGATGACTTTGAAATTCCGGCAATCTTGCGCCGTCAGCAACACACTCCTGAGAAATAATCAGGATAAGGTATGAAAAGACCTGCCTTTAAGGCAGGTCTTTTTTATTGGAAAAATAAACTCAAGGCCGTCTGAAAATTTTCAGACGGCCTTGAGTTTTCAAATAAAGCAAATAACAAGCCTACCCTTTATTGAGAATTTGCTTGTTTTCACCCTCGCGACGCAATTCTTTAGGTAAGACAAATACAATGCTTTCTTCTGCGCCTTCTCCTTCACGTATGGTCTCATGTCCCCAGTCTTGAATAGTTTGTAAGACTTCTCGAACCAAGACTTCGGGAGCGGATGCGCCGGCAGTCACACCGACCTTGGTTTTGTTTTCAAACCATTCTTTTTTCAGATAGGAAGCATTATCGACCATATAGGCATCAACTCCGCGCAATGCGGCTACTTCACGCAAGCGGTTGCTGTTGGAAGAATTGGGCGAGCCGACAACAATCACGAGGTCGCATTCTTCCGCCAATTCTTTAACGGCAGTTTGGCGATTGGTTGTGGCGTAGCAGATGTCTTCTTTGTGCGGATTGCGGATATTGGGGAAGCGTTGATTCAAAGCTGCAATGATGTCTTTGGTTTCGTCCACCGATAAAGTGGTTTGGCTCACGTAGGCCAGCTTGTCAGGGTTTTTGACGTTCAGCCCGGCCACATCTTCCACTGTCTCAACCAAAAACATTTTACCCGGGGGCAACTGTCCCATTGTGCCTTCTACTTCGACGTGGCCTTTGTGGCCGATCATGATGATTTCGTAATCTTGGGCATCGAGGCGGGCTACTTCTTTGTGGACTTTGGTTACCAAAGGGCAGGTGGCATCAAAAACGCGGAAACCGCGTTGTGCCGCTTCTTCCTGTACGGTTTTGGATACGCCGTGAGCCGAGTAAATCAGCGTGGCACCCTTTGGGACATCCGCCAAGTCATCAACAAATACGGCACCTTTTGCCCGCAGATTGTCCACGACGAATTTGTTGTGAACGACCTCATGGCGGACGTAAATAGGCGCGCCGAACTCTTCGAGTGCACGTTCAACAATGCTGATGGCGCGGTCAACGCCGGCACAAAAGCCGCGGGGATTGGCAAGGATAATGGTTTTTTGAGTCATGTGTGTTCCGTTTTCAGACGGCCCTTGTGTCGTTTGAAGATGTTTTTTTGTGCAGCAAACCATCTAATACCAAGCAAACCGCGCCAACGCAGATAAAGCTGTCGGCAATGTTAAATGCTGGATAGAACCAGTTTTGCCAATAGAAAAGCAGAAAATCGACAACGTGGCCGTGAATCAGACGGTCAACTACATTGCCAATTGCGCCGCCGATAATCATGGCTGCTCCCAGTTTGCCCCAGCGTCCAAACTCATCGCGCCAGATAGCACGGGCCAAATACAGGCTGATGACGACGGCCAGAGCTAAAAAGAAGAATTTTTGCCAACCACCTTGGTCGGCCAAAAAGCTGAATGCCGCGCCTGGATTATAGGCAAGCGTCAGGTCAAAAAAGTCTGGAATGATATTGAGGCGTTCGCCTTCGGTAAAGTGTTTCAAGATTTCCCATTTGCTCAGTTGGTCAAGAATGATGGCAACGAGGGAAAGTAAGAAAAAGGGCGTTTTTGCAGTAGAGGATGAACTCATGTTTTCAGACGGTTTATGTAATAAAGGGCTTATTTTACCTGAAAGCAGGCTGGAAGTGTTTGCGATGGCAACGACGTTAATGCCGTCTGAAAATAGAAACGCCGCCACTTGAGTGTATCAAAGGGCGGCGTGATAAGCATATGCGGACTTATTGGTTTTTAAGCAATGGGAAGCCCAGTTTTTCGCGGCTTTCAACGAATTTTTGTGCAACGATACGGCTCAGTGCACGAATGCGACCGATGTAGGTTGCGCGTTCGGTAACGGAAATGGCGCCGCGTGCATCCAAGAGGTTGAATGTATGACCGGCTTTGAGTACAAGCTCGTAAGCAGGCAGGGCAAGACTGGTGTCTTCAACTGCAAGCAGGCGTTTGGCTTGTTCTTCGTAGTCGTTGAATTGGCGCAAGAGCCAATCGGCATCGCTGTATTCGAAGTTGTAGGTAGATTGTTCGACTTCGTTTTGATGATAAACGTCGCCGTAAGTGACGATGTTTCCATCAAGGGTTTTTGCCCAAACGAGGTCGTACACGTTTTCTACGCCTTGCAAATACATGGCGAGACGCTCGATGCCGTAGGTGATTTCACCAAGTACAGGGGAGCAGTCGATACCGCCGACTTGTTGGAAGTAGGTAAATTGGGTTACTTCCATGCCGTTGAGCCAAACTTCCCAACCCAAACCCCAAGCGCCGAGAGTAGGGTTTTCCCAGTCGTCTTCGACAAAGCGGATGTCGTGTACTTTAGGGTCGATACCCAATTCGCGCAGGGAATCAAGGTAGAGGTCTTGAATATTGGCGGGAGCTGGTTTGAGCGCAACTTGGAATTGATAGTAGTGTTGCAGGCGGTTGGGGTTGTCGCCATAGCGGCCGTCTTTGGGGCGGCGGCTGGGTTGAACGTAAGCGGCAAACCAAGGCTCCGGGCCTAATGCGCGCAGACAAGTGGCTGGATGGGAAGTCCCGGCACCGACTTCCATATCGAAAGGTTGGATAACGGTGCAGCCTTTGTCTGCCCAGTAGTTTTGTAATTTGAAAATAATTTGTTGGAAGGTGAGCATGGTGGATGGAATAGATTGGAATAAAGAGGGTATTTTACTGTTTTGAGCCTGTTTTGGATAGGCTGAAGGAAGCGGCGTAGGTTATTTGCCGTCCAATAGGTCTGAAAAAGGGTCGTCTTCTGAAGAAACGGTGTATTTTTCTTGTGCCCATTCGCCTAAATCAATGAGTTTACACCGTTTGCTGCAGAAAGGGCGGTAGGGGCTGTCGGTATTCCAAACGACTTCTTTGTGGCAGGTCGGACATTTTACAACAGGAGCGGTCATGCAGTTTCTTTCAGTGATTGTGCAATGGATTGATAGTATTGATGCAAACGGGCAACCTTGATTTTTGCTTCTTCCATGCTATGGGTATTGTCCAATACATCGTCGGCATGAAGCAGTCTGTCAGAGCGAGAAGCTTGGGTGGCCATGATTTGATGCGTTTGTTCTTCTGAAAAACCATTGCGTTGGTGTACGCGTTTGATTTGGACGGACTCCGGAACATCTACAACCAAAATGCGGTCGGTCTCCGCTTTAAATGCCGGATTCTCAATCAAAAGCGGGACATCGACAATGCCGTAAGTAGAGTAAGCAAGTTTTTGTTTCTGCTGTTGGATTTTGTTTAAGATTAATGGAAGAAGCAGCTTTTCCAGTTGTTTTTTGGATTGAGGCCGTCTGAAAACTTCTTCCCGTAAAGCCGTACGATTCAGACGGCCTTTGCTGTCAAAAACCTCATCGCCGAAAAGCTGGCGGATGGCTGGAAGCGCTTCGCCGTTTTCAGCAGTCAGTGAGCGGCTGATGGCATCGGCATCGATAATGGGTACGCCAAGTTCGGCAAACATTTGGGCGATAGATGATTTGCCGCTGCCGATACCGCCGGTCAAGCCTATCCATAATGTCATTATCGGAATCCTGATTGTACGAGCCACCATTGTACCAGTTGGGTAATAGGTGCATTGGCAACCAAAATAATCCATCCTGCTACAGCAAGGCTGGGACCAAAAGCAAAATATTGACCTTTACCGACGCGGGCAATGAGTGCGCCCACCAGTCCGACTAAGGCAGCCATGAAGATCAGAACAGGCAAGATACCTACGCCCAGCCATGCACCGAGCGCGGCCAAAAGTTTGAAGTCGCCATTGCCCATGCCGATTTTACCGGTCAGAAGTTTATAGACGGCGCATAAAGTATAAAGGCTCATATAGCCTGCAATCGCGCCCCAAACGGCTGAATGCAGGGGAACGAATGTATCGTTCAGATTAAACAGCAGGCCGATCCAAATTAGGGGTTGAGTCAGGCTGTCGGGCAAATATTGCGTATCGGCATCGATAAAGGTCAGCGCTATCAATATGGCAGTCAGAATGAATCCGCCAATAGTCGCCCATGACCAGCCGTATTGCCACGCGACAATACCGAATAAGACACCTGTCAGCAGCTCAATCAACGGATAGCGTATGCTGATATGGGTTTTGCAGGCGTGGCATTTCCCACCTAGGAAAACATAGCTGAGGATGGGTATATTTTGCCAAACTCTGATCGGACTTTTGCATTTTGGGCAGCGTGAATCCGGTTTACGCAGATTAAATGGCTGTTTTTCTTCGTCTGTCAGCTCGATGCCCAAATGCTCTTTGGAAAATTGTGTCCATTCACGCTCCATCATTATCGGCGTGCGATAAATGACGACGTTCAGAAAGCTACCAATCAGTAGTCCTAAAATAACGGCTAAAGGAATGGCGAATGGCGCAAGAACGGAGAGGGCGTCGATGGCAGAGTAAATACTATCAAGCATATCAACCTACGACATTACCCAAGTTAAACAGCGGCAGATACATGGCAATCAGCAAAATACCGATGAGCGAACCCAATACCACCATGATGATAGGCTCCATCAAGTGAGACAATCGGGTGACGGAGTTGTCTACTTCATCTTCGTAGAATTCGGCTGCTTTGTTCAGCATATCATCCAAAGAGCCTGACTCTTCGCCGATGGCCGCCATTTGGATCACCATGTTGGGGAACATATCTGTACTTTGCATACTGGATGTCAGCGACAGACCTTGGGTTACCTTGGCGCGGATGTCTTGAGTGGCTTCTTCATAGAGAATATTGCCGGATGCGCCTGCAACTGAATCTAATACTTCCACCAAAGGAACGCCGGCTGCGAAGAGGGTAGAAGTCGTACGCGCCCAACGGGCAATGGTCGCTTTTCGGACGATGGCGCCAAAAACAGGCAGCCTCAAAATCAAAGCATCGATTCGTTTTTGGAAGGTGGGCGATTTCTCATGGAGTTTGTACAGGCCGAAGGCGGAAGCAATCAAAAGGATGATCATAATCCAGCCGTAATCGACGAATAAATCGGACAAGTTCATGACGAGTTGGGTAAGGTCTGGCAGCTCTGCACCCATATTGGCATAAACTTCTTTAAAGGCAGGCAGTACAAACATCATCATGATGAAGATAAGCGCGATGGCCACCACGATAATGGCAATCGGGTAGGTCAGCGCGGTTTTAACCTTTTTCTTAATGGCTTGGGTTTTTTCTTTATAAACAGCCAGTTTGTCCAATAAGCTTTCCAGTACGCCGCCGGACTCGCCTGCGCTGACCAGGTTGCAATAGAAACGGTCGAAATATTTTGGATATTTGGAGAACGATTTGCCTAATGCGCTACCTTGTTCGACATCGGAGCGAACCTGCATCAGCATTTCGGTCATGCTCGGATTGGAGTGGCCGCGAGCAACGATTTCAAAAGCCTGCATCAGCGGCAAGCCTGCCTTCATCATCGTTGCCAGTTGGCGCGTAAACACCGTGATGTCTTCTTGGGTAATACGGCGTTTGCGTGCGGTTTTGACTTTGCTGATGCGCAAAGGACGAATGCCTCTGCGCTGGAGTTTTTTGCGCGCCTCTTCTTCATCTTTGGCAACTACTTCGCCGCGGACAAGACGTTCGGTCTCGATGTTTTTTCCTTCAAATGTAAAACGCTTACCTTTGCTTCTTGAACCGAACAGACTTCTTTTTTGCTCTGCTTGAGCCATGAGTTATCCCTTGTTAGTAAGAAATAAAGCGGACTGTTTCCCCGTGCCGCTTTATTGTAATTTTCGAAAATATGGCAGTTTTAGTCATTGGTATGAGCAGTTACTTCTTCCAACGAAGTCAGGCCCTGCATGACTTTCATGAGGCCGGCGCGACGCAGGTCTACCATGCCTTCCTGATAGGCCATGTTCATGATATCAACTTCCGTACCGTTGTTCATAATGACTTTTTGCATTTCATCGCTGACCGGCATGACTTCATAAATACCGACGCGGCCTTTAAAGCCTTTGCCGCGGCAGCTGTCGCAACCAACCGGGCGGTAGAGTTTCCAATCTTGAGCCAAGTCCGCATCGGTAAAGCCGGCTTTTTTCAATGCCGGAACCGGCGGGCGCTCCACTTCGCGTTTGCAGTTTGGACACAGTCTGCGCAACAGCCTTTGCGCCATAATCAGGCTGACCGAGCTGGCAATATTGAAAGGCGCTACGCCCATGTTCAAAAGGCGGGACAGCGTGGCCGGTGCATTATTGGTATGCAGGGTAGAGAAAACCATGTGGCCGGTTTGGGCGGCTTTAATGGCGATGTCGGCGGTTTCCAAGTCACGAATCTCACCGACCATAATAATATCAGGATCTTGACGTAAGAAGGATCGGAGTGCGGTGGCAAACGTCAGGCCTTGTTTCTCATTGACGTTGACTTGGTTGACGCCAGGCAGGTTAATCTCGGCCGGATCCTCTGCTGTTGAAATGTTCACATCTTCCGTGTTCAAAATACTCAGGCAGGTATAGAGCGAAACAGTTTTACCCGAGCCTGTCGGGCCGGTAACCAACACCATGCCGTAAGGGCGGTTGATGGCCTCAAGCAGCATTTCTTTTTGGAAAGGCTCTAAACCGAGCTGGTCGATATTGAGCGATGTACCATCGGAATTTAGGATACGCATCACCACTTTTTCGCCAAACAACGTCGGCAAAGTGCTGACACGGAAGTCAATCGGACGGCCGTGTTTGTGGAAGGCAATTTGAATTCTGCCGTCTTGCGGAATACGTTTTTCAGAAATATCCAAACGCGCCATCACTTTGATGCGCGATGCCAACTGACCGCGCACGGCGACAGGCGGCTGCACGACTTCGCGCAACTGTCCGTCCACGCGGAAACGGACGCGCGCCATTTGCTCGTAGAATTCAAAGTGGATGTCCGATGCGCCTGCGTTTAGGGCATCGGATAAGGTTTTGTGGATGAAGCGGGGGATAGGGCCGTCTTCAGCCTCTTCATTATCGATATAAAGCGATTGAGATTGCTGCGTTGCTTCATGTTCTTCGTTGATTTCTTTTAGAATGGTGGTCGAGCGCTGACCCAACCATTCCAGCAAGGAGCTGAGTTGGTCATCGGGAACCACTACCAAATCAACGCTTAAACCTGAAGAAAAAGCGATTTTTTGGAAGTTTTGGATTTGAGTCGGATCAGATACGGCGAAATAAACCTTGCGTCCGCGTTTGAAAATTGGAACGCAACGGTTTTGCACCATTTGCTCTTCCGTCAGAATGTCGCTGACTACATTATTGCGCGGGTAATAGTGTAAATCCAAAAGAGGATAGCTGAATACGCGCGCAACCAATTCGCCCAAGGCTTTAGGGGTGATGATGCCGTCTGAAAACAAGTCGGGCAGGATTTCTTTGCCCGATTGTAAAAGGCTGTTGTAATGTTCCGCTTGTTGATTTGAGATGGTTTGGCTTTGAACCAAAACACGCAATAATCCGACACTCATTTTATTTTCCGTTTCTTGTGCAGTTTTCCCTTTAATTTAGAGGAAAGCCGTATTATTTTATCATTATTATGATTAAAGCATATGTTTAATTATGCAAATCTGCTTAAGTTGCAAAGACATGCTTCTGCTTTAATTGTATTTTTCTTTCAGACGGCCATTATAAAGCAAGGAGAATAGGCGTTAAACTCAATATTTTGGGATGATGATGAAAAAACAACAATTTTGTCATATGAATCCAATCAATAACGAAATTATATTTCATGTTGCTATTGCTTGTTTGGAGACGGCAGAAAAGGTTGTTTTGATGGACAGACGGTTGGAATTTGAAATATGAAAAGGCCGTCTGAAAAGAGGAAATACATAATTTCAGACGGCCTCTGTTTTTGATTCTCTTATCCGTAAATCTTGGTTCGGATTTCAACGAGGGCATTGATTGCCAAACTGCTGTTTACAGCTTCCGGCAGATCGGACTGGGCGAACAAATTTTCTACTTCGTCAATCAATGTTTCTGTACGCGCCAACAGTTCATCGTAAGGAAAAGAACCGCGCTTGATGGCCAGTAATTCGTCACGATTGGGACGGCGTGGACGGATTTCGCCATGAAGGGCAATATCGCGCGCAGTTTCAAGCAGGCGGAAGGTGTGCATCATATTTTTTGCATCGTAACCTTGGCCGTGTGCCTGCGTGCCTTGATAGCGTGTTTCATTTCTCTCTGCCAGCCATTGCTGATATGAGGTATATTCGCGGCAGTAGCTGCTGTATCCGTCTTGGTTGAAGGATAGATGGGCAAGCGGTGTTTCGCCTTCTGGAATGGGGCTGAGTGAAAGTGTTGTGGCTTCAGGTTTGGGTGCAATACCGTGGTAGCCAAGTGTGCCGTCGGCATCGTAAAACAGCGCATAAAGTTCTCGGGCGTGGGCTATTTTGATTAAGCCTACACGCCTTTGTTCCATTCCGCGTTGTGTAAGCCAGTACTGTAACGGTACGGTTTGCCTGCCTTCTATGATGTGGCAGAAATCAAGGATGCTTTTCTTTTCAGACGGCATCGGATTGCTGATTTTTTTATTCAATCCCCGTGCCTTTTTGATTTGTCCGTAGGCATAACCTGCAAAACTTTGCTGGCAGGTTTTAGAGATAAACCATTCGGTTTTGAACGCATCCATCAATGGCGAACGGTATCGCACACAGTCGGAAGGGGAAGTCAGCAGCTCCAGCGTGTTCGGATTGCTTTGCAGCAGCAATTCAATAAACCGTCCCAGTTCGTAATACACAATATCGTTGGTTTCATTGCTGATTTGTGGGATGTATTCCATGCCGTAAAACATGGATTTGGGCAGGTAAAACACGCCTTTGATGTCGGTATCGGACTCGGGCGTTGCCAAACCGTAGGCACGGCTGCCGGACACGGCTTCAAGCAGAATCAGATTTTGCGTGTGCAAGTCTTCAAGGGTCAGCATATTCAGACGGCCTTTTACGGATAAATGGTTGCCAAGGTGGAGCGGAACAATTCGTTCAAAGGTCCGCTATCGGCAGGTTCGGCAGCAGGGGCAGACAAGGCAGAAACTTCGTTATATAGATCAATAGTCAGCTTTTGCAGTTCTGGCGATAATGTGTGCAGATAACTTTCGTCCTGACCTGCTTTTAATGCAACCAGATCAGTAATTTGGGTGGCACAATCTGTCTGCCACTCATTCATCAACTCGACCAAAGTCATTGGCGGAATACCGCCTTGTTTCACTGCCCAGCGTGCCGCCAATAAAGGGCGTAAGACGTAAAACCATTTCTTCAATTTAATCGGCTGCGCCAAATCCATGGTTTTCAAAGCATTGCCGGCGATACCGCGATAATGGTGCAGCAGCGCGGCGGCTTGGACGTATTGGGGCGCAAGTTCGTTCAGACGGCCTATGAATACCTCATCTTGTGTATAAACAATCGGCGAACGCAGCCATTCCAGCAATACGGCATTGCTTTTTCTCAACAGGCGCAAAGCCTTGCGGATATCCCAGCCACCTACGTCAAACCATTGGTTTTCAATAAATTCAAACGTATCTTTTGCTTCATCAATTTGCAGATAATGTTCTTGCGAGCGGATATAAATGGCACGAACATCATAATCGCTGTCGGGTGAAGCAAAGCCCCATGCGCGGCTTCCACTCTCCGCCGCCAGCAGAAAGTGCAGCGGTTCGGCAAGTGAAATTTGAGTCAGCTTTTCTTGAATAGTTTGTTTCATTACGTTTTCCTTATTTTTGCAGAAAGGCCGTCTGAAACTGAGCAATCAGGTTTCAGACGGCCTTTTAGCTATTTAAATCCGATAGGATTGATTAGGCTTTGTTTTTCAGACGGCCATGCAACTCCTGTACTCTGTACACGCCCAAGTGTTCGCGGCTTTTTGCGCCTTCGCTCATGGCTTCGCCGCCGGCGATGGTGGTGTATTGCGGTACGCGTTGGGTGAGGGAGGTGCGGCGGATGCTGTGGCTGTCGGTAACAGATTGTACTGTGCTGCCGACGGTGTTGACCACCAGGGCAATTTCGCCGTTTTTAATGGCGTCCACGATGTGTGGGCGGCCTTCCTGCACTTTATTGACCGCTTGTACGATGATGCCGTGTTCTTTCAAGTATTCGGCGGTACCGCGTGTGGCGCAGACACCGTAGCCGAGTGCTTGGAAGTTTTGTGCGGTTTTGACGATGAGCGGTTTGTCTTCGTCGCGTACGGCAAGGAAGATTTTGCCGGTTGTGCTCAAGCGTTCGCCTGCGCCGAGTTGGGCTTTGAAGTAGGCTTCGCCGAAGCTTGCGCCTACGCCCATGACTTCGCCGGTAGAGCGCATTTCAGGGCCGAGAATGGTGTCCACACCCGGGAATTTGATGAATGGGAACACAGCTTCTTTAACGGCGTAGAAGTCCGGGATGACTTCTTTTTCTACGCCTTGCTCTTTCAGCGAAATGCCTGCCATTACGCGTGCGCCGACTTTGGCGAGCGGTACGCCGGTGGCTTTGGATACGAACGGTACGGTACGGCTGGCGCGTGGGTTTACTTCCAGTACGAAGACCACGCCGTCTTGTACGGCAAACTGTACGTTCATCAGGCCGACCACGCCCAGTGCATATGCCATGGCTTTGGTTTGGCGGCGGATTTCGTCTTGAATTTCTTCGCTCAAAGAGTATGGGGGCAATGAACAGCCGGAGTCGCCGGAGTGGATACCTGCTTGTTCGACGTGTTGCATGATGCCACCGATCACGACGTCTTGGCCGTCTGAAACGCAGTCTACGTCCACTTCGATGGCGTTGTTCAAGAAGAAGTCGAGCAATACGGGGCTGTCTTCGGAAACTTGTACGGCTTCGCGCATGTATTTTTGCAACTCTTCGGCAGAGTGAACAATCTGCATGGCGCGGCCGCCGAGTACGTAAGAAGGACGGACAACCAACGGATAACCGATTTCTTCGGCTTTAACGAGGGCTTCTTCTTCGTTGTGGGCGATGCGGTTAGGCGGTTGACGCAGGCCTAAGTCGTTCAACACTTTTTGGAAGCGTTCGCGGTCTTCGGCGGCGTCGATGCTGTCGGCAGATGTACCGATAATGTTTACGCCGTTTTCAACCAATGCATTAGCCAGTTTGAGCGGAGTTTGGCCGCCGTAATGCACAATCACGCCCCATGGGTTTTCGGTGCGGACGATTTCCAATACGTCTTCCAAGGTCAGCGGCTCGAAGTACAGGCGGTCGCTGGTGTCGAAGTCGGTGGATACGGTTTCAGGGTTGCAGTTGACCATGATGGTTTCAAAACCGGATTCGCGCAGGGCGAGTGCGGCATGAACGCAGCAGTAGTCAAATTCAATACCTTGGCCGATACGGTTTGGACCGCCGCCGAGAATCATCACTTTTTTACGGTCGGAAGGACGGGATTCGCATTCTTCTTCGTAAGTGGAGTATAGGTAGGCGGTTTCGGTGGCAAACTCGGCAGCGCAGGTGTCGACACGTTTGTAAACCGGATGCAGTTTCAGCGCGTAGCGGTGTTCGCGGACTTCTTTTTCGCTTACGTTCAACAATTGTGCCAAACGTTTGTCAGAGAAGCCTTTACGTTTCAGACGGCGTAAAGCGGCGTAATCCAAATCTTGCAACTGGCCGTCTGAAACCGATTTTTCTTCTTTCACCAAGTCTTCGATTTGCGCCAAGAACCAAGGGTCGATGGCGCAGATTTCGTGGATTTCTTCCAGCGTGAAGCCCGCGCGGAACGCATCGGCTACAAACAGCATGCGCTCAGGGCCGGGGTTGGCCAGTTCGCGGCGGATTTCCGCTTTGTCTTCGCTGCGAGGGTTGAAACCGCACAAGCCGGTTTCCAAACCGCGCAAGGCTTTTTGGAAGCTTTCCTGAATGGTACGCCCCATCGCCATCACTTCGCCCACCGATTTCATCTGCGTGGTCAGGCGGTCGTCTGCGGCGGGGAATTTTTCAAACGCGAAACGCGGGATTTTGGTTACCACATAGTCGATGGAAGGCTCGAACGACGCGGGCGTGCGGCCGCCGGTGATGTCGTTGCGCAACTCGTCCAGCGTAAAGCCGACCGCCAGCTTCGCCGCCACCTTCGCAATCGGGAAGCCCGTCGCTTTGGAAGCCAGCGCGGACGAACGGCTCACGCGCGGGTTCATCTCAATCACAATCATCTCGCCGTTTTCAGGGTTCACCGCAAACTGAACGTTTGAGCCGCCGGTATCCACGCCGATTTCGCGCAACACTGCCAATGAAGCATTACGCATGATTTGGTATTCTTTGTCCGTCAGCGTTTGAGCCGGCGCAACCGTAATCGAGTCGCCCGTATGCACGCCCATCGGGTCGAAGTTTTCAATCGAGCAGATGATGATGCAGTTGTCGTTCTTATCGCGCACCACTTCCATCTCGTACTCTTTCCAGCCGAGAACAGACTGCTCAATCAGCAACTCATGCGTAGGCGACGCATCAAAACCGCGTTCGCAAATCGCCAAGAACTCGTCTTTATTGTAGGCAATACCGCCACCCGAACCGCCCATGGTAAAAGAAGGACGAATCAGGGTAGGGAAGCCAACCTGTTCTTGCGCTGCCAAAGCCTCGTTCATGGTGTGGCAGACAAAGGATTTCGGGCAAGACAAACCGATTTTTTCCATCGCTTCTTTAAAACGACCGCGGTCTTCCGCCTTGTCAATCGCGTCTTCCGTCGCGCCAATCAGCTCGACATTGTATTTCGCCAGCACGCCGTTGCGCGCCAAATCCAGCGCACAGTTCAGCGCGGTCTGGCCGCCCATCGTGGGCAGAATCGCATCAGGCCGCTCCTTGGCGATAATCTTCTCCACCGTCTGCCACATAATCGGCTCGATGTAGGTAACATCCGCCATTTCAGGGTCGGTCATAATCGTGGCGGGGTTGGAATTCACCAGAATGACTTTATAGCTTTCTTCACGCAAGGCTTTGCAGGCCTGTGCGCCCGAATAGTCAAATTCGCAGGCCTGACCGATAACGATAGGGCCGGCGCCGATGATAAGGATGGATTTTAGGTCAGTACGTTTGGGCATGGGAGATTTACCTTTTATATTTTAAATTTAACAGAATTAGTTTCTTTTGGTGTTAATTCAATTTTTAATTTGTCCAGATTTCTTTCTAAACTATCAATCGATTGTTCAATTTCGGTAATGATGTTTTGTGTATTTTCAAAATCTTCTTGTGCATCATTCAAATATTCGCGAAACTCTCCAAGTATTTCATTTAATTCTTCTACTCTCTGCAATGTAATATCTGGTTGATTTATTTCATTTGCTATGCCATCCAAATTCTTCTGTATTGTTTCCATATTCAATGGAGGATATTTATTTTGATATGTTTTACTATTGATAATATCCAACAGAGTACATGTTTGTCCTTCGCTGTTTATTGCCAAAATATTTGCAAAAGCTGATGATGATTTACCATCATCAACAATGACAAGTTCTTTCCCTTTTTTCAAAGAAACAAATTCATGTACATATGCTAAAAATTCATCCCTACTTGCAGCATTTTCGTCAAACTCTTTTTTGAAGTTAGTTTGCGGTATAGAATTTTCTAATTTTTTCAGATAATCTTTATATTGTTGCGCATATAAAAATAGTTCGTCTCGTTCTCGTTTAGCAAATATAACAAAATGATATTTTGCATCTTTCAATTCTTGCAAGTTTTTAATTTTATATTGTGGATCTATTTTAATTTTAGCTAATTTTGAAAAATCAAAATTTTCATTTGAAAGGGCTTCTGATAGATATTTTGCTATCTCACTTTCTGAACACTTCTCTTTTAGAAATTTAAAATTTTTAGATTTTACATCTAAAAATTTTATAAATTCATCATATTGAGAGCTAGATCTTTTTTTAAATTCAATTAGATAATATTTATTATTTGGATTGCATAGAATTACATCACCTGCTTGTTCATGGTCTCCATCTAAGGGGGCGATTTTTAAGAAATTATCCGGATAGATCATAGATAAATATTGAATAACAAATAAATATTCAACGGTCTTTTCCCACCATTTATAATCCGAATCTAGTCTTATCATAATAGAAATCCTTTCCTAAAAGACTAACAAGCAAGCCGTCGTCCTCATGTAGGGTGTGTGCGGTACACACGCACGCGTTTCCCATTTTCCCTGCAACCCCAAGCCACCGCGTGCGTGCCTTGCGGCACACAGCCTACCGATGGATTCAAAGGGCGTCTGAAAAAACGCTCGCGGCGTTTGTTCTATCTGCCTTGAGATAAAGGCTACCTGAAAAATTCCTGCCGTTGATATTTTGGTGACTCTTTTCAGACGACCTTTTGCGTTTTAATTTTACACAGGGCCGTCTGAAAACTTCCTTAAAAACTGGTAATAAACGTAATCAAGCCCAAAAGGATACCCGGGGCGTTTGCCAGCATGACGGGGTAGTCGCGTTTTTCTTTCAAAAAGCCGTAGGCAACCCATAATGTGCAGTTGATGGCGGCGACGAGGGGTTGTAACGGTGAGCCGGGGTTGCCTGCCAGGTTGTTTTGGATTTGCGGGATATAGGAAACGTACATGCCGACGGCGGTCAGGGTGGCGACTACGGAGAGGATGCGCATTTGTTTTTCAGTCATGGGAGTTTCCTTTCTGACTTGAGTTACAGGGTTTTGAACTGCTTGATTTTCAGACGGCCTGCCGGATTTGACGGCCGTCTGAAAAATTCGCTTTATTGCTTCGCCGCTTTCATATTGTCAATGAATTTGTCGAACAGATAGCCGACATCCTGCGGGCCTGGGCTGGCTTCGGGGTGGCCTTGGAAGCAGAACACGGGTTTGTCTGTCAGCTCGATACCTTGCAAGGTGTTGTCAAACAAGGATTTGTGGGTAATGCGTGCGTTGG
>ERZ772978.95-NODE-95-length-36307-cov-254.467_pt1 | contig 36307 bp, 31 predicted proteins | sample MGYA00511675_ERZ772978 | MGnify/ENA primary metagenome ERZ772978 (study PRJEB29015, sample SAMEA2738092) | human oral metagenome | biome: human oral; feature: human-associated habitat; material: saliva | place: China | collected 2156 ... | reverse complement strand
GGTGCGCCTCGTAGCGGTCGCGCAGGCCCTTGAGGATCTCCACCGTCTCCTCGACACTGGGCTCCTCGACCTTCACCGGCTGGAAACGACGCTCGAGAGCCGCGTCCTTCTCGATGTGCTTGCGGTACTCGTCGTTCGTCGTCGCACCGATCGTCTGGAGCTCGCCGCGCGCCAGCATCGGCTTGAGCATCTGTGCAGCGTCGATCGAGCCCTCTGCCGCACCCGCACCCACAAGCGTGTGAATCTCGTCGATGAACAAGATGATGTCGCCGCGCGTGCGAATCTCCTTGAGGACCTTCTTCAGGCGCTCCTCGAAGTCGCCGCGGTAGCGCGAACCCGCAACCAGCGACCCCATATCGAGGCTGTAAATCTGCTTATCCTTGATGGTCTCGGGCACGTCGCCGTGCACGATCGCCTGAGCGAGGCCCTCGACGACCGCCGTCTTACCGACACCGGGCTCGCCAATCAGGACCGGGTTGTTCTTCGTGCGGCGCGACAGGACCTGCATGACGCGCTCCATCTCGACGCGGCGGCCGATGACGGGGTCCAGCTTGTTCTCGCGCGCGGCCTGCGTCAGGTTGCGGCCGAACTGCTCGAGGATCGCAGAGTTCGAGCGCTCGGGACCACCCGAGCCGCCCACGCCCGCGCCCACGGACTCGCGGCCCTCCTCGTCGCCGCGCTGGTAGCCGCTGAGCATCTGGATGACCGTCTGACGCACCTGCGCCAGGTCCGCGCCCTGCTTGGTGAGGACCTGGGCGGCCACGCCCTCGCCCTCCTTGAGGAGGCCGAGCAGCAGGTGCTCCGTGCCAATGTAGTTGTGGCCCAGCTGGAGGGCCTCACGCAGGCTCAGCTCGAAGACGCGCTTCGCGCGCGGCGTGAAGGGAATGTGACCCTCAACCGGCTTCTCGCCCTCGCCGATGATCTCAATGACCGAGGCGCGCACGGCCTCGCCCTTGATGCCCATCGTCTCCAGGGCCTTCGCCGCGACGCCCTCGCCCTCAGAGATCAGGCCGAGCAGCAGGTGCTCCGTGCCGATGTAATTGTGCTTAAGACCGCGGGCCTCGTCCTGCGCGAGCACGACGACACGGCGCGCGCGATCGGTAAAGCGTTCGAACATGTCTCTCCTTGCTTCGGGGCAGGCACCGCAGCTCGGCACACACCCGTCCCAGTTGACTGGTTACAGCCTACGGAAAGCTCCGGCGGCGTGCGCGCGCTTTCGCCCTCGGCGCAGGGACGGGCGCAGGGACGAGGCCGGGGTACGAGGCCAAGGGCCCGCGGCTAAGGCAGCGCGCCGGCGTACCGAACGCCAGCGACTCGCGCCGAGCGCTGAGGCTGGGGCTGGGTGCGGAGGCTGGGAGCAGGGCACCGGGACTGGGGCTGGCGGCAGCGCGCCGAGGCCCGGGCAAGATGAGGACGCCAACGAACGCCAGACCCCTCCACAACGCCCCTCAATCTCGCATGCAATTCAATTACCTGAACTTTCAATATTCGCCACAAACGTTGCAATTCCAACGACACCATTTCAATGTTTCAAAGGTTTACATGGGAATTGCATGCGACATTGTTGGGGAACCATCAACCCTCCGAACCGCCCCCGACGCCACAACGCGTCGGTTCTCCTGCGATGGCTCGGCCGCAGCTCCTCGACGACGCCGACTCACCTGCAACGACTCCCGCCACACCGCGACCTCAGCGACGATCAGCACGCGGTATCCGTTCATAACGTCCCATCGAGACCCGCGCTCAAACCGCAGCCCCCTCACCTCACGACACCGCGCTCAAACCGCAGTCCACCTCGCCCCAAACACCCCATTTCCGACACATTTTGCCGAAGTGGACTGCACTTTGAGCAACCCGCGGGGGATTTTGCAACCATAGACGACCGACACGCCGGCGACACGCCGCCACACACCTCCTATGGTCGTAATTCCCCCCCCCAAGCAGCCAGCGAAGGCGAGCCACAACACCAGGACAAACAGGCGAAGACACGTCGAAGATGACCCACGCCACAACACCAGGAACACGACTCCAAAAACATGCCCCGCGTCGGAAGCACTACACCAGTACGGGAGCATCACACCACCTACTAACCGGTGTAATGCCCCGCTAAGTGCTGGAACACCACGTCACTGGGTGCTCTCACGCGCACCCTCTCGCGGCCGACCGTGCCCGGCGCAGCCCGGCAACCGGGGACCAGGCCCGTAGCCCCAGGCCCACAATCCCTGGCGCATTATGCCTCGACGAGGACCGTGAACGGGCCATCGTTGACCAGACAGACCTCCATCATCGCCCCGAACTGGCCGGTTTCCACGTGCAGGCCCCGGCCTCGCAGGTCAGCGACGACCGCGTCGACGAGGGGCTCGGCCTCCTCCCCGGGAGCGGCGTGCGCCCACGACGGGCGGCGCCCCTTGCGGGTGTCCCCGTACAGGGTGAACTGCGAGATCACGAGAATCGGGGCACCCACATCGAGCGCGGAACGCTCGTCGTCGAGGATGCGCAGCTCGGCGATCTTGCGGGCGACCGTGGCGACCTGGTCGGGGCCGTCGCCACGCTGGACGCCCAGGAGGACGACGAGGCCTTGGCGTGCTCCACTGGACCACTCCCCCGCGGGGGTGGCGTCGGCTCGGGCCGCCTCGACGCCGCCGGAGGCATCTGCACCGGATGAGGAAACCTGAGCGGCAGACTCGGCCCCTACCTCGCCCACAGGCCCAAAGACGAGGCGGCCGACGACGTGGCCGTCGACCCGCACCTCGCCGGAGGTGGCGCGCTGGATGACGGCGCGCATCAGCGCGACCCTAGGGCCGAGCCGAGGCCGCCGAAGCCCGTGGAACCGCCGCGCTGGCCGGCCTCGCGGGACAGGTCGGCACCCGGGCGGGTCTGCGGCGAGACGGAGGACTTGCCGTGGACGGGCACGATCTCCTCCTGGGCGGCTGCGACGCCGTCAATGTCAAACACAGTGGTCACAGGCACGGCGCGGGCGATGAGCGCGAGTGCGATGGGGCCCTCGTCCGCGTGGCGGGCCGAGGAAGTGATGACGCCGACCTGGCGCCCGCCCACCTCGATGGGTGTGCCCGGCGCGGGCAGGTCGGAGCGAGAGCCGTCCAGCTGCAGGTAGGTGAGGCGGCGCGGAGGCCGCCCCAGGTTCAGGACTCGGGCGATGGTTTCCTGCCCGCGGTAGCAGCCCTTCGACGTGTGGACGGCGGTGCGCAGCCAGTCGACCTCGGGCGGGATCGCGCGGGCGTCGGTCTCGCGACCCAGGCGCGGCTTCCACGCGGCGATGCGCATGGCCTCCCACGCCAGGTATCCGGCGCGGCGACGCGAGCCGGCCTCGGGACAGGCGGACAGCCACGCGGCCTCGAACTCGTCCGCGGCCTGCCGTGAAACAGCGTGAAACATCATGGGGGTACGCGCGCCGGGATGGCGCGCTCCCTGGAAGTAGGCGGCCCCGCCCTCGACCACGCCGGGCCACGGGTCCTCCCAGGTCCACAGGTGACCGGGGAGGCCCACCACCGACTCACGAGTGTTCGCGCCCGCGCGCACCGAGGAGAACACGGCAACGTCGCGCTGCGCAACAGCGACGCGCAGCGCGAAGCGCATCGAGTCCAGGAACTCCACGAATCCCGAACAATCCGCACGCTCCACGATCAGGTGCAGCGCGGTCCCGTCGTCGCTCGCGCCCGCCCAGTGCTCGACGCGTCCCTCGGGCGAGAGGATCAGCAGCTCGCGGCTCGCGCCGGGCACGAGGCCGGTGACGACCTGGGAGGCCAGCGACGTCACCCACGTCAGCCGATCGGCCCCCGACACGGAGATGACCGCCAGGTCCGGGCGGCGCACCAGCGCGCGCCCGGACTCGAGGGCCCACTGTTCCCCCGACGGGTCCCCGAAGTGCGGGGTCGCGCCGAAGGAGGCCACGGCCTCGTCGACGAACTCGGAATCGAGCGCGGACTCAGACAAGGAAACCGTCCCGGGAGTCGTCGATGCCGTCGATGACCTCACCGGAGGCGGTCGAGGCCTGCTCGGTGCGGTGCAGTCGGCCGGAGATTTCGACGTCGGCCTCGTCCTCGCCGTCGAGCGTGCGCTCCTGCGTCCACATGAGCTCGCCGGCGACCAGGCCGAACATGCGGCCCAGGTGCGTCAGGCGGTTCGCGTCCGCGCCGAGCGCGATCGCGTCGGAGACCATCTGCACGCGCGGGCCGACGCTCACGCCGTCCCACACGGCGCTGTGGCCCTCAGTGGAGGCGGACGTCGCCGTGAACTCGCGGGAGTTGTACTGGCCGGGAGGCGGCAGCGGCGCGTCGGAGGGGGCGACGGACACGTACAGGGTCTCTTCGCTGATCAGGTCGCCCTTCTGGATCGCGGCCAGGCCCTGCGCGGCGTCCCACGTGGGATTGATCGGGGCCGAGGCCTCGCCCGCATACACGCGGGTCACCAGGCGCATCTGCTCGCCGACGACGTCACCGCGGATCTCCTCGACGACGGGGGCGTCGGCGGGAGCGTCCTCGGCGGGCCGATCCTGGCCGGGGGTGGGCGCGACGGCGCGCATGCCCCACCCCTCCCAGGTTCCGAGCATCCACGCGACGGGAGCGACGAGTGCGGGCAAGTCATCGGGTATCACCATCATGCCTCCAGCCTATCGCGTGGGGCGGGCGCGCGAGGCGCGGGGGCGAACAGGGACGAGGCGCGGGCAGCGCGCGAGGCATGGGCGCGGGCAGTACCTGGCCCGGGCGGGGCCTGAGGCACCGCGTGGGCCTGAGACACCGCGATAACTCAGCCGCCGAGATACTTCAGATGCCGCCGATGCGGATCATCGCGTAGACGGGCAGGGCGGCGACGAGGAACTTCGCGGCGCCTCGGCCCAGAACGTTGGCGAGCTGCGCGGAGGAGGCGCGCTCGCCCAGGAGCGCGTCAACGACCGACACGGCGAAGCCGACGCCGAAGCCGGTGACGCCGCCCAGGGTCAGGAATGCGGCGAAGTCGCCGAAACGCTTGGCGATGAAGGGGAAGACGACGGGCAGCAGGTCCGATGTCTCCCCGAGGAACCAGGCGATCGACGCGGCGACCAGGCCCGCGACGATGCCCGCGAGCATCGCGATAACGACGCCGGCTTTCGCGCTGCGCCCGGCGCGTGCGGCCGCCGCGCCGACGATGGCGATCAGGGCGGCCATGGGGACGATGACGGACCAACGCTCGTGGACGGTGAGGGAGACCCACATGGAGGCCGACGTGATGATGAGGAGCGCGGTCACGGACGAGGCGAGCGCGGCGCTGAGCGCAGTGGAGCCCCAGTGTTCGCTCGTGTGCCCCACCGAGTGGTCGCGCGGCGTGGGCGCGTCGAGGATGGTGGCGGCCACCAGCGCGACCAGCGTGATGCCGGTCAGCGGGACAGCGATGTCGAGGTTCTTCCAGTAGGCGACGGCCATGGGGGTCAGGGCCCCGCCGAGGGCGAGGACCGCCTGCGCGAGCCACGGCATGTGCAGCCGCGCCAGGGTCGGCCACCCGAGGGCAAGGAGGAAGGAGGCGAGCGCGACGATGGGGCCGACGCTCCAGCGTGAGCCGGGCAGCCACCACGCGGCGATCGTGAGGACCGCCAGCAGGGTGACGGTGAGGGTGCCGATGCTGTTGGGCACACGCCGGGTGGCCAGGGTGTCGCGGCGGCGCCCGCGGTTGGTTCGGGGGCGCGTGGGCGGGGTCGATGTCATCACGCTTCCATGGTCCCACATGTGGGCACTCGACGAGGCCGGGGCCACCCAGGCGGGTCGGCTCCGCCACGGGGGATGGGAGGGTTCGCGGGGAAGGCGGCCACGGCCTCGTCGTTGGTGGTCGACGCGGTGGCGACTGTGGCGCACTCCCCTGTGTGGGTTGATCCACGCCCCCACGGCGAGCGTGCGCGAGGGGCTTAGTCGTAGGGTTGAGGGGCACGCCGGACCGTTATGCCCCGGGCTCCACACTCTGCCGCTACGAGCGGCCTTCGCGCCGACAGGCGCATTCGGTTCGGCGTGCTTCGTCGTACATGCGCGCCGACGGCGGCGCGTCAAACGGGTGGGGGCCGGCGCCGCAACGCGGCACCGGCCCCCACTGTCGTTCAAAAAACCGTCACATGAGCGGATAGCGCACGATCGTGGCCTCGCGGCCCGGGCCCACGCCGATCGATTGGATGCGGCAGCGCGACAGCTCCTCCAGGCGCGTGATGTAGTCCTGGGCGGCCTGGGGCAGCTCCTCGAAGGAACGGCACTGCGAGATGTCCTCGCTCCAGCCGGGCAGCTCCTCGTACACGGGCACGGCGGCCTCGAAGCCGGCCTGGTCGAGGGGCATTTCCTCGGTGCGCACTCCGTCGACCTCGTAGGCGACACACACGGGGATCGTGTCGTAGCCGGAGAGCACGTCGAGCTTCGTCAGGCAGATGTCGGTCAGGCCGTTGATGCGCGTCGCGTATCGCATGACGACGGCGTCGAACCAGCCGGTGCGGCGCGGGCGACCGGTGGTCACGCCGAATTCGCCGCCCTTGGCGCGCAGGGCCTCGCCGACCTCGTCGTCCAGTTCCGTGGGGAACGGGCCCTCGCCGACGCGCGTCGTGTACGCCTTGGCGACGCCGACGACGCGGTCGATGCGGGTCGGGCCCACGCCGGAGCCGGTGAGCGCGCCGCCCGCGGTCGGGTTGGAGGAGGTCACGAAGGGGTAGGTGCCGTGGTCGATGTCGAGCATCGTGGCCTGGCCGCCCTCGAAGAGGACGGTCTCGCCGCGGTCCAGCGCGTCGTTGACAACGAGGGACACGTCGCACAGCATCGGCTTGACGCGCTCCGCGAAGGACAGGAGGTGGTCGGCTACCTCGGCGGGGTCGAGCACCTGCAGGTCCACGGCCTCGAAAATGGTGTTCTTGGGGGCCAGGGCGGCCTCGACCTTGGCGCGCAGCTCCTCGGGGTGGAAGAGGTCCTGGATGCGCAGGCCGATACGGTTCATCTTGTCGGCGTAGGTGGGGCCGATGCCTCGACCCGTCGTACCGATCAGGTTGTTGCCGCGCGCACGCTCGTTCGCCTGGTCCATGAGGCGGTTGTACGGGGGGATGATGTGCGCGTTGGAGGAGATGCGCAGGCGCGAGCAGTCGACGCCGCGCGAGGTGATGTCCTCGAGCTCCTCGAAGAGCACGTCCAGGTCGACGACGACGCCGTTGCCGATGATGGGGGTGACGTCTTCGGAGAGGATTCCGGCGGGCAGGAGGTGCAGCGCGTACTTTTCGCCGTCGATGACGACGGTGTGTCCGGCGTTGTTGCCTCCGTTGAACTTCACGACGAGGTCGGTGTGCTGGCCGAGCTGGTCAGTGGCCTTGCCTTTGCCTTCGTCGCCCCACTGGGCGCCGAGCACGATGACGGCGGGCATGAGTATCTCCGTTAAGTTGGGTGAGTCGCGCGGGTGCGCGCAACAGACCCATCGTACCGGAGGAACGACGAGGCCGGGGTACCCTGGCTGGTCGCGTCAGTTTCCGGTGGCGGCCAGGGCGACGCCGACGCCCCACGCGGTGGCGCTCGTGAGGGCGGCGATCAGCTCGATGGCGATCGTCCAGCCGAAGGCCTTGAGGGCCTGGAGGGTGGCCGTCCAGGCGCGGGCGGTGTCGCGGCTGCGCAGGTACTCGACGAGGAAGATGGCGGCGACCATACCCAGGACGAGGCCGAGGGGCAGGCCGATGAACCATCCGACGACGCCGCCGACGGCGCCCCACACGAGCGTGGATTGGGGGATTCCCGCCTTGTTCATGCCGCGGGCGGGAATCACGTACTTGAGGACCGTTCCGAGGATCAGGACGAGCGCCACGATGGCGAAGATGATCCACGCGGAGCGCGTGCCCGTCATCCACGACCACACGAGGATCGCGCCGCCGACGACGGGCGCGGAGGGCCAAATCTGCACGACTGCCCCGATCACTCCGATGAGGATGACGATGCCAACGATGACGGTTCCAAGGACGCTCATGGGGTGATCATAGCGGCCCGATATATGAGCGGGCGCCTCGCACTGCTAGCCTGGCCTCGTTACCCCGACCCCCAGGAATGCCGATGGATATCACTCCCCCGCACCTGCCGCTGGATTCCCTCCTGAAGAGGCGCCCCATGACGGTGTACACCGTGTCATGCCCGCCGGCGGAGGCCGTCGCGCGCTGCGCGGCGTTTTGGCGCACCATCGGCATCAAGCGCGAGTCGACCACAATGTCCGAGCGTTTCGCGGGCATCGGCTGGTCGGGCACCGAGGTCACGGTCATGCCCGGACAGGCCACGGCCTCGCGCAGACACCTCGACGACACGTTCCTGGAACTTGGCGAGATCGCCCCGGGCCTCGTGTTGGGAGGCCTCGCCGTCTACCTGACGTCGAAGGCGGTGCGCGCCCAGCTGCGCCACCTCAACAAGACGCGCATCATTATCGCGGCGCGCCCCTCGCCCGACGCCGCACAGGCATCCACTGAGCTGTGGTGTTTCCCCTGGGATACGGCGATTCAGCGCGCCCGCCCCGGCAAAGACCCCTTCGCCCGCGTCTTCGAGTACCTGCACACGTCCCTGCACCAGCAGGGCGTCCTCCTGGCTCCCCCGCGCCTCGTCGACGCGACCGACCTGCCCGAGGACCACGTGCTGGCCCCCGACAACCTCGAGCTGATGCGTGGCGGCCCGCTCGACTCCCTGACGAAGCGCTTTCCCTGGAAAGGACACTGATGAGCACGGTTCCCCCGACCTCGACGTCGAACGGACTCCTGCACCGCAGCCGGTACTTCTACGCGCAGCTGGCAACCGACCCTCACCGGGCAGTCGAACGCTGCGTCGGCTACTGGGTGTCCACGGGCGCGCGCGACGGCACGCCCGGAATGAGCGAGCAGCTCGCCAGCCACGGGTGGGTCGGAACCGAGCTCGTCACCGGCTCCGACCTTCGCAACTTCGCGATGTCGTCGTTCTTCGACGAGCTCCCGATTATCGGCCTGTTCCCCTCCTTGGCTCCCCGGTCCGTCAAACGCGCACGCCAGGAACGCAAGCACATCATCATCGCCGCGCGCGCCTGCGCCGTGGGCGGCAGGCCCGCGAGCGAGCTGTGGTGTTTCGACGGCGACGTCACCTCGATGGATCCGATGGTGTCCAACGCCTTTATGGACACGGCCTTGCAGGACCTCGCGGACGCGCTCCTGGCGCAGGGGCTCCTCCTCGGTCCCCCCAGGTATTTCAAGAGCCGCGACCTGCCCAAGGACCACCTCTTCAACTTCACCAGCATCGCCCTCATGCGCCGGGCCGCGAAAAAGAAGAACAAGCGCAGGTAGCGCACGGCCTCGCCGCGGCGCTGGGAAGCACGCGCGACGAGGCCGTGGCGGGGCCTGGCGGAAGCCGCCGGCTCGGTCAGTCCTGAGCCCGCAGGGAGGCCACCTCGTACAGGGCGATGCCCGTCGCGACGGCCGCGTTGAGGGACTCGACGGTCGACGCGATCGGAATCGACACGATCTGATCGCAGGTCTCGCGCACGAGGCGGGACAGGCCCGCACCCTCGGCGCCGGTCACGACCACGAGGGGGCCGTCCGCCAGCGACAGGCCACGCAGGGGCGCGTCTCCCCCGCCATCCAAGCCGACCACGAAGTAGCCGGCCGCCTTGGCCTCTTCGAGGGCGCGCACGAGGTTCGTCGCGCGAGCCACGGGCACGCGGGCAGCCGCGCCGGCCGACACCTTCCACGCGGTCGTGTTGACGCCCGCGCTGCGGCGCTCGGGGATGATGACGCCGTCCGCGCCAAACGCGCCCGCGCTACGCAGGACCGCGCCCAGGTTATGGGGGTCCGTCACCTGGTCGAGGGCGACGAGGAGCGGGTGGCCCAGCTGCTGGAGCGACCCGGCGATCAGGTCCGAGGCGTCTGCGTACTCGTAGCCGCGCACCTCGATGGCGACGCCCTGGTGGACGGCGCCATCAGTCGCGACGTCCAGGTCACGGCGGGTGACCTCGTAAACGGGAGCACCCATGGCGCTGGCGAGGCGCACGACCTCCTCCACGCGGTCATCCTTCACGTTGTCGAGGATGAAGACGCGCTCAATCGGGACCGAGGCGCGGGCGGCCTCGGCGACCGGGTTGCGGCCAGCGATCAGCTCGTGGCCGGGCTTGACGCGGATCGACGACTTGGCGCGGGCGCGCGCGATCGCGGCCTCCTGGGCCTCGCGGGCCTCGCGCTTCACCTTGCGCTTGTAGGCCGGATGGTAGGTGCGGTCCTCGGCCTTGGGGGTCGGGCCCTTGCCTTCGAGGCGGCGGCGCGAGTGGCCGCCGGTGCCGACCTGCGCGCCCTTCTTCGTGCCCTTCTTACGGATGGCGCCGGGGCGCCCGCTGTGTGAGGCCATGGTGTCTCCTCGTTTTCTCGTGAACTGACACCAGCCTACGGGTTTTGGGCCGCATCGGGGCCGCAGGGGCGCGCGCGGGGGCCAAAATCACGATCGGGCAGGTTCCGCACTACCCCGCGCCTTCCTCGTCTCTCCTACCCCACCGCTCTCCCCAAAAGTCGCATGCAATTTGGACACCCTCAGTTTTCATAGGCATCCAGAAAACCGCAGAATTTCAACGATCTGATTTCAAACCTTGAAATACAGGCAAGGGAATTGCATGCGACATTTCTGGGAAACCATGTCATGACGGCGCCTGGCAGCACGACGCCCCCCTCACGCACACCGCGCCCACACTCGCTGGGGCCTCGCCGATGCCGCCGACCGCGCGTCATCTCACTCCCGCGCGAGCATCGAGGCGATCTTCTCGACCGTCGATCCGGAGCGGATCGTCACCTGGCGGTAGAAATCCTCGCGCAGGAGACGCTTGTGGTAGGCGGTCTTGAGGAATTCCTTCTCGTGGAACTTGCCCCAGAACACGGCGTGCTCACCGAAGTAAACGGCCTCGTCCCCCAGATCCATGGCCTCGATCCGCTCGCGCACGTGGGCGCGATCCAAGCCTCGCGTAAAAAAGAGCGCGTCGCGGCGGGCGACCTCGCCGTGCCACCAGTCGGGCAGGTTGTGTAGCTCCTCGAGATAGTCCTGCGCCGTCAGGAGCGCCACTCGGATCGGGAAGTCGTAGCGGCACGCCAGAAGGTCCTCGACCCTCTGGGCCACGTCCTCGCGCGGGGCCTCGGCCTCGGCCTCGAAGAGGAGGTTGCCGCTGTTGATGTAGGTGCGCACGTTCGTGTAGCCCACGCCGGCGACCTGCTCGCGCAGCTCGCTCATGACGACCTTGTTTGTGCCGCCGACGTTGATGCCGCGCAGCAGCGCCACGTACTCCATGCTGATCCTCCTGCCTTTCGCCTTACCACCTCCCCACCTCGCGTTTCTTCTGCGGGAAGGCTTCACCCTAACTCCAGAGTAACGCCCAGACAAAACCCTGCTCACCCCAAAAGTCGCATGCAATTTGGGTACCCTAACTTTTCATAGGTATCGAGAAAACCGCAGAATATCAACAATCCGATTTCAAACCTTGAAATACGCGCAAGGGAATTGCATGCGACATTTCTGGGGAACCACGCCGGCGAGGCGACTGAGCGGCACGACAACACCGCACGCCACTACGCCAACAAGCAGCGTGCGGCAACACACCAGCATGGCGGGCACTGCACCCGTTACGGGGCACGACACCCGTTATGGGCCGCTGCACCCGTTATGGGGCGCTGCACCCGTTATGGGGCGCTGCACCCGTTATGGGGCGCTGCACCCGAACAGAAGGGGTGTAATGCCTACGGATCGGGTGCAGCGCACCCAAACACAAGAACAAACGCGGAATCTGCGAGACGACCGCCGACACGCACAAGGCCCCGGGAGCTCGCTACGTTTGATTAGGTGTTGCGCCGGTGGGAATGCGACACGCACAAGGCCCCGGGAGCTCGCGCCGGGGCCTCAGCACACACCGATCAGCCAACACTCCACGTCGCGCCGTCGCGACCGTCTGCGACGGCGACGCCGGCGGCGGCCAGGCGATCGCGCAGCTCGTCGGCGCGCGCCCAATCCTTGGCGGCGCGGGCAGCCGCCCGCTCGGACAGCAGCGACCGAACCAGCGCGTCCAGCGCCGAGTGCTCGGCCGCAGCAGCGCCGGAGGCGCCCGCGCCGATGCCGGCCTGTCCGCGCCACTGCTCAGAAGCAGGATCGAGGCCCAGCACGTCCAGCATGGAGCGAACCAGGACCTGCTCGCGATACACAGCGGACACGTCCCCGGAAGCAAGCGCGGCGTTGCCGGCCTTGAGGTGCTCGTGCAGGACCGCGAGCGCGCCGGCGACGTTGAGGTCGTCGTCCATGGCGGCGACGAAGGCCTCGGGCAGGTCGGCGGGTGCCAGGGCAATCTCGGAGGCCGGAGCCTCGCCGGCGGCCTCGATGGCACGCGCCACGAAGGTGGAGAACTTCTCCCAGGCGGCGTGCGCGGCGGGCAGCGTCTCGGCGCCCCATTCGATGGCGGAGCGGTGGTGGACCGTGGACAGGGCCCAGCGCACGGCGACGGCCGGATATTCCTCGGTGAGCGCCCCAATCGACAGGACGTTGCCCAGCGACTTGGACATCTTCTCGCCCTTGGTGGTCACCCACGCGTTGTGGACCCACAGGCGCGCGAACTCCCAGCCGGCGCCGTGGGACTGGGCCTGCTCGTTCTCGTGGTGCGGGAAGCGCAGGTCGATGCCGCCGCCGTGGATGTCGAATTCGTCGCCGAGGTAGCGCCGCGACATGGCGGAGCATTCGAGGTGCCAGCCGGGTCGGCCGCGCCCCCAGGGGCTGTCCCACGAGGCCGTGGCCGGCTCGCCGGGCTTGGTGGCCTTCCAGAGGGCGAAGTCGCGGGGGTCGCGCTTGCCGGCCTCGACGGCCTCGTCGATCTGGGCGTCATCCTCGGTGGTTCGCATGTCGACCAGGCGCTGGCGGGTGAGCGACCCGTAGTCGGGCTGGGAGTGGACGTCGAAGTAGACGTTGCCGCGCCCATCCGAATAGGCGTGACCGGCGTCGATGAGGCGCTGGACGAGGTCGATTTGGTCGGGGATGTGGCCGGTGGCGCGCGGCTCGTAGGTGGGGGCCTCAACTCCGAGGGTCTGGTACGCCTGCGTGAATTCGCGCTCGAAGCGGTAGGCCCAGGCCCACCAGTCCCAGCCGGCCTCGGCCGACTTGGTGAGGATCTTGTCGTCGATGTCGGTGACGTTACGGACGTAGGTGACCTGGTAGCCGCTGCGGCGCAGCCAGCGGATCAGGGTGTCGAAGGAGACGGCGGCGCGCAGGTGGCCGACGTGCGGGGAGCCCTGCACGGTGGCGCCACACAGGTAGATGCCGACCTTGCCGGGGGTGACCGGGTTCAGGGGCTGGATGCGGGCGCTCTTGGAGTCGTACAGGTGCAGCATGGCACCAATCCTACCTGGCGCAGAGAGGGGGTGAGGGAAACGGGCGCGTCCCGGGAGTATGTAACGAGGCCCGGGCCCCCTCCCCAAAAACCGCGCGGCTTCGCAGGTGGGGGCCCAGGCCTCGTGACGAGTGAGCGGAAGCGAGCTCAGGCGCCGGGGCGCACGCGCTCGCGGATGAGCGCCTTGAGGTCCTCAGCGGAGTTGGCCAGCGCCGTGACGCGCTCTTCGCGGCCTTCGATGCCTTCGAAGCGCTCGGGCACGGGCGGGAGGTGCCCGGTGGCCTCGAGGATCGTGTCGGCGAACTTGACGGGCAGCGCGGTCTCCATGACGACGAGCGGGCCCTCGATCTGGGGGCGCACCGCGCGGGCGACGTGGACGCCGTCGGCGGTGTGCGGGTCGAGGAGGTAGCCGCTTTCCTTCTCCGTGCGCGCGATCTCGGCGAGGCGGTCGGCGTGCGTGGAGGTGCCGGAGATGAAGCCGTAGGTATCGCGCAGGGAGGCGAACTCGGGCGTGCCGGACAGGTCGAAGTAGCCGTCGCGGGCCAGGGCCTCGTCAAACAGGGCGCGGGTGGCGTCCCCGTCGCGGCCCAGCAGGTCGAAGATGAAGCGCTCGAAGTTCGAGGCCTTGGAGATGTCCATGGACGGGCTGGAGGTGGCCAGCGTGTCCGCGGAGGAGCGGGGGCGGTAGACGCCGGTGCGGAAGAACTCGTCGAGGACGTCGTTTTCGTTGGTGGCGACGACGAGGGTGCCCAGCGGCAGGCCCATCTGGCGGGCGATGTGGGCGGCGCACACGTTGCCGAAGTTGCCCGAGGGCACGACGACGCTGACCGTGGACGAGGCGTCGGCCCCTTCCTCGGTGACGCGCAGCCAGGTGGCGACGTAGTAGCAGACCTGGGCGAGCAGGCGCGCCCAGTTGATGGAGTTGACGGCGCCCACGTGCCAGGTGGCCTTGAAGTCGGCGTCCATGTTGACGGCCTTGACGAGGTCCTGGCAGTCGTCGAAGACGCCGTCGACGGCGACGTTGACGATGTTCTCGTCGAGGAGGGAGAACATTTGGGCGCGCTGGAAGGCGGTCATGCGCCCGGCGGGGGTGAGCATGACGACGGAGAGGCCGCGTCGGCCGCGCAGCGCGTACTCGGCGGAGGAGCCGGTGTCGCCGGAGGTGGCGCCGACGATGGTGAGCCAGTCGCCGCGGCGGGTGAGCTCGTATTCGAAGAGTTCGCCGAGGAGCTGCATCGCCATGTCTTTGAAGGCGGCGGTGGGGCCGTTCGACAGGTGGGCGATGTGCAGGTCGGTGCCTTCCAGGGCGGTTACGGGCACGATCTGCGGGTCGGAGAAGGCAGGGGTGGAGTAGGCGCGGGCCGTGAGCGCGCACAGGTCGCTAGCGTCGATGTCGTCGACGAAGAGGGACAGGATGCCGGCCGCCATCGCCGCGTAGCCCTCTTCGCGCAGGACGATGCGCAGCTCGTCCAGGTCGGAGCGAGACAGCGTCGGGTATTCCTCGGGCAGGTAGAGGCCGCCGTCGGGCGCCAGGCCCTCCAGCAGAATGTCGCTGAAGGAGCGGGTGGGCGTGGTGGGGCCTCGTCGGGTCGAAATGTAACGCACGGGCCGATCCTATCGGAGTGTGCGCGTGTGAAGCGAGGGGTTCGTCCTTCGTCACGTTTTGACGAGGCGGGGGCGCGCTGGGCGGTGTGGGCGCGGCCAGGTGGTGTGTGATAGAAACGACGGGTGAGTATCGACGACGACAGGTGGGCACCCCCGGCCGATGGGGGCGGGGAGGCGAGGCCGTCACCGGACAAGGCATCACCCCTGTCACACACGGCTGTCCCGCAAGCTGGCGGACCGGTCAGCGCTTCCCGGGATTCGGCCCCGTCAAACGCTGTGCCCACAAAGGCTGACATGTCGGTCAGCTCGGGTGTGCGGGAGGGTGTTCCTGTGCGTGAGCGCCCGGCTCCGCCGACGCGCAAACGTGCCAGGCTCCGCTCGGCGGCGCGGACACGCGGGAGCAAGAAGGCTGTCACCTGGATCGTGGTGTTCCTTGTCCTCACGCTTGTTGTCGCTCTCTACGCGCGCACGCATTCCCCTGACGCTCCGACGTCGCCTCGGGCTCAGGGCTACGTGGGTGAGGCGACGAATACGGGTGTACTGTCCCCGGATTGGGCGTCGGGCATCGAGACGGCGTGGACGCTTCCCGCGTTAACGCCGGACGGTTCGAACTCACAGTCGGTGTTTGTCGAGGGCACGACCATGTACGTGGCTGTTTGGGAGACCGTCGACTCGCTTCAGGTTGCCGCCTACGACATCGCCTCCGCGCAGCCGCACGAGACGTGGGTCTCACGCGGAGACATCAGCGGGGAACACGGTACGTCTGACGCGCCGCACGTGGTGTCGGCTGGGGAGTGGCTCGCCGTTGATTCGATCCTGGTGTCTAAGGAGACGGGCAGCCAGCAGCAGGCGCCGTGGGGCGAGGACACACCGATGGCCTTCGTCGACGAGGTCGTGGTGACCTGCTCGTTTCTGGAGACCTGCTCGGGGTGGACGATCCAGTCCGGATCGTGGACCCGCCTGTGGCGAACCATCACGGCGAGGCAGTCGCGCGTCGGCGACGCGTGGAAGAACGGTGGGGGACGGGTGGTTGGCCTCGGCGAGGAGGCCTCTGTCCTCGTCCCTGTCGACCATCACTACAACCTGCAGCTCATCAACGCTCGCACGGGAGAGGTCGCCACACTCGGCGAATCGGGGCCCGTGAAGCTCTTACCCCTGTCCGATTTCCGACTGACGCTCGACGGAGTCATCGTCCTTCGCTCCTACAAAACAATGGAGGCCTACGATGCCACCGGGCGTCTCGTCGACATGTTCGAGGAGGACCGTAAGGCGAGAGCAGTGGTGCCAAGTGAGGATGGACGAGCGCCCACACTGGCGGAACTCACGGCCTTCTTCTCGGACGGCAAGGCGCCGTGGGCGACGGGCACGGCCCTGATCGTCGGGGATGACTGCAGCACCCTGACGTTCACCCCCACCGCCGACTATCCCCCTCGTTCGATCGAGGGCGTCAAGCAGCTGTCGATGCACACTTACTCCACCTGCTACTTCTCCCCGACCCAGCTGCGCGCCTCCACCGACGGCAGCGCCCTGTTCGTGTGGAGCACAGGCTGGGAGAATGATCGCATCGCCGCCCTCAACATGGTCAACAACACCTACCACACCGTCACGCTGCCGAATGTCAAGGACATGACGTGGGCGTTCGACGACCTGCTCATCGTCACGTCGAAGACCGGTATCACCGCGTTGACGCCCTCCTCGTCAGGTGCATGATTCATGAGCAACAACTATTCCAAGTGGGCTCCGCCGGGCACGAAGAGGCGGAGGAAGGGATGGCGTAAGCGCAGGCGTGAGCGTCGGGCGCGGCTCGCCCAGGACGCTGCCTCGCATCAACACGGTGCAGACCAACGCATTCCTGTGTTCCTTCCAGCCGAGCTCGATGCGGGCCAGCGCTAACGGTGCAGCGATGGTGCTCGAGATCAAGGAATGGCGGGAGCACTACGTCTACGTGCTTGACCTGGAGGGCTCCAGGGTCGTGACCCCTCCGGCGTTGAAGGACGCGACCAACCTGACGTGGGCCTTTGACGACCTGCTCATCGTGGTGACCTGGGAGGGAGTCGTGGCCTTCACGCCGCGCTCGTCGTGACGCTACCCTGGTTCCATGACTGATCTGCCTTTCCGCGTCGGCCAAGCGGTCGACGTCCACGCGTTCGCTGCACCCGATTCGCCGCGCCCGCTGATGGTCGCGTGCCTGGAGTGGCCGGGTGAACGCCCCCTCGAGGGTCATTCGGACGCGGACGTGGCCGCGCACGCACTGTGCGACGCGATGCTGCTGGCCACGGGCCTGGGCGAGCTCGGCACGGTCTTCGGCGTGGATCGCCCCGAGTGGGCGGGCGCGTCGGGGCGCGCGCTCCTTGAGGAGGTGCGCCGCATGGCCGCCGAGGCCGGGTGGAGGCTCGGCAACGCGACCGTTCAGGTCGTCGGCAACCGCCCGCGCATGGCGGCTCGCCTGCCCGAGGCCTGCACGGTCATGAGCGAGATCGTGGGCGGCACGGTCACCGTGTCGGCAACGACCTCGGATCACCTGGGTTTCACGGGACGAGGCGAGGGCGTGGCCGCGCTGGCAAGCGTCCTCATGGTGCGCGCCGAGTAGGTCCCCCATTGTCCAATGCTCGGCACCGTCGAGGCTGCCGAGCGTGAGGCCTGCCCGCATTCCCGTTCACTGCCGCGAGTGCACTCCGGGCCCGGTTGCATGATAGAAACGTCTCATGAGCAACGACGACCCCCACCGCAGTCCCGACGACGAGGCGCAGTCTCGCCCCTCCGATGGACGGGACGGGGAGCCGTTGGCCAATACCCCGGATTTCCCCGAGTTTGGTGACCTTCCGACCTTTACTCCGCTACCCGAGCTCGCCCCTCTGCCGGAGCTAGCGCCTCTGCCGGATTTCAGTGATTTCTTCACTCTGACCCCGCCCGCCGACGAGGCGATCACCGAACAGGCACAACCAGAAGGTCCGCAGGAGATGGACCTGCTCGCGGGCGTCGCACCCCTGCCCGAGCTCGCGCCGCAGCCGGCCATCGCGCAGCCCCTCACGGAAGAGCCGACAGCACCTGACGATGAGAAAGAGCCGATGGAGAGCGTCGTCGCCTGGCCCCAGGCCGAGGAAGCCCCGGCGAGGAACGTTCGCGGTGCCGCTGTGCTGGCCAGCACTTCCGTAAGCGCATTCGAGCTGCTGCCAGACGAGGCCACCTCGGAGGAGCCACAACCTGCCTCGCGTGACGTCGCGTCCATAGCGGCCGCCACGGCCTCGTCGCGGAGGACGTCCGAAGGCGACCGGACGCCGACTGCGCTGCGCGCCCCAGACCCCGAGCCCTCGCGGACGTGGGTGGACAAGACAGCCGTGAAGCGGAAGCCGTCTGTCGTCATGATCGTGCTCGGCTGTATCCTCGCGCTCAACGTCGCGGTTTTCCTCTTCTCCCCCAGTCGGAGCGGATCGTCGTCGACGCCTTCGTCCCATCAGACCTCGTCGCATTCCGCCGCACAGGCGAACTCCGAGGTACGCGAACATGCGGCGAACCTGCCGACCCGCGCGCCCGGGTACCGCGGGAGCGCCAAGAACACGCATTCCATATCGCCGCAGTGGTCCTCGGGCGTGGCCACCGCGTGGACGCTCGAGCTGCCGCCAGAAATGACTCGATTGACACCGCATCTGTTTGTCGATGGTCAGGTCCTCTACATCGCCACCACAGCAAGGGGCACGGACCAAAGCGGCTCCACCCTCAGAGTCGTGGCCTACGACTTGTCCGGTGAGGAGCCCGCCCTCCTGTGGGACACGGTCGGACCCACGGAAAATTCAGCGGTCGTCACGTACGAGCCCGCGTTCCTGTCGAACGAAACCCAGCTCTTTTTCCACGACGTAGTCGTCGACAAGGCAACCGGCGAGCAGACACAGGCTCCGTGGGGCATAGAGATTCCCCTCGCTCAGGCCGAGGGTATCGTGGTGACCTGCACGCCGCCATCCACCTGCAACGGTTGGACAGGGGCGTCCGGCGAGTGGACGAACCTGTGGACGACGACCACTATTGCCCAGGCGTCCTACGCGTCACGTTACCGCGGTTTGGGCTACGCGCCCACGGGCACCGCTGTCTCTGACGGGGGCGCTTTCACGTCCTTCCTGGTCCCCTCCTCCCTTCAAGTACCCCCACAGATCATCAACATCCATACCGGCGAAACATCGACGCTGCCTATTCCTGATCAGTCAGGCCTCGGCCAATACGTCGAGGTGGCAACCGACGGCTTCATCATCGTCGACGCCAGCCAACAACAGGGGCTCCTTCTCGATAGCTCGGGCGCCCTCCAATCCACGTTCTCCGCAGCCGGGTACCGCCGTCTGCCCGCAGTCAGCCGTGACGGCACCAACCCGAGCACCGCAGACATCAAGACCTTCATGACGACGATGACTGCGAATTGGGCGACGGGCACGGTAGGCCTCGTGGGTAAGGACGGCTGTTCCATCCAGGTCACCCTCACCTCCGACGGGTCCACGCACACGACCCCCGTCCCCGGTGTACTGAGCCAGTACATGACCAGCACGTGCTTCTTCAGCCCACAGGAGGTCCGCGTCAGCGCGGACGGTTCGGTTCTCTACGCCGATACCGTCACCTACCAGGACGAGAGACGGTACTTCATCGATACCGCCAACGGACTCGCCTACACATCAAACCTTCTCAACCTGCCGAAACAGACCATGTGGGTCTTCGACGACATGCTGATCGGCATGAGCACAACGGGTATCACGGCCTTCGTGCCCGCCTCCTCCTGAGGCCGGCATCGGATTACCACACCGCCATTGCCCTGTGGTAGAAACGACACATGAGCAATGACGATCATCCGGGCACGAACACGCCCCCGCAGGCCGAGCAGTGGGTGCCGCCGAGCGGGACGCCCCCAATCCCCCAACCCGCCAGTGCGCGGCCCCACGCGAGGAGACGCGGGAGGCCAGTCCTCCTCGCGGCTCTGCTCACCTTCGCCGTTCTGGCTGCATTCTTCGGCATCCGTCAGCTCACGCAGACCCTGGGGGGTCAGGACCCTCACCATTCATTCACCTCCACCCCTACCGTCGGCTACTCGGGGGCCGCGACGAGCACGGGAGCGATCTCCCCCGCCTGGGCCTCGGGCGTCGAGACGGCGTGGAGGATCCCCTTCCCGTCCTCGCAGTACGGCCCCCGGGCGCTCACGACCGTTGAGGGCACCACCCTGTATGTGCTCTTCGAAAACCCCGACCATGCCAGCCACCAGGCCACCGTCGCAGCCTTCGACATCTCCTCCGAGCAGCCGCGCGAGCTGTGGCGCACGACGGGCTCTCTTCCCGAGTCCTTCGGGCGCCCCAACTTCGTATCCTTCGCGGATCAGTTCATCGTCGGAAGCATCGTCATCGACAAGGCGACGGGCGCCCAGTCCCTGGCCCCATGGGAGGGGTCGGAGGCGCTCGCTGTCGTTGACGGCCTCGTCGTGGCGTGCGATGGCAAACAGGCGTGCTCGGGCTGGACGCAGGAGTCCTCCTCGTGGGTGCGCCGGTGGGAGACAACCACGGCCAGCCAAGAGGGCGGCCTGCGCAGGTCGACCATGCTCACCTATCCAGATACTCCCGTGATCGGCACCGGGGAGCATCAGTCAGTCGTCCTGCCCGTCGACTCGCCGACTCACCTGGTGCAGCTCCTTGATCCGCGGACCGGGCAGGTCACGGACGCCGCCTCTGCGAGCCCCTTCAGGGATAGGGACAACAACGTGGTGTCTTTCGCCATTGCCAGCGATGGGATCGTGGCGTTCAACGACGACCTTGTCGTCGCCTACGACGCCGACGGCTTCATCACGGGAGTTCACTCCTACGAGAAGTCGCTGAGAAGACCAACGCGCGACGGACGTGTGCCCTCCACATCGGAACTCACCGATTTCCTGGTCGGAGGCCTGCCCGCGTGGTCGAATGCCGTGGTCACTGCCCAGACGGGGGCCGTCGCCCTCACGGTGACGCCGAGCGACGGAAGCCCAGCATTCGATCTTGATCCCGCCAACAACGACCAGTATCACTCCAGCCCCTTCTGGCCCTCAGAGGTCCGCGCCAGCGCCGACGTGTCGGTCGTGTTCGTCGAGTCCGTCGAAGCCAATACCACGGGTAACCGCTACTTCTTCGACACGGCCAGCGGCCAGGGACATGGGTCGGCGGAGTTCCACGACGCCGAGGACCTCTCGTGGGCCTTCGACGACTTGGCCATCGGCGTGACGATCGACGGCGTCGTGGCGTTCACGCCGAAGGCCTCGTGAGGCTCCAACCCCTGAACACCCGCCCAAGAACGCCCACCCGAGCGACGACAGAAATGACACACCTATGAGCACCAACGCCCCCCAGTACGCGGCCTCCGCGAGGACGACACCCACGCGACCCACGCGCCTCTTCCTGACGATGGGCGTCGCGCTCGTCGCGAGCCTCGGGGCTTTCCTCGCGCCCTCGCTGAGCACGAGCGCCCACCAGCTGCCCGGCCCGGCGGCGACCCCACCTCCGCACATCACCGGCTCGGAGCAGCAGACGAACCCGGATGCGACCGGCTACCGGGGGACGGCCACCAACACGAACGAGCTCTCCAGCGCGTGGGCCTCGGGCGTCGCAACGGCCTGGACCCTGCCCACCAGCGATGCTCTCCTGCCCGCGCAGCTGATCGCAGAGGGGTCGACCCTGTACGTGCTCACCTACGGAAGCGGGAGCCAGGCCGTCGCCACGGTGTCCGCCTACGACGTGTCGGGCAGCGAGCCGGTCGCCCAGTGGACCACGACCGGGCCCCAACCGTCCCGAATTCGCGCCGAGGCGTTCCCGTCCTCCGTCTCGACCCAGGATGAGATTCTGCTCAGTGACATCATCGTCGACCGCTCGACCGGTGCCCAGACGCAGGCGCCCTGGGGTTCCGACCTGCCGATGGGGGTGGCGGGCGGCGTCCTCGTCACCTGCGACACCTTCAGCTCGTGCGCCGGCTGGTCCCGCGACTCGGGCGCGTGGACGAGGCTGTGGTCCACGACGACCTCGCCCCAGCGCCGCGCGGGCCTGGCCCACTCGGGTCTGACGGCTCCCGCGAGCGCCGTCATCGGCAGCGGCGCGGGCGCTGCCGTGGCCGTCCCGGTCGACGAGGCCCACCAGGCCCCGCAGCTCATCAACCCGGCCACGGGCGCAGTCACGACGCTCGGGGAGGCCCCCTCCACGGCAGGCCCTTCCGTCTCACGGGTCACGCTGGCGAGCGACGGAGTCCTGGTCGCCGGCGAGAAGGAGAGTATTGCCTACAACACCGCGGGCGAGGTCGTGGGCACTGTCGGGGCCGGGTGGACGCTCGACCATTTCCCGGCGTCAGACCGCGCTCTCCCGACTACGGCAGAACTCAGTTCTTTCATGACGCAGGGCAGCGCCCCGTGGACGACGGCCACCGTCGCGCAACCCTATTCGGAGGACGTCAACGGTCAGCTCCTGGCGGTGAGCCCGACCAGCGGGAACTCCAGCCGCACGATCAACCCCGGTAAGTCATACTCCGACCACGCCCTGCCGACCAACTGGCCTGCCACACAGATGCGCGCCAGCGCAGACGGTAAGGCGCTATTCGTCCAGTGCTTGCCGTCGTCCCCCACCGGTCCCTTCTTCTTCGGCATGGAACGGGAGTTGACCTACGTGTCGCCGGAGCTGGACGAGGCCACGAACCTGGTGTGGGTCTTCGACGACTTGCTCGTCGGGGCGCGTAGCGGTGAGGTGATCGCCGTGACACCGCGGACCGTGTAAGCGGTTCTCTTCAAGACTCGTCCCCGACGCCCGAGAGCATGCTCGGTCGCGTCGGGGACGTGTCGCGTCGGGGACGTGTCGTGTGGGGCCGCGTGGCACTGCGGCGCGGGCGCCTCGTGGACGAGGCCGGGGCGCGCCTGGACGGCCTCGTGCCCCTGGGCGCTCAGCCCTCCATGTGGTGGAGCGTGGCGCGGTCCGCCTTCACGGGGATGGTCAGGCCCAGGCCCACGAGGAGGATCAGCATGATGCCGAGGATGCCCCAGTAGGTGTAGTCCTCGCCGGCGGGGGTCAGGCGCTTGCCGATCAGCAGGAAGAGGCCGTACATGGCGGGGGCCATGAAGGACACGGCGCGGCCGGTCGTCGCGTAGAGGCCGAAGACCTCGCCCTCGCGCCCGGCGGGGATGATACGCGACAGGAAGGAGCGCGACGCGGACTGAGTGGGGCCCACGAAGACGCACAGGGCCAGGCCCAGGGTCCAGAACACGATGGGGCCGCGGGCGTGGAGGAAGAAGACGCCAAAGCCGGCGACGACCATGGCGGACAGCGACAGGATGATGACTCTCTTCGGGCCGATCTTGTCGTCCACCCAGCCGAAGGCGACGGTCGCCAGGCCGGCGACGATATTGGCGGCGATCGCGAAGATCATGACCTCGCCCGCGCTGAAACCGAAGGCCGTCTTGGCCAGAACCGCTCCGAAGGTGAAGACGCCGGCCAGGCCGTCGCGGAAGACGGCGGAGGCGATGAGGAAGAAGAGGGTGTGCGGGGCCTCGAAGCTCAGGGTGCGAACGGTGCGCCACAGGAGCTTGTAGGAGTCGAGGATGGACTCGTGGTCGCCGCCGGTGTGCATCTTTTTGGGCAGCGGCGGGTGGAGGATGACGGGGATGGCGAAGCCGCCGAGCCACAGGGCGGCGATCACCATGGAGATACGGATCGGCAGGTACTCGTCCGTGGGGACGCCGAGCAGGTTGGTGCCGATGAGGCCCACGTAGAGGATGAGCAGCAGGACGATGCCGCCGATGTAGCCGGACGCCCAGCCGAAGCCCGAAATCTTGCCGCGGTCTTCCTTCTCGCCCAGGTGGTTGAGCATCGCGTTGTAGTTCACGGAGGCGAACTCGAAGAACACGTTGCCCAGGCCCAGCAGGGCGATACCGAGCATGAGGGCGCCCTTGGGTCCGAGCACCGATTCGGGGTGTACGAAGTACATGGCGAGCATGCAGGCGACAACCAACCCTGTGAACCATCCGAGCCAGACTCCGCCCCGGCCTCGTCGATCGGCGCGCTGACCCGTGATGGGTGCGAGGAGCGCGATGAACAGGCCCGCGATGGTCATGCCGTTGCTGAGCCAGCTTGAGGCGGTCCCAGCGTCGGTGAAGACGCCGTCGCTGGTCAGGTAGATCGTGAAGACGAAGGTGGTGGCGACCGCGTTGAAGGCGGCGCTCCCCCAGTCCCAGGCCGCCCATTCGACGACTTGGCGCGTGATGACGCGGTTGCGGGGGGCGGGAGTGGTACTCATGTGATCGGGCTCCTTGGATGGGGAGTGCTCGGCGGCGCGCGTGCGCCCAGGGTGAAACTATCACGTTTCGCATCCCCCGCTCTTCCGGGGGCGCGGTGGGGACGAGGCCGGGGTACCGCCAGCGCGACCTGACCGAATGCAATATGCTGGTATGTCAGGGACAACGCAGATGCACGTGGAGGGTGACGGATGATCGATACGCCCCAGCCTCAGCCTTGTTCGCTGTCAACGCGTCGCCCTCGGCAAGAATAGGCCGGGGAATCTCGCTTGACTGGCGTCCCCGGAGGGCTCAGGCTCACGCGCGCTATCCTGACAGCGTCATGACCTGGGCAGGACGCTCGTCTCACTGCACGACCACCGCCACCGATGACTCCAGAGAGTAGACACTGATGCTGACCAACAAATACGACGCGCCCCTGAAGTCAGCGGCGGTGTTTGCCCTGACTGTTTCCGCAGCCCTGTACAGCTTCATTGCACTGCTCAACCTCTTTCTCCTCTGGCTCTCCCCGTTTTCCATGCTCATCCTCGCGATTTTCATCTTCGCTAGCCACGCATCGACGCGTTTCTACTACGCCGCGGCGCTGTCTCGGAGGCTTCGCCGAGGCCCGGATCTGGCGCTCTCCAACGGGGGCGTTGGCCTCACGCCGATGACGGCGCCCATCAAGCTGGTGACCGCGGACTTCATCCGGCTAGCAGCGATGTTCCCCCTCTCCCTGGTCGCGTGCGCGCTCACGTACAGCCCGCTCCTGTCGTCCTCCTCCTCCGCAACCGGCGGTGCTGTCAGCGCGGTGGCCATCGGCCTGGATATAGTCACGGTCGTCTTTGGCCTGGCCGCGACTGGAGTCGCCCTGTTCATTCGGCGAGGCACCGCCTATCGCCTCAACACGATCCACCGCGGCCCGATCCTGACACTCACCCCAACCCACCTGGAGTTCCACCCCCTGTTGGAGGCCGAGCCGGTCACCATCGCCTGGGATCGGATGCCCTACCTCGCGGGCATCGACCTCGTCACCGTGAAGAGGGATTCCACGAAGAAGGCGCGCATCACAACCACGGGCAACCCGGTTCCCACGACGATTGACATCACGTGCCTGGACCTCACATACGAACAGCTCCAGCGCGTCATCGGCTGCTTCGCCTGCCGCCCCCAGTATCGCGGAGCCCTCGCCACTGACGGCGGGGTCACTCTCGTTCGGGCACTCATCAACGACAACCCCGCGCTCTGGCCGCGCTGAATCGCGAGCAGCGTACCGCGGGTGCGCACGGCCGGTCGGGGTTGGCCTCCGCCCCCTTGGCGCGCTTCCTGGCGCGCGTGGGGCGCTCTCGGAAGCACCCTGATCGCTTCAGTCCGCCTGCTCCTGGTCGGCGAGCAGCCGCGCGAGCGCCAGGTCCAGGGGGCGCGTGACCTTCAGGGAGCGTTCGTCGCCCGCGACGGTGTGCACGGCTGCCCCGATCGCCTCGACGAGGCCAGCGTCGTCCGTGGCGGCCACGGCCTCGTCCGCACCCAGAGAAGCACCCGCCTCGTGCGCGCGCGTGAGCACATCCCAGCGGAAGCCCTGCGGGGTCTGCACGGCCGCCAAGTCGGCGCGCCGCGGCGTACCCGTGACGAGGCCTGAGGCGTCCACGGTCTTGAGCGTGTCGCTGACGGGCAGGACGGGGATGACGGCGCCCGCGCCGGCGCGCACCGCGTCGATAACGCGCGCGGTGACCTGCGGGGGCGTCAGGGGGCGAGCCGCGTCGTGCACGAGGACGACCGTATCCGCGCCTCGTTCCCCGAGGGCGGCCAAGCCCAGTGCGACGGAGGCCTGCCGCGAGCGGTCGGAGCCCGCGACGACGAGCACGTCGCCCAAGCCGTCGATCGCGGCGCGGAATTCAGCGATGCACGAGGCCGGGGCGGTGACGACGATCGTGCCCACTCCCCCGGCGCGTAGGCCGCGGGCCGCCCACCACAGCAGGGGGCGACCCGAGAGAGAGACGAGGGCCTTGGGGAGCTCACACCCGAGGCGCGAGCCCGAGCCTGCGGCCGTCAGAACCGCGCATACGTCACTGCTCGGCGGCATCGTCGTCGGCCTCGATACGGCCTTCGGCCAGGACGGCGTCGAGGCGCTCGGCGGCGGCCGCCTTTTCGATGTTGCGCGCCAGGGCCAGCTCCGAGGTGAGGATGGAACGGGCCTTCGTCAGCATGCGCTTCTCGCCCGTGGACAGCTTCTTCAGGTCGTCGCGGCGCGTCAGGTCACGCACGACCTCGGAGACCTTCACGATGTCGCCGGTCGCGATCTTCTCCTGGTTGGCCTTGAAGCGGCGCGACCAGTTGGTGGGCTCCTCGACGTAGGGGGCGCGCAGGACGGCGAGAACTTCCTCCAGGCCGTCTTCGTCAACGATGTCGCGCACGCCGACCAGGTCGACGTTCTCGGCGGGGACCTGAATCTCGAGATCGCCCTGATTCACGCGCAGCTTGAGGTAGGTTCGCTCTTCACCACGAATGGTGCGCGTCATGACCTCTTCGATCGTGGCTGCGCCGTGGTGCGGGTAGACGACCGTCTGACCGATTTCGAACGACATGGAATGACTCCTGGGTGCTCGCGTGGATAGCACACCCATTCTACCAGTTGACTGACGAATATCGCCGAGACAGTGTGAAAGCTCAACGTTACACGCATAAGAGGAATGACACAAACCAGCTTCAAGCACGACCACAATGCGACCCACACTGCGACCCCAGTCACGATCAGGTGGTCAGATTTAGGGAATGCGCCACAGTGCCGCGCGCCCCCTTGCGCGCGCCCGCACCCGAGGGCATGACGGGGCCCCGACCTCGTCCACACAGACGAAGCCGGGGCCCCGCGTTGCTCACTTGCCCTGGTTGGCGACCGCGGCGATCTTCGCCTCGGCCTCGGGATCCAGGTAGGTGCCGCCCTTCTTGATGGGCTTGAGGGTCTCCTCGTCGAGCTCGTACACCAGCGGGATGCCGGTGGGGATGTTGACGCCGGCGATATCCTCGTCGGAGATCTCATCCAGGTGCTTGACGATGGCGCGCAGGGAGTTGCCGTGCGCGGCGATCATGACGGTCTTGCCGGTCTTGATCGCGGGAACGATGGTCTCATCCCAGTAGGGCAGCAGACGCGCGATGACGTCCTTGAGGCACTCGCTCATGGGGACAGGCTCGCCGGCGTAGCGGGGATCCTGATCCTGCGAGAACTCCGAGCCGGCCTCGATGGCGGGCGGAGCCACGTCGAAGGAACGGCGCCACAGCATGAACTGCTCTTCGCCGTACTCGTCGCGGATTTCCTTCTTGTTCTTGCCCTGGAGCGCACCGTAGTGACGCTCGTTGAGGCGCCAGTTGCGCTCAACGGGGATCCAGTGGCGATCGGCAGCGTCGAGGGCCAGGTTCGCGGTCATGATGGCGCGACGCAGCATCGACGTGAACAGGAGGTCCGGGAGAACGCCGGATTCCTTGAGGAGCTCACCACCGTGGGTAGCCTCCGCGCGGCCCTTGTCCGACAGCGGAACATCCACCCAACCGGTGAAGAGGTTCTTTGCATTCCATTCGCTCTCGCCGTGGCGGAGCAGCACCAGTTTGTAGCTCATGTCTCCATTGTTCCACAGTCGAGGCCCCGCTCCTACATCCCGTGTCGTTGATCACACCACAGCGTGGACACCCGCGCGCGTCGCCGCCCCCTCAAGGACGAGGCCGGGGCCGCCTCCCAGGGGCGCCTCCCCCCGGGCCCACCCCGGGGCTCCCCCTGATTGTCCCCTGACTCCCCCTCCCCTTTTCCCCCTGAGACCCGCAGAAAATCAAGGTTTTACATGATTACTCGAACAGTGCGCGTCCCTCATTTTTTCCCCTACGGTTAAGACATGACCACAACACGACGCACTCTGACAGCGGCCGCCGTTATCACCGCGGCCACCCTCGCCCTGGGCGCCTGCGGTTCTTCCAAGCCCGCCGAGCCCGCCGCTTCGCCGAGCTCCGCGGCCACCACGGCCGAGCCGACCCAGGCTCCCAGCGCCACGGCCTCGTCCGTGCCCACGGTGCCCGGCTACCGTCCCGGCGAAATCCCCCCGGTCCCGGCCTTCGCTGTGCCCCCGATCGACGTCTTCGCCTCGAACGCCGACAAGGCCGTCATCCAGACCGCCTCCTCCCTGTCCTCGGTTCCCGGCGTGACCGTCTCGCCCGCCAAGTGCGACGGCAACGCCCTCGTCTCCGGCTCCACGGTCCTGGGAGGCGACGGCTCCGGCGTCACCACGAACAGCTCGGGCACCGTCGTCAACGGCGGCGACGGCTCCGGCGTCATCACGCAGGGCCCGATCTCCATCGTCTACGGCGGCGACGGCACCGGCGTCTACTCGAACGCCGACACCGGCCTGTCCATCAACGTCAACGAGGACGGCTCCGGCGTCTACTCGACGCCGACGCTGTCCATCAACCTCGACGGCATGGGCGGCGGCAACTACACCGACTCCTCCAAGACCATCTCGATCATCAACAACGGCGACGGGTCCGGCAACTACTCCACGGCCACCGTCTCCATCATCAACAACGGCGACGGGTCGGGCAGCTACTCCGACTCGACGATGACCATCCGCAACAACGGCGACGGCACCGCCGTCGTCAACGGGACCACCGTTACCGACGCCCCCAAGGTCGACAAGGTCAGCAAGCTCGGCAAGTTCCCGCCCATCGCCTCCCTCCAGCCCGTCGAATCCTGCGGCACCCTCATCACCCTGGAAGACGGCGTCCTCTTCGACTTCGGCAAGTCCGACATCCGTCCCGACGCGGCCCAGACCCTCAAGAGCCTGGCGAGCGTACTCAACAACGCCAAGGTGCCCGCCGCCCACATCTACGGCCACACCGACTCCGTCTCCGACGAGGCATTCAACCAGCAGCTCTCCGAGGCACGCGCCAACGCCGTCAAGAACGACCTGGCCAAGAACGGCGTCACCGCGACCTTGGACGCGACAGGCTACGGCGAGTCCAAGCCCGTCGCCCCCAACGAGAACGCCGATGGATCCGACAACCCGGCCGGTCGCGCCCTGAACCGCCGCGTCGAAATCTTCATCCCCGCTTTCTAATACCCTGACCACGGTTTCACCACGATTCAACGAAAGGGAGACACCATGTCCATCAAGCCCATCCTCCCCCTCGCCGCCACCGCCGCCGTGGCCGCCCTGGCCCTGACCGGCTGCACCCAGAACAACGCCGCCCCGGCCGACCCCTCGGCCACCCAGGCCCCCGCCGCCTCGGCACCCGCCGCGTCGGCCCCCGCAGGCTCGGGCGAGGCCTCGGCCACCCAGGCTCCCGCCGCCCCGGCCTCCGCTCCCTCGGCCCCCGCCGCGCAGGATAACTCCGGCGCCCTCACCGTCGACGAGTCCAACCAGCACCTGTCGATCCCCGCGGGCACCACCAAGGTCATCATCAACGGCTCCAACAACCACGTCGAGGGCGGCGAGCTCGCCGACATCACGGTCAACGGCTCCAACAACGCCATCGAGGTTGACTCCGCATCGAGCGTCTCCTTCACGGGCTCCAACAACGAGCTCGAATACAAGAAGGGGAATGCCCCTCGCGTGGCCAACGACTCCGGCGCGAATAACGTCGTCTCCCAGGACTGACGCTTATTCAACAATCGGGGGGTGTGCAGGAAACCTGCACACCCCCCGATGCTGCGTATCGATCAGGCATGCGCCTTACGGTAGGCCTCGACGATCGGAGCGGGAATACGACCACGATCGGAAACCTCCATGCCTTCACCCTGCGCCCACGCACGAATCTTCGCGTTTTCCAGGCGCTGGTTGGGGTTGCCAGCATTGCCGCGGCGGCGGGTCGAACCAACCTTACGGCCAGCCTTAATGTAGGGCTGAATGGCCGCAGCGAATTCTTCGAAGTGCTCGCGGTTCAGGTCAATCTCATACGACGCACCATTGAATGCGAAACGCACGGTCTGGTCGGCGGGCGAACCGTCGAAATCGTCAACAACCTCGACAACCTTCGTCGTCTTCTTCATGTGTAATTCCTCCTGAAGGATCGAGAATTCCACAGTCGAACCGTCAGCGGAATTCATTGCAATTAGAATAACTCACAACGAATTATCTTTCTCACTATTCCGATTCATCGACAAACGTGAGTTAGGTAGCACCAATTGCAGATGCCAGGTAATTGAAAGTTATACTCGTAAGGACGCACGAGGCCGGGGATGCCTCGCACACCGCAGGAACGAGCGAGGAGACACCGTGAACAGAGCACACCACCCCCGAGCGGCGGCATGGGAGCTCTACTTCACCACCACAGCCCGTCTCACCGAACGCATCGAAGCGTCCCTCAAATGCGAGGCCGGCCTTTCCATGCCCGAGTACTCCGTCCTGCTCATGACCGACCGCGCGGGCCAGACCGGCATCCGACCCTCCGTCCTCGCGCACCAGATCGTCTTCTCCCGCTCGCGCCTCACGCACACGATGAAGCGCCTCGAATCACGAGGCCTCATCGAACGCCGCCCCTGCCAGGGGGACGGGCGCGGAGGCCTCGTCTTCCTCACCGAGGCCGGCAAGAAGCTCTTCGACGAAGCTGCCCTGATCCAGCGCGACGTCATCCGCCGACTCTTCCTCGACGACATCTCGCCCGAGGAAGTCGACATGCTCACCGGCCTGTTCGGCCGCGTCAGCGCGCGCCTCGACGCCGACACGCCATGTCCGTGAACGCGCGCCGCCTCGCGGCAGCCACCCTCGCGACCGGGGTCATCGCGGGCCTCGTCGGCCTGGCGTGCATCCACCTGCTCCACTGGATCCAGGCCCTCGCCTGGGACATGCACGGCGGCACCCTCCTGGAGGCCGCGAGCGCCGTCTCCCCCACGCGCCGCGTCCTCGTCCTCACGCTCGGCGGCGTCATCGGCGCGCTGTCCTGGTTCCTCCTCTTCCGCCGCAACAAGGCCATCACCTCCGTGTCGGCAGCCGTGGACGGCACCCCCATGCCGCCCCTGCGCGCCACCTGGCACGCCCTGACCCAGGTCCTCATCGTCGGCCTCGGCGCCTCCGTCGGGCGTGAGGTCGCCCCCCGCGAGATGGCCGCCGCCTTCAGCGCGGCCGCCGCCGACCGCCTCGGGCTAAGCGCCGAGGACCGGCGCATCATCGTCGCCTGCGGCGCGGGAGCAGGACTGGCCGCCGTCTACTCGATCCCCCTGTCGGGGGCGGTCTACACGCTCGAAATCCTGCTCGTGTCCCGCTCGGGGCGCGCGGTCGCCCCCGCGTTCCTCACCTCCGGGATCGCCGTCCTCATCTCCACGGGATTCACGAGGCCGGCGCCGTTCTACACCGTCCCCACCCTCACGCCCTCCCTGTCGCTCACCGTGTTCGGGGCCCTCGTCGGGCCGTTGCTCGGCGCCGCCGGGTGGACCTTCAAGCAGGCCGTCGCCCGGGTGGGCGCGGCACGCCCGCGCGACTGGCGGCTGCTGCTCACGCTGCCCGCCGCCTTCCTCGTGGTCGGACTCATCGCCAGTCGGCTGCCCTCCGTCCTCGGCAACGGCCAGGCCAGCGCACAGACGCAGTTTGATGCGATGTGGGCGGCCGGCGCGGGGCTCGCGTTCGCGGCGCTGGTGCTCGCCGCGAAGACCCTGACGACATTCCTGACGATCCGCGCGGGAGGCTGGGGCGGCGTCCTCACGCCCGCGGTTGCGCTCGGCGCAGGGCTGGGCGCCGTCATCGGCCTGCCGTGGGCAGCCGCCTGGCCCGGCTCCGAGGTGGCCGCCTTCGCCTTCATCGGGGCGGCCGCATTCCTCGGCGCGTCCATGAACGCGCCGTTCACCGGACTCATCCTCGTCATCGAGTTCACCGCTCAGGGGCCCACCATCCTGGTGCCGGCCGCCCTCGCCGTCGGAGGCGCTACCGCGGCGACCACCTGGCTGACCCGCCACGTTTCAGCAGGCCGCCAGCCGTAGCCGCCTCTGACAGTCGCTGTGCACATCCGGATAGGTTGTTCGCATCCGGATAGGTTAAGCGCATCCGGATAGGTTAAGCGCATCCGGATAGGTTATTAAGCTATCCGGATGTTTGTTACCTATCCGCGTGGGCACTCGTTCGGCACCCGGGGCACCCCGGCCTCGTCCCCACCCTCAAAGTCGCATGCAATTCCATCACCAGTACTTAAAGGTCTTAAGTTGCAGCCCCGGAATTGCAACGTTTTCGAGCATAATCGAAAACTGACCAAACTAAATTACCTGCGAGATTTGTGGGTAAGGTACCAGAGCGGCACCAGTGGGCACCAGAGCGGCACCAGAGCGGCACCAGAGCGGCATCAGATCTGCGCGAGCGCCTGATCCAGGTCCTCGATCAAGTCACCCGCATCCTCGAGCCCAACCGCCAAGCGCAGGAGGGTTCCCGGCACGCCACCCACCCCGCCCACGCGCGTCGAATGGGTCATGATCGCCGGGTGCTCGATGAGCGACTCGGGCGCCCCCAGCGACGCGGCCAACGCAAAGATGCGCGTGCGCGTCGTCAGCTCGAGGGCCGCCTCCTCCGTGGCGACCTGGAAGGACAAAACCCCGCCAACGCCTCGTGGATTCTGGCGCTGAGCCAGCTCGAACCCAGGGTCCGAGGCCAGCCCCGGATAGTGGACCACACTCACCTTCGGGTGGGAGGCCAGGAACTCGGCGACCCTCTGAGCGTTGGCGCAGTGGCGCTCCACGCGCAGAGCCAGGGTCTTCAAGCCGCGGTGCGCCAGGTACGTGTCGCGCGGGGACGGCACGTGCCCGAGGGCCATCTGCAGCTTCACGGCCTCAGCGGCCGCGTTGCGCTCGCCGAAGAAAGGCTCGACGTGCGCGGGCAGCTCCAGGCCATCGCGCAGGACGAACGCGCCACCGATCACGTCGGAATGGCCGCCCACATACTTGGTCGTCGAGTGCACGACGACGTCCGCCCCGAGCGCCAGCGGACGCTGCAAGACCGGCGTCGCGAACGTGTTGTCCACGACCAGCAGGCCGCCCACCTCGTGCGTGAGGGCCGCAATCGCAGCGATATCCGTGACCAGCAGGAACGGGTTCGAGGGCGTCTCCACCCACACGATCTGCGGGCGCGACGCGCGAATCACGCGCTCGGCCTCAGCCAGGTCGGTGAGGTCCACGGCCTCGGAGGTGATGCCCTCAGCGGGCTTGATGACGCTCAGGAGCTTGTGGGTGCCGCCGTACACGTCGGTCGAATGCACGACGTGGTCGCCGGGGCGCGCCAGCAGACGGATGACGGTGTCCTCGGCGCTCATGCCCGAGGGGAACGCGAAGCCGTGCGTCGCCCCCTCCAGGGCCGCGAGCGCGCCCGCGAACGCGTTGGTCGTCGGGTTGCCGCAGCGCCCGTACTCGTAGCCTTCTCGCAGCTCGCCCGGCCGGTCCTGCACGAACGTCGACGCGACGTGCATCGGCGGCACCACGTCACCCGTCACGGGGTCCGGGTCAAACCCGGCGTGGATGGCCAGCGTCGCGAAGTCGGTACAGTCAGTCGTGCTCATGCTTCTACGCTACGAGGCCGTGGCTGACCACGCCGGAGGGTTTCGCCCGCCGGTCGATTGTGACAGCGCGTGCCTACATCCAGCCGGCGAGCGCGATGCGCGCCTGCTCCTCCAGGGACGCGACCGCACCCTCGGAATCGTTGCCCCAGGGCACGTAGTGGAAGTCCCCGCCCCCGGCCTCGACGAAGGTCTCGCGGTTGAGCTGGTCGATCTCCTCGAGCGTCTCCAGGCAGTCCGCCATGAAGCCCGGGCAGATGACGTCCACGCGCGGGCACTTCGCCGCGCCCAGCTCGGCCATTTCCTCGATCGTCTGCGGGCCCAGCCACTGTGCTCGCCCGAACACGGACTGGAAGGTGGCCGTCAGGGAACCCATCGCCAGGCCGAGGCGCGACTCGAGGGCGGCGACCGTGTGGCGGCACTCGGCGCGGTAGGGGTCCCCGGCCTCGTCCATGGCGACCGGGATCGAGTGGAAGGACACGACGACGCGGTCCCCCGTCAGGAAGTTGGGGCGACCTACGCGCTCCCAATGGCGCTCGAGGGCGGTCGCGAGCGCCTCGATGTATGCGGGGGCTGCGGGGAAGGAGCGGTGCAGGCGCAGCTCAAAGCCGTCGCGATTGCGGCCGATCCACTGGGCGACCGCGTCGTTGATCGTCGCGACCGTCGACGCGGCGTACTGCGGGTAGGCGGGCAGGATCGCCACGCGGCGCACACCCTCGGCATACAGGCGGTCCAGGACCGAGCCGATCGAGGGCTGCCCGTAGCGCATCGCAACCTCGACGCGCGCGCCCGGCAGGCGCTCGCCCAGGAGGCGGGCCTGCTCGCGGGTGTAGTGCATGAGGGGCGAGCCCTCATCCATCCAGATGCTGCGGTACTTGCCGGCGACCTCGCGCGGTCGGACTCGCAGGATGATGCCCTCCAGGATGGGCTTCCACAGGAGCGGGCTCATCTCGATGACGCGGCGGTCGGAGAGGAACTCACGCAGGAACGCCCGGACAGGGCCCGGCTCGGGCGCGGTCGGCGTGCCCAGGTTGACCAGGAGCAGCGCGACTCCCGCATCGTCGGGCTGTGCGCTGGTCAGGAAGGGGGAGGCGGTGTCCTGGGATTTCGTCACCCGTCCAGAATAGTGTTCGCCGAACGCACTGTCCCTGACGCGGTGTCACCTCCCGGGGGCCCGGTTCGGGGCGGTGCGGGGCGGTGCGGACTCTCGTTCGCTTACCCGCGGCCTTGCCGAGTCGGGTTCCTCGTTCGGCGGGGAGCGCCGCGTGCCTCGTTCGGCGGGGACGAACGAGGCCGGGGACTGTGTGGCGGGATCGTCCCCCTGGCTGATCGCGGGGGTCGCGTTGCGTGCAAACGGGGCGCCCCACCTGTCGGTGGGGCGCCCCGGCGCTTATGCGGCGAGCCCGAGGGGCTCGCATCCTCCTGGCGGAGGTTGTCGGCTCAGGCCTGGCCGTTCTGCGAGCGGATGAACCACGCCTGCTGCTCGAGGCGGCGGATGTAGTCGTTGAGGATGTCGGCGGAGGCGGAGTCCTCGGCGTCGACCTTCTCGTGAACATCGCGCATGGTGCCGACGGTCGCGTTGATGGCGGCGACGGCGAGCTCCTCGGCGTCATCGGTCTTGACGAGCGTCTCGGGAACGGTCGGGAGGGTGTTGCGCTGGGCGACAACCTCGGGCAGGCCGTTGGGGACGACCTGGAGGGCACGCATGCGCTCGGCGATCTCGTCGGAGGCCTCGCGGGCGATGTCAACGACATCGTCCAGGTAGAGGTGGAGCGAGCGGAAGCCCTCGCCGGTGATGTTCCAGTGCAGCTGCTTGCCCACGAGGGACAGCGCCGTGACGTCGGTCAGGACCTTCTGCAGGTTGCCTGCGAGAACGTCGGAAGCCTTGAAACCGGTGGACTCAACGGTCATGATGAATCTCCTCTGCTTGTGTGTTCGAAAAGCGGGGTCCGCCCTCGTGAGGCATCGCCCTGAAGACCCTTCTATCTTGGTCCTTTGGTCCCGCGATTTCTAGTGCTATCCACCCTTTAGTCAAATGTTTCACGATTGTGTCAAGCATCGGAATAGAGTCGCGTTTTTGGGCGTTATTACGACATAAGGACCTTCGCCCTACGAGCAAGGATTGCCTTACCAATCTACGACGAGGCCATGGTCGCCTCACACTTTCGACTTCCACGAGGCCATGGCCCCACGCTATCGAGCAGCGTCGCCCCGAGCGACCGAGCCCACCTCGCGCATTCAGCCACCCCACGAGCCCCGAGCCACTCCTGAGGGCAGGCATCGCACAACGGCACTGCCAGGCCGAGCAGTCGACGGTCAGCAGAGGAAGCGAACCTACCCACTACACAAGTCGCACGTAATTTCCCTCGGTCAGTTTTCGAGAGCCCCCGAAATCGTTGCAATTCCAACGACATGAATTCAAATGTTGAAATAGTCAGAAGGGAATTACGTGCGACATTGTTGGGCAACCACTCATGGAGCCTCACCGAGAGCGCCTGGCAGATACCCACAACAACCACTATCCCACGCCAGGAAGCCGAAAACTCGCCACGCCAGGCTTATAGGCCAAAACGTGTTGGTTTCGGTTTAGTAGGTTTCGTGCCAGGTTCC
>ERZ772978.94-NODE-94-length-36417-cov-242.825_pt1 | contig 36417 bp, 31 predicted proteins | sample MGYA00511675_ERZ772978 | MGnify/ENA primary metagenome ERZ772978 (study PRJEB29015, sample SAMEA2738092) | human oral metagenome | biome: human oral; feature: human-associated habitat; material: saliva | place: China | collected 2156 ... | reverse complement strand
TGGGACAGCGAAGCGAACTTCGACCTATCGGTTATCACACGGTACAACACATGGGACCCCTCCGGCACGGGCCGCCAATGGATGGAAAGGAACCACCGACGAGGACGGGGCCCGGGATCGCTCGCAAAGAAACGTTCCCGGGCCCAGGCCTCGTGACTTAGAAGCAACCGGCCGGCGTTAGCGCTGCCAGGCTCCCGACTCGTCGAAGACGTAGGTACGACCGTTGATAACTTGCGTTCCGGTCAGCATCGCGCCGGACGGGGCCAGGTAATACCAGGTACCCCTGTCCTTGACCCACCCGGTCGCCATCCGTCCGGAGGCGTTCAGGAAGTACCAGGTACCGCCGTCCTCGACCCAGCCGATCGCCATCGCGCCGGAGCCCGTCAGGTAGTACCAGGAGCCACCGTTGGCCAGCCAGCCGGTGGCCATGACCTTCGTGGCGGGGTCGAGGAAGTACCACTGACCGCCGTCGCGCACCCAGCCGCTCACGAGGGCACCCTCGGAATCGGCGTACACCCACTCCCCGCTGGCACGCTTGAGGAAACCGGTCATCATGTAGCCGGACGGCCCGAACTGGTAGTCGCGGCCGTTGATGGTGAACCAGCCGGCCTTCAGGTACGTCTGGCCGTCGGCGCACACGTACCACCAGCCCACGGCATCCTTGGCCCAGTGACCGCCCTCGGGGCTCACGCACGGGCTGGGCGTGCCCGGGTTGCCGCTCGGCAGGTTGATCGGGAAGACCTCGGAGGGGTTCAAGCCGTAATCCCACGCGAGGATGTACGGGTTGGCGATGACGTCGCCCGTGCCGCCCTGATCGGTCCACGCCTGCTGGATCACGCTCATCGGAATCTCCACGTGGTACGTGTAGCGACCGTCGGCGCCGACGCTGCCCTCGTCCTCGGTGAAGACGTGGCGGTAGAACCACAGGCCGTCGGCCGGATCGTGCAGGTCGACCGCCGCCAGCGGCGAGTCATCGGTGACGTCGAAGGTAACGACGAAGCCCTCATCCTTTCCGGAGTACACCAGCTCGGAAATGACGGGCGCCGCGGTGTCGAGACGGAAATCGTAGGAGATCGACTGCTCGGTGCGCGATGGGCCGTCGTTGTGCGCGAAGAGCGTCAGCTTGTACGCGCCGTCGGGCATGCGCGCGAACTTCTCCGCGTTCGCGTCGAAGGCCGTGGAGTCATGGTAGGCCTCGACCCACGTGTTTTCCTCGGTGCTGGTCAGGTAGATGGACTTCCAGTTCCGGTGGTTGGTCACCGAGAAGACTGTCTCCCCGGCCTCGTTCGTGTAGGTGCTGGTGAGCGCGTGGACGCTGCGCAGCGTGCCCGTGCGGGGTTCGAGGACCGTCGGGGCGCCCGAGGCCGCAGACCGCGAGATCACGTAGCGCTGCGGGTTGGGCTTTCCGGTGCGGTCGGCCACCTTGATGAGGGGGTTGTACCCGAGGGAGTCCCCGGTGGAACCGTTGACGATCTCCGAGGCCCGGGTGTGCGCCCCGCCCGTCGAGGCGAGCGCGTCGAAGATGGGGGCCTTGCCCCAGTCGCCGTAGAAGCCCAGGTAGGGCACGGCCAGGTCGGGCTGACCATCGGTCTTCGAGGCTAAGCGCACGAAGCCGTCCAGGAACGTGCCGTTGGGCGTGTTGTCCGCGACGTAGGAGGCGAACTCGGAGCCGGGCATGACGTCGACGCCGACGGTGGCCTCGCCTAAGGCCGGCACCGTGACAGTCGCGCCCTCAGCCGAGGCCGATGCCGCGCCGGAGTACGTGACCTCCACGCCACGGCCTCGCCAATCCGAGGAGTGCTCCGTGAAGAACCCGCCGTCAACGATCTCAGACAGGGCCTGGGAGCTCAGCTCGTAGGTCGCGGGCGCCGCGCCGAGGTTGTGGAGCGTGACATCGAAGTGCCAGCCCGTCGTGCCATCCCCCAGGTCGGCCTTGGGGCGGGAGGGCTCGGCGGCGCCCGCCACGGTCGGGTACACGGACGAGGTCGTGGCAGCCAGGGCGTCGACGAGGCCCGCACCCTGCTTGCGCGGGGAGTACAGGGCCCCCGAGGTCTGGGCCGCGTCTGTCAGGGGGCGCGCGGTTCCCATGATGAGGTTCTGGACGACGTCAGCCTTGTCGCGAGCGCTCATCGAGGCGAAGAGCGGGTCGGACTGGACGCGCTGCAGGACGATCGCGCTGATGCCCGCCATCTGCGGGGTCGCCATCGAGGTGCCCGACGTCTGCTCGTACGCACCGTTCGGTATAGCTGAGAAAACGTTGCCACCGGGCGCCGCGATCTCCGGCTTGAGGCGCAGGTCGGGGGACACGCCCCACGAGGAGAACTCCGAGGCCTCGTAGGTGGTGGACTGGGGCAGGACCTGGCCCTCGGCGATGGTCAGGTGGTGGTCGGAGGCAGCCAGCATGGCCTGCCCGTCCGCCTGGGAGATGAACGCGGCGGGCACGTCCTGGGTCGTCAGATTCATGATGATGAGCGAGCCGACCGAGACGTTGTTGTAGACGAGGACGCCCGCCGGGTGCAGGTCGTAGAGGTTCTCGACCTTCTTCTGGTAGGTCATCTTGCCGCGCGAGACGAGCGCGATCTTACCGGACAGCCCGTTCGGGAACTTCTCCTTCAGGGCGGCAACATCCTCCTCGGAGGCGAAGCCGACGTCCACGTACTCGTAGGTGCCGGCAGGCAAATCGGAGAAGTAGGCGACCCTCTCGCCGTTCATGCCGCGCGAACGCTGGTAGCCGATATCCATGCCGGCGGCCGTGAAGGCGTTCCGGATGAGCGCGTTCTCGACGGAGCCTACGGCCACGACCGAGGGGTAGGTGGCGGGCTCGTCCATCACGGAGGTGTCGGGGTCGGAGGCGTAGGGCAGGCCCTTGCCGGAGTTGTTGCCGTATCCGGTCGAGAAGGCGTTGCCCGCGGCCGCGTTGACGGTAATCCCCTCCTCCTGGAGCTTCTTGTACACGGTGTCGTAGACCGAGTCGGCCTCGTTGTCCATGCCGGCCGTCCACCCCAGCGACAGGTTAATGACGTCGGGGCGCAGGACGACCATGTCGTCGAGCGCGGCCAGCAGCGCCGAGTCCAGCAGGGCGTCGTCCTCGCTGCGCGTCACCTTGCCGACGATAATCTGCGCGTCCGGGGCGGTGCCGACGATCTTGTCGGCGTTGCCGGCGGCGATGCCGGCGACGTGCGTCCCATGGAATCCGGAGCCGCCCTCGCGCGGGGCGGCATCCCCATCGTCATCCGCGTAGTCGTAGGCGAAGGGGAACTTCTCGGACATGTACTGGCCGGACTTTCCGGCCCCCAGGTGAGGCACCAGCGCCTGCACCTCATCCTCGGACAGGGCGACGTTGTCGGGCATAGCCCCCGTGAACGCCGGGTGAGTCATGTCGACGCCCGTGTCGATGACCGCGATGACCTTCCCCTCGCCCTTCTGCGTGACCTGGTCGGTGCGCATCATGAGCTGGGCGCTCAGATTCGCCGGGTCCTGCCCCTCCGCCTGGGAAGCCCTGGTGCCGCCTTCGGCATCCATGGCCGCCACGTCGCTGACGTGCCCCTCGCGCTCCAGGAACGCCGCCCGCACGCCGCTCGACGCCCGGATCGCGTCCAGGGAACCGGCGGGCGCGCGCAGCGCGAAACCGACCAGGGCGTTGTCGTACTCGCGCTGCACCTGCACCTGCGCTCCCGGGAACGCCCCGGCCACGGCCTCGTTGATCGAGGCGAGGGAGGCGGCGCCATCCGCCCCGTCCTCAAGCTGGACGATGATGCCGACGACGCGCGCCGGGTCCCGATCGGTGTCCGATTCCGCGTCGTGGCTCTGGCCGCTCTTCGAGGTCAGCGCCGTGTCGAGGTCTCCGACGGGCAGGGACGAGGCAGCGGTCTCCGTCGCGGGTCTCTCTCCCGAGACCAGGGGCGAGGCCACGGACGCGGGGCCCGTGACGGCGAGCGCGCACGCGCCGACAAACGCCAGGAGGACAGCTGGTTTCTTCATTGACATAAGCCTTCTCCAATGTATTGACAGACGGCTCCTGTCAGCGTGTGGCACTCCCACGCCGCAGCCGTCTGACCTAAAGCTACCGGAAAAGACCACGATGACAAGCCGTCACCCATTGTCGAAAAACTTAAGCCCGCCTGAAGTGTCCAACACGACGGGGCCCGGGAACGCCTCAATCGTTGCGTTCCCGGGCCCCGGGGTGCGAGCGGGGAGATCAGATCACCAGATCCACACGCCGTTCTCGTCGAAGTAGCGCGGCGTCGAGCCAATGGTCAGGTGTCCCGTGGCCATCGCACCGTTGCCCTGGAGGTAGTACCAGGTGCCACCCAGGTTGAGCCATCCGGTGTACATGGAGCCCGAGGGGTTCATGAAGTACCAGGTGCCGTCCACCTTCACCCAACCGGTGCGCATCGCGCCGTCGGTGCCCAGGTAGTACCAGGAACCGCCGATGTACTGCCAGCCGGTCGACATGGCGCCGTTGCCCTGGAGGTAGTACCACGTGCCGCCGAGGCCGAGCCATCCGGTGCGCATGGCGCCCGAGGGGTTCATGAAGTACCAGGTGCCGTCCACCTTCACCCAACCGGTGCGCATCGCGCCGTCGGTGCCCAGGTAGTACCAGGAACCGCCAACGGCCTGCCAGCCGGAGAGCTGGGCACCAGAGCCGTCGTGGAAGTACCAGGTGCCCGCGTCGTTCACCCAACCAGTGCGCATGTAGCCGCTGGCGTCGAAGCGGTAGGTGCGGCCGTCGATCATCATCGCCTTGCTGGCGGGGTACGAGCCGTCAGCGTTGCGGTACCACCAGCCGACCGAGTCCTGCATCCAGGAACCCGTGGGAGCGGGCTGCGGATCGGGCTGGGGCTCCGGCTGAGGCTGAGGCTGCGGCTGGGGGTCCGGCTGCGGCTGCGGCTGGGGGTCCGGCTGCGGCTGAGGCTGCGGGTCCGGCTGCGGCTGAGGCTGCGGGTCCGGCTGCGGCTGGGGCTCGGGCTGCGGATCGGGCTGCGGCTGCGGGTCCGGCTGAGGCTCGACCCACGGGGCCGGCGCCGTCGCGTCCTGCTTCACAGACTTAACAACGGCGATCGTCATCGCCGTTGCCTCGGTTCCGTCGGGCAGGGTTGCGGTCAGGTTCACCTGATCCCAGTCAGCAACGTTGCCGCCGGTGATCGTCGCACTCTTGCCGTCCTCGGCCGCCTTCAGGATGACCACACCGCCATACTCCAGGCCCCAGGTCAGGGTCGCGTCCTTGAACTTCTTGGGCAGCAGCGGCTTGAGGGTGACGGTCTCGCCCTCCTCCATGTCCACGCGCAGGTGGTTGACGGCGATCTCGTCCTCGCCCAGCTCGGTGGCACAGACGTTGACGGTAGCCATCACCGGGTCGAAGACCATCGGATCCATGTAGTCGGAGACGGCTCGGACATCCGAGCAGCCCTCCTTCAGGGCAGTCACGAGGCCCGACTCATCATCGACGTTCAGGACATCGATGTCATCGCCGGACCAATTGATCTTCGTCATGTTGGCGTTCTCAGGATGGTGCGTGACGCCGATGTTCGTCTGCTGACCAACAGTCATGGTGAGCTGACCCGACTCGATACCGAAGTCGAGGGAGGTCATGGCGACGGGCTCGATCGCGACGTCGGCACGCTTGGAGGGCTTTCCGTCGCTCCCCCACGCAACGAGCTTCACGGTCGCGGGCAAGGCCTCCGTGTGGCCAGCCTTCGTCCAGGCCGCCTGGATGTCGGAGAACTTGATCTCAAAGCTGTAGTGGTGAACGCCGTCGGCGGTGACGTTGCCGGGGAAGTCGACGACGCGACGATAGAAGATGGCGTCGGTGGCCGGGTCGCGCAGGTCGATGCTGGACAGGCCCGGGTTGTCCTCGACCTTGAAGCTGACGGAACCGCCGAGCCCCTCACTGGTGGTCGTGACCTGAGAAATCGTGGGGCCATACATGTCGGGGTCGGGCGCCGCAAACGCGGGGGCTCCGAAGGCTGCACCGGACGCCACTACCGCGCCGGTCGCCAGGGTCGCCAGGAACGCCCTGTAAGTTAACTGGGACATACTCACTCCAATGTTGATCCAACGAACCATGCCAGATGGTTAGGCTTAGCGGCTCGTAGCATGAACGGTACTGCGCAATTGAATACCTAGCAACGCATTACTGACTTACCATCACGCAACTACAAGTGAATACGCGGGTCCCTTAGCGCAACCGAAGCCCATTCTTCAGCCGTTTCACAACAGGAAACTTACCACTGCACATATGTTCGTTAGAATGCACACATTTTCCCAGCAGGCAATCCCTTAAATTCCTGAAAGAATCAAGCCTAGAGTGAACTATTGACGCGGTCAACAGGCGCGCAAGCTACGCACCAACACGAAGTAGCCCCAGACCTGCGTCAAACCCCTCCGCGCGCCCCTCCGCGCGCCCCTCCGACGCGCCACCCGCGCAACGCCCGCGCAACACCCCTCCACAACTCGCACGTAATTCCCGAGGTGCCGACCTAGCCGATCCTCACAAACCGCATGATTCCGCCATTGTGAATTCAAAGTTTGAAAGGTTGACAGGGAAATTACGTGCGACGTTGTGGGGGAACCACCACCGCAAGGTAGGAGGGCAGGGCGCAGCAGTTCCGCGCCCCCACCGGCGCAGCTTCGCGCGCAGACCCTTAAAAACCAGCCCTACTGCCGGTCGGACAGCTCCAGGTTCGCGCGCACGACGATGCCGATGCGCGTCACCATCTGCTCGTCGACCCAGGACCCATCGAGCGCGTCCAGGCGCGGGTGCGCGCCCTCCTCGCCGGGCATGCGATCGAAGCCCAGGATCGCCCGCCACAGGGGGATGAGTTCCTCGTGGTACGTGTGCCCGTGCCCGCCGGGGGCAGTGCCCGCGACGGGCAGGTCCGCGAGCACCTGAATGTAGGTGACGAAGCGCGTGAACTCGACGTTGTGGGACACGTCGCGCCCGGCGCGCTCGCGCAGCCAATCCGGCTGCGTCCAGATCAGCTTGTTGTTCCACCATACGACCGGATCGGAGGGGTGCTGGGCGTAGACGATGCGGGGGAACCCCCACGGCCCGAGCTCGCGCCCGTACAGGTCGGTGCGCAGGTCGGAGGGCTCGTTGGCGAAGCGCACGCGGCGCGCGTTGTGGACGACGGGGGCGACCTCGGGGCTGCCCTTGTGGCGCGCGGCCGTCAGGGCCCTGTGCATCGGCGTGAAGGCGGGGGTCCCCACCCACAAGGCACCGTCCACCTGGGCCAGCGCCTCCTCGACCGAGGAGAAGACGGACTGCGACGCGAAGGCCCCCAGCGACTCGCCGCACACGAACAGCGCGGGGCGGTCGGCCTCGTCCATGGAGTCCAGCTCGGCGCGCACCGCACGAAAGAGCGCCGCCGAGGCGTCCTGCGCGGGCTCGAGGCCGGTGAGCCAGTTCAGCACCGAGGGCACGTAGGAGTACTGCAACGAGGCCGTGGCACAGTTGCCGCGCGTGAGGAACTCGAGGGGTTGGACCTGCCATTCGTCGACCCACCCGGAGCCGGTTGACGCGGCGAGGAGGATGACGGCGCGGTCGAAGGCGCCCGTGCGCCGAAGCTCAGCGACGACCGTGGCCGCGGCCGCCTCGATGCCCGCCCCGCCGGTGGGCATGCCGGCGTAGACGCGGATCGGCTCCATGGCCTCGCCGCCGCTCACCTGCGCGATGTCGAGGCGCGAGGGGCCGCGCCCGAGGAACACGCGCCCCTGGCCGCCCACCGACTCCCAGGTGACGGGCGAGGCCGGGGACGCCGAGCGCTCGGGCACGAAGGGTTTGTAGATGCCTCGCGCGGTGCGCAGGTTCATGCGTTCGGCGTGGCGGCGGAAGAAGCCGATACCTCCGCGCAGGATGACGTTCGACGTCAGGAAGAAGACGATGACGCACAGGATGGCGACGCCGACCACGAAGGCGGCGGGGCGAGGCATGTAATCGCCCAGGGCCGCGATCAGCAGGCGCCCCACGCGGTTGAGCCCGCCGAGGATCGCCAGGAGCGTCCAGGACACGACGATCGTGCCCGCGGTTCCCAGGATGTACTCCCCGAAGGTCTCCCCCGGCATGTTGACGAGGGCCGCGGCCTTGCGCGCGCGCCGATAGGACTGGATGACGGCGTAGAGCCACCAGACGGCGAAGAGGGCGCCGGCGGCCACGCGGAAGCCGATCTCGACGGGTTCAGAGGCCCGAATCGTCAAGCCCGTGGCGGTGAAAATGCGCGCGCCGACGTTCTGCACGAGGACGCCGGCGACGTAGCCGCCGGTGACCAGGACGCCCGAGGCGACCGCGTGCCACGCCCACGAACGCGCCATGAGCGAGGGGGACACGCTCACCGCGTACATGGCGAGCGCAGCGATCACTCCCAGAAACGACAAACCCATGATGCCCATTGTGCCAGGCGCGCTGGCCCTGTTCAGGAGAGGACGAGGCCGTGGCCGCCGGGGGAGCGCCGCCGGGTTGGGTGCTCTGATAGTGTTAGTGGACTCGCGCCGCAGCGAATGACATGGTCACCGGGAGAGCATGATGACGACGAGGACGATGACGGGGCGTGCCCGACGGGCCGCCCGCTGGGCCGCCTGCGCGGCCACCGTTGCGCTGTGCATGGTGGGCGTTGTCGCCCCCACCCCTGCGATGGCGGCGATCCCCACGCCGGCAGTGTCGCTGACCGAGCGTCCCGAGATGCCCATCGTGCCCGACGTGCCCATCGAGGTGTGGATCGATGTGCGTCCCACGCACATCGAGGATGCTTCCGGCGATTTAATCTCAGCCCAAGAACTGAGCATGTCCTTCGAAGGCGGCTTTGATGATGGCACCCGCCTCTGGAAAGAGGACTGCATCGCCTTGACGAACGCCCTGCTGACGGGTCGTTCGGAGGAGTTCGAGGCGCAGGTCGGCTGGGTCGGCGCACGCTGCGACGTCTCACTGAAATACGCGGGGGAGTCCCGCCACGTCTTCTACTCCCTGGACGACGCGGGCACCATGCAGGTCCGCGTTCCCATGGGCCTCGTCAACCGTATACTGTCCGCCCTCGGCGAGACCACCGTCACGCGATTGAGGATCCACTTCGACAGTATCAACAACGCCCACTGCAACGGCGATCCGACCCGCAAGGAGGAAAACGAGTTCCTCGTCTACAGCAACTCCACGACGTGCGAGTGGGACACCCGGGACGGCGCGACGATCCCCTTGACCGATGACCCCCTCATTGAGGGGGAGGTCGACAACACCTTCTTCACCATCCTCAACGGAACGGTCGGCCCGTTCATGGACCCAGCCGTGCCCATCGACCCCCTGACGATTCCAACCCCGGCCGCGCCCGAGCTGAGCGAGGGAGGCACTGACCGGGGAGTCGTCATTGGGGTGAGCGCCTCTGTTATCGTCCTGCTCCTCATTGGCGGAGCATCCTTCATCTGGGCGCTGCGCTCCAGGAGCTAGGGGACTCAGCGGAGATCCTTGCGCGGCCACGCGACGCGCGTGGCGACGGCACTGACAGGCCACGACCTCGGCATATTCTTGCCACCAGGTTAAGGATTCACCTAGAATGGTTAGCATCTACCGTTGGGAGGTGACGATGCCGCTGTTCGAGGACGATCCCGACCTGATCCGCCGCCAGGAGCGTCAGGTTCGCGAGCAGGCCGAGCGTGCCCGCATCATGCGCCAGCAGATCGAGGCCGTCCAAGGAGTGGGCAACTCTCCAGACAACAGCGTCGAGGTGGTCGTCGACTCAGGCGGAACGCTCCTCGGCATCGGCATCGAGGGCGTGTCCAACGAGGTGTGCGAGGCGATCATGGCCGCCTACGCGGCCGCCCGACGCGACGCTGGCGAGCAGGTCATCAGCGCCTCCCAGGCTGCCTTTGGGGAGAACTACGCGGGCATTGAGCGCATGCGCTCGCTGTATGGGGTGCCCGACCCGGAGGAGCCGGAGGACGAAGCCCCGCACCCGTGGACTAACGCACGGAGGCCCTGAGTGTCGGATACGTTCTCAGCCGATCCCGCGGCTCTGATCGCACACGCCAGGCGACTCGCCTCCTACCAGAGCGACCTCGAGCAGGCCTCCGACGCGCTGCGCCAGACCTCCGCCTCCAGCGGTGCCTTCGGGATGATGGTCGGCCCCTTCATCGCTCCACTTTTCCAGCTCGTCGAGGCCGGCGAGCAGCTCGCGATCGGCGGGGCGGGCTTCGCCCTCGATAAGCTCTCACAGTCCCTGGTCGCCAGCGCCCGCAGCTTCGAGGCGCGCGAGGCCTCCTCGTCGGCCTCCCTGAGCCAGGCCGGCTCGGGTCTGGACGGAGGGTACAGTGGCAACTGACGGCACCAATCCCCTGGTCGCACAGCGCCAGGACACCACGTCGACCCTGTCGGGGGCCGGCGTCTTCGATGACATTGAACAGCTCAGCGAGGCGATCGACAACAAGTCGTGGGTCAGCGGCGCCCTGGCGGGCGTCGCGCTGGGCGTCGACACGGTCGCCTACGTGTCCGATCCTCTGGCCACTCTCATGGCGTGGGGCATCGGGTGGGTGTTCGACCATATTCAGCCCTTCAAGGACTGGCTGCTCCAGCTCGCCGGGGACGCGGACCAGCTGCGCGCGAACGGGCAGACGTGGAAGAACGTCGCCGCGACCTTGAAGGCCGCGGCGGACAACATCGAGAGCGACGTTCGTTCCTCCTTCCCCGACGGGTCCTTCACGGAAAGCACCGCGACCGCGTATTTCGCCGCATCGGGCGCCACGACCAAGGGCATCGCCATGACGGGGGCGCTCTCGGGAGCGGTCGGCACCGCCTACGACGTGTGCGCGGTGATCATCCAATTCGTCCACGACTTCGTGCGCGACGCGATCAGCCAGGTCGTCGCCTCCATCCTGTCCTACGCGGTCGAGCTGGTCGCGTCCTTCGGGACCGCCTTCCCCCTCGTCATGGAGCAGATTTCCACCAAGGTCGCCTCCCTGATGAGCGGCGTCTCCAAGCGTATTTCGGCCCTGAAGGAATCGCTGTCGAACCTGGGCACCAAGCTGACCAACGCCGATCAGCTCCTGAAGTCGCTCAAAGAATGGCTCCATAAGCTCACCCACTCGGACGCGCCGAAGGCCGACATGGACGCTCCAGCAGCGCCGAAGGCCTCGACCGACGCGCCCCACGCGAAGGGGCAGACCCCAGACGCGCCAAACCCGCACTCGGGCGATCCGGCGCACAACTACGGCACGTTTGTGGACGATGACGGGGTCCCGCACATTGATCCCAGCGATCCGCGCCCGTACCTGAACCCGAAGAATAGGCCCTCATTCCGCAAGGGGATTGTGGACACGGTCAGAGAGAAATTCACCGATGCCGACGGTGTTCTGCATGACTGGCGCGGCAAACCGGTCGATTGGCAGCCGGGCCAACCCCGAGCGGGCATCTGGGACATGGGTCACAAGTCCGGTCACAAGTACAGTGACATATGGAGATCGTATGTCAATGGCGAGATGACACCAAAGGAATTTCTCAATTGGTATAATGAGCCAAAGAACTATCGAGTCGAGTTTTCATCGAGAAACAGAGCTCATATCGATGAATAGCGGGTGGAATCGCTGATGACGTCTATCTTTGCGGTCGCACACAGGGGAACCTTCGATCAATTCAAGGAGCTGTTTGCCGACGGGGACGAAAAGCGTGTGCGGTGGGGCAAGAGCCTCTTCATCGAGGCGCTCAGCAACACCGATCCCGCGCAGCGTTACCCGATGTGCGACTTCCTGCTAGACCGCGATTGCGTTCTCGATGCCGGCACCACGGACGGAACGAACCCCTTCCACATTCTCTTCGCGCAAGACGCGCGCGACGTCGACCGGGACGTCGCACTGTGCCGCCGCCTCATCGATCGAGGCGTAGCGCTTGGACAAGCGGACAAGAACGGGTGCATCCCCCTGGTCCACCTGATCTCCACGCAGGAGTACTCCGACGAGGAGCTCACCCCCCTGTACGACCTCGTCTTCGCCTCCCCCGATCCCGGTTTCGACATCGAGCTGACGGGCTCGCACGATACCATGTACGACGTCGCTCGACGCTGGCCCCATCGCCAGGCACTGGCTGATCGCATCGCACGCTACCTGGAGGCCAGGAGCGAGAAACACACGGAGGAACACGCATGACCACGTTCATCGAAAACGCCGGAGCGGCCATCGTCTCTCGCAAGATCGTCGAGCGGACGGGAAACATCAAGTGGTTGACCCGCGAGACGCCCTTCGCGCCGCAGGACTCCGGATGGCGCGTCCTGTCAGACCGCGACACTGAGGAGTACCTGTCGAATCCCGCGAACATGACAGTGGTCGACTTCAACGAGCTGTGCACCCTCGAACCGGCCTGCATCGGCATCTACCTCCTGCCGGTTGGCTCCGACATTCAGCTCGTCGTCGAGCCCGACGGCCGCCGCCGCTGGTTCGACAACAAGACCGAGCGCGAGATCACCTTCGACTAGGAAGCGGCCAGCCTCACGCGTCCTCGCGCTCGGCGCGCCACACGAGGGTCGTGTAGGGGATGGCGACCTCCTCCCCCGGCGCGTGGCCCAGGTGCTCGTAGAGGTACCAGCGCAGGTTCGCCTGCATGCGAGCTCTCCCCTCCCCCGACGAGCGAATGTAGGAGGACCGGGTCGTCCCCAGGGTGAGAATCTGCTCGGGCGTCATGATGTCCTCCCACGCGACCTGGGTCAGGCGCATGGGCGCGAAGCCGCCGCCTGGCGTGGGCGGACGGTCGGGCCGGTGAACGTCCCCCGAACGCATGATGCGCGTGAGCCTGTGCACCCACGGGACACAGACGTCCATCTGGTTCCACACGATCCCCAGCGCGCCCCCGGGCGCGAGGATGCGGGCGACCTCCACCCCCGCACGCTCGGAGTTCACCCAGTGCCAGGACTGGGCAAACACCACGATATCGAACGCTCCGTCCGGTAATCCCGTATCCTCGGCGACGCCGTCGTGCCACGTCACGCCCGGCATGAACGAGGCCTGGGCGCGCATCGCCTCCGAGGGCTCCACCGCCTCCACAATGGCCCCCGCACGCGCCAGGAGCTCGCTCATCTTGCCGGTGCCAGCGCCGATGTCGGCGACGCGCGGGGGCTCCTGAGCGGCCACGCCACGCCGCACGGGCGCGGCACCCAGCAGCGCCGCCACGGCCTCGTCCGGGTAGGCGGGTCGCACTGAGTCGTAGGCGCCGCCCTCGCCCACGAACGGGTTCACCTCGAGTGAGGCGGACACTGTGTTCGCCATCGTCTCGTGATCCCCGTTTTGCTGCCGCGCAGGAGGAGTATGCGCGCGCCCGGCCACAGCCTCGTCCCCCGAGGCGCTCACAGGAGCGAGCTCCACAGGCGGCACACATTGTCGACGTAGTGCACGTGCCACGGCTGACTCCGCCACTCCTCGTAGGTCAGCTCGCGCGAGCGCGCACGGTTACGTTCGTCGTTACCGTGCAGCAGCTCGACCAGGCGCGCATCGTCGGCGACGAGCGTGATCTCGTAGTTGAGGCCGAAGGAGCGAACATCCATGTTCGACGATCCAATGGCGCACAGGCTGCCATCGACGACCACGAACTTGGAGTGGAGCATCGTGGGCTTGCGGTACAGGTGGATGCGCACACCCGCCTTGAGGAGCATCCCGTAATACGAACGCTGAGCGTGCCCGACCAGGAATTGGTCGAATTGCTCGGAAAGGAAGAGCTCGACCTCGACGCCGGACAGCGCGGCGTTCGTCAGCGCGGCGATGAGCGCCTCGTCGGGGATGAAGTAGGGGCTCGCGATGGACACGTGAGAGCGCGCCGATGACACCATGTGCACGAAGGCCCGCAGGTTGGGTTCGTCTCGGAACGCCGGGCCCGAGGGGATGATCTGCATCGACGAGGCCGGGGCCTCCTCGGGCGCTTCCTCCTCGCGCGCGGTGGGTGGGGTGAGGTCGGCGGGGGTGAGGACCTCCCTGCTGGCGTAGTACCAGTCGAGGGCAAAGACGGCCTCGATCTGGGTGACGATGGGGCCGGTGAGGCTCACGCTCGTGTCGTCGTAGGTGATGCCGGCTTTCTGGAAGGAGGGCGTGTCGTAGTCGGGGGCCACCAGGTTGTGGGATCCGATGTAGGCCTCGCGCCCATCGACGACCAGGATCTTGCGGTGGTTGCGCAGGTCGGGGCGACGGATGTGTCCGCGCAGGGGCGCAAAGGGCAGCATCTCGTGCCAGAGGATACCCATGTCGTCGAGGCGCCGCCGAAAGGCTTTGTGACCGGGGATCGTGCGCAGCCCGTGGTGGTCGACGAGGAGACGGACGGTGACACCGCGGGCCTTCGCGCGTTCGAGAGCCTCGTAGAAGGGGGCGGTGTACTCGTCCCACGACGTCTGGAAGTAGAGCGCGTTCACGTGGTGGGTCGCCCGGTCGATGCTGGCGGCCATCTGCCGGAAGGTCTCGGCCGTGTCGTTGTGCAGCGCAACGACGCGACCGCAGGAGTCGGGGAAGCCGCTCAGGGCGCCGGTCAGGCGCATGAGCGCGGCCGCATCGTCGTTGGTGCCACCGGGCGCATCGTAGGTGGTCGGCTCGGGCCTGGCGGAGCCTGCGAGGATGGTGTCGACGAGGGCGCTGGCCTCGGGGTCGTCGTCGAGGCGGCGCCCCATGGCCCACCAGGATCCGAAGATGATGTAGAGGGGGACGCCGAAGAGGGGCCACAGGAAGATGAGGAGCAGCCACGCGGTGGAGGTGGAGGCTCGGCGGCGTTTCGGGACGACGCCAAGCGCCACGATACGGATGGCGAAATCGACGGCCCCGAACAGGAGCCACGCCCACATCGGAGGTTCGGGGGGCGGCGTAAACATGTGCCTAGTCTATCGAGCGGCCCCGATCCTGCATGGCCCAGCGCTGCCAGTGTGGCGCGTAGGTCGCGCCGTCGCGCGCGAGCGCCCGCCTGCGCCGCTCGGCCTCGCCGGGGTCTGCGACCCACACCGACAGGTCGGCGTCGGCGTCCCAGGCGCCGCAGCCCTCGATGATCGTGGGGGCCAGGGGGACTTCAACGGCGAGACCGCTTGTGTTGGTCTCCCAGTCCCAGGTGACGTAGGACGACGCTCGGCCTTCCCGCAGGTCGGCGGCGATTCGACGGGCGACCTCGGCGCCCTGGGCGAGGCCGTCCCAGCCCGGGTACCAGTCGTCGAGGTGGAGGACCTGCCAGCCGGGCAGGAGGCGCGCGAGGGCGGCGGCCAGCGTGGACTTACCGGAGCCGGAGTAGCCGTCGATGGTGACGACGGGGACACCGCGCGGCGCGCGGGAGGGTCCATCGGGGGACGAGGCCGGGGTCCCCTCCCCCGCGAGCGCGAGCAGGCGCGGGGCAAGGTCGCGGGCCGCCTCGTCGGGAGCGAGGGACACGGGGACGGTGACCCTCGCTCCCCTGCCCGGTGCCCCCGCGAGGGACCCCGACTGACCGTTCACCGACACTTCAGCCGACGACATGGGTGGTTGGCTCATACGGGGTTGCGTCCCACGTGCGAGCGCTGACCGCAATGACGGCGACCGGGCACGTGCCGGCCTCGCCTCGATCAACACGCGGAATCGCCTTGTCGAGGCTCGTCACGGTCGTCGTGGTCAGGTCGAGTGGCAGGGCCAATTCCTGCTGGCGATCGTCCCTCTTCTTTGCGGGACAGCGCGTTGCGGCGTAGACCTCATCCACGCAGACGTTGCGATAGTCTGCCCATAAGTCGCACGCAAGATCAAGGAGTGATGGACGGTCTTTCGTGATGATGACTGCCCCGTCGATGAGGCCGTCCTCGTACCAGGCACGGTAGGCTGCGAGATCGCGGTCGAGATTCCCATCTTTCGCATTCCATTCCACGTCGACCAAGACGCGCCCTTTGCGATTATCGACCCAATAGGAAGGAGTCTCACTGTGGGGTAGCACCTCAATTGCGCGCCATCTCTCGCGATATTCGATGTACCCTTCACGCTTAACGACGTATTTACATTCCGCCCATCCGCGTTCCCGAAGCTCCCCATTGAGACGGTCGGCCATTGCGGAGTTATTCCCACCAGCTCGAAGCAGGAGGTTCGCCGAAAAGCTAAAGCCGTCCAATACCTCGATAATATCCATCCACTCATCGCGGGCGACAGCAGCGAGGACACCGCACGCATTTCTCACTTCGAAAAACGAATACCTGTCGCGGATGCTCGGGGGAACAATATCCGGGTTATCGTACGACGCTGTCTGGATCATTTCGTCATCGTAACACGGCCACCGGCGGCGTCTGTCGCATGGGCGACACCACGCAACACGCCTCAATTTAGATCTATATTTAGATCTAAATGGTACTACCCTGGGGGCATGACAGACGAGCCCTACGCCCCCCTCCCCACCGTCACAGGCGGATTCTCGACGGTACTCTCCGACCCGCCATGGCGCTTCCAGAACCGAACCGGCAAGGTCGCCCCCGAACACAAGCGCCTTGGCCGCTACGGCACCATGCCCCTCGACGCCATCAAAGACCTGCCCGTCGCGGACGTCGCAGCACCCAACGCGCACCTGTACCTGTGGGTCCCTAACGCCCTCCTCCCCGAAGGGCTCGACGTCATGACCGCATGGGGATTCCGCTACGTCTCCAACATCGTCTGGGCGAAACGACGCAAGGACGGCGGCCCCGACGGGCGCGGCGTCGGCTTCTATTTCCGTAACGTCACGGAGCTGCTCCTGTTCGGCGTGCGCGGCAGGATGCGCACGCTCGCCCCCGGGCGCCGCCAGGTCAACATGATCGAGACCCGCAAGCGCGAACACTCCCGAAAGCCCGACGAACAGTACGATCTCATCGAATCCTGCTCGCCCGGCCCCTACCTCGAAATGTTCGCACGCTACCCGCGACCCGGCTGGTCCGTCTGGGGAAACGAAGCAGACGAAAGCATCGAACCGCAGGGCCGCGTCTACAGCGGATACGCCGGCGGACAGATCGAGCGTCCACTCACCGCCCTCCCGACGCTCGAATCCCACCAGCGCCTCCCGCACGACTCCGAGCTCGCGGTCAGCGCGCAGCTGCGCCGCCAGTACGAAGAAGGCGCCTCGATCAGCGACCTCGCCGCACAGCACGGCTACTCAATCGCGCGGGTGCGCCGCTACCTCGCGCTCGCCAACACCCCGTTGAGGCAGCGCGGGGCACGCCCCCAGGCGGCGAGCACAGGCGACTAGCTCGCGGAGCGCCCATCGCCGCTCATCGGCCCACCAGCGCGAAGGTCCCAGCCATCACGCTGACCGTCAGCGCGATGGCGGGAACGGCGATGGCGACCGCCATGAGGGCCGCGTCGGCGGCGCGCAGGCGCGAGGGGCGCGCCCACGTGCGCGCTCCGGCCGCTCCGAAGCCCCTCGCCTCCATGGTGGTCGCGAGCTTGCCGGAGCGACGCAGCGCGAACACGAGCAGCGAGAAGGAGCCGCGCAGGAAGGAACGGATGCGCGAGGCGTCGCCCACGCCTCGGGCGCGTCGGGCCCGCTCCAGGGCCTTCCAGTCGGCGGCCATCAACGAGGTCATGCGCGCGCCCGCGAGCGCGGCCAGGACCGGCCGGGCGGGCAGGTGCAGGATCTGCGCGAGGCCATCGCCCATGTCGGTCGGGTCGATGCAGTCGAGCAAAGCGATCGCGGGGACGACGAGCGCGCACATGCGCAAGCCGATACCCGAGGCCAGCCACATCGAGTGGTCGGAGATCGCCGCAGGCCCGAAAGACCAGTAGACGTGCCCGCCGGGTGAGGCGTAGAGCAGCATCGAGAGGGCGCCGAGCGGCGCGGCCAGCGCCAGCGGCGTGGCCTTCAGGGAGAAGCTGCGCGCCGACACGCCCGACAGGGGCACGAGGGCCAGCTCGAGGGCGAGGGCCACGCCCGCGCTCACGGGGTCGATGGTGATGAGCAGCGGCGTGGTCGCCACCAGGAGGGCAAGCACGCGGGCGACGGGGTTGGTGCGGGCCAGGAGGCCACGCCGGGGCGCTCGGGCGGAGGTGGGCGCACACATCCGTGCGGCACCCGCAGTCGCCGCACTGGCAGGCACCTCGCCCGCAGGCGCGTCAGCACCCGTCGCATCGCCGATTATCGTCGCGTCCGCGCTATCGCCAGATTCCGACCCGACACTCGTGCGGGACGCGCAACCCGAGTCGGCCTCGTCACGTGGGGAGGCGAGCGCGGACTCGGCGGAGTCGCGCGACTCTCCCCCGCCTCGGATCCCAACCAACCCCAGGTCGACGACGCGCTGGCCCATCGCGGCCACGAACGCGGGGTCGTGCGTGATCGACACCAGGGTGACGCCGCGCGCGAGGGCGGCGCGCAGGAGGCGCACGAGGCCCAGCCACGTGCCGCGGTCCTGCCCGAAGGTCGGCTCGTCGAGGATGAGCAGCTCGGGGGCGCTGATGAGCGCGGTCGCCACCGACAGGCGGCGCTTCTCGCCGCCCGACAGCGTCATGGGGTTGGCGCGAGCGAGCTTCGTGAGGCCCAGGGCCTCCATGTGTTCCTCGACGAGGGGGGCGATCTCCTCCTCGCTCATGCCGGCGGCGCGCGGGCCGATGGCGAGTTCCTCGGCGACGGTGGAGGCCAGGAACTGGTACTCGGGCTCCTGGAAGACCATGGACATACGGCCCAGGAGTTGCTTGCTGCTCCACTCGTGGGGGTCGCCTGCCGTGCCGTCGGAGGTCTCGACCTCGACCGTGCCCTCCAGGGGCGGCAGGAGGCCCGCCAACGTCAGCGCGAAGGTCGACTTTCCGGCGCCGTTAGCGCCAACGATGCAGGTGGACACGCCGCGCTCGAGCGTCAGGTCGATGCCGGACCGCACGGGGGAGGCCTTGTCGTAGCCGATCGTCAGGTCGGTGACGCGGGCGATGGGGGCATCCTCGGACGAGGCCGGGGCGGCCTCGGGCGCGGGGCCAACCTCGGCGGCGACGTCGTCGCCGGGAAGCCAGATGCCGCGCTCGCGCAGGGCGTCGCCCTGCTGCTCGAGGACCTCTCTCAGGGGGCCGTCGGCAGCGATGCGACCGTCGGCCACCACGATGACGCGGTCCACGAGGGGCGCCCACACGTCCACGCGATGCTCGACGACCACCACCGTCGCGCCCGTGCGTTCCACGACGGCCTCGACGGCGGCGCGCACCTCGGCGACGCCGCTCGGATCCAGGTTCGCGGTCGGCTCGTCCAGGAGCAGCAGGCCCGGGCCCATCGCGAGAATCGACGCGAGCGCCAGGCGCTGCTTCTGCCCACCCGACAGCTCCGTCGTCGAATGATCAAGGGGTGCGTCCAGGCCCACGGCGCTCAGGGACTCCTCCACGCGAGGCCATATCTCCTCGCGGGGAACCCCCAGGTTCTCCATGCCGAAGGCCACGTCGTCACCCACGCGGGCCAGGACCACCTGGGCCTCGGGGTCCTGCATGAGGAGGCCCACGCGGCCCCTCGCCTGCGCCGGGGCAACGCCGTCAACGGTGAGCGTGCCGGTGGCCTCGCCCTCCTCGGCGCCGCCCAGCAGGCCCGCCAGGCCGCCCATGAGCGTCGACTTGCCCGACCCGGACGGCCCGAGCACCAGCACGCGCTCACCCGGCGCGATATCGAGATCAACGCCCGACAGCGCGGCGTTCTTGCGCCCAGCGTGACGCCATCCCCATCCGCGCGCGCGCACGCGCGCGCCCGCCCCCTCACCCAGCGGCACCCGGCCATCCGGGGAGGACACGGGGCGGGGGGAGGCGGAGGAGGCCTCGTTCATGGAGCGGGAATCGACAAGCTCACGCGCTCCGCGTCCCGAGGCGAAGCGGTCCAGCGCTCCCGTCTTCGCCAGCGCGTTCGTCAGCGCCCACGCGAGGACGCCGGCCAGAACGATGCCCGAGAGCGCGCCGCACACCAAATAGATGGCATTGTAGAGCACACCCTTATCGAGGTGGCCGTAGAGGAAGAGTTCGAGGGCCCACTCGCAGGCGAAGGACAGCGCGCCGGCAGCGGCGACAACCCACACGTTGAAGCGGCGGTAGGCGAGAAGCGCGAAAACGATCTCGGCGCCGATGCCCTGCGCGAGGCCCGAATACAGCGTCTCGACCGCCCACTGCGAACCCAGACCCATGGAAACGGTCGCGGCCACCAGCTCCACGAAGAGCGCAGCACCCGGCTTGCGGATGACGTAGCCGCCGAGCGTGCCGCCCAGCAGCCAGATGCCCGTCGCAAGTCCGTCCAGGCCGGGGGTTATGGCCTTGAGGCCCTCCAAAGCGGCACTACCCACCTGGTTCCAAACAGCAAAAATAAGGCCGCACGCGACGCCCAGGACGGCGGCGGTGACGATGTCGATGACCCTCCAACTGAGGGACCGCGCAGTGGTAGCCATGCGAGAATACTCCCTTCGTGTTGCACGGCGGCCACGAGGGAAGAGCCTTCCTACGCCGGTATGATCCGGATCAGGTTCTACGGTCGGGGATAGTCCCCTCTCAGCTCGATTCGAGCTCCCGTGGCACGATGGCGAGCATAGTCACTTGGTATTCATTGCGCTACTCGTGCAGGTGAGGGCCCTGATGGGGCCCCTCCCCCGTGCCGCCGTCACCCAGCACGCCGCGCTCCGCACGACGCAGCAGGTAGTGACGATTCGCGAAGGCCGCGCCCACGATGAACACAATCCACACCAGCGAATAGACGAGGCCGGGGCGGGTATCGTCCCACATCGCCAGGATGACGCCCATGGCCCCCATGAACGCCAGGACCACCCACGCGCCGACGGCACCGCCGGGCGACTTGAAGTGCGATTCCTTGTGCAGGTGGGGGCGCTTACGCAGGTACACCAGGTAGGACACGACGATGACGACCCACACGCCCATGAACAGGGTGGCCGACACCGAGGTCACCAGCGTAAAGGCCGCGGAGATTGAGCCGCCCGTCGCCATGATGACGATAGCCGTCAGCAGGCACACGCATGACAAGAACAGGGCGTTGAGGGGCACGTGATGCTTCGAGAGGCGCGCGAAGATGCTGGGCGCCTGCTCCTGGCGGGCCAGGCCGTAGAGCATGCGCGAGGTGGAGTAGATGCCCGAGTTCGCGCTGGACGCTGCCGAGGAGAGCACGACCAGGTTGACGATCGTGGCCGCCGCGCCCAGGCCAGTCAGGGAGAACATCGTGACGAAAGGCGAGCGCTCGGGGCTCACCTGATCCCAGGGGGTCACCATCATGATGGCCGCAAGGGCCGCCACGTAGAAGAGCATGATGCGTACCGGGATGGAGTTGACGGCCTTGGGCAGAGTGGTGTCCGGGTCGTCGGTCTCCGCGACCGTCGTGCCGACCATTTCGATGCCGATGAAGGCGAAGAGCGCGATCTGGAAGCCACCCAGGAAGCCGGTGAATCCGTTGGGGAAGAAGCCGTCGTGGCTCCACAGGTTCGAGACGGCGGCGGCGGTCCCCTCCTCGTCGATCGTGCCCATGGCAACCATACCGAAACCGACGATGACCAGGGCGATGATCGCGATGATCTTGACGAGCGCGAACCAAAACTCCGTCTCACCGAAGGCCTTGACCGTCATCGCGTTGAGGGCGAAGAGCAGCAGGGTCGTGGCGGTGATGGGGATCCACGCAGGCAGGCTCGGCCACCAGAAGTGCGTATAGCCGGTGATCGCGATCATGTCCGCGACGCCGGTGACGACCCAGCACGCCCAGTACGTCCACCCCGTCACGAAGCCCGCCCACGGGCCGATCAGGTCGCGCGCGATGTCCGCGAAGGTCGCGTACTTGCGATCGGAGAGCAGCAGCTCGCCGAGCGTGCGCATGAACAGGAACAGGACCGCGCCGATGATCATGTAGACCAGCAGGATCGAGGGGCCCGCGACGGAGATCGTCTTGCCCGAGCCCATGAACAGGCCCGTGCCGATCGCACCGCCGATGGCGATCAGCTGAATATGGCGATTCTTCAGGTTTCGCTGGAGCTTTTCGCCGCCCTCCTGACGGGGCTCGTCGCGCACGACTGGCTCGCTGCTCATCTGTGTTCCTTTCCGCTGGTTGCCGCCCGCGGGCGACGCTTTGCGCGGTCTTTGCGCGCGCACGGAGCGCGCTTGACCCTCCAACGCTACCGCAATAGCCCGCCCACGTCCGAATTCAGGTGTCGCACGGCACGCAGCACATGGCTGGGTTAGGTTAGCCTTATGAAATCAGAGAGAAGCTCCTTCTTCGACGAGGCCTCGACCGCCCACTCCCCCGCGGCCACCTCGGGTGCTCCCGCCCACTCCACTGAAACCACCTCCAGCAGCCCCACCACGCCCGCGCCCGTCGACGCATGCCCAGAGGAGCCCGCCACGGCCTCGTTTTCCCTGGCCTCCACGGCTATCGTGCCCACGCAGCGCGCGGCGCGTTACGGCAAGCAGCTCGTGAGCCACATGGCGCACAAGATCACGGGCTCCTGGGATGAGGAAGCGGCCAGCGGCTACCTGCTGTTCGACCGCGAGGGGCCGGTGCTGGGGCGCTTCGACGTGATCGCGTCACCGTCGGCTCTTCGGCTTGAGCTGCGCACCACCCCCGAGCGCGCTGCTCACCTCGAGCATGTCGCGGGCATTCACCTGGCGCGATTCGGCGTACGCGACGGCCTGGCCATCGCGTGGGAGCGCACCGACGGCTCCGAGGGCACCACTCAGGGGCCGCTGACCCCGGCCGACATTGAGGCCCACGCGCGCGAGCGCGCCAAGCGCAAGGCTTCCCGCGAGGCGGCGGGCCAGTAACGCGGCTGCTTGCGAGGCTGACCCCGCGAGGCCGCGGATCATTACGACTACACCTTGCGTGGCCGGTGATCTGGTCCACAAAACCAGACCAGGCCACCACCGGCCGATCCGCCAGCGGCCGCACACCACGAACAACCAAGCCACCCCCGCACACCGCCGCCCAGCACACCGCCACACCAACAAACAACCCCCGCAGCCGTGAGACTGCGGGGGTGCACAGTCTGGCAACGCACTCACTACGAGTCATTCGCCGACGAAATGCTGCGACGACGGAACATCAACGACACCCGCAAAGGCCAAAACGGCGAAACCTCAACGACATCAGCAGATGCCGGCACGGGGGCGCAGAAGTTCAGCGGCCCTCGAGGTAGCTCTTGGCCGCGACCAGGACCTGCTCCCACATGCCGATCGCGTCCTCGTACGCCTGGCGGGCCTCGGCCTCGTCGTCGGAGACGGACGCCAGGCCGGACTCCTCGACGTGGATGGCGACGCCGCCGCGCTCCTCGGAGAGGGAGACCTCGACGCGGGTCGCGTACTCGTCGGGCAGCTCGTCGTCGGCGAGCGGGTACCAGCGGAAGGCGACGACGTCCATGGGGTCCTCGTCGGCCTTCTCGATCAGCCAGTCGCCGGCGTCCGGGTCGCTCACGTGGTAGAGGCCATCGTCGCCGCGGCTGACTTCGTGGTCACCCAGGGGGCCGTCGTTGACCCACCAGCCCGGCTCCGACACGAGCGCCCACGCGGCCTCAATGTCGCAGTCCACGACCACGTCGGTCTCGACGCGGTCCATGTCGTCCTCACCGTCGGCGTCAGAAGTCATGTCAAAGAAGCTCATACCTCAACGGTACCGGCTCGCGCGCTCGCAGGCACGCGAATGGACGCCCGAAAAAGCACGCTGCACACGCACGTCAACACTCGTGCGCGAGGCCTCGGTACCCCGCGGTCGTCGCGCGCACGACGAGGCACGCGCCACCGTGTCCTCAACCCCGCGGTCTGCGTTCGCATACGACGAGGCCGTGGCAGGCCCACCGGAGATGACGGGGTCGGCCACGGCCTCGTGCGTGGAGGGGCGCTCAGGCGAGGCGCGTGATGCGGTAGCGCCAGTCGACGGGGCCCGCCTCGAGGGTTTCGACGCGGTAGTGCTGCGTCGAGTCCTGCAGGTGCGCGAACAGCGGCTCGGGCTGGTGGGGCGCGCAGATCTGGAGGTTTTCGCCGACGGGCAGGTTGTCGACGGCGGCGAAGAGGACCGCGTGGCGCACGACGCGGGGGATGGAGTGGATGACGAGCTCGTCCGCGCCGGGGCGGTGGATGACGCCGGCGCCGCCCGCGTGGACCTTGCCGTGTCCGCCGCCGTGGCCTCCGCAGCCGCAGCCGCCCGCCGTGGAGGTGATGGGCTCGGCGGCCATCTCGTGGGGGCGCTCGGCGGGGGCGTCGTGGCCTCCGCAGCCGCAACCGGCGTGCTCAGCGGGGGCCTCGGCGGCAGCGCCGTGGCCGTGACCATGGCCGTGTCCGCCGCCGTGGCCACCGCAGCCGCAACCGGCGTGCTCAGCGGGGGCCTGCTCGGCGCCGGGGGCCTCGGCGGGAGCGGCCTGCTCGGCGCGCGCCTTCTTACCCTCGCCACCGCAGCCGCACCCGCAGCCGCCGTCCTCGGAAGGGACCGTGTTGGCGTCGACCAGCTTGAACATCTGACGATCAGTCATGTCTTTTCCTTATCCTTCGGCCCGACGGGCCATTTCAGCGAACCTTACCCAGTGTAGGCATGCCTCAGCCGCGCCCGCGCGTTCACTTAATGAGGAACTCGGCCTCGACCTCGACGCTGACGTTGAGGGGCAGGGCGGCGACGCCGACGGCGCTGCGCGCGTGCTGGCTGCCGAAAATCTCGCCGAAGAGCTCGGAGGCGCCGTTGATGACGCCGGCCTGACCGTAGAAGTCGGGGCGCGAGGACACGAAGCCGACGACCTTGACCACGCCGGCGAGGTTGTCGACGCCGCCCGCGACGGAGGCGGCCGCGGCCAGGGCATTGAGGGCGCACACGCGCGCCGCGTCCTTGGCGTCCTCGGGGTCCGCCCCGTCCTCGCCGACCGCGCCGATGCACACGGGCTCGCCGTTCACGACGGGGATTTGGCCGGAGGTGCGCACGACGCCGCGGTCGATGACGGCGGGCACGTAGGCGGCGACGGGAGTGGCGACGGCGGGCAGTTCGAGGCCGAGTTCGGCGAGTTTTTCGGAGGGGAGCATGGGGGTCCTTTCGTTGTCATTGACGAGGCCGGGGCCTCGTCCGTTGATCCCAGTGTAGTTGGGCGCCTCGAAGAGATGGCAGGCGGGCGCACGGGGGCAGGGGGTGGGCATTCTTGACTTCTTGTGCGCTGTCTCATAGGGTGTGGGGAAGACTTGCCGACCGGTAGAGGAGGAACCGTGCCTGATTTTTCCATCAATGAGGAGCAGATTAAGGCCGTCGCAACAAAACTGAACGGCGTCAAGGACAGCTTCACGAAGATGAAGGCCCCTGGCCCGTCTGGCAATGGGGGATTCGGTTCTCTCTCGCTCATGCTCACGCACGCGGCTTTCACGGCAAAGATTGCGAAACGCCGCACGACTATCGAGACTTGGCATGCGTCGACCGATGCGGCGCTGCACGATACGGCAAAGCAGAGCAAGCAGAACGATCAGCAATGGGCTGCATTGTTCCGCTCGGACCTCAACCAGCCACTGTAAGGGAGCCATCGTGACCGGATACTTTGAGTCACTGATCAACGACGTCCCCGGAAACGCCGACGAACTTGCAACACTGGCCATTCAGTGGGATGCCTACGGAATTGCCTGTAATGACTATGCCGATGATGTGGCACATTCAGCCAGAACAGCACGTGAATGGGAAGGCGCGGCACGCAGGCAGTTCAATGCTTCGCTCACTCGCCAGAGGAACCGCTACATCAATTTGGGGGGTGATTGCACGACGGCCTCCTCGGCTCTCAGCGTCTACGCGGGGGCGGTACGCGCGGGGCAGAGCTACATCGAGAACCTGCGTTATCAGGCGTCAAAGCTCGACGAAGAGGCGGACAAGGCTCCTAACCCCCTGCTGGCCAGAGCGACACTCATACCCGCAGCCAGCGCCCTCGTCTTCGCGGCGCATGTTCGAATCGAGTCCGTCAAGCAGGCCGCCGACACGTGCGCACAGGACCTCGCGCGCATCGTACACATCGAGCCCGTGCAAATTGACAATGGGAGGGCCACGGCCGCCGGACAAATGGGGCAGCTGTCGCAGAATGATATTGCCCAGATCCAGAAGGACCTTGACGCGCTCAAGGACGGGACGTTCGACTGGAGGGGGATGACGCAGGGGAAGATCGCCGACTGCTACTTCCTGGCTCCCATGGCCGCCCTGGCCCAGACACCGGAGGGGCAAAGAAAGCTCGCCTCCATGATTCAGCCCCACTACGACGAGCACGGCAACGTGGATGGCTACCTCGTTCGACTCCCAGCCGACCCCGCTCACCCCGACACCTCACCGGCGAACGAGGTCTTCGTGCACAGCAAGTACATTAACGGCGCAATGCAGGACCCGGATGGATATCAGACCGGTAATGAGCCCCATGTTAGCGTCTACTCCATCCTGGAAGCCGCGTGGGGACAGACTCACCCTGGGGGCTCGAACAGATTTGACAACAATCCCCCAGGCATAAACTTTGGTTATTCGACCCAGGCTTTCTCCGTTTTCACAGGGAAATCGGCTGTTGAGCTGCCCATAGACCAAGCCGCAGGCGGCTATACCGATGCCGAACGTGCAAAGATCCTCCTGGCTTCGCAACAACACCAGCCCATAGTTGCCGGCACCAAGGAAGCGGCCTCAGTTTACGCTACAGTCGATGGGAAGGACACTGAAATCAGGCTCGTCGAACACCACGCATACACTGTGGTTTCTGCTGACGCGAACGGGGTGACCCTGTGTAATCCACACGGTATGAACTACTCGTCAGATGGAAATGCGCCCGCTACCTTCACACTCTCCTGGGAAGACTACGAAGCCCATTATGGCAGTACGGTGATCGGAAGTCTATAAGCCATGGGCAGTATTCCACCATTCGTTCGTTCCATCGCGTCCACATGTTTCGTGGCTGGAATCCTACTCGCAGCCTGCCTCCCGACACCCCACACGCCAGATCCGACTCCCTCACCAACCATCACCACCGCGAGCCCAACGCCCGCGCCGTCACCCACGAGGAGCACACCCATGCCAGAGTGCAACGGATGGATCACCACCGTCGACGAAACCGCACAATTCGCCCCCGGAAAGGACCCAAACAAGCCGAAGTTCGTTATATCCGACGTTGGCATCGAAAACGGTGCCATGTACGCTTATATCATCGGCGGGTGGGCCGCCGGCTACCCCGGCTGGATCGACGACAGCCTCTATGTCGGCGAGCCGAAGCACGTCCCAACCATCGGCACATTCACCCTCCTCGACATCACCACCGCACAGGCCGTCTACGGCCACGGCTCGGCCACCTTCTGCTTCGAACCCGACCCAGACTTCGAAGTCTCCGACACGATCTAACCCATGACACACATGACGCACACGCTCCGCCAGCCCGCGCACGCTGCCGCCGCCTGCGCGGGCCTGGCCCTGCTCCTCGGCGCCTGCGCGCCCACCACCCCCTTCGCGCGCCCCACACCCACGCCCACGGCCTCGTCCCCCACGCCCACGCCCACGTCCTCCTCCCCCACGCCCGGGCCCACGCCAACGCCCGCGCCCACGCCATCAACGAGCCTGCCCCCGTGCGACGGGCAGATAGTGACAATAGACGAAACCGGACAGTTCCAACCCTTTGGCAGCGGCCGCCCACCCTCCTACGTCCTCGCCGCAGTACGCATGGAGGACGGAATCATGAAAGCCAGCCTAAGCGGCGGATACTCCGCCAACGACGTTCCCGACGGACACGTCAGAACAACCCTGATTCAGGGCGAGCCCTTCTACGCCCCCCACGCTGGAACATTCACGCTACTCGACGGCGACCCAGCCCCCAGCGTGGACAGCCACGGATCCGCCACACTCTGCTTCGAAAAAGAATCCAGCGACCCCAGCACATCCTGAAACACCATGACAGCCACACGCACCATCACCACAACCGCCGCCGCCTGCGCGGGCCTGGCCCTGCTCCTCGGCGCCTGCGCGCCCACCACCCCCTTCGCGCGCCCCACACCCACGCCCACGGCCTCGTCCCCCACGCCAACCAACACACCGAGCGAGACGAACGCCTGCACAGGCTACCTCCTGGCAATCGAGGAGACGTTCTACTTTAGCCCTCGCAACCGCAACACCTACCCGCAGTACTACTTCCTTATTGAACCCGCGCAATCCGAGGACACGCACGTGTATCTGGATGGCACGGTCCCCGACAGCATGCCGGAACTGAAGGAAGCAGCCGTCGACACGGATCTCACAATCGGCCAACCCGTCGTCGCCCCAGGGGTCGGCACCTTCACGATCCTGAACGCAGTACCAGGCCCTGAGCAGTATGAAGGAGGAACCATTACCTTCTGCTTCGAACCCGACCCTAGCCTCGACGTCAACACCGACGAACTCGCCAAGTTCGACGCACGCTAGCTCCTTCCCCAGACACCCCCTCCCAAGCAACCATCAGAAGAACAAGACCCACGGTGAACAATCGACGCACCCTCACCACAACCGTGGCCGTCTGCGCGGGCCTGGCCCTGCTCCTCGGCGCCTGCGCGCCCGCCACCCCCTTCGCGCGTCCCACACCCACGCCCACGTCCTCCTCCCCCGCGCCCGGGCCCAACGCCAACGCCCGCGCCGTCACCCACGAGGAGCACCCCCATGCAAGCCTGCAACGGATACATCACCACCGTGGACGAAACCGGACAATTCGCCCCCGGGAAGAACCCGAACGAGCCGACCTTCGCCTTCTTCAATGTCGGCATCGTTGACGGCGTCATGCGCGCTTATATTATCGGCGGATGGCCCGACGGCTACCCCGGTTGGATCGACCGCTTTCTCTACGTCGGCGAGCCGCAACACGTCCCCTCCATCGGCACATTCACCCTCCTCGACGTCACCACCGCACAGGACGTCTACGGCCACGGCTCGGCCACCTTCTGCTTCGAACCCGACCCAGACTTCGAAGTCTCCAGCACGATCAAACACCCATGAGATACACGCTCCGCCAGCCCGCGCATGCGGCCGGGGCCAGGTGGCGCTCGTCGGTAACACAGGAGCGTGTCCCGTCGATGTGACTGTGCCCCGCGCGCCGACAAACACGCGGGGCACAGTTATGGGGGCGTCAGTTGTCACTGACTGCTGTCGGCCCTCCGATTCTCGGGTCCGGCCAGCGGGCCGGCGCCTCAGTGTCTGCCTTTTCCGACCGCCCGTCATGGCTGGCTGCCGATCGGATGTGACCATCAGTTCTGGGGTGCGGCCGGGGGCTGGCCCCCCTGTCCTGGGCCGCCGGCCGGGGGCTGGCCCCCCTGACCCGGGCCGCCCGCCGGGGGCTGACCGCCCTGTCCGCCGGGGCCCATCCCCACGCCGCCGCCCATCCCCATGCCGCCCTCGCCGGCGGTCGCTTCAGTAGCAGTTCCGTCGACGCTCACCGTGTAGGTGGAGCCGTTGGTCATGCCGGAAGTCGAGTAGATGACGTTACCGAAGGCCTTGGGCGAGGTGTAGGTACCCATGACGGAGCCAGAGGCGTCCGTGATCGTCACGGTCGATCCGGCGGAGCCGGTCGCAGAGGCCGAGATCCAGCCCTGGCCGTCGCTCGTGGTCGGCGTCTCCACCATCTCGCTCGTCGCGAAGGCGATGACCGTGCCACCCGTGATGCTCATGGCGCCGTTGGAATCCAGGGCGCCGTTCGCGCCGGAGGCCGGACCGTAGACGGTCGTCACGCCGCCGCTGATGGTCAGCGCGCCGTTGGAGTCGAGGCCGTCGCCGTTCGCGTTGACGGTCACGGTGCCGCCGGTGATGGTGAGCTGCTCGCCGGTGTCCTCCATGGTGCCGCCGCCGTCACCCATGCCGCCGCCCGGACCTCCGGGCCCCACGCCGCCGGGGGCCATCGGGTCGGAGGTCGTGGCGGTGTCGGTGGTCGTAGCGGTGTCAGAGGCCGTCGAATCAGAGCTGGACTCGGCCACGGCGGCCAAGCCGGCCTCGACGGTAATCGAGCCCGAGGCGTTGATGCCATCGTCGCTCGACGTCAGGTCGACCGTGCCGTCGGAGATCGTGATGAGGCCACCCTCGAGGGCCTCGTTCGACTGCGTGACGGTCACGCTCGCGCCGTCCAGGACGGCCGCAACCTCGGTGTGCACGCCATCATCGCCGGAGGCGGCGGTGATCGTGCCGGAGCACAAGCGCAGGGCGCCATTGGAGTGGATGGCGTCATCCCCGGCGTCGATGGTGGTCGTGCCGCCGTCGACGATGATGTAGGTCTGCGCCTTGATGCCCTTGGTCGAGCCCGTGGAGGGTTTGCCGGCCGAGGCGCCGCCGCCCGAGGTGATCGACACGGTGCCTCCGGTGACGATCGCGTCAGTGGACGCGTCGATGCCGTCGCCGCCCGAGGTCAGGGTGACGGTTCCGTCCACAATGGACACGTAGCCCTTAGTGTCGTCGTTGTCCTGGTCGGACTTGAGGGCGTCGCCGCCGGCGTTCACGGAGACGGTGCCGCCCGCAACAGTCAGGGAGTCCTTGCCGCGCAGGCCATCGTCCGAGGCGGTCGCGTTGATCGTGCCGCTCAGGACGTACAGGTCGTCCTTGGAGGTGATCGCGTCCGACGCGCCGGAGATCACGGTGAGCGTGCCCGCCCCCGTGATCGTCAAATCCATGTCGGCGTAGATCGCGGCGTTCGCGTCCTCGGTCCCCGTGTAGGTGCCGTCGGTGATCGTCGATGTGCCCTCGAGGGACAGGACGAGGTCGTCACCGCTGGTCGCCTCGATCGCGGCGCCCGTCGAGGAGGTGATGGTCGCGTTGTCGAGAATCAGGACGACCCGGTCCTCAGCTCCCGCGGCCACGACAACCTTGCCGGTGAAGGAGCCGCTGAGCTTGTAGACGCCGGCCTTGGAGATGGTCAGCACGCCGTCGCTCACGCTCACGGCGTCGGACGAGGAGGTCGCGGTCGTACCGCTGAGCGTCACGTCGACGGCGTCCGAGGCCTTCCAGTCGCTGTCCTCCACGTAGGAGGCCTTCGCGTTCGAGGCCAGGGCGTCGGCCGCGGTGGGCGGCGCGGTCGTGTCGCCGTTGGTTCCGGCGGCCGCGACGGCAGTGGTCGCGCTCGTCGCGCCACCACCGGAGGACGCAGCGCCCGAGGCGCCGCAGGCTCCCAGCGCCAACGTTCCGACGAGGGCGATCGCGCCGATCGTCCGGGCGGGGGTCATGATCTTCTTCAGGGCTTTCATGTGTATGTCTCTTTCATGCAATTTAGGCTTATGTTTCTTATGCTCAGCGCTTACGTGTCGCGCGATTTCGACGACTGCGCGCCTATGACGTCGCTCAGGCGGCCACCGCGAGGGGTGCCTCGCGCGCGAGCTCGGGGGCCTCCACGTATTCGGGAAAGTACCGGTCCAGCGTGCGGTGCCACTTGTTCGCGGGCAGGTCGTGCATGGCGGCCATCGCGGTCCCGTACTTGGAAATCTTGACTGGTCGCACGCCGCCCTCCCACAGGAGGTGGTCGACGACGGACGGGGTCGCACCCGACTTCGTTTCGATGATGACCAGGTCGGGTCGTGCGACCTCGATGCCGTCCGTGCGCAGCGAGCGCCACGTCAAGCCCGTGTCCACCGTCGCGCGGCCCGCTCCGTCGGGCAGGAGCAGTGTGTTGCGCTCGTAGGATCCGGCCAGGATCGGCTCCAGGGCCGGGACCAGGTGCGCGTAGCCCGTGTGCTCAACCTTGCCCGCGACCCACGAACGGCGCTCGCCCGCGAGAGGCGCCCCGGCCTCGTCCCAGGAGATCGACATGCGCTTCTTAACCGTCACGCCGCGCGGGCCACGGGTCTTGACCTCCAGGAAGGAGGCGCCGGTGGACAGGTAGGTGCGGGCGCGGACCTTGAAGCGGCGGCGGCGCTTGAGCGCGGTCAGCAGGTACGAATCCATGTCGGGGGTGTCGTAGTAGGTGGAGGCGTAGCCCTGGGACACCTGGCCGGCGATCTGGAGGACCCGGGTTTCCTCGGGGAGGCGGCTCAGGACCGACGAGGCCGTGGCCGCGTCCAGCGCGTACTTGCGGTCCACGCGGGTCAGCATCGCGGCGCGCTCATTCAGTTCGTCGAGGCCAATCGTCTCGAGGTCGGCGAGAGTCGCGTTCAGGGTGGCGTTCATGAGTCATGTCCTGTCGTGTGGTTGGGCGGCTGGGCGGTGAGGCCGAGTCTGCTGTCAGGGCCGGGGGCGAGGCCGGGGCGAGGCCGGGGCGGGCCGGCGGGTCAGGCGACCTTCGAGCGAACGTCGACGAGCGTCAGGTCGTTCACGAGGTCGAGCTTGACGACGTTGACCGAGGCGACGGACGCGCCGAGGCGCTGCTCGAGGGCCGCCTTCAGCTCGTCGGGGTCCGCGATCGCGCGATCCAGCTGGACGGTCTGCGAGGTGTAGCGGCCGAAAATCAGCTTCGAGTCACCGAAGGCGAGGGCCACGAGGATCAGGACGATCAGGCCGCCCAGGAGCGGGGTCACCGCCGACGACATGCCCGTCAGGAGGCCGAGGGCCAGTGACGCGAAGTAGTAGGCGATCTCCGTCTGCGAGATCTGATCGGACCTCAGGCGGATGATCGAGAGGACACCGAAGAGACCCAGGCCCAGGCCCGCGCTCACGGTCGAGTTCGCGAGGATGATCGTGACGGCGAGGACGCCGACATTCACACCGAGGAAAGCTGCGACCAGGTCGGCGCGGCGGTGCCGAGGGAAGTACAGGCCGAACACGAGGGCGGCCATGGCGACCAGGTCAATGGCGATCAGAATCAGGGCGGTCATTGGTGTCTCCTTTTGTCGATGCACCTATTTCCCCACGCGACCCTATGAACAACCTATGAACACCTCATTCGTGCCTTATGACTTTCCTGGGAAAATCCTGAATGTCAGACACTCGGGCGCAACGGCGCTCACTGACGCACAATGGACCTATGAGCAGGAGACCTGGGGCGATCGGAGCCCCCACCGACCAAGAATTGCGCGTACTCACGGAGGAGACCCCGGCCTCGGGCCCGGCGCGCTCCGTGAAACTCCTCGCCGCCATCGCGACCTTCGGATCGCTCCTCTTCGGCTACGACACGGGCGTCATCGCGGGCGCCCTGCCGTACATGTACATGCCGAGCGTGGCCGGCGGGCTCGGGATCAACGAGTTCGAGGAGGGCCTGGTCGGCGGCATCCTCGCCATCGGCGCCGCGATCGGGGCGATCGGCGCCGGGCGCCTGTCGGACCGCAACGGGCGACGGCACAACATCCTGCTGCTCGCCGTCGTGTTCATCGTCGGCACGATCGGGTGCACCATCGCACCGAACATCTGGGTGCTGTACCTGTTCCGTTTCGTTCTCGGCCTGGCGGTCGGCGGCGCCTCGGCGACCGTGCCGATCTACCTGTCGGAGTCCGCGCCCACGCGCATGCGCGGCGCCCTGGTGGCCCTCGACCAGTTCATGATCGTGTTCGGCCAGCTCCTCGCCTACTCGATGAACGCGGCGCTCTCCCACGCGCACGGCGGGCCTCGCGTCCTCGTGAGCGCCGACCCGTCGGGCACGCTCACGCCCGGGCAGTGGTACTCGTGGGACGAGGCCTCCCGCGTCGCAACCGCCGTCATCACCGCGGGCGACGGGTCCGCGTGGCGGTGGATGCTGGTGCTCGCCACCATCCCCGCTGTGCTCCTGTGGGTCGGGATGCGCCTCATGCCCGAGTCGGGCCGCTGGTACGCGTCGAAAGCTCGCTATTACGAGGCCGTGGGCGCCCTCAAGCGCATCCGTGACCCCCACCGCGACGACGTGGCCGCCGAGATCAGCGAGATCGTCGCGCTGCACGCCACCGAGGCTAGCCAAGGTCATTGGACGCTGCGGCGCACCGCGTCGGTCGCATGGACCCGGAGGCTCCTGTTCATCGGCATCGGCCTGGCGTGTTTCGACCAGCTGACGGGCATCAACACCGCCATGTACTACCTGCCGAAGATCCTGGCGGCCGCCGGCTTCAGCTCCGCCGATTCGATCACCCTCAACGTCATCACGGGGGCCGTCGCGTGCGTGGGCGCCGCCTTCGGCCTGTATCTCGTGTCCCGGCTTGCTCGACGCCACGTCGGCATCTACCAGGAGACGGGCGTCACCATTTCCCTGTTCGCCCTCGCTCTAATCTTCGGGCTCGGCATCGGCCCCTACACGCTGGCCGACGGGATCATTTCGCCCGACATTCCTTCTTATTTGCCGTGGCTGGTCCTCGTCCTCGTGTCCCTGTTCGTGTTCGCCAAGCAGTCCGGCACCGTCAACTGGGTGCTGGTTTCCGAGATCTTCCCCGCGCGCATCCGCGGCGTCGCCCAGGGCTTCGCCGTGGGCTGCGGCTGGATCATGAACGCCATCGTCACATGGCTCTTCCCCATCATGATCGGCCACTTGGGCGCCACGTGGACCTATCTGACTTTCGGCGTCATCAACGTCGTTGCCCTGTGCTTCTACCTGTTCATCGTGCCCGAGACACGAGGCGTCTCCCTCGAACAGTTCGAGCACGACTTCTCGCGGCGCTACGGGGTGTAGCCGCTTCCCTGAGTGGGCCCCGAAATCGTCACCCGCATGGTTCCCCACAAATGTCGCATGCAATTCCCCTCCACGTTATTCAAACTTTGAAATCTGACCGTTGCAATTCCAACGTTTTCTCGGCACATCAAAAACTGACCGAGGGAAATTTCCTGCGACTTTTCGGTAGGAGAGTACGCGCCAGCGAAAGCGGTGCGACCGGGCTGTCTCCCCGCATCCAGGGGCCGCCCCGCATCCAGGGGCCGCCCCGGACCCGGCGCCCGCCCCTCCGACAATCCCGGTACGCTCGCGGCTCAAACCGAGTGTGGCGTGCGCATAGACAACACTGGCAGCGGCATACTAGTCGCATGACGAAGACCCCCACTCCCCAAGCCCGCACGAACGAGCCGGCCCAGGCCTCGTCCCTCCCATCCCTGGCGGTCACCGGCGCGTCCGGGAACGTCGGCGGCGTGGCCGCCCGGCTCCTCTCCGAGCGCGGCCTGCCGCTGCGCCTGCTCGCGAACACGCCGTCGCGCGCGCCCAAGCTGCCCGGCGCGCACGCTGTCCAGTGCTCGTACGAGGACACCCCGGCCTCGCGCGAGGCCCTCACGGGCGTTGACGTTCTCTTCATGGTGTCCGCGCCCGAGAGCGAGGACCGCCTGGACAAGCACCTCGCGTTCGTCGACGCGGCGGCCGCCTCCGGGGTGCGCCACATCGTGTACTTGTCGTTCATGAACGCGGCGCCCGACGCGACGTTCACGCTGGCGCGCACGCACTTCCACACGGAGGAGCGCATCAAGGCATCGGGTATGACGTACACGTTCTTGCGCGATAACTTCTACGCAGACTTTTTCGTGGAGCTGCCGGACGAGGAGGGCCGCATCCTTGGGCCTGCGGGCGACGGGCGCGTCGGAGTGGTCGCGCGCGAGGACGCGGGGCGCGTGGCCGCCGGGATCCTGGCCGATCCGGTGCGCTATGAGAATCAGACCCTCGACGTGACGGGCCCCGAAGCCCTGACCCTCGACGAGATCGCCGCAATCCTCACCCGCGTGTGGGGGCGCCCCGTCACTTACGTGCGCGAAACCGTTGAGGAGGCGTACGAGTCGCGCAAGAAGTGGCCGGCCGCCCAGTGGGAGTACGACTCGTGGGTGTCGACCTACACGTCGATCGCCCGCGGCGAGATGGACGTCGTGTCCACGACTGTGCGCGACGTGACGGGCCGCGACCCGCTCACCTTCGAGGAGGTCGCCCGGGCGGCGCTCGCGTCGGGCCGCTGACTGTCGCGGTAAAGGCTTGCTGGGCCCCGGCCTCGTCGTGACGCGCCGTTCGTTTCGACGAGGCCGGGGCTGGTTCATGCGCTCATGCTTGATGGCTCCGTCACACTCCTGGTAGCGTCGGATCATGAACACCGAGCCTTTCTGCACCCTTCGGAAGCAGCCCGCCGGTGCACAGGTGGGGTGGTGAGCGTGGCTCGGCCTTCCTCATTTTTGGCAAGAAGACCCCACGACAGTTCTCCCCGGGGCGTGGCGCATCTCGTCCGAGCGCATCGGCATCCCCTACACCGGCCTCGACGCCCTCATGCGGCATTTCAACGAGCACCCCGAGGACCGTCCACTCCTGGCCACACCGGAAGGCGTCGACCTCATCAACGACATCCTCGCCGCAGCCCGTGCAACGCCAGACCTTCAGCCCGGTCCTCACGATCCGCGAATCCACGGCGAGGCCGAGGGAGTAGAGGTTCCCGGCGAGGGCGTGGCACACCCGCATGGTTCCCCGTGCACCCGCATGGTTCCCCGCGCACCCGCATGGTTCCCCACAAATGTCGCACGTAATTCCCCAACACATTATTCAAACTTTGAATTCTGACCGTTGCAATTCCAACGTTTTCAAGGCATATCGAAAACTGACCAAGGGGAATTGCATGCGACTTTTCGGGGAGGAACAGTTGCACCCGGCCGACGAGGCCGGAACTCCCCAGGCGGATGCACGCATAGTTGTGGCCCGTGTCAAGTCCTGGGTTTTGTGGAGGCTTGTTTAGGCCGCTTCCTTTCGTGTTGTT
>ERZ772978.93-NODE-93-length-37068-cov-4.15497_pt1 | contig 37068 bp, 25 predicted proteins | sample MGYA00511675_ERZ772978 | MGnify/ENA primary metagenome ERZ772978 (study PRJEB29015, sample SAMEA2738092) | human oral metagenome | biome: human oral; feature: human-associated habitat; material: saliva | place: China | collected 2156 ... | reverse complement strand
GGCCTGGGGCGAAGCCTCTACTGATTTCTCAGCAAAAAAGCACCGCATTCCCTCTCACCGTGAGAAGGAATGCGGTGCTTTTTGTTTGCTCCGGGATGGAACGAAGGAGGTGCTGGCCACGAGCAGCAAAACAATGGCGGGATCGTCCGGCAGGCTCGCATTTTTCCCGTGAGAGACACTACTGTTAAACAATAAACCTCTGCGCTCATTCCTGAAGACCGGACGTGGTCACACGAAATACGCCACGCACGTCGATCTTCCTGCAAGCTGTACCTCCACTTTCGGGGGTATTTGTGATTTTCATTGTGCAGAGCAAGGCTCCCGAGCCAAGTTCTGTGCATGTGTGGGGCCAGATGCGCATGCGTTGGCGAACGAAGCGCCTTCGATGCCGTGCAAAAAGAAAAGCCCTTCGCACAAAAGTGCAAAGGGCTTTGAAAGGCGGGTATTTGCGCAGGCAAATACTTTTCGGGATCCTATACCTTGATTTCAACCTCGACGCCGCAGGGAAGTTCGAGCTTCATCAGTGCGTCGATCGTCTTGGGGTTCGAGCTGTAGATGTCAATGAGACGCTTGTAGGTCGAAACTTCGAACTGCTCGCGGCTCTTCTTGTTGACGAAGGTCGAACGGTTGACGGTGAAAATGCGCTTGCGCGTGGGGAGGGGGATGGGACCGCTCACGATGGCGCCGGTGGCTTTCACGTTGGAAACAATCTTTTCTGCAGATTTCTCAACGAGCGTGTGGTCGTAGCTCTTGAGCTTGATGCGGATCTTTTGACTCATTTGTTGTTTGAATTGAACTTTGCCTTGCGGCAGTGGGATAAGAGTCGTTCGCTATCCCACTGCGCAGACAAAATAGGGGTTTTATTGGGGAACTTGTGGTTCGTGCCTCGATTACTTCACGAGATCTACACGACCCTTGATTTCTTCGAGTACCGACTTGGCGATGCTGCTCGAAACAGGTGCGTGGTGATCATAGGACATCGAGCTGGTTGCACGACCCGAAGTGATGGTACGGAGGGCAGTTACGTAACCGAACATCTCTGCGAGGGGCACCATGGCCTTCACTACGCGAGCACCGGAACGGCTGCTTTCCATGCCTTCGACTTGACCGCGGCGCTTGTTGAGGTCACCGATCACATCACCCATGTTTTCTTCGGGCGTGATTACGTCAAGCTTCATGACGGGTTCCAAAAGCACGGGACCGGCCTGTGCGCATGCGTTCTTGTAGGCCTGCAAAGCGGCGATTTCGAACGAAAGCTGGTCGGAGTCCACGGGGTGGAACGAACCGTCGAGCAATTCTACCTTCAGGCTGTCGAGAGGGAAGCCACCGAGCACACCGCTCTTCATGGCATTCTCGAAACCTTTCTGTACCGAGGGAATGAACTCCTTAGGAATGTTACCGCCGGTCACTTTGTTCACGAACTGCAGGCCGCCTTCCTTGTAATCTTCGTCTACGGGACCAACATTCACGATGATGTCGGCGAACTTACCGCGACCACCGGACTGCTTCTTGTAGACTTCGCGGAGGTTCACCGTCTTGGTGATGGCTTCCTTGTAGTTTACCTGAGGCTTACCTTGGTTGATTTCAACCTTGAATTCGCGCTTCAGACGATCGATGATGATATCCAAGTGCAATTCACCCATACCGGAGATGATGGTCTGGCCACTTTGCTCGTCGGTCTTAACGGTGAACGTGGGATCTTCCTCAGCGAGCTTCGAAAGACCGGTGGAAAGCTTGTCGAGATCCTTCTGGGTCTTGGGCTCTACTGCGATACCGATCACGGGATCGGGGAATTCCATGGATTCAAGTACGATGGGTGCATCTTCTTCTGCGAGCGTGTCACCCGTGCGGATGTCCTTGAAACCGACACCGGCACCGATATCACCGGCACCAATCACCTCAACAGGATTCTGCTTGTTGGAGTGCATCTGGAAGATACGCGAAACGCGTTCTTTCTTACCCGAACGTACGTTGTAAACATACGAACCGGCTTCGATCTTACCGGAGTAAACGCGGAAGAAGGTCAAACGTCCCACATAGGGGTCGGTGGCAATCTTAAACGCGAGGGCCGAAGTCTTTTCGTCTTCCGAAACTTCACGCGTTTCGATCTCACCCGTTTCAGGATTCGTACCTTCGATCGCGGGCGTATCGAGGGGCGAGGGGAGGAACATTACCACGTAGTCGAGCAAAGTCTGCACGCCCTTGTTCTTAAACGACGAACCGCAAGTCATCGGAACGATATCCAGTGCGAGCGTACCCTTACGGATTGCTGCAACGATCTCGTCTTCCGTGAGCGAGTTGGGATCTTCGAAGAACTTCTCCATCAGCGTCTCGTCTTGCTCTGCGGCAAGTTCGATCATCTTCTGGCGCCATTCGTTGCACTCGTCAACGAGTTCAGCGGGGATATCTTCCACGTCGTACTCAGCACCCATCGTCTCATCGTGCCAAAGGATGGCCTTCATCTTGATGAGGTCCACAATACCTTTGAAGTTCTCCTCTGCACCGATAGGAACAGAGATCACGCAAGGCGTTGCACCGAGGACATCCTTCATTTGGCGTACCACTTCGAAGAAGTTGGCGCCCGAACGGTCCATCTTATTTACGTAGCCGATACGGGGAACGTTGTATTTATCAGCCTGACGCCACACGGTTTCAGACTGGGGCTCCACGCCACCCACTGCACAGTAGGTAGCTACTGCACCGTCGAGGACACGAAGCGAGCGTTCAACCTCGGCCGTGAAGTCAACGTGACCCGGAGTGTCGATGAGATTGAACTTATATTTTACACCATTGTAAGTCCAGAAGGCAGTTGTTGCGGCAGACGTGATCGTGATACCGCGTTCTTGCTCCTGTTCCATCCAGTCCATGGTTGCGCCACCTTCGTGCACCTCACCGATCTTGTGGGTTTTACCGGTGTAGAACAGGATGCGCTCGGAGGTAGTGGTCTTACCGGCATCGATGTGCGCCATGATACCGATATTGCGCGTCAAATGGAGGTCTTGCTTTGCCATTTTAGTCTTATGCTATGAGGGGATTAGAAGCGGAAGTGCGCGAAAGCACGGTTTGCTTCAGCCATGCGGTGCATATCTTCCTTACGTTTGAAGGCACCACCTTGTTCGTTGTAAGCGTCCATGATCTCAGCTGCAAGTTTGTCGGCCATGGTTTTACCACCGCGCTTGCGAGCGAAGCTGATCAAGTTCTTCATGGAAACCGATTCCTTACGGTCGGGACGGATTTCAGTAGGCACCTGGAAGGTGGCACCACCGATACGGCGCGACTTTACTTCGACTTGCGGAGTGATTTTGTCCAGCGCGATCTTCCAGATCTCGAGGGCACTCTTTTCTTCGCTTTGCATCTTCTCACCGACGAGTTCGAGGGCGTGATAGAAAATCTCGTAGCTCACGTTTTTCTTACCGTCGTACATGAGGTGATTTACGAACTTGGAAACTTTCTGGTCTCCGTAAACGGGATCGGGAAGGATCAACCGCTTCTTAGGCTTTGCTTTACGCATGGGAAATTTGGTTTTGTGTGAGGCTGCATGCTGTCTTCAGCACAAAACGTGCTTACTCAACCTTATGCAAACCAACATTGTTCTTATATAGAAGAGGAGTGAGAAGAAGAAAGTGTACTTCTGCGACAGAAGTGCCTTCATTGCTCAGCAATTACTCTTTCTCCATTCTCTAACGGCTTAGCGTCAATTATTTCTTAGCCGCTTTGGGACGCTTCGCACCATATTTGGAACGACGCTGCGTGCGGTTGGCCACGCCAGCGGTATCAAGCGTACCGCGAACGATGTGATAACGCACACCGGGGAGGTCTTTCACACGACCGCCACGAACCAGCACGATGCTGTGTTCCTGAAGGTTGTGGCCTTCACCGGGAATGTAGGAGTTCACCTCCTTAGAGTTAGTCAGACGCACACGGGCGACTTTACGCATTGCCGAGTTAGGCTTCTTAGGCGTGGTGGTATATACACGAACGCACACGCCACGACGCTGAGGGCAGTTGTCCAGTGCAGGAGACTTGGACTTGTCGGCCGCCACCGAACGTCCCTTGCGCACAAGTTGTTGGATAGTAGGCATTTGATGTGATTTTTAATTGTTTATATATTGTATTTCTGATTGCGATATAGGGAGGCGTGAGTGCATACTACGCCATTTTGACTGCAAAGGTAGCCATTTTTTTTCGTGCCACCAACTCTTAGACGCATAAAGTCCCGACGGGACGGTATACTCACTCGCCGGCGTGCGCCACCACCACGCGATTTTTGGATGGCAGGGCAGAGAAATAGGCGATTCCGTAGGCCGCGGTGCGCACTCGGCGCGCATCGATGCCGTATCGGCCTACGAGCAGTGCGCGCACAGCCTCAACTCGACGATGAGCCAAAGCGCGATGTTCACCACCCGAAACATAGCCCGCGAGACTCACCTTGACCGAAGGATTGCGGCGCAAGTAAGCCACGAGACGCGCCACTTCGCCCAACGGTGCACCGCTCACGGATGCACTGCCGGCAGCAAAGTAGACATCGAACTCCTCTGCACGCACTTTCTTGCCGGATTCACGGCGAGCACCTTGCTCCGCAGTGGTTTGCTGTTGGGGTGTTTCGTCAACTGACGGCGCCGTGGGCACTGTGGGAGCGGGTGTTTCGTTTCCGGTGATCGGCAATTCGGGCACCGGCGCGACAGGATCGGGCGTTTCGATAACGATAGGTACCGGAGTCACCGCCACCTGGGGCTCATTCTTCCGCTCATGCTGCGGCTGCAAGGGCCGCACGTGTTGTTGAGCGGACGTTTCACGCGCTTTCTCCGGTCGCACAGCTGCTTCGTGGCGTTGCACAGTCGTGGCGACGCCTTCTTCGCGATCGCGAGCCGTTTTTTCTACCGGCCGATCGGGACCGGTCGCCACCACTTTCCGCTCTTCGTGTGCCATGGCGGGCACAGTCGGTACCGCCACCGTGTGCGTTTCCGAACGACGCGGCGTTTGCACCACCGGACGATCGTGGACACGGCGCTCTGAAGCGCGGTCGGGCATTTGCGGCGTGGCGTGTTTCACCGGCGATGAAAATTCGGTGCCGTGGATTGACGGGGTGCTTTGTACCGCAGCGGCCGATGAGCCCACCGTCGCTCCGGACTTCGTCTCGGTCGACTTGGTCGGCTCCGTCGCTTTCTTGGGAGCATTGGCACCTTGAGGTGAGAGTGGAATCAACATTACATTCTCATTTCCGGGTTCCAGCGGGGCGCCGGTTTCATGTTCCTCGCCGTAGGTCACCGGCTCCGCGGGACGTACCGTTTCGGCCGGTTTGGGTTTGGACACCGTTCTTTTGGGCAACGGCACCACATATTCGCGATCGCCGGCCACGATGTGTCCGGTGCTGTCGACATGATAGTTGCCCGGAAGTTCAGCTCCGGACACCACACGCGTGGTCGGCTGCAAATCGGCCCGCTGCACGGGGTTGAGCGCCATCGAAGGCGTGGGCAGTGTACGCGAACGCGAACGCCGGCCGCGAGAAGCCAAGCGGGGGAAGATATACATGGTGCGCACCGTGTCGTTCACCACCAGATCTTCATCGTCATCATCCTCTTCCACACCATGCAAATAGGTGTGTCGACGCGCACGACGTCCGCCGGTCCAGCGATAAGTGAAGCCCACGGTCACCATCATGGCGGCTCTATGTATATTGTATTCGATCTGCGAATTTTCTTTTTCCGTGCGCAAGTCGTAGAACAGGGCCGGACGCACGTTGAGCGCCCAGGAGCGGTCGGCATTGAGGTACCAACTGAGATTCAGCCCCAGTTTCGACACCAAATAACTCGCTCCCAAATCGCGATTGGCCGCTTCTTCCTTGAAGTTGTGTCCCCAACCGAGCGACAGGATACCGTCGAGTTCAACGCGACGAGGCTCAACCGGCGGCGTGACAAACAAGTTTACGAGATTAATTCCGCCATAAACATAGACTTGACTTCGGGCACTGCGACTCAACAGGAGGTTTTGATTGGCCAACAACAAGTTGCCTTCCACACCCAGCGCGAGCGTAGGCGTGAATTGGCGTTTGAGATCGAGAGCAAACATCCCCGTAACCAATGAGGCATTGGGACTGTAAGACATCGGGTGGTAGGCTCCTCCACCAAAAGTGAAACCCCAGCTGCGTTTGAATTCGGGTCGCTCTGCCAAAGGCCCCACGAATTGAGCCCGTCCCGGCAAGAGAACGAGCAACGTGAAGAGGAAAAGCAACAGTCGTTTGTGCGTCATAATCGGAATAAGCGTATCATCGTCGGACGACAATATATCTATTAACGTGCAAATTTACGCTCTCAACAAGAGAACTCCAAATTTAGCGCGCGTTTTCTGCGCTCCGTTCTTGCACATTCCATTTTGTTTTGCTACATTTGCTCATGTAGAACGCAAATGAGAGGTACAAATGACTTTTGGCACCCTTATTGCAGACACACTACCGACGACTCTCTCCAACAGTCGGGACAAACGCACAAATTCATTCATCAATATAACACACTACCCTCCCATGGCAAACGAAAAAGAACAGGGTCAGCAGCTCCAGATCGAGTTGACGCCCGAAATCGCCAACGGCACTTACAGCAACCTGGCCATCATCAACCACAGCCCCCAGGAATTCGTACTCGACTTCATAGCCGCTCTCCCCGGTCTGCCCCAGGCTCGTGTCAATGCACGCCAAATCCTCACTCCCGAGAGCGCTAAGCGTCTTCTCTTCGCCCTCCAAGACAACGTAGTGAAGTACGAAAATGAATTCGGCACCATCGATCTCGGCACGCCTCAGCCCGCTGCCACGGAAGGTGTGGGTCGTACGGCCACGCCCTTCGGTGCTCCCGACGCCAAAGCGTAAGCGCCATTTCACAAAGTTGTCGACCCTGTCGGCCTACACTCCCTTTGCTTGTTCAAGCAGAGGGAGTTTTTTTGGCACATGCCCGAAAACCGTTCGGTCTGCACGCGTTTTCGTCCGTCTCACACGAAGCGGATCGTCAATTCAAATAAATTGCAGACGCAATCAAACAGATAATCATCTATCAGACAGACGATTACATTCACAACCGAAGAGAAGAACAACGCAGTCGGGAAGTAGCGGTGAAAAACTCCCCGCTTTCTGCAGAAACACTCCGGTTTTCTTCGGGAAATGGGGCAGAAGACGCAGACAGTGGGGAAGCGATTTCGCCAACTTCCGCTTCGTCCGCCGCTCGCACCCGGTTTCAGTAACCCAATTGCCCTGCTTCTGCACGCTCTGCGCACCAACGCAGTCCGGATACCCGGTGGAGATTTACGACCCTCCCCTTTCGCCGACCGCCTTTCGCACTACTGAGTTTGACATGGCCTCCGAATGACGTCCAAACGGCTGACAGCTGACAAAACTGCCGATCTTTGCGCCAAAACGTCCTTTTTCTGACACATGGACTAAGAAAAAAGCGGAATAGGTCGGAGCATCTTACAAACATTTTTTATCTTTGCTCATGAAATGCTCCGCCTTCGACGAGTCAAACCGTTCGTGCCCTACTTCGCTTCGCATGCAACGGAAACTTTTCGGCCGTGCCTTTCCCTTCCTTCGCACTATATCTAAATGTACGCGCGCGAGAACGCTGTTTTTCTCGCCCGACCCAAGATCTGTTTCGCTCTACAAATGAAACGCATCACACTTCGCTTTGGCGCGCTCTCCATGCCTGCCGCCCTTTTTCTCAATCTCTTGCTGGTGTATGTGGTCTATGCGCTCTGTCGCTTGGCCTTTTTGGTGACCAACTGGGACGCCTTCGCCCCGGGTTTCGCCCAACTCGACACGTGGCGGGTGATTAAGGGGACGCTTTTCTTCGACACTTCAGCCATTTTCTACACCAATGTGCTCTATGCCCTGCTGATGCTGCTGCCCTTGCACTACAAAGAGCGGGCGACTTGGCAACTGGTTTGCAAATGGCTCTTTGTGCTGACCAACAGCTTGTGTGTAGTGGTCAATATGGCCGATGCGGTCTATTTTCAATACACCGGCCGCCGCACCACTTGGACCGTTTTCGGAGAATTCGGCCATGAGGGCAACATTTTGTCGATCGTCGGCAAGGAAGTGCTCCACCACCCCGTGGTTTTGCTCATCGGCATCGCCCTGATCGCCCTGCTTTGGCTGGCCTACGTGCATCCGCGCTCGCTCACCAAGGCGCCGCGGCCGGCCACGCCCTACTACGTGACTCAAGTCTTCATGTTGGGGCTCTTCGTCCCCCTCTGTGTGGCCGGCATGCGCGGTGGATTCACCACGGCGGTGCGGCCCATCACCCTGAGCAACGCCAATCAGTTTGTCAACCGCCCGGCCGAGGCGGCTTTGGTGCTGAACACGCCGTTTTCGATGATACGCACCGCCACGAAAAAGGCCTTCGTCGACCCGAAATACTACACCCCCGACGAACTCAACGCCATCTATTCGCCGCTGCACCGACCGGGCGATGCCCTCACCCCCCGACACAAGAACGTGGTGGTGATTATTCTCGAAAGCTTCGGACAAGAATTTGTGGGCGCCCTCAATCCGCAACTCGACGGCGGGCGCTACAAGGGCGTGACCCCTTTCCTCGATTCGCTCATCGGGGTGAGCACGACCTACGAAAACTCGTTTGCCAACGGACGCAAGAGTATCGATGGCATGCCCTCGGTGTTGTCGTCGATACCCATGTTTGTCGAACCGTTTTTCCTCACGCCCGCTTCGCTCAACCACCTGAGTGGATTGGCACGCGAACTGAATGGCGAGGGCTATCACACAGCTTTCTTCCATGGTGCGCAAAACGGTTCGATGGGGTTCGAGGCCTTTGCCCGCTCCACGGGATTCGGCCAATACTACGGCCGCACAGAGTTTGACGCCGACCCACGTTTCGGCGGAGAAAATGAGTTCGACGGCACTTGGGCCATTTGGGACGAGCCTTTCCTCCAATTCTACGCCAAGAAGATGAGCGAAATGAAACAGCCCTTCATGACGGCCGTCTTCACCGCCTCGTCCCATGCGCCATATAAGGTGCCTGAGCGCTACGCCAAGCAATTCCCGGAAGAGGGAGGCACTCCTTTGCACAAATGCGTGCGGTATAGCGACATGGCACTGCGCAAGTTCTTCGAAACCGCTCGACGCCAGCCGTGGTACAAAAACACCATATTCGTCCTCACGGCTGACCACACCAGTCTCTCCACCCACGAAGAATATCAAACACCGCTCGGACGCTTCCGGGTGCCCATCATTTTCTTCGATCCCTCGGGCGACATGAAACCAGGTCGCCGTCCCGGCATCGCCAAACAGATCGATATCATGCCGACACTGCTCGGTTACCTCGGTTTCCAGCACCCGTTTGTGGCTTTCGGCAACGACCTGACGCACCTCCCCGCGACCCTCAATTATGAAGTGGCGTATTTGAACGGCGTCTACGTGTTTGCGCAAGGCGACTACGTGCTGCTCTTCGACGGCAGCCAGACCACTGGCGTCTTCGACTACAAAAAAGATCGGCTAATGGTGCACAATCTCAAAGGTCGCGTGCCGCAACAGGCCGCGATGGAGCGACTGCTGAAAGCCATCATACAATCGTACATGCAACGCATGCTCACCGATCAACTGACGGTGAAATGATCTGCCCCAACGACTTATGACAAGAAAAAAGAAAATCACGCTTGGCTGCCTCGGGCTACTGCTCGCGGGACTGGCCGTGCTGTCCTACGTGCGCTGGAATGTGTGGTTCGGCAATCCCCCCGAAGCGCCCTATGCGCCCCAGCCCACGCCTTCGCGTGTGCTGCTCACCTTCGGCAATGACGGGGCGCTCTCCCGCAACGTGAGTTGGCAATGCGATTCGGTGCTGCACACCTCGCATTTGGAGCTGGCTGCCGACGACGATACGGCGGTGATCTGCATTCCGGCCACCGGCGAAGTGTTTCATTCCCGCAGCGGCAAGGGTGCATTCTACGTGGCACGGCTCACTCACCTGGTCGACGGACAATGTTATCACTATCGTGTGGTGACAGACGGGAAGGCCTCGCCGTGGTACCGCTTCACGGCCAAAGATGCCGGGGCAGACCGTAATTTCTCGTTCCTCTATTTCGGTGATGTGCAAGACACCATCGGCGGCATTGCGCACCGCGAGATCATGAAGGCATGGCAAGCTCACCCGGAAGTGGATTTCGCCGTGTTCGGCGGGGACCTCACCGAGCGACCCACCGACGAATATTGGAATGAAACCTTCCGCGATCTGGACACCATCGGCCAACAACTGCCCATCCTCTGCGCCACCGGCAACCACGAGTATTTGAAATACCCCATTCGCCAATTGGAGCGGCGCTTTTCGCTGGTTTTCTCCTATTTCCTCCAATCGATGGTGGGAAAGAACCAAGTTTACGCCCTTCGCTTCGGCAACCTCCAACTCTGCCTCCTCGATTCAAACCGAGAACTTCCCTATTTGCTGCAACAAAACAGTTGGCTCGAACAGCAAGTCAAGGGCGACGGTGCACGATGGAACGTGGTGGTGCTGCACCACCCCATCTATTCCGCCAAATCAGGCAGCAACAACCTGATGCAACGCTGGGCTTTCGCCTCGACGCTCAACGACTATGCCGACCTTGTGCTCCAAGGGCACGAACATGCCTATGCCCGCATGACACGCCACGACGAAGACGGCCACCCCACCACGCCGGTCTACACCGTGAGCCACTGTTCGCCCAAACAATACCGCATTGAATTCGACGAACGCTTCGACCGCTTCGGCACCGGCACCCAGTTCTACCAGCTCATTGCGGTGCGCGGCGACACCCTGCAGATGAACACTTTCGACGCCGCAACGGGACGCCTCTACGACCGGGTCGACATCGTGAAAGGGATGCACGACCAAGTTCGCATCGTCGACGAAGGGAAACGCATCCCCGAGATTCTCCGCTTCACGCCCCGACCGGGCAATAAAAAAGATGCGGCCTTTGCCGACCGCATCCGCGACTACAAACGCCGCAAGGGCATTCGCTAAATCCATCACATGCAACAACTTCTCATCATCACGCCCGTCAAAGACAGCATCGACCACACCGTGCGCACCATGGAGGCCGTTGTGCAGTCGGAACTCGACGTTCCGCACCGCTACGTGGTGTTTAATGACAATTCGACGCCCGAAAACACCGCACGCCTCCACACCGAGGCAGCACGGCTGGGCGTGGAGGTCGTAGATCTGGCCACCCTCACCGATCATCCCTCGCCCAACTACCTCTTTGTGCTGCGCCGCTGTCGGAAAGAAGCCTTGGCCGACGACGCAGGACTGCTGATTGTGGAGAGCGACGTGACCGTGCAACGCGACACACTGCAAAAACTCTTCGACGGCGCAACGGCGCGCCCGAATTGTGGCATCGCCGCAGCGGTGACAGTGGACGAGGAGGGGAAAATCAACTACCCCTATCTCTATGCCCGCGGCAAAGAGGGACAAGATTACGACTGCAAGAAACATTGCTCCTTCTGTTGCTCGCTGCTCACGCCTGCGCTACTGAAAGCCTGCGACTTCGACCGACTCGACGACTCGAAAAACTGGTTTGACGTGACGATCTCCCACGATAGTCTGGCGGCCGGTCTACACAACTACCTGTTCTGCTCGCTTCCGGTCTTGCATCGCCCACACGGCAGCCGCCCGTGGAAGCAACTGAAGTACACCAACCCCATCAAATACTATTGGACGAAATGGACGAAGGGATTCGACAAGATCTGACTGCCTCCACTTCGACAGCCGACGGCTCGACGCCGCTCGTGTCGGTGATCATGCCGCTCTACAATGCGGAGGCCTATGTCGAAGCCGCCATCCACTCGGTGCTGGCCTCCTCTTTTCGGTCCTTGGAAGTGGTGGTGGTGGACGATGGTTCGACCGACGGTTCAGCCAAGGTCGTGGAAACGTTGGCCGAAACCGACCGTCGCGTTCGTTTGCTCCACCAAGCGAACGCGGGTCCCTGTCGCGCACGCAATGTCGCGGTGGCCGCCTCGCGGGGTCGTTACATTCTGCCGGTCGATGCCGACGACCTGCTCGCACCGTCCTTCATTGCAGACGCGGTCGCCGTGCTCGACCAACAACCGGAAGTAAAAGTTGTGCGCCCCACAATTGATTTCATCGGCAGACGCAGTGGGCGCTGGCACCTCCCCGATTTCTCGCTCCGACTCTTGGCACGTCGCAACCACATTGCGGCCTGCGCCCTCTACCGACGCGAAGACTTCGACCGCGTGGGAGGTTATTGTGAGGAGATCAAAGCGCGAGAGGATTGGGATTTCTGGATTTCGATGCTCAAACACGGAGGAAAGGTGGTGCGCCTGCCCGAAGTGGGCTACTACTACCGCGTGGTGGCGCAGTCCAAACGCTTCCGCGATCGGAAACTTGCCGCTCATGTCATTCACACGCTCAATATTCGGCACGCAGCCTTCTTCGAACAACAACTGGGAGGACCTTTGCGCCGCATGCGCTCTTGGTCTCGCTGGATCAATGCGCTCACCCGTCCGCTCCGCTACCGCAAAACAGTCACGGCCGAGGTGGCGCCGCCCGTAAAACAGTTTGTTGAAGAACTGCCGTGGCGTTTTGCATCGGAAGGTCGCGAGATTTTCAAAAACAGGAATGCGATTCGCCGCTTCGAGGTGGGGGAAGACACGCTCGTGGTAAAGGAATTCTGCCTGCCCCACGCCTTCAACCGCTTTGTCTATCGCTGGTTCCGCTCGTCGAAGGCACAACGCTCTTTCGAATATGCTCGCGCGCTGCGTGCTCACGGCATCGGTTCGCCCGAACCGCTGGGCTACTGCGAGACCGGCACCTGCTTCGGCCTGGGCTACAGCTACTACGTTTCGCGCTGCTCCACCCTGCCTTACAACTTCCGTCACCTGATCGGAGTGGAGTCGGAAACGGAAGAGAAAGCCCTCCGCGCCATCGCCGAAACCACCGCCCGCCTGCACGAAGCGGGGTATTGGCACAAAGACTATTCGGGCGGCAACATCCTTTGGGGCGAAACGTCGAACGGCATCGCCGTGGAACTGATCGACCTCAACCGCATGCGACTCGGAACGGTATCGCTCGAACGAGGTTGCGCCAACTTTGACCGACTGGAAGCCACTCCACGACAACAACAGATCATGGCAGAAGCCTATGCTGCGGCACGTGGTTTCGAAACCGAAACCGTTTTTCTCCTGATCGTGGAGGCCAGAAAGAAACTATTGGCTCGCTCGTAATGACCATCCGCCGCCAGCCGGTTCGGCTGCACCAATGACAGACAAAAATCCCCACGGAATAAGCCTACTCCCTCAACCTATGGGCATGCTACACAAGATTTTTCAAGCGCTGTGCGATCTCCCACGCACATTTTCTCGCACCCCACACCCGAAAGTGGTGATGACGCTGCTCGTGAAGAACGAGGCAGAACTTCTGGAAACGAACCTCCGCTTCCACCATGCCATGGGAGTGGACGCTTTCGTCGTGACGGACAACGGATCGACCGATGCCACCCCCGACATCATTCGACGCTACGTGGAAAAGGGCTGGATCGTCGCGCATATCGCCGAGCCGGATACGGGCTACCACCAAAAGAAGTGGGTAGATCGCATGGTGCTTGCGGCCAAAGCACACGGTGCCGACTGGATCATCAATGCAGATGCCGACGAATTTTGGTTTCCACCGACCGGAAATTTCAAGACATTGCTTGCCGAAACCTCGGCCAACGTGCTGCGCTGCCGTGTGGTAAATATGTTGCCGCGCGAAGATCGTCCGTTCACCGAGTGGGACGAAGTGGTACAGCCCATCGACGAGCCCGCGCGCTACGGCCTCTCGCCCTTCAGCATCTACGGCCGCACCACATTTAAGGTGCTGCATCGTGCCGCCGGCTACCTGCAAATCTCCATGGGCAACCACAAAGTACTGATGCTGCCGCGAAACAGAGCAGATTCGGACATCGTGGTCTATCACTTCAACGTGCGCAGCCGCCAACAATTTGTGGAAAAAATGATCAATGGCGGCCGCGAATTGGAAAACAACCCCTCGAAACACGGCGGAAGACACTGGCGCTACTTCTACGACCTGTATAAAGCGGGAAAACTCGAAGAAGAATACGACCGCGTGGTGGGAACTTTGGTAGCCGACACGCTGCGAGCCGAACATTACCTCCTCCCCGATCCCCGACTCAAGCACTTTTTCGCACAAATGCGTTGAGTGCGCTTCACTCCTCTCCTCCTGCTGCTTATGAAGACCGACAAACGCCACGCCTTTCTCATCATCGCGCACACCTCGCCCGAGGTGTTGGCGCTGTTGCTCCAATCTTTGGATCATCCGCGGGTGGCGCTTTTCGTGCATGTCGACAAACGGGCCCCTGCCGTAGCGCAAAAAGTGGAGGAGATGACACTTCGCTTCGCCACCTTGCATCGTTTGCAACCGGCACAGGCCGTCCACTGGGGTGATCTCTCGCAGGTGGAGGTCGAATTGCGACTCTTTGCCGCGGCGCGCGCCGTCGAACCCTTTGCCTACTACCATTTGTTGTCGGGCGAAGACTTTTTACTGCGCCCCGTCGAGGAGGTGCTCGCATTCTTCGATGCAAACGCCGGAAAAGAGTTCGTCGGATTTTGGAACGCCGCCGAGCATCAACGCGACGCCTACCGCAAAACGCAATTTCGTTACCTCTTCACAGCCTATTTGCGCCGACAACCGCACCCGCGACAGCACGCGCTCACCACCCCGCTGCGCAAAGTCTGGCTCATCCTTCAGAAAGTCTTCCGCTATCGCCGATTTCCGAATCGGAAGTTCCACAAAGGTTTCAACTGGTGCAGCATTACGACGGCTTTCTGCGAACACTTGCTGAGCGAGCGCCAACAACTGCTCCGCACCTACCGGCAAACGCTCTGTCCGGACGAAATATACAAACAAAGCCTCCTTGCCGAATCGCCTTTCTTCGAACGGGTGTATGATGTCGACGACCCGGAAGCCGGAACGCGCCGACTCATTGATTGGCAACGCGGCAGTCCGCACATTTGGAAGGCCGATGAGGTTGAAACCCTCAGCCACTCGCCCCTGCTCTTTGTCCGTAAAGTCTCGCTCGACTGCGCCCGCCTGCTCTACCGGCGCCTCCACGAACGTGCACGAGCCTAAGTTCTTCTCCGTCTTCTCCTTTCTCTTTTTCCATGTCCCCATCTCCGATTGTTCACATCGCCCTTTGCGCTGACGCGAAATACCTTTCTTACTCCGCAGCGGCGGCGGCCTCTGCCCTCCTCGCTACAACCGACAGCAAACTGTGCGTTCACCTGATTTCTGCCGCCCTCCGCCCCGAAGCCATTGCACGCTATCGCGGTTTTGTGGAGCAGATGGGTGGACTCTTCGCCTATCATCCACTCTCGGAAGCGCAAGCCAACGCCTTTCACGTCACCTCCGATGCCACGCGTCTGAGTTGCGCCGCCTACTATCGCATCTTCATCCCCGAATTGGTGGGAGCCGACATTGACCGCATCCTTTATATTGACGGTGATGTGTCCATTACCCAAAGTTTGACGCAAATCAATGCCATTCCGCTCGGAAACAACGCCATTGCAGCCGCCGAGGATCTCAACCGCGATGCCGACAAACGATGTGCCCGCCTCGGCTATCCGGCTGCCGACGGCTATTTCAATTCGGGGGTACTGGTGTTCAATCTCAAAATCTGGCGAGAAGAGCATTTGGTGCAGCGCTGCGTCGAGCATTTCCGCGCACACCATCACCACATGGTCTACGACGATCAAGACCTACTCAATGCCGTGCTGCATGGGCGCGTACACTGGTTGCCCATTGCTTGGAACGCCCAAGACCTGTTCTACCGCACCAAGTGCAATAAGGTGTGCCGCCCATTGACCGAAGACGAGATTCGCCAACTGAAAAATCCCGTCATCGTACACTTCTGTGGCCCGCTCAAACCATGGCACTGGCGGTGCATGCACCCCTTTCGCCGCGAGTTTTTCAAAGCCCTGGCCAAAACCCCGTGGGGGAATCGCCCCCTTCGCCGAAAAGTATCTTACGGCTCCAAGCACTATGTAAAATTGGCACTCACCTACATCCGCCTCACAAAAAAACGCTACCAAAATTGGAACACGAAATAAACATCCACTCGCCGCAATTTCCCGACTTACACCTCGCTTGTTGCACCGACGCCAATTATTTCACGCACACCGTTGCCACCATCGCGTCGGTGCTCGAGAATCACCCACACCGCATCGTGCATGTGCACCTCATTGCTGAGGGCGTCGCCGCGAAAGATTTGGCGCGGTTGCGCCTCTTTGTCGGCGGACACAACGGTTTACTCTACGTCTACGCCCCGCCGGCCGACGCTTCGGCGCGCTTTCGTGTCCACTCCTCCCCCCGCCTCTCGGCAGCCGCCTACTATCGTTGTTTCCTCGCCGACTTGCTCCCTGAAGAGTTGGAACGCGTGCTCTATCTCGACGGCGATGTGATCGTACGCAAGCCCCTCGACGCGTTTTACGACCGAGCGTTGGATGAGGGGTACGTTGCGGCCGTGAAAGACTACGGACACATCACGGCAAAGGACTACGAAAGATTACAACTCCCCGAAAGTCAGGGCTACTTTAATTCGGGCGTGCTACTCTTGAACTTGCCCTTGTGGAGAACCCACGATGTGCTCACCCAATGCACGGCCTACTTCGCCGCCCACCCCGAGCGCATTGTCTACGACGACCAAGATTTGCTCAACGTCGTGTTGAACGGGAAGGTGGATTTCGTCTCACCCACCTGGAATGCGCAAGACTTCTTCTACCGCAAACGCTTTGTGCGCGACGAAACGCTCTCTGAATCGACCTACACTGCCCTGCTCAACGATCCCGCCGTCGTACACTTCACCCGCGTGCCGAAACCGTGGCACTGGAAGTGCACACACCCCTATCGAAAGGACTATCTCCGCTACCTCAAGGCGACGCCTTGGAAAAAAGCCGACGAGGCCTTCACCCTCAGTTCGAAGGTGAAACACCAAATTAGAGTCTTCTTAACCCAATGCCATTTGGTCAAAGCGCAATTTAAGCGCAAAGGTTGATCAACCCCACGGCGCGAAACGCTTCATATTTTACGCATACAGCCCGAGACTTCAGTCTATCGAAGTCTCGGGCTGTAAGTTTATGTCTAATAGCCGGAAGTCGTCCCGTCCGGCTCTACTTGCGCGCCTTCCTGTCACGCTCCCACAGCTCACGGGTGCGCTTCCATCGGTTGTGTGTCCAAAGCCACAGCTCCGGATTGCGGCGGATATTCTCTTCCAACGCACGCGCATAAGCGTCGGTCACGGGATAAAGCGAATCGCTCTGCTCATCGATGTGCAACTCGCGCACTTCGGCACGATAATAACCGCGACGAGGGCGGGTGATGTCTATGTAGAAATAGCGAGCTCCCACCGCACGGCCGATCTTTTCGGCGCCGGTGAAGAAGAACGTGTCGTGATGCAGGAACGGTGTCCAATGGTGCATCGCCTCCCATTTGGGCGACTGGTCGGAAATGAAACCGATCATAGCTCGTCGCCCTTCGCGTTTCCAACCGAGCACCGTACGTAACGTCTCTTTCATCGCGATGCTCGTCGCCCCGAAGCGTCCGCGGATGTGGAGAAACAGGCGATCCATCACCCGGTTGTGCAGCGGGTGGTAGATCTGGCCGCAAACCTCATCGGCTTTTGTCCACAGCGGAATGCTGGAAATCCATTCCCAGTTGCCCAAATGCCCCAAATAGAGGAAACAATACGGCACGCCCTCCGCTTCGAGTTCGAGATCCACATCGGTGAGATTCACCATCTCCATGCGCCGTCTCATCTCGTCGGCCGAGATCGACATCAATTTCAGCGTCTCCACCACATAGTCCGAAAACCAGCGGTAGAAGTCACGTTCGATCCCGCGAAGCCGCCGCTCGTCATAGTCGGGAAAACTGTCGTGCAGTTGTTTTCGCACCAACGCACGACGATAGCGCAGCACATAATAAATCAATGGAAAGAACACCACATCGGAGAAAATGTAGTGCACACGCAGCGGCATCCACGAACAGAGGAACCAAAGGCATCGACTGAGGCGAAAGAGAATATCCATTACTGAGCAAAGGTACGAAAAAACACGGAGCCGACACCGTCTTGAAACAAAAATCCCCGTCCAACGAGGGACGGGGATTCTCATTTCTGTTCGACCACAAGGGTCGGATGGGGGGTTATTTGACGATGACCTTCTTGCCGTTGATCACGTAGACGCCTGCGGGGAGTTGCTTGGCAGCCTTCAGGCGCACACCACCGAGGGTGTAGACGCCGTTGCCGGCAGCAGCGGGTGCGAAGCGCACAGCGCCGATCGTGGTCACGATACCGTTGGCGGGGATCACAAGGTCGCCGGCTTCGGTGGTGGGTTGGAGCTTACCGAAGTAGCCCGTGTTGGCTTCCACCTTATCTCCCTTTTCAGAGAGGAGCACCTTCGTGCGGTCGGCACTGAGCACACCGTTTTCGACAGCGAGTTCCGTCTTTTCGAACACACCCTTCAGTCCATCAGTAGATTGTGCGGGAGTGAACGTAGCGTTCAGTTGCTTGTAGTCCGTAGCCACGGGGGTCACGTTGATGAAGTCGTCGGTGTTGCCGTTGGCCGGTTTGTAGATCACAGCTTGACCTGCGGGGATCACGCCCTCAGCCTTCTTGAGCACCACATCCTTCGTAGCGGCGTTCTGACCGATCACGTGGTAGAATCCGTCGTTGGCCTGCACCTTGATGGCAAACGGCAGGGTAACGATCTGGAATCCCGTCTTGCTCTGGAGTTCATAAACGACACCGTCGGCGAGCACGTCGTTGAGTTCGTTTTCATCAACTGCCTTGAACGAGAAGGCCGAGTTGTCGGCACCCTTCGCCACGTTCCAGGTTACGATGTAAGGACTCATCGACTTCGCATCGGGTTGTGCGTTGACATAACGATTGGTCGTTTTGCCGTTGCCCACCACAAGGTTGAAAGCACCCGGCACCTTAGCATATTCGATGGCAATCGTGCTCGGTTTTTCGCTCTGGCGCATGGCCGCACCGTTCTTCGTGGTGTCGCGTTCCAGGTAGAGACCGGTGTAGAGGTTCTTGAAGGTGTAGCCACCGTTCACTTTCTCCACCTTCCAGTAGTATTCGAGGTGCGACTTGCGGTTGGCCGTTTCTTTGTAGGCCGCATCTGCACCGACCACATTGGGATCAGCGGGTTCGGTACCTTCGAAGTGGATGGTCCAATAGCTGTCACGCGAAGAGCCCTTGGCGGCAATCACCTTGCCATTGTTGCTCTTGTTGGACGATTCGCTCTGGATCATGTAGACACCGTCGGTCGGAGCGAGGAGGGCGTTGTCCATGTCGGTGAGCGCAGCTTGCATCTGTGCCACCATTTCGTTCACCTCGGCGATGTTGGGTTGGCGCGTGGCCTGGATACCTGCGAGTTTCTGGCTCACGGCATCGGCAGCCGCCTTCAGCGCAGCTTTGGCACCGGCCTTGTAGTAACCGAGACGTCCGGCGTTGTCGCCCGTGGCTTCCTCGGCGGTGGTGGCGATTTCCTGTGCCTTCGCGATCAGCTCCGTCACACGGGCCGGATCGGGATAGTTGGCCAAGAACTTTTCGTAGACTTTCTGCAAAGCGTCGGTCGTGGCATCGGTTGCCTTTTCTGCCTTCACTTCGGCACGGGCCTTCTTGAGGGCATCGGCAAGTGCTGTCACGTCAGCTTCGGGAACAGAGGCAATGGGCGAAGCCACCTTGTCAAAGGCACCTTTGTAGACGCGGAATTCAGAACCGAAGAAGTACTTGTTGCCGCTGTTCATCGCGTTGTTGCCACCGTTGGTCAACACTTCCATGCGGTAGTACTTGTAAGGCTGGGGCGCCTTGAAGTGGACGGTACCTACGGCATTGTTGATCTTCGTGTCGGCATTGAGCTGGAGTGCATACGGATAGGTGAAGGTGCTTATCGTAAGCGAATCCCAACCGTTTTTCTTCCAAGCGTCGTAGTCCACGACTTCCGTGCCGTCTTCCTTCGTCGAAGTGGTTTTGGTCACGTCGAGTTTCGCTGCATCGTTCGTACCCCAGAAGGCCACGCGAACGGGCGCTCCATTGCTGAGGGCCGATTGTCCGTTGAGACGCTTCACCCACTTGAGGAGGAGTTCGTCTTGGGCGTCGTCGAGCGAGAACTGGAGATAGTGGTTCTTCAGCCAAGCATCGTTGCCACCGTGCCACGAGGTGTGGAAGTAGGTAGAGGTGTTGTTGTCGAGCAAGACTGCGAGTTCGTGGTCAGCTCCCGTACCTTCTTGAGGGTCAGCCATCGGGCAAGCCAGCTTGTCGGCCGTCTGCACGAGTCCGTCCACTGCTTCCACCGTGCCGGAGGTAGCAGATTCGATCTTGTTGCCCGAAGCGTCGACTGCCATGTAGCGATAGCCGGCATCGAGTGCATTCTGCGCTTGGTCGACGAGTCGCTGGAGTTTGGCGTTACGGCGGGGTTGCTCCATGAGTTGGCGCAACTTGGCAATTTCACTGTCGCTGATGGTGCGCACGTGCCACGACGAACCGTCGGAGGTCCAGTCCCAAGGCACCACGTTGGTCAACGCGCGCTCGGTGTGGATACCGGAGTATTCGGCCGAGGATTTGGGCAGGTCAGGCGAATAGAAAGAGAAGAATCCGGGGATCTTCGGGTTCGCCTGAATGTTGTAGGTGTTGACAGGGTTTTGGGTCACCGAGATCGACTGGTAGAGTTGCGAAGCCGTACCGATGTAGTTGCCGGTCTCGAAGTTACGGAAATAGAACAGGCCTTTTTCCTTGGCTGCCACCACTTCCCACACCATTTTGCAGGTGTTGTAAGAGAGGGGATCGGCCTCGCGGTAGTCCACACCGTCGTTTTCTCTGAGCGTCCAGCGGAGCGTACGATCACCGGGATCCACGGCCGAACGGTCGTAGAGCGCACCGCCGTCGTAGCCGCTTCCGGTTTCGGCACGCCAGCTCGTCATGATGTAGTAGCCGGGTACGAGCGGGTTGGGCGTGGAAACGAAATCCTGGTAAGCGGGGAGGATGGCTTCGGCCACCGCTTCGATTTCGGTGTCGGTGCCGGTCGCTGTGCCGTCGGCATAGGCCTTGGCCTTGTCCCAGAGGGCAACGAGCTTGTCGTGCTTCTCCTTGGAATACTGTGCCACACCGTTGCCGAGCGGGTAGTTTTTGATTTTATCCTCGAGGGTTTGTCCGCCGGTGGTTTCCTGCATCACGCTCTTGAGGGCCTCGATGGCGCTTTGCTTCGTGGCGGGATAGACGAGCCAAACGTTGCGGCTGTAGTCGGTGCCGATCGAAACGTAAGAGGCGGTATTGTCGCCGGGATAGTTGAGCAGCGCCATGAAGGGGCTGGTGGGTTCGTCGGGCTGATTGGCTTCTACAGAAGTGATGGTCAAGCCATTGCTAAGGTTCAGGTAGGAAGCGGCTGCCAGATCCAGATCATCGAAGTTATTGTTGTCCTTCGCCTCGTTGATGTAGGCATCCATGCCCTTGTATTGCGTGGGGGCTTCACCTTCGGCGTTGGGATGGCTGTAGGCGTACTCCGGATCGCGGTTGACGGCGGTGTGCACCACCACCTTCCAAGCGCGTTCCACCGAAGGGGTGTAGATTTGCGCATTGCCGGGCTGGGCGAGGTAATCGCCGTTCTGCCGTTTGATGTAATAGACTTTGGCTCCGTTTTTCGCCGTCACGCCGGGCACTTCCTCGAAGTAGTAGACGAAATCGGAAGTGAGGCTGGAGGTGTTTTTGAAGCGGTCGCCCCAAAGGAACCATGCGGAGCCGGAGGCTTCAGAGCGTCCGGTTTGCAGGAAATACGGTTGTCCGGCCTGTACATTCTCGGGCGCGGTGGCGCCGGCAGAGGCATCGTACGTCCAGTAGCGACCATCTGCCCACACGACTCCCGCTCCGAGCAGGAAACCGGCACTGACCACCATTAGCGATTTGTAAACGTTTCTCATGCGTATAGGAATTAGAATTGATATTTATTCCTGATTTTTGCCCACTGCACTTTGCAGTTGCATCTTTACGCTGCAAATATAGTCACTTTCTCGGAGCAAGCAAACGTTTTGCCGAAAAATCTTCATTTTGAAATGTACACTTCACAAAAACACGGAGACTCATCGTGTGGCGACCGCGTACATTTTGTCGGGTGCCGGAAGACGAATCGTGGCGAATGTCCGGCCGCAGCGCGCTGCGCGCAGTCGTTTGTCTCGTTTTCGGCGAATGGGCGGCGGCGCGGTGTTTTTCGGGTCGAGGCTCGCGCGGTGACGGAAGGCGGGAGTCGACTACGGTGAGAAGTGGGAGCGGTGAAGGGTTTCTCACGCGCGGGCGCACGTGCGCGCCTCCACTGTTTTTCGTGTTTTCCCTTCACCGCTTCACCCTCCATGCGTAAGCACACTGATGCTCAAACCGTAAGGGGTGAAGGCTTTACGGGAAAGTCCTTCACCCACGCCTTCACCACCGCGGTCGGGGACTTTGGTGCAGTTGCCCCCACTTTTCGGCATTTTGCAGGGGACTTTTCGTGGTTCTCGCCCTCCGGGTGAGTTCGGGTGGAGCGGTCATTGGGCGGCCGATTGCAGTCCGAAGGAGGGTGCGGGGCCGACGCTTCACCGCGGTGAAGCATTTTCGGAAAAGCCTTCACCCCGAATCGACTATCGGACAGCGATTTACGGCATAGGGGTGAAGAGGTGAAGGCAAAAAACGAAAAGTGCCTGACGTGCGCGCGTAACGCGCGCGTATGCTCACGCGCACGAGGGGGTAAGGATGCGTGCACGGCTGAAGAACGGGAGGGAGCTGCCGACGCTGCCGCGGGCTCCGACGGTCGAGACACGGAGATGCGTGTGGCGCGGTCGCGGTGGACACGAAACAAGCGGCACAGCGTTGCGCTGCTCCGCGCGAAAGGAGCGTGGGAGAGCTTATTCTCTCGTTCTGCAATGCACCGACGCTCGCCCAGACCCGCATAACACCGCTTTATTCCTGCTCTCCCGTCGGATCTACCATCGTACATACTCACCCACCCTCTCGGTCAAAAAGAATCAGCGACGCGTCCAAAATAGACACGTCGCTGATCTTAAAGGTGTGGATCCGCTCCTCACGCGGTGTGTGAGGGGGATTTTTTGCGCTTACCAGGGCGAAAGGGCATCGCTTTCGTCGGCCGAGGGATCGCCGCCCCAGATGGGGTTGAGGAACTTCTCAGTCGTGCCTACTTCATCGCCTATGCCTTCAGGAACCTCTGCGAGTGAAGAACCGTTGAGGGGACTGCCATTGAGCAGGCATTCTTGCATTTCCACTTTGACAGTGGTGAGGTTGGGTTTGATATACTGCAATTTCATGGTCAATTCAGTTTATTTTGCGATGAATTTCTTTCCGTTGGTCACGTAAACACCACCCTTGGTGGTCTGTTGTACACGACGACCGCTCAAATCGTAGATGGGAGCATCTTCTACCTCGGTGGCAACGCTCACTACGCCGGTGAGTCCACGGTCGAGCAATTCGCGCACTTGGCTTTCGGAAGCCGTGAAGTAAGCCTTGAAGGCGGGCATGTAGTCCGTCACTTTCATGAGGCCGCCCGTTTTCTTGAGCGCATAGACGGGAGTGGTGAGAGTGGTGATCGCTTTGGGCTCCGCACTGCCTTGGAGGAGGTTGCCGGTGATGCCAGACGTGGTGCCGTTGGGCACGAGGGTGAGGTTCACATCCGTGTTGGCCGTTCCTTGGAGGATGATTCCGGTCTTCTTCGGCACGTTGCCTTCGACCGGAATGAGCTTTACGCGTCCGTCAACAATTTGCAGACCGAAAGCACTAACGCCCGCAGGTACAGTGTATTCAAAGGGGCACCAGAAGCTGGCGAAGCCACTCTCGCCGATGTGAACGGGCAACGTGGTGCCTACGCGTTCGAGACGGAGACCGGCAAAGGTGCTAAAGCTGTTGTAGGTGAGGGCATAGTCCATGTTGGCATCGGAAGCGAGGAAATGACCTCCTCCATCAAAGGTATATTTGCCGTCGCGAGACGAAACTTCGAATTGCGTGCCGTCGCCAGCTTTGGCAGCCATGGTGGGATAGAACACGTGGTCTTCTGCACGTTCTCCCAAAACGACACGACGACCGGTGGCAACCGACGTGAGCGTCGCTTTCTGACCTTCCAGTGTGTAGAGGAAGACGGCATCAGCAGTTTTTGTCGCCTTGGTGGTCAAGAAACCTTCGCTGGACTTGTGGTCATAGTCCACATCTCCTTTGGCATGAACCTGTGAAGTGAAGTACTTCACATTATTGTCGCGAGTTGCCGCAATGTAGAGAAGATCGCCATTTTGGGGCAGATTTAGAGATGCCGTCTTAAGATAGTCGACATATCCTAAGACCTCATTGTATTTTTGCTTTTTCTCCGCAATAGACAGAGACGAGCCTTGAGCTTCTGTCAGCTGTTTTACGCCATTATCAACGACAGATTTCATGCTCTGCGGATACAGTCCCAAATCCTTTCCGAATTTACTATCCGGATACTGCGCTTTCAGTTCGCTTGCAAGTTTATTCGCAGCTTCGGCCAAGATGCCATCTTCTGTTGTGAAAAGGATCTGAGAACCGGGATCATGATCGTTCCAAGCCGATGCAGAATTCCAAGTGGAAAGGAAGCCGTCGCGGAAGTTGAGATAGAGATTGGACTCACGATTTTCCTTCACAAAAACGCGACCGCCCCAACTTTTAGCAGAGAAAGTGCTCGCTTGATCCGTCCGGTAGTTATTTTTGTCATGAGGTTTGCTGGGGTCTGTTCCGATCGGCTTGTTGGTTGCCACATTATATATTTGGAAATTATCGGGAGTACCTACCAATTGGAAGAGGTACTCTTCTTGCCCAAATTGAAGTTTATCATCAGCGCTGAACTGTTCTCCATCTTTGTGTACAAATTTATCACGAATCGTCATGAAGTACGAATCGTTTGTTTTATTGTAAGTACTGAAGAACTTGAGTTGTTGTGATTCAACCTCGAGATTCCAGCAAGAGCCGCCACCTTTGGCTGACCAAAAACCAATAGAGTTACCGTCTTTTGCACCGCCATAAGCATTCCAGGCAGGGGTATCACCATTCGGGGATGTCACCGAACCAGGAATGATATCGAAATTATTGGCTTGTCCAAAAACACCGATATTCGGTACGATACGCCAATCAGTTTTGGGATCGGCATCACTGTCCATAAATTTCGTTTTTTGGGGACCAGAAGCTGCATCCGTGTAGGCAACGAACTTACTATTCGTAATGCAATACAACTTGTATACATCCTGTTTACCAGTTCGGATAATACGGAATTGAGCAGCGCCATCACGTCCCATTCCCAGGGATTCCCCTTTAACATTGGCATACCAACCAGCTGACTGTGTAAAGCACAATGCGACTTCATGACCAGCAACGTCCTTTGATTGGACTGCTACTTGTTCCAAAGTTGCGCGATCTTTCACTTTGTAGATCGTCTGCGCAAGGCCAAAGCCGGGCACGGCGAAAAGAAGTGCGAGTAACTTTTTGTTCATATGTAAGTTTTTAAGTAGATAGACAGAACTGAACGGAGATGCAACCTATCTCTCCTCGTTTGCAAAAGTACGACCACTTTTTACTCCAACCAAAAATAAATGCAGCTTTTTTCACGTGGGAGGAAAAATAGTTTACCATTGTGTCAACATTGGAAGAAAATGGATAGGGGACGAAAGGGGCAAATTGACTTTCGGTGTAGCCCCAAAACGCAAAACACCGCCACGCGGTGAGGCGTGGCGGTGTGGTCGTATTTTCGCGGTGGGTCGAGCACACGGGGTGCGCCCAGCGAAGGGAATTATGCGTTTTCGCGTTCTTCGGGTTCGCCGCTGTAGTCGTCTTTGTCGCCGACCACGATGCGATTGAACTCGCGGAGACCGGTACCGGCGGGGATGAGGTGACCGCAGATGACGTTCTCCTTCATGCCTTCGAGGTAGTCGGTCTTGCCGGAGATGGCGGCTTCGTTGAGCACCTTGGTGGTTTCCTGGAAGGAGGCGGCAGACATGAACGACTTGGTTTGCAGGGCGGCGCGGGTGATGCCCTGGAGGATCTGGGTGGAGGTGGCGGGGACGGCGTCGCGCACGACAACGGGACGGAGGTCACGGCGCTTGAGCTGCGAGATTTCGTCGCGGAGCTTGCGGGCGGTGACGATCATGCCCTTCTTCATGGTTTCGCTGTCGCCGGCGTCGACCACGACCTTCTTGCCCCAGATGCGATCGTTTTCTTCGGCGAAATCGTTTTTGTCGACGATTTGCTGCTCGAGGAAACGGGTGTCGCCGGGCTCGTTGATCTGCACTTTGCGCATCATCTGGCGGACGATGACTTCGAAGTGCTTGTCGTTGATCTTCACACCCTGGAGGCGGTAGACGTCTTGGACCTCGTTGACGATGTATTCCTGTACGGCGGTGGGACCCTGGATGGCGAGGATGTCGCCGGGGGTGATGCTACCGTCGGAAAGCGGAGTACCGGCGCGCACGAAGTCGTTTTCCTGCACGAGGATCTGCTTGGAGAGGGGCACCAGATACTTTTTGATTTCGCCGAGCTTGGAGGTGACGATGACTTCGCGGTTACCACGCTTGATGGCGCCCATGGAGACTTCGCCGTCGATTTCGGAAACGACTGCGGGGTTGGAGGGGTTGCGGGCTTCGAAGAGCTCGGTGACACGGGGCAGACCACCGGTGATGTCGCCGGCGGAGCCGACCACGCGGGGAATCTTGACGATGATGTCGCCGGCCTTGAGCACCTGCTTGTCTTCGACGACGAGGTGGCCGTTGATGGGGAAGTTGTAAGTGCGGAGGGTGTCGCCGTTTTCGTTGACGATGTGTGCACTGGGCACCACACCACGTTCCTTGGACTCGATGATGATGCGCTCGCGGAGACCGGTAGCTTCGTCTTCTTCGACGCGGTAGGTGCTACCTTCCTTGACGTCTTCGAAGACAATGCGACCGCCGACTTCGGTGACGATGACGGCATTGAAGGGGTCCCACTTGGCCACGAGGGTGCCCTTGGTGAGGCTTTCGCCTTCGCTGACGAAGAGTTGCGAGCCGTAGGGGACGTTTTGCGTGGAGAGGACGATGCCGGTGTTTTCGTTGATGAAGCGCACTTCGGCGAGACGGGAAACGACGACCTTGCCGGGGGTGCCGTCTTCGCCGACGACGTCGACGGTGCGGAGTTCGTCGAACTCTACGCGGCAGTCGTTTTTGGCGACGATGGTGGCGTTGGCGGCTGCACCACCGGCGATACCACCGGCGTGGAAGGTACGGAGGGTGAGCTGCGTACCGGGTTCACCGATGGACTGGGCGGCGATGACGCCGACGGCTTCGCCCTTTTGCACCATCTTGGAGGTGGCGAGGTTGCGGCCGTAGCACTTCATGCAGACGCCGTGCTTGGATTCGCAGGTGAGGACGGAGCGAATTTCGACTTCCTCGATGCCGGCGTTCTCGATGGCGGCGGCGATGGGCTCGGTGATCTCTTCGCCGGAGTGGACGAGGATGTGGCCGTCCTCGGGGTGGGCGATGTCGTGGACGGAGACGCGACCGAGGATGCGCTCGGAGAGGGAGCTGACGATCTCATCGCCGTTTTTGAGGGCGGTGCAGACGAGGCCGCGGAGGGTGCCGCAGTCTTCTTCGTTGATGATGACGTCATGGGAGACGTCGACGAGACGGCGGGTGAGGTATCCGGCGTCGGCGGTCTTCAAGGCGGTGTCGGCCAGACCCTTACGGGCACCGTGGGTGGAGATGAAGTACTCGAGCACGGACATGCCTTCCTTAAAGTTGGAGAGGATGGGGTTCTCGATGGTGGAGCGGGTGTCGGCACCGGCCTTCTGGGGTTTGGCCATCAGACCACGCATGCCGGCGAGCTGTGCGATCTGGTCGGCGCTACCACGGGCTCCGGAGTCGAGCATCATGAAGACGGCGTTGAAACCTTGGTCGGCTTCGGTCATTTGCTTCATGAGGGTGGACTTGATGTCGCTGTTGACCTTGGTCCAGGTGTCGATGACTTGGTTGTAGCGCTCGTTGTCGGTGATGAAACCCATACCGTAGTCGCCCATGATCTGCTCGACGCGCTCGTTACCGGCCTTGACGATGTCGGCTTTCTCGGCGGGGATGATGATGTCGTCGAGGTTGAACGAAAGTCCGCCTTCGTAGGCCTTGAGGTAGCCGAGGTTCTTGATGCCATCGAGGAATTCGCAGGCGCGCGACATACCGACGGCTTTGATGACGCGGGTGATGATGTCGCGGAGGGACTTCTTGGAGATGATGGTGTTGATGAACCCAACTTCGCCGGGGATGACTTCGTTGACGATGACGCGACCGACGGAGGTTTCGACGAGGTGACGAATGGGAAGTCCGTTTTCGTTGAGGTCGTCGACGAGTACCTTGACGGGGGCGTGCATGTCGACCCGCTTCTCATTGTAGGCGATGATGGCTTCCTCGGGTCCGTAGAAGGTAAGGCCGGTTCCCTTGGCGCCGGGGCGGAGCTTGGTGATGTAGTAGAGACCGAGCACCATATCCTGCGAGGGGACGGTGATGGGGGCGCCGTTGGCGGGGTTGAGGATGTTGTGGCTCTGGAGCATCAACATCTGCGACTCGAGAATGGCCTCGTTGGAGAGGGGAAGGTGGACGGCCATTTGGTCGCCGTCGAAGTCGGCGTTGAAGGCGGTGCAGGCGAGGGGGTGGAGCTGGATGGCTTTGCCCTCGATGAGCTTGGGCTGGAAGGCCTGGATGGAAAGACGGTGGAGCGACGGGGCACGGTTGAGGAACACGGGGTGGCCTTTCATCACGAGTTCGAGGATGTCGAAGATGACGGGCTCACGACGGTCGACAATTTTCTTGGCGCTCTTAACGGTCTTGACGATGCCGCGCTCGATGAGCTTGCGGATGATGAAGGGCTTGTAGAGCTCGGCGGCCATGAGTTTGGGGAGACCGCATTCGCCCATTTTGAGTTCGGGACCTACGACGATGACGGAACGACCGGAATAGTCGACGCGCTTACCGAGCAGGTTCTGGCGGAAACGACCTTGCTTACCCTTGAGGGAGTCGGAGAGAGACTTGAGGGGACGGTTGCTTTCGCTCTTGACGGCGCTGCTCTTGCGGCTGTTGTCGAAAAGGCTGTCGACGGCTTCCTGGAGCATGCGTTTCTCATTGCGCAGGATGACGTCGGGGGCTTTGATCTCGATGAGACGCTTGAGACGGTTGTTGCGGATGAGGACGCGACGATAGAGGTCGTTGAGGTCGGAGGTGGCGAAACGTCCGCCGTCGAGGGGAACGAGGGGACGGAGTTCGGGCGGGGTGACGGGGATGACCTTCATGATCATCCACTCGGGTTTGTTGCGATCTTTGGAGGCGCGGAACGATTCGACGACTTGGAGGCGCTTGAGGGCTTCGCTCTTGCGGGCTACGGAACCGTCGCTGTTGGCGCGGTCGCGCAGTTCGTAGGAGAGGCTGTCGAGGTCGATGCGGCGCAGGAGTTCGAGGATGGCCTCGGCGCCCATCTTGGCGATGAACTTGTTGGGATCGGAGTCTTCGAGATACTGGTTCTCGGTGGGGAGCTTGTGGAGGGCGTCGAGGTATTCGTCTTCGGTGAGCAGGTCGTTGACGGCGAACTCGTCGGAGAGGGCACCGGGTTGTACGACGACGTAGCGCTCGTAGTAGATGATCATGTCGAGCTTCTTGGTGGGGATGCCAAGAAGGTAGCCCATCTTGTTGGGCAAGGAACGGAAATACCAGATGTGTGCGACGGGTACGACGAGCTGGATGTGTCCGGCGCGTTCGCGACGCACTTTCTTTTCGGTCACTTCCACACCGCAACGGTCGCAGACGATGCCTTTATAGCGAATGCGCTTGTACTTGCCGCAATGGCACTCGTAGTCCTTGGTGGGACCGAAGATGCGTTCGCAGAACAAGCCGTCGCGCTCGGGCTTGTAGGTTCGGTAGTTGATGGTTTCGGGCTTCAACACTTCGCCGTGGGAGTTGGCCTGAATCTCTTCGGGAGAGGCCAGTCCGATGGTGATCTTCGTGAAGTTGGTTTTTATCTTTCTGTCTGATTTGAAAGCCATAACCTATGTATATTGTGTATGAGAAAGATTCGCGATTAGTCGAGAGTGATGCTGAGACCGAGACCGCGGAGCTCGTGAAGGAGGACATTGAGCGATTCGGGGATGCCGGGGGTGGGCATGGGATCGCCTTTGACAATGGCTTCGTAAGCTTTGGAACGACCGGTGACATCGTCGGACTTGATGGTGAGGATTTCTTGGAGGACGTGGCTTGCACCGAAGGCTTCGATGGCCCAGACCTCCATCTCTCCGAAACGCTGACCACCGAACTGGGCTTTACCGCCGAGGGGCTGTTGCGTGATGAGCGAGTAGGGTCCGATGGAACGGGCGTGCATTTTGTCTTCGACCATGTGACCGAGTTTGAGCATGTAGGTCACACCGACAGTGGCTTTTTGGTCGAAGCGTTCGCCCGTGGCACCGTCGTAGAGCTGGGTGGCGCAGTAGCGGGGAAGTCCGGCTTTGTCGGTCCACTCGCAGAGATCTTCGAGGTGGGCACCGTCGAAGATGGGGGTAGCGAACTTGACGCCGAGCTTCTTACCGGCGTAACCGAGGACGGCTTCGAACACCTGACCGATGTTCATACGCGAAGGCACACCGAGGGGGTTGAGGACGATGTCGACAGGCGTACCGTCGGCCAAGAAGGGCATGTCTTCCTGACGTACGATCTTGGACACGATACCTTTGTTACCGTGACGACCTGCCATCTTATCGCCGACACCGATCTTGCGCTTTTTGGCGATGTAGACTTTTGCCATCTGGATGATGCCGCTGGGGAGTTCGTCGCCGATGTTGATGGCGTACTTTTTACGGCTGCGCACGGCGTCCATCTCGTTGTATTTGTGGAGATAGTTGATGACCAAATCGCGGATCATGTGGTCGATGCGCGCATCACCGGTCCAGTTGTCGAGTTCGACGGAGGTGAAGTCGAGGGTTTTGAGGAGCGACTCGGAAATGATGGCGCCCTTGGCGATGACTTCCGCACCCATGTTGTCCTTGACGCCTTGGCAAGTGTGGCCTTTGGTGAGGGCAACGAGCTTTTCGACGGCGATGTTGAGGAGGTTGTTGGCTTCCTTCTCGAAATCGTCTTCGATCTTTTGGAGTTTGACCTTGTCGGCGGCTTTCTCTGCACGCGATGCTTTGTGGACGCGGCTGAAGAGGCGCTTGTTGATGACTACACCGGCGAGCGAGGGGTTGGCCTTGAGAGAGGCGTCTTTCACGTCACCGGCTTTGTCGCCGAAGATGGCGCGCAAAAGCTTTTCTTCCGGCGTGGGATCGCTTTCGCCCTTCGGGGTGATCTTACCAATGAGGATGTCGCCGGGCACGATGCGGGCGCCCACGCGCACGATACCGTTTTCGTCGAGGTCTTTCGTGGCTTCTTCCGACACGTTCGGGATGTCGTTGGTCAGAACTTCCATGCCGCGCTTGGTCTCGCGCACTTCGAGCGAATATTCGTCGACGTGTACCGAGGTGAGGATGTCTTCGCGCACCATGCGTTCGTTGAGCACGATGGCGTCCTCGTAGTTGTAGCCCTTCCACGGCATGTAGGCGACGAGGAGGTTGCGACCGAGTGCGAGTTCGCCGTCTTCGGTGGCATAGCCTTCGGTGAGGATGTCGCCGGCTTTGACGCGCTGTCCTTTTTCGCAGATGGGACGCAGGTCGATCGTCATGTTTTGGTTCGTACGGCGGAACTTGGGGATGTCGTATGTGACGGTCGAAGAATCGAAGGCGCAGAATTCTTCATCGGCGGTGCGATCGTAGGTGATCACGATCTTCGTGGCGTCGACAAAGTCGATGACGCCGTCGCGTTCGGCCGTGATCATCGTGCGGCTGTTTTCGCAGACCTGCTTCTCAATACCGGTTCCGACGATCGGAGACTCGGAGTGAATGAGGGGCACGGCCTGGCGCATCATGTTCGATCCCATGAGTGCGCGGTGGGCATCGTCGTGTTCGAGGAAGGGAATGAGCGCTGCAGCGATCGAGGCGATCTGCTGCGGTGCCACGTCCATGAGTTCCACTTCGGACGGAGCCACCACGGGGTAATCGGCGTCCTGACGGCTCTTTACGTTCTTGCGAATGAACGTTCCGTCGGGACGAAGCGGGGCATTACCTTGACCGATGATTTTGCCTTCTTCTTCTTCGGCGCTGAGGTAGACTACCTCGTCATTGTTGAGGTTGGCTTTGTAGATGTCGTGACCTTCTTCGTCTTTCTCTCCGCTGTTTTGTACCAAACGATAGGGCGTCTCGATGAATCCGAGATCGTTGATCTTGGCATAGACACAAAGCGAGGAGATCAGACCAATGTTCGGTCCTTCAGGGCTTTCGATCGGGCAGAGGCGACCGTAGTGGGTGTAGTGCACGTCGCGCACTTCGAAACCGGCGCGTTCGCGCGAAAGACCTCCGGGACCGAGGGCGGAAAGACGACGCTTGTGCGTGACTTCGGCCAGCGGGTTGGTCTGGTCCATGAACTGCGAAAGCGCATTCGTACCGAAGAACGAATTGATCACGCTCGAGATGGTCTTCGCGTTGATCAGGTCGGTCGGCGTAAACACTTCGTTGTCACGCACGTTCATGCGTTCGCGAATGGTACGGCTCATACGTGCCAAACCGATCGAGAACTGGTTGGAGAGTTGTTCACCGACCGTGCGCACACGGCGATTCGAAAGGTGGTCGATATCGTCGACCGACGCTTTCGAGTTGATCAGTTCGATGAGGTATTTGATGATCGCGATGATATCTTCGCGCGTGAGTACGCGCACATCGAACGAGGTATCGAGCCCGAGTTTCTTGTTGATGCGATAACGACCCACTTCACCGAGGTCGTAACGCTTGTCGGAGAAGAAGAGGTTGTTGATGACTTCGCGTGCACTCGCATCATCGGCGGGTTCTGCGTTACGCAACTGGCGATAGATCTCGATCACCGCTTCACGCTCGGAGTTCGTGCGGTCTTTGTTGAACGTGTTGAAGATGATCGAATAGTCGGTGTTGCCACTTTCCTCGTGGTGGAGGAGAATGGTGGGAGCGCCGCTCTCGATGATCTCGAGGATGTTGTCTTCGTCGAGAACAGTTTCACGTTCGAAGAGAATCTCGCTGCGTTCGATCGAGGTCACTTCACCTGTTGCCTCGTCGACGAAGTCTTCCGTACGGGATTTGGTGACGCGACCGGCCAATTTGCGACCGATGGTCTTTTTGAGGTTGGTCTTGTTGACCTTCACTTCTTCGGCCAGACCGAAAAGCTGGAGAATATCCTTATCAGTTTCGTAACCGATGGCACGGAGCAAGGTGGTGACGGGCAACTTCTTCTTACGATCGATGTAAGCGTACATGACACTGTTGATGTCCGTGGCGAATTCGATCCAGCTCCCTTTGAACGGAATGATGCGCGCGCTGTAGAGCTGCGAACCGTTGGCGTGAACACTCGATCCGAAGAACACACCGGGCGAACGGTGCAACTGAGAAACGACCACACGTTCGGCACCGTTGATCACAAACGTGCCGTTGTCGGTCATATAAGGAATCATGCCCAAGAATACGCTCTGCTCCGACGTTTCAAATTCTTCGTGATCGGGGTCGGTGCAGAAGAGTTTCAACTTGGCACGCAAGGGGACACTGTAAGTCAGTCCGCGCTCCAGACACTCATCGATGCTGTAACGGGGAGCTTCGATGTAGTAGTCGAGGAATTCGAGCACGAAGTTGTTGCGCGTGTCGGCGATGGGGAAGTTCTCCGCAAAGACTTTGAAAAGACCATCGTTCTTACGCAACTCATAGGGAGTGTCCAGTTGGAGAAATTCCCGGAAGGATTTCAACTGCACGTCAAGGAAGTCAGGATAAGGCATCGGGTTGTGTACCGAAGCGAAATTGACTCGATTGTTAATTACTTGGGACATTCGAAAATCGTTTATACGAATTGATTTTATAGAGAGTGACTCGGAGCGAACCCAATCGCGCCGAACCGTTCTTCTGCGCGGCCGCGCGAAGAAGCGCCGAGCGGCGTTTCTTCGCACATAGACGCAAAAAGGTTAAGAACCCTCTACCAGAGGATTCTTAACCGTACCCCACCGAAGTGGGGAGAATGGGAGTCGAATTAAGCGAGCTCTACTTCAGCACCGGCTTCTTCGAGGGCCTTCTTGAGGGCTTCAGCTTCTTCCTTGCCTACGCCTTCCTTCACCTTTGCGGGAGCGCCGTCAACGATTTCCTTGGCTTCCTTGAGGCCGAGACCGCAAGCTTCCTTCACAGCCTTAACGACCTGAAGCTTTGCTGCGCCTGCGCTCTTGAGGACAACGTCGAAGGAAGTCTTCTCTTCAGCAGCGGCTGCACCGCCGGCTGCGGGACCGGCTACTGCCACAGCTGCAGCTGCGGGTTCGATGCCGTATTCTTCCTTGAGGATGGTTGCGAGTTCGTTTACTTCTTTTACAGTAAGATTTACCAGTTCTTCTGCAATTGCTTTGATGTCTGCCATTGTAGTAGTTATTTATTTGTTTATTGAATGCTTGGAGGGGTTGCCCCGAAGGGCTTGGTAAGTTGTCTGTCGCGCTGAGCGACAAGCAAGGATTACTCGGGACGTTCGCCGAGCGTTTTGAGTACGCCGTGAATGGTTTGACCTGCGCCGGAGAGTGCAGAGATAACATTCTTCGCGGGGCTTTGCAGCAATGCCACAACGTCTGCGAGAACTTCTGCCTTGCTCTTGATTGCGCAAAGTGTCTCGAGGTGCTCAGCACCCACATACACGCCTTCTTCTGCATAGGCAGCCTTCAGAGCGGGGATACCCGTTTCCTTACCGGCTTCCTTGATCAGCTTCGCGGGAGCGTTAGCCACATCGCAGAAGAGAACGGCCGTCGTGCCTTTCAGCACATCACCGAAAGCGCTGAAATCGTTCTCAGCAGCTTCGAAAGCCTTCTCGAGGAGCGTGTTCTTCACCACTACCATCTTGATACCGCTCTTGAAGCACTGACGACGAAGGTCGCTCGTCTTGCCAGCATTCAGACCGGTCACATCTACGAGGTAGAAGTGTGCGTATTCTTTCAGTTGTTCACCGAGTCGTTCGATGATGAGGGCTTTATCTTCCTTTCTCATGATGATAATCTGTTATTTTGCAGCTTCTTCGATGGCTTTGGGATCAACTTTGACACCCTTGCTCATTGTGGAAGAAAGATAAATACTCTTGATATAGGTACCCTTGGCAGCAGCAGGCTTCAGCTTGATGATTGCGCTGAGGAACTCGCGGGCATTGCCGGCCATCTTTTCAGCGTCGAAAGACACCTTACCGATGGAGGCGTGTACGATACCGGCTTTGTCGACCTTGAAGTCGATCTTACCCGATTTCACTTCGCGAATGGCCTTGGCAACGTCCATCGTCACCGTACCGCTCTTGGGGTTAGGCATGAGACCACGGGGGCCGAGTACGCGTCCGAGCGCACCGATCTTACCCATGATGGCAGGCATCGTGATGATCACATCGATGTCGGTCCAACCGCCCTTGATTTTGTCGATATATTCGTCGAGACCTACATAGTCGGCTCCGGCTTCCTTCGCAGCAGCTTCCTGATCGGGGGTGCAGAGGCAGAGCACACGCACCACCTTACCGGTTCCGTGGGGAAGGGCTACAACACCGCGTACCATCTGGTTGGCCTTACGGGGGTCAACACCGAGACGTACGTCGATGTCGAAAGAAGCGTCGAACTTGGTCGTGGTGACTTCTTTCACCAGCGCGCAAGCTTCTGCAAGAGAATAAGCCTTACCTGCTTCAATCTTTCCGGCTACCAACTTTTGATTCTTCGTAAGTTTACTCATTGTTCAAAAATTGAAAGTGTTACTATTAAGCAGGGAAGTCTCCCTTAATGGTGATACCCATACTGCGAGCCGTTCCGGCAACGAGGCGCATTGCGCTCTCTACCGTGAAGCAGTTGAGGTCGGGCATTTTATCTTCTGCGATGGTCTTCACTTGATCCCAAGTGAGTTCTGCCACCTTGTTACGGTTAGGCTGGGCCGAACCGCTCTTGATCTTGGCAGCTTCCAGCAGCTGAACTGCAACGGGAGGAGTCTTAACGATGAAGGTGAAAGACTTGTCGTTGTAATACGTGATCACAACGGGCAGCACCTTACCGGCCTTCTCCTGCGTGCGGGCGTTGAACTGCTTGCAGAAATCCATGATATTGATACCCTTAGAACCGAGGGCGGGACCTACGGGAGGGCTAGGATTTGCAGCACCACCTTTGATTTGGAGCTTAAGTTGTCCAGCAATTTCTTTTGCCATTGTAGTTATTCTTGTTTTGTTGAGAGTTGTGAGTCGTCATAAATCGGAATGTAGCGTAACCTGCACTCCTTTTTACTCCTTCTCTACGTCCATAAAACCAAGTGTGATGGGCTGCGAGCGTCCGAAGACCTTCACACTGACGGACACCTGCTGCTTCTCCTCGTCGATATGATCGACTTGACCGGAGAAGCCCTTGAACGGGCCGTTCATGACCTTCACTCCATCGCCTAAGACGAATGGAACCACTACCTCAACACCCTCTTCGGGGTCTTCGGATTGGGCCAAGATACGATTCACTTCGCTATCACGAAGGGGAACGGGATTTTCCATTCCTCCGAGAAAACCAAGGCAGTTGGGAGTACTGCGCAATTCATGAGCTATTTCGCCCACCAGTTTCGCCTCTACAAGGATATAACCCGGCATAGAAAGCCTCTCCTTCACGACACGCTTGTTGCCCTGAGTTGTGATTACCTTCTCTGTCGGGATGAAAACTTGAGAAACAAAACCTCCAAGACGACCGTTTTTGATTTCGGCGTCAATGTACTCCTTAACCTTGGCTTCTTTTCCACTTACGGCACGCAGTACGTACCATTTCATTTCTACTTCAGCCATAACGAGTACTTAGTGTTGGTAGACAAAATCCATGATCCTCTCGAAAAGTTTATCTTCCGCAAAAACCACAATTGCAATGAGAATGGAAGCAACTAGCACTACAATTGCGCTGTGCATCAATTCGCGGCGATTGGGCCAAGTG
>ERZ772978.87-NODE-87-length-37834-cov-257.294_pt1 | contig 37834 bp, 28 predicted proteins | sample MGYA00511675_ERZ772978 | MGnify/ENA primary metagenome ERZ772978 (study PRJEB29015, sample SAMEA2738092) | human oral metagenome | biome: human oral; feature: human-associated habitat; material: saliva | place: China | collected 2156 ... | reverse complement strand
CCCCGGTCGTCTGCCCGCCCCGGTCGTCTGCCCGCCCCGGTCGTCTGCCCGCCCCAGTCGGCCGAACGCCGCGCCCGCCGGTGCCTGCGTGACGAGAGAGTGTACTTGATCGTCATCGTGATCAATGGGGCTCACTGCGCAAGCTGCTACTCGTGACCACTACCTTCTTGTCACTCGGATGCGTAGCATGTCGGTCCGCATCTTGACAGAATCGGACATTCTATTGAATGACCAGTCGAAGCGAGTTAGTCTATACCAAGAGGTCAGGGTCTGAAACGAGTTAGCCATGTGGCTGGCGCTGACTGTATGCGAAAGGTGGCTTCAAGATGCCGGGTTGGGCATTTCCGAGTTGTGAATCGACAATAGATGCAATCGTTGTGGCGTCGATTGATCGCTATATGACTGGGCAGGGGTATGCAAAAGTTGGTGGGCGTTATCAGCTTGTCCTATCTCGTTCTGACACTCAGGCGATGGTGAAATATGTCAGCCTTCCTGACCAGAAGGGGAATGGTGGGGGTGTTGTGTCGGTTGTCGGCGGATATTACGTTTCTGCAGGTAATGAGCGTCAATATATTGACGACTTTTCATATATTCGAGAGAGTGTCCGAAATACCTGCTCTCCCCTTAATGATTCTTTGCCAAGTACGCATGAAATGCAAGCTCTATGTGCAGAGTTGGTGAATATTGCCACGAATTTAAATGTTGATTCGGGGGAGCGGGGTGCAATAGATTCTCAAGTGAAGACTATTGAGCGACTCTCGGATCAAATTAAGGGTGGTCAGTATGCGGATGTTTCTGATAGTGTAACAAATCGGGTGCGCGGAGTCATTGCTTCAATTCACGACGTTGTGATTTCGATGTCCACAATTGCGGGATCTGAGAAGGACTTAATAGAGGCTTTTCGCACGAATATTGAAACTGCGATGAATAAGCTTCCTGGCGAATTAGTAAAGAAGTCATCAAGTGTAATTACTATTCCAGGAGTTGTTGCGATAGCCAAGTGGGCCGTTGCAGCTATTTCTGCCGCGGCTGCGCCTTCGCCTCAAACACTTGCTTCGGTAGGTCTTGATACTGTTGAGGGAATCTATAAGTTATTCTTGTATTTGAATACAAAGATAGCTGCTGTTGCTGACGGTATTGGTGATGGGCGCGATGCGGGGGCTCTTGCAGTCAATGAGTCGATAATGAACGGCGAGAAGAGTGTAAATTACGCGCTTCTCAAGGCTGAAAATGAGCTCGCTGAGCTCGTGAATACCCTGGGTGGGCGTATCGTTTCTTCAATGGATCACTTCGATCTCAAGCCTGAGTATATGAAAGGCAGGGCAAATAATCTAGAGGTTGTGGATAAAGAGCAGATTCTAAGTGTTGCTAAGGGCACTCTCCCTGATCTTGCGAAAGAACTTCGAGCGCTCGCTGGTAGGGTGTTGGCGCTGAATTTTGGTCTCGTTTTCTCGAGGCATAACGGCATCGGTCGGGCTCCAAATGGTGTCGCCCCCGAGTTTAACAAGCTCGCTTCGTTCGTTGCCAGTGCTCTCGATGCTCTTGCTCAGGATCTGGAAGACTTCGCCTATTCGCTCCGCAAGTTTTTGGACGCGCTTGAGCAAAACGAGGCCGAGTCTGCCGACAGGCTAAGGGGAGCTGCCCCATTCTACCCGGGTAACCTTCCTCCAAAGCGGCCCGAGCAGAAGTATCCGGGGTTGCCTCACCGAGGTGCGATCGGCTGAACGAAGTGTGTTGAACTCGTGCTCTCGGTCGGGGGAGCGTTCTGCGCCTCGGTATGCTTCGACAAGCCTGACATGTGTGTACGCCCGCTGTGATTGTGTGTAGATGCTGTGTGTAAACAAGCTGACGGATCCTGCCTAGGTGGGTGCTCTAGGCTCGATTCTCGCACTCTGACCGACTATCACAGCTCTCGTGGGGTGGGCCTTCGGGCCTGCCCCACGTCCGTCTGCCCGCCCCCGGCCGGCCAACGCCGCCCCCGGTCGGCCGAACGCCGCGCCCGCCGGCGCCTGCGTGACAGCCTTGCCGATACCCCTGACCAGCCCGCTTGACGCCCACTTCCGCCCGAGGGCACGATACCCGACAAGCAACCACGGCCTCGTCAATGTAAGGACAATCATAACGGGGCGTGTCTTGAAGTGACCTTAGTCCCTTGATGCGTGTATCCTTGCCTGTGGTAGCGGCCCGGCGTCGGGCCAATCATCGCAAAAACGGAAGTTGAGGACCACGATGGTCAAGTATGTGTACGACTTCTCCGAGGGTGACAAGTCCATGAAGGACCTCCTCGGAGGAAAGGGAGCCAACCTCGCCGAGATGACGAAGCTCGGTCTGCCCGTTCCCCCCGGCTTCACGATCACCACCGAGGCGTGCCGCGCATACCTCAAGGAGTCGGCCGTTCCCGAGTCGCTTGCCACCGAGGTCACCCGCGCGCTGCGCGGCGTCGAAGACCAGATGGGCCGCCACCTCGGCGACCCCACCGACCCGCTCCTCGTCTCCGTGCGAAGCGGCGCCAAGTTCTCCATGCCCGGCATGATGGAAACCGTCCTCAACATCGGCCTCAACGATGAGTCCGTTCTCGGCCTTGTCGCCGTTAGCGGTAACGAGCGCTTCGCATGGGACTCCTACCGCCGCCTCATCCAGATGTTCGGCAAGACCGTCCTCGACATCGACGGCGACCTCTTCTCCGACGCCCTCGACGCCCTCAAGGCCGACCGTGGCGTCAAGGGCGACACCGAGCTGACCGCGGAAGACCTCAAGGGCCTCGTCGACACCTTCAAGGGCATCGTCAAGGAACAGACCGGCAACGACTTCCCCCAGGACCCCCGCACCCAGATGGACATGGGCATCGAAGCCGTCTTCCGCTCCTGGAACACCGAGCGCGCCCGCATCTACCGCCGCCGCGAGCGCATCCCCCACGACCTGGGCACCGCCGTCAACATCTGCACCATGGTGTTCGGCAACATGGGCGAAAACTCCGGCACCGGCGTGTGCTTCACCCGCGACCCCTCCTCCGGCCACTCCGGCGTCTACGGCGACTACCTCGAGAACGCGCAGGGCGAGGACGTCGTTGCGGGCATCCGCAACACGCTGGCCCTGTCCGACCTCGAGCGCATCAACAAGCCCGTCTACGACGAGCTGCGCGCCATCATGCGCAAGCTCGAGACCCACTACCGCGACATGTGCGACATCGAGTTCACCGTCGAGCGCGGCAAGCTGTGGATGCTCCAGACCCGCGTCGGCAAGCGCACCGCCGCCGCCGCGTTCCGCATCGCCACCCAGCTCCTCGGCGAAAAGCTCATCACCCGCGACGAGGCCCTGGGCCGCGTCACCGGCGACCAGCTCACCCAGCTGATGTTCCCGCAGTTCGACGCCAAGGCCGACAAGGAGCTCATCGCTCGCGGCATGGCCGCCTCCCCGGGCGCCGCCGTCGGCAAGATCGCCTTCAACAACGCCCAGGCGATCGAAGCCGCCAGCGAAGGCATCAAGACCGTCCTCGTGCGCCGCGAGACCAACCCCGACGACCTGCCCGGCATGGTCGCCGCCGAAGGCGTCCTGACCGCCCGTGGTGGCAAGACCTCGCACGCCGCCGTCGTCGCCCGCGGCATGGGCAAGACCTGCGTGTGTGGCGCCGAGTCCCTCGTCATCGACGAAGCTGCCGGCACCGTCACCATCGGTGACCTCGTCCTGACCGCCGACGACACCATCGCCATCGACGGCCAGACCGGCGAAATCTTCCGCGGCGAGGTCCCCGTCGCCGACTCGCCCGTCACCACCTACCTGGCAGACGGCCTCGAGGCCGGCATTGCCGCCGCCGGTGAAGACGAGGGCACCCGCGAGCTCGTCGAGGCCGTCGACAAGCTCCTGTCCCACGCCGACAAGGTCCGCCGCCTGCACGTGCGCGCCAACGCCGACACCCCCCTCGACTCCAAGCGCGCCATCGCCTTCGGTGCCGAGGGCATCGGCCTGTGCCGCACCGAGCACATGTTCCTGGGCGAGCGCCGCCCGCTCGTCGAGCGCGCCATCCTCTCCGCCCCCGAGTCCGACGAGCGCCAGGCCGCCTTCGACGAGCTCGAGAAGCTGCAGAAGCAGGACTTCCTCGAGATGCTCGAGGTCATGGATGGCAAGTCGATGACCGTGCGTCTCATCGACCCGCCGCTCCACGAGTTCATGCCCGCCCTCATCGAGCTCGAGACCAAGGTCGCCGTCGGCAAGGCCACCGGCACCCTCGATCCTGCCGACGAGGCCATGCTCGTCGAGGTTCGCCGCATGCACGAGCAGAACCCCATGCTGGGCCTGCGCGGCGTGCGCCTGGGCATCTACCTGCCCGGCCTGTTCGCCCTGCAGATGCGCGCCCTGTGCGAGGCGGCCGCGCAGCTCGTGGGCCGCGGCCTCGACCCGCGCCCCGAGATCATGGTCCCGCTCGTCGGCTCCGTGCGTGAGCTCCAGCTCGTGCGCGAAGAGGCCGAAGGCATCATCGCCTCCGTCGCCGCCGCCCGCGGCGTGGACCTGTCCGGCGTCTCCATCGGCGCCATGATCGAGCTGCCGCGTGCCGCCATGACGGCCGAGGACCTCGCCGAGGAAGCCGACTTCTTCTCCTTCGGCACCAACGACCTGACGCAGACCGTGTGGGGCTTCTCGCGCGACGACGTCGAAGGCGTGTTCTTCCCGCAGTACATCGAGGCCGGCATCTTCGGCGTCTCCCCCTTCGAGTCCATCGACGTCCACGGCGTGGGCACCCTGGTCTCCGAGGGCGTGCGCCGCGCCCGCTCCACCAAGCCGAACATCAAGCTCGGCGTGTGTGGCGAGCACGGTGGCGACCCGCTGTCGATCCACTTCTTCCACAACGTGGGCGTCGACTACGTGTCCTGCTCCCCGTTCCGCGTCCCCGTCGCCCGCCTCGAGGCTGGCCGCGCCGCGGTCGAGGACCACGTGGACATGACCGCCTGATCGGTGGCGCTTCGCTGAGCGCCGCTGAGCGCGACGAGGCCGTGGCCGGGAAACCGGTCGCGGCCTCGCCACGTTGTGGGGTGCCTGTGGCGGTGTCGCGGCACCCGATTTCGGGGCGGTGTGGCCCTGCCTGATGCCAAGTGGCGTGACCCCGCCTGATGCTGGGGACCTCCATACCTGTGGGTTCTTCCGTTTGAAATACCGGAGTGGTTCCCCAACAATGTCGCACGTAATTCCCCTCTGGCTTGTTCAAACATTGAATTTGTGTCGTTGGAATTGCAACGTTTGTGGGCTATCTCGAAAAATGACCGAGTTAAATTACGTGCGAAATATGGGTGGCGGCTTTCTCGGCGCCGCAGCCAGGCCCTCCGGACCGTCGGGCGTGCTCCAATCGGTGGGTTCTTCCGTTTGAAATACCGGAGTGGTTCCCCAACAATGTCGCACGTAATTCCCCTCTGGCTTGTTCAAACATTGAATTTGTGTCGTTGGAATTGCAACGTTTGTGGCCTATCTCGAAAAATGACCGAGTTAAATTACGTGCGAAATATGGGTGGGGATGCCTCGGTGACGCGTGTTGGCGCCGCAGCCAGGCCCTCCGGACCGTCGGGCGCTGCGTGCGCCTCGTCGTGGCTCGACGGAAGATGCATTTTGCCTGATCTGGCGCATAGTTTTGTGGCATCGTGTCAGCAAGTAATATTCCTGGGCCTTTAGTCCTTCAAGGGGGCTATGTGTTCGCGCTAAACGCGGTCACGGCATGGTTACAATTTAGGATGACCTAAATGGACTACTTTTCACCTGGGCCAGATGTGGTTACGCTGATTGGTAGACATTCCATCGTGGCGCCCTCGGGCGCTGACTCGTCAGGAGGTAAGCGGCAGTGCTTCGCGCTCACGCACACAGTATTCGCGCTCACGCACATAGTATTGGTCAGCGACTCAGTCGCGTTCTTATCGTCGCCGTGATGGCGGCCCTCGCTCTGGCCATCGCCGCCGCTCCCTCGCGCGCCGCGGACCAGACGTGGAGCGATGTCTCGACCACGATCAACGGCCTCATCGACCAAGGCGTCTCCACCTTCAAGGCAGGCGACGCCAAGGGTGGCAAAGACACGATCAACGACGCCTACTACAAGCACTACGAGATCACCGGCATGGAGAAGCAGGTCATGGCCCGCATCTCCGGCTCGCGCGTCTCCCAGGTGGAGATGGAGTTCTCCCTCCTGAAGAAGGCCATGAGTGACGCCGACAGTGCGGGCGTCGATAGTCACGCTACGACCCTCAAGCAGTACATGGTCGAAGACGGCGCGTCCCTGGATGGCGTGGCCCCCGGTACCGCCGCCCAGGCCTCGTCGGACGATTACAGCCCCGGCGCGTGGGGTGAGGTCGCCAAGACCATCAACGGCATCCTCCAGGACGGCGCCAACGCCTACAAGGGCGGCGACGCCAAGGCCGGCAAGGACAAGGTCAACGAGGCCTACTACAAGCACTACGAGATCACCGGCATGGAGAAGCAGGTCATGAGCCGAATCTCCGGCTCGCGTGTCTCCCAGGTGGAGATGGAGTTCTCCCTCCTCAAGAAGGCCATGACCGACGACGACTCGGCGGCTGTCGACCAGCACCTCTCGACGCTGACGAACTACATCCGCGAGGATGCCAATAGCCTCGACGGCTACACCGGCAAGGCCGCCGACAAGACCACTGACAGCTCGGGCACCTCCCCGTGGATCGCCCAGTTCCTGCCCTCCCTCCTCGTCATCCTGCGCGAGGGCATGGAGGCGATCCTGGTCGTCGCCGCGGTCCTGGCCTACCTGGCCAAGGCCGGCCACAAGAAGAAGACCCCGATCGTGTGGGGCGGCGTGGCGCTCGCCTTCGCCCTGTCCGTCGGCCTGGCCTTCCTCTTCAGCTATGTCACCTCCCTGGCGGGCGCCAACCAGGAGCTCCTCGAGGGCTTCGCCGCGCTCTTCGCGGTCGTCATGCTGATCTGGGTCTCCAACTGGATGATCAACAAGTCCTCCAACAAGGCGTGGGACGAGTACATCAAGAAGCAGACGGACGCCTCGCTGACCAGCGGCTCCCTGCTGGGCCTCGCCTTCATCTCCTTCCTCGCGGTCCTGCGCGAGGGCGCCGAGACGATCCTCTTCTACGTCCCGATCGTTGCCGCCGCGGGCGACAAGGTCCACTACGTGTGGATCGGCCTGGCGGTCGGCCTCGCGGCCCTGGTCATCATCTACCTGCTCATCCAGTTCGCGGCGGTCCGCATCCCGCTGCGCCCCTTCTTCACCATTACCTCGCTGCTGATGGCCTTCATGGCCTTCACGTTCACGGGTTCTGGTATCGGGGAACTTCAGGAGGCGGACGTCGTGTCCCTGACGCCCATCTCCGGCTTCCCCACCATTGACATCTTGGGGATCTACCCCCGAGTGGAGAACCTGGCCGCGCAAGCCATCGTTCTCGCCATCATCGTCGGTCTCTATTTCTTCGGAAAAGCTCGCCTCGCCCGCGAGGCCGCCGCCCAGTCGCGGGCTGAGGACTGACTCCTCTCGAGCGACACCGACGTTTCACCCAACCAACACGCACAGGAGATCATCACATGAAGCGTTCTCTGTTCCGCGTCGGCGCGGCCCTGGCCACGCTGGCCCTCGCAGGCACCCTGGCTGCCTGCTCCAACAACTCCTCCTCGTCCTCCAGTGACACGCCCGCGGGGCCGGCCTCGGCTTCGGCTGACCCTGCCGCCCCCGCCCCCGGCGAGGATGCCGGCTTCGAGGAGCAGCCCCTGGGCGACGATGTGCAAGTCGGCCCCCTCAAAGTGGGCGGCGTCTACTTCCAGCCCGTCGACATGGAGCCCGAGGTCGGCACCCCGGCTGCGGACTCGTCGATGCACCTTGAGGCGGATATTCACGCGTTAGAGCATAATAATCTCGGCTTTGGTACGGGCGACTTCGTGCCCGGCCTGACCGTGGACTACTCGATCAAGGACAAGTCCGGCAACGCTGTCCAGGAGGGCACGCTCATGCCGATGAATGCCTCCGACGGCCCGCACTACGGGCTGAACCTGCCCAAGCTGGATGCGGGCACCTACGACGTGACCTTCACGATCAAGCCTCCCAGCGGCTGGCTGCTGCACACCGACAAGACCACGGGCGTCGAGGGCCGCTTCTGGACTGAGCCGCTCGTCGCCGAGTTCCCGGATTGGCAGTGGGATCCCACGGCCGTGTCCTGGTGATCGACGCGCACGCTTCGTGGGGCCGAGGCAGTGGTTCCTGTGTGGGATCGCTTGCCTCGGCCCCCGCCCCGTGGGGGGACTAGACTCGACACCGGAATCGTGAGACTTCGGTGAACCTTTATTTCGGGAGGAAAGCCAATGCTTCAGCAGATGAGCGAAGCAACCTTGACGCTGCTGTTGACGATGCTCGCGCTCGGCGCCGTCATCCGCTTCATGCCGGCCACGGGCCGCGGCCGCCGAGGAAAGAAGGCCCGCTCGCGGGCGGTCTGGTTCGGTATCGCGTTGGGCCTGGTGTCTTCGTTGGCGTTGACGGCCGTCAATGTCGAAGCCCCCAAGCTGATCAACCGCCAGACGGTCGGCCTGTTCACCCTCCCGATCGCGATTGCGCTGGCGCTTGTCTTCCTCGCGCTCGTTGCCGTGCGCTCGCGCCGCATGCGCTCCCTCCTGCCCGGCGACGCCGACGACGAGGCCCGGGCGGCCTCGTCGATAGAAACCGCGCTGCCCGGTGATGTCCTCGTGCGTATCGTCGGTGCCCTGTTCATCGCCGTCTCGCTCTTCCGAGCCGTGCCCACCGCCATGAATCAGGCGCTCATGATGATGTCGGGCGGCGTTGAAATCTACTCGACTCAGGTTGCCCTCGCGATCCTCGGCTACGTCCTGGCGTGGCTGCTCGTGAGCTTCCTCGCGTGGGTGTCCTACCGGATGTGTGCGTGGAATAACCGCGTGTGGCCTGCGGGCGTGATTCTGGTGTCCCTGCTGGTCGACTATGCGCTGCTGATCGTCCGCATCATGAAGGCCAAGCACTGGATCACGATTCCCAAGTCGTCGTGGGATGTTATCTCCTGGTTCATCAACCACGAGGCCGTCTTTACGATCGTGGGCGCGCTGGCCCTGTGCGCGGTCGTCGTGTTGACGTGGCGCGCGTCCCGCGCGATCCCGACCGTCGGGGCTAACCCGGCTGAGGGCCGCCTGGGCCGTGCGCGCTCGCGGCTGTACAAGTCCATGGCGGGCACCGCCGCGATCGGCTACCTGTGCGGCGCCCTGCTGATCACGGTCGGCGTGGCCTACGGCAGCCAGGAGGTTGAGCTCTCCCCGCCCGAGTCCTTCAGCGTCGTCGACGACCAGGTGAGTCTCAACCTGGCCGACATTTCGGACGGCCACCTGCACCGCTATGAGTACACGACCTCGGGCGGCGTCAAGGTGCGTTTCATCGTCATCCAAAAGTCCGGCTCTTCCTTCGGCGTGGGCCTGGACGCGTGCGATATCTGCGGTCCCACCGGCTACTACGAGAAGGACGGCAAGGTCATCTGCAAGCTGTGTGAAGTGGCGATGAACATCGCGACCATTGGCTTTAAGGGCGGCTGTAACCCGATCCCCATCGACTACAAGGTCTCTAACGGCACGCTGACGGTTCCGATCTCTGCGCTCGAGTCCTCGGCCTCGGTCTTCGTGAAGTAAGGGGTCCGCATGTTTTTCCGAATGCTCCGCGGCGCCCTCACGAGGCGCGGCAACCGCCACCTGATGATCGCCCTGACCGTCGCGCTGGGCGCCTGCGTGGCCACATCCATGCTCTCCGTCATGTTCAACGTGGGCGACAAGGTCAACCAGGAACTCAAGTCCTACGGCGCGAACATCGTCGTGCGCCCCCAGGGTGCGGCCGTCCTCGATGACCTCTACAACACGGGCGAGGCCGCCGAGGCCCGCTCGTACCTGCGTGAGGACGAGCTGGGCAACATCAAGACGATTTTTTGGACCTACAACATCCTCGACTTCGCGCCGCTGCTGAACGTGTCCGCGACCGACGCGAGCGGCGAGCACGTGCCCACGACCGGCACCTGGTTCAGCCACCACCTCGAGCTGGCCACCGGCGAGAGCGTCGAGACGGGCCTGGACAGGCTCCGCGGATGGTGGGGGCTGGAGGGCGCGTGGCCGGCGGACGACGACGCGGACGGAGCGGTCGTGGGGACGGCCTACGCCGCCGCGCACGGGCTGGCCGTCGGCGACTCCTTCACGCTCACCCGCGAGGGGATCACGCGCGACTTCACGGTGCGCGGCATCATCACCAGCGGCGACGACGCCGACCGCGGCGTGTTTATTCAGCTGGCGCAGGCGCAGGCACTCATCGGGCGTGAGGGGGCAGTTGGCAGCGTCGAGGTCTCCGCCCTCACCACGCCGGATAACGACCTGGCCCGCAAGGCCGCGAAGAACCCGAACTCGTTGACGGTGAAGGAAAAGGAAACCTGGTACTGCACGGCCTACGTCTCCTCGATCGCCTACCAGATCGAGGAAGTCATGACGGACTCCGTGGCCCGCCCGGTCCGCCAGGTCGCCCAGTCCGAAGGCACGATCCTGGAGAAGACCCAGCTGCTCATGGTCCTCGTGACCGTCCTGGCGCTCATCGCCTCGGCCCTGGCCATCGCGAACCTGGTGACCGCGGGCGTCATGGAGCGCTCCAGCGAAATCGGCCTCATGAAGGCCGTGGGTGCCAAAGATAAACAGATCATCGCGCTGTTCTTGACCGAGACGATCGTCGTGGGCTTGGTCGGCGGCGTGCTCGGCTACGGCGCCGGCCTCGGGCTGGCGCAGGCGATCGGGTACATGGTGTTCCACTCCTCGATCGCGTTTGCGCCGGTCGTCGTCGGTCTCGTCGCCGTCCTCGTCATCCTCGTCGTCCTGGGAGCCTCCATCCCGGCGATCCGCTACCTGCTGCGCCTCAACGCGGCTGAAGTCCTGCACGGAAGGTGATGCCCATGTCCAGACGAGCAATGTTCTGGCGGATGGTTATCTCCTCCATCCTGCGCCGCCGCTCCCGCGTCCTCATCGCGGTCCTCGCCGTCGCCATCGGTGCGACGACCCTGTCCGGCCTCGTCACGATCGCGGTCGACGTGCCCGCGCAGATGGCCCGCGAGATCCGTTCCTACGGCGCCAACCTCGTCGTCACCCCCGCCGGCGACGTGCCCATCACGGACGAGGCCGTGGCCGCCGCGACCGCTCAGGTGCCCGCGAGTGCTTTGGTCGGGTCTGCGTCCTTCGACTACGAGACCGTCACGATCAATGACCAGCCGTTCGTGGCGGGCGGAGCCGACCTGGCGGCCGTGCACGCCATGAACCCGTATTGGTACGTGGATGGGGAGTGGCCCGAGGCCTCGGGCCAGATCCTCGTGGGCGAGCAGGTCGCCTCGACGATCGACGTGAAGGCCGGTGACACGATCACGGTCAGCCAGCTGGACGCCTCCGCGTCCTCGAAGGCCGCCGCGCAGTCCGGGGCGCAGGCCTCGGGCCTGAAGGTCGATCCGCGCACCGTCACCTTGACCGTGTCCGGCATCCTCAAGACCGGCGGCAACGAAGACGGCTACGTGTACATGTCCCCCCAGGACATGAGCGCGCTGACCGGGCAGACCGACACCGTGTCGCTCGCCGAGTACTCGATCGCCCTGGAGGGCGACCAGCTCAGCGCCATCGCCGACGCGATGAACGCCGCCAACCCCGACATTCACGCTCAGACCGTGCGCCGCCTCGCTCAGTCCGACACGGGCGTGCTCGCGATGCTGCGTTCCCTGCTCGTCGTCATCACCGTCATCGTGCTCGCCCTGACCATGATCGGCGTGTCCACGACGATGATCGCCGTCGTCACCGAGCGACGCAACGAGATCGGCCTGCGCAAGGCCCTGGGAGCAACCGCGCGATCCATCACCCGCGAATTCATGGGCGAGGGCGTCATGCTCGGGCTCATCGGAGGCGTTCTGGGTGCCGGGGCCGGCTACGGCCTCGCCGTCCTCATCTCCACCTCCGTCTTCCATCGCTCCATCTCGCTGCACCCCGTGATCCTCCTGGGCACGGTCGCCTGCTCGATCCTCATCGCCGTCCTCGCCTGCCTCCCGCCCGTGCGTCGCGCACTGGCCGTCGACCCCGCGCTCGTCCTGCGCGGAGAATGAGAACCACCATGACAACCCCCGACACCACCCCCACCGCCGCTGCCGACGCACCCGAGGCCGCCCAGGCCTCGTCGGCCCCCACTGACGCCCTGCTGACCCTCGACGGGGTCTCCAAGATCTACGGCGACCTGCACGCCCTCGACAACGTGTCCCTCGCGATCCCGCGCGGCCAGTGGGTGTCCATCGTCGGCCCGTCGGGCTCCGGCAAGACCACCCTCATGAACATCGTCGGCGCCATGGACACCGCCACCAAGGGCACCGTCATGCTGGACGGGCACGACATCTCCGACCTGACCGCCGACGAGCTCACCGAGGTGCGCTGCCGCACCATCGGCCTCGTCTTCCAGCAGTTCCACCTCATCGGCCACCTGACGGCCCTCGAAAACGTCATGGTCGCCCAGTACTACCACTCGATGCCCGACGAGAAGGAAGCCCTCGAGGCCCTCGACCGCGTCGGCCTCGCCGACCGCGCCACCCACCTGCCCCGCCAGCTCTCCGGCGGCGAGCAGCAGCGCGTGTGCGTGGCCCGCGCCCTCATCAACTACCCCAAGCTGCTGCTGGCCGACGAACCCACCGGCAACCTGGACGAGACCAATGAGGAGATCGTCCTCGACCTGTTCAACCAGCTCCACCAGGACGGTACGACCCTCATGGTCGTCACCCACGACGCGCTCGTCGCCGAACAGGGCCAGCGCGAAATCCGACTCGATCACGGCAAGGTCGTGAAGGAAACCTGGCACGACCACAACTTCGAACAGCGCGCCTCGGGGCTCGTTCTCCCCGGCCGCGACGGCGATGCGCGCAGCGGAAAGGACAAGGTACGATGACCACCCGCAACACTCTACACGCGCGCTCCCGATGGGCCGCCCCGGCCTCGTTCGCGGTCCTCGGCGCGCTCGGCGCCACTATCCTGGGTGCCTGCCAGCCCTCCACCGGCCTGGACATGAGCAAGCCCATGAGCGATGGCACGTGGACCGCCCAGTCCAACCCCGACGACCAGGGCTCCATCGGCACCATCACCATCACCGTCGAGGGCGGGCGCATCACCGCCACCTCCTACGAGACGACGCTGGCCGACGGCACCGACAAGGGTGCCGAATACGGCAAGAACTCCGCGGGCGAGGTCTTCAACGAGGACTACTACAAGAAGGCGCAGGCCGCCGTCGCCTCCTACCAGGAGTACTCCGACAACCTCACGCAGGTCGGCGACCCCGCCAAGGTCGACGTCATCACCGGCGCCACCGTCGCCCACCAGCAGTTCGTGCAGGCCGCGATCCGCGCCATCGCCGCCTCCCAGGGCGTCTCGGCCGAGGCGGCCGACGACATCACGATCCCCGGCCTGGACGAGTCCACGAAGGACGGCGGCCTCGACGACTCCGACAGCTGAGCCCGTGGGCTCTGCGGGTTCTGTGGGCCCTGTGCGCTCTGCGGGCGTCTCGGGGGACGAGGCCGTGGCCGAGGCTCCGGGTCCCGCCCGCGGGGCGGGCGGTGGGGATGCCGTTGCGGGGGTTTCTCCGGCGCAGGCTCTTGCACAGGCAGGTCCTCAGCACGTTGCGGATGCTCGGGCCGCGGATGGTGCCCCCACGTGGCGCTCCTCGTTCCCCGCGATGGGCACCCGCGTCGACATTATCGGGTGGGGCGGTGACGGCATGGCGATCGTCAACGCCCTCGTGGGCGTCGTTGCCCGCCACGAGGACCTGTGGAGCGCGTTCCGGCACTCTTCCGAGGTGTCGCGGCTGAACGCCGCTGTCCGCGATGCCGCGTGCTGTCACGACGCGGACGGCGGCGAGGCGTTGCCGGCGACCGCTGACGCGTGCACAGACGCCACTCGTCGCGCCGCCGCCTCGCCCGCCTGCGTGACAGCATCCGCTTCGGTCACAGACGCGCCGGATACTCCGCTTCGCCACTCGCAACCATCCCGCGAAGGAACCGCTGACGCGTGCACAGACGCCGCTCGTCCCGCAGCCGCCTCGCCCGCCTGCGTGACAGCTTCCGCTTCGGTCACAGACGCGCCGGATACTCCGCTTCGCCACTTGCAACCATCCCGCGAAGGAACCGCTGACGCGGGGGGCGGCCCCGGCCTCGTCGTGAGCGAAGAAACCGACCAGCTGCTGCGCGGCGCGCTGGCGCTCGCCGAGGCGACCGGGGGAGCGTTCAACCCGATGATCGGGCCGCTTGTCGCCGCGTGGGATGTCAAGGCGATGCGGGCGGCGTTCGTCGCGGGCGCGGCGCTGCCGCCCGCGCCCTCCGTGGCTGCTGTGGAGGCGGCGGCGCGGTCCTCGTCGTGGGGCTTGCTGTCGCGCGTCGGCGAGCGGCGGTGGACTCTGCGGGCACCCGCCGGCGCCGCAATCGGCAGTGGGGCCCGCGGTCTTCCTGTCGATGCCCGCGGTCTTCCTGTCGATGCCCGCGGTCTTCCTGTTGACGCCGGCGGCTACGTTAGCGGCGACGGACAACCCTATGACGCCTCGCATGAGAATCAAGCCGCAGGCGCCTCCTCCGAGGGCGCTCGTGTGTCCGCGACGGATGGCCGAGGGCATCGTGATGGAGTGTCGTGCCCCCGCCTCGACCTGGGGGGCGTCGCGAAGGGGTACACCGCTGACGCGTGCCGCGACCTGGCGGTGTCCATGGGGGCGCGCGGAGTTCTTGTGTCGGTGGGGACGTCGTCGGTGTCGGTGTTCGGGACTCGCGCCGACGGGTCCCCGTGGTGCGCCGGCCTGCGTGACCCGAACGGCGCGCCCACGGCGATTGCTGGCGTCGTGGGACTTCCGGTGGGTGATATGGCGTCCCTGTCGACGTCCGGAGACAACCTGGGACCGATGGGTGGAGTGGTGCGCGTCGAACCGTGGGATGCGAGCGCTGGTGGCGTCAGTTCGGGCGCGGATAACCCTCGTGGCACTCGTTCTGTCGTTGCTGCCGCTGAGGCCGCCGGGGGCGGCACTAGCAGTGCCGCCACTCGTGACGCACAGCGAGCTTCCGCGCGTGAAATAGTGCGTGAAACGGGTGCTTGTGGCGCGGGTATTGCTCCCTCGCGCGCGTTTGTCACCGACGCTGATGTGCAAGCCGTTACTCATATGCCGGGTTTGTCGGAGCTGTCCGCACCTGCCCCTCTTCCCATGGGTGAAGGGGGCGTTGCCGGTGGGGGAGGGCAGGCCTCGTCCCTGCGTGAAACAAGCCGTGAAACACCCGCGTGCGCGGCCGTTGCTACCGTGTCCTCTCGCGCCGATGCTCGTACTCATGCCACTGTTGTTGCTGCCGAGCCGGGCGCGCCCGGTGGGGGAGGGCAGGCCTCGTCCCTGCGTGAAACAACCTGTGAAACATCCGTGTGTGCGGCCGAAGCTGCCGCGTCCTCTCGCGCCGATGGGGCGGCGCCCTCCTCGCGCCTGCTGGACCACCACATCATCGACCCGCGGACGGGCTACCCGGCGCGCGCGGGCGTGCGGCAGGTCAGTGTCGTGGCCACATCGGGGGTGCTCGCGGAGGCGCTGTCGACGGCGCTCCTGGTCGACCCGACCGTGGACCTTGACGCGGTCGTCGCAGCCTGGTCGCGGGCGACCGGAACGCCTGCCCGGGCGCGCGTCGTCGGCCTGGCGCGCGCGGCGTAGGGGTGAAGCCGCGTGACCGCCGCATGTGGATTGAGTTGGGGTGTATGGCGGTTGAGACCATCGGGGGCGTGAGTAGTCGCTGCCGAGTCTTTGCGTGCCTATCTCGATTACTGCGTCATGCGTCGGGAAGCTCTGCACCAGTTAGGGAGCATTACACCAGTTAGGGAGCATTACACCACCTGGGAAGTGGTGTAATACCTGGCTAAATGGTGTAACACCACTTAGGAACAAGCGCATATGCGGAGAATGTTGCCAGCTGGCCGATGCTGACCGCCGATTGCGCTTGGAGAACTTGCAGATGAGTGTGAGAGCGGACGTTATCCACAACCCCTCGGAGCAGCTTGCCTCTATCCACAGGTTCGTTCTCTGGTCGTGACTTGGCACGCTGTCTTGCCGATGATGGAGATATGAATGCTCAATCGCTGACTGTTATCAGGTCTTCGACGAATGGACGGCCTTCAGTAGGTGATCTGTCGTCGGGCAACGTGATTCGTATCCAGCGTGGCCGCTACGTCAGGATCCATCGGTCCGGGCCACCGATGACGTACTGGGAGATATGGGCTCTCGTCGCTAGGGCTCGATTACTTGTCGTGAGTGACAGTAGCTCCGGCTCCCCGGTATTCGTAGGCCCTAGTTCATTCGTTGCGCGGTCGATACCACTGTGGGAGGCAAATCCCGATGTTGTGATTTGGTGCGCGTCACGGCATGGGCGGCGCTCAATGCCGGCGGTCACCATGCAAACGGTGACTATTCCTGCGACGTTCGTGTGTTCGACAGTGAAGAAACCGTGTGAACACAGCGTCGAGATCGTTGATCGGTTGCGATGTGAATCGGTCGTTGAGGCGGCAGTTCGCATGGCTTGTTATTCGGAACGTCTCAGCGGATTCGTGGCAATTTGCATGGCATTGCACTACGAGTCTCGGTTTGTAGTGCTATCCCAGCAAGAAAGTAGGCAACGAGCGCAACGCGTTCGGAGCAAGATGCTTGAATGCTTGGAGCTGTATCGGCAGCAGAAGGAATGCGTCCCCTACAGGCGGGCACAGCGCTTGATAGCCGCCGCTGACCCCGGGTGTGACAACCCAGCCGAGGCTGCTCTTCTGTGGGTTCTCAAGTCGGTGAGTTCCTTCGAAGTTGTGACCCAGTTCGAGATAGTCATCAATGGGCGCCGTTACTTTGCGGACATCGCGATTCCGGGACTCATGATCATCTTCGAGTTCGATGGCATCGGAAAGCTGGGCAAGGATGATGCCGAGTTTGCGCGGGCGAAGCGTGACTGGATCCAGCGAGAAAATGATTTGCGCTCTGCGGGGTGGACGATATACCGGGTCTCTTGGAGGGACTACGAAGACTTCGCTGCGTTACGTGCGTGGGCAATTCAGCTGCTTCGTCCGCATCAAGTTGCCATCCCTGAGTGTGCCGAGGCGTTGTGGGCTTTGCCGACTGCTGCCTGTGATGGTCCGAGCCGGCGTTTTCATGTCCACGCGCGATGAGTGCTGCACCAGTTAGGGAGCATTACACTACCTGGGAAGTGGTGTAATACCTGGCTAAATGGTGTAACACCACTTAGGAACAAGCTGCAACGAGGATGGTGGGCCTGGCTGCGGTGCCCGTGGGCTGTGGCGGGGCCTGGCCGGACAACGAGTCGACGCGCCGAGCGAAGCTCGCGGCGCGGACGGCTCGTGGGCGGGCCGCCGCCCACGAGCACGCCAAGCAGCCCAGCCCCACAGCAAGACCCGACGGCGCCCGGAACACCCGTGGGGCCCACAGCAACACCGGGATTCAGGCCGAACGCCCCGCGAGCAGCGTCGCCAGGTGGACGCCCCCGCGGCCCGCCAGCTGCGCCGCCTGGGTGCGGCACGAGAAGCCGTCCGCCAGGTACACGGCGTCCGGCTGGGCCGACAGGGACGGCAGCAGCGAATGCGAGGCGACCGCGACCGACAGGTCGTAGTGGCCCGCCTCCATGCCGAAATTCCCGGCCAGGCCGCAGCACCCCTCGAGCCGCGTGACGCGCGCACCCAGCGACTCGAGCAGCGCCTGGTCCGTGTCCCACCCCATGACGGAGTAGTGGTGGCAGTGCGGCTGCGCGACGATCTCGACGCCCTCCAGGCTCGGCAGGTTGCGCGACGATTCCGGCACGGCCGACAGTACCTCGGCGAGGGTGTGCGTCGCGCCCGACACGAGCATCGAGCGCGGATCCTCGGGCAGCAGGTCCACCAGGTCGTCGCGCAGCACCGCCGTGCACGAGGGCTCGACGCCGACGATCGGGATCCCCGCAGCGGCGAAGGGCGCGAGGATGCCGAGCAGCGACGCCAAGTGCTTCTTGGCGCCCGTCAGCTGCCCGGTCGTGATCCACGTGAGCCCGCAGCACGCGTCGGGCGCGACGATGGGCGCAAACCCGTTTGCTTCGAGCACGTCAACGACCGCGCGCGCCCCCGCGCCGTCCAGGGTCTGACTAAACGAGTCCGCCCACACGAGCGCATACGGCCGCCCGCCGGGGTCGCGCGGGCCGCTCAGGACCGGGGAGCCCACCGTCGACGAGGCAGTGGCCGCCTCGCGCTCGCAGGCAGAGTCGGACGAGGCCGGGGTGCCGCCGCGCTCGCAGGCATCGGTTGCGGCAGCGGAAGTTGCGGCAGCGGGAGCCGCAGTGCTGGAAGTTGCAGTGAAAGAAGATGCTGCGTCGCCAGCCGGGACGGAACCCGCCAGCAGGTTGCGGCGGCGAGCCCACGCGGTGACGGTGCCCGACTGGAGGGCGGGCATGCCTCGGCGAGGGTCGAGTCCGATGATACGGAAGGCCATCGACCGCAGGGGGGCCACTGACATGATGGCGTTAGCGACGGCCGCCAGGCCGGGCACGCGCGCGGTGACGCGGGTGAGGCGCGGCAGCCAGCCGAGCGTGTAATGGCTGAGGGGGCGCAGGCGCCCCCGGTAGGTGCGGAAGAGCGCTTCGGAGCGGTAGCGGGCCATGTCGACGCCGGCGGGACAATCGGCGGAGCAGGCCTTGCAGGCCAGGCACAGGTCGAGGGCCTCGAGGACTTCGGGGGAGTTGATGGCCTGAACGAGCTGCGAGTTCGCGGCCTCCTGGAGGATGCGAGCGCGCCCTCGGGTCACGTCCTTCTCGTCGCGGGTGGCCAGGTAGGACGGGCACATGAATGTGCCGGGCACTCCGGCGCGGCACTTGCCCACGCCCGTGCAGCGGTGGACGGCCGCCGTGAAGTCGCCGCCGTCGTGGGTGAACGCGAAGCCGCCGTCGGCGGGCATGGGGTGTGCGGCGACGCGGCGCAGGTTCGCATCGAGGGGGTCAACGCCGGGCTGGAGCTCGAGCTGGCCGCCAGCAACGGCGAGTGGGCCGGACACGTCGGATGGGCGCGAGGAGCCGGCGGCGGCCGCATCGCCAGATGCGCGAGCGGAACCCGCGGAACCATCAGCGCGCAGGGACGTCGGCATATCGGCAGCGCCTCTGCCCGGGGCCGGGCCCGCAGCGTCGGCCCCGAGAACGAAACCAGCGCCGAAGTTGCCACTGGAACCGGCTCCGCCACCATCTTGCGCGGCAAGAGCTCGCGCCGCGAGAGCCCGCGCCCGAGCGCGGGAGGCGGCCTCGGCCTCGTCCATGGGGGCGGCGAGCACACCGGGGTTGAGGAGGTTACCGGGGTCGAAGACGTGCTTGACGCGGGCGAACAGGTCGAGCATCTCGGGAGAGTACATGAAGCGCAGGAGCTCGCCGCGGGCGCGCCCGTCGCCGTGTTCTCCGGAGACGGAGCCGCCGTGGGCCGCGCAGATGCGGGCCGCGGACTGCAGGAACGCGCGCGAGTGGGCGACGCCTTCGGGGGTTTCGAGCGGCATGGCGAGGCGCACGTGCACGCAGCCGTCGCCGAAGTGCCCGTACAGGAGCCCGTCGATGTCGAACTCCTCCATGAGGGCGGTGAAGTCGCGCAGGTACGCGCCGAGGTTTTCGGGCGGGACGGCCGCGTCCTCGAAGCCGGGCCAGGCCTGCTGGTCGCCGCCGCCCTCGCCGTCGGGCGGGGTGCGTCCGCCCAGGCCCGCACCGTCGGCGCGGATCCTCCACAGGGCCGAGGCCTGGGCCCCGGGCGGGTACACGACCGTGTCGACGGCGGCGGAGGCGGCGCACAGGGCGCGTGCGCGTTCCAGGGAGGCGGTGACGTCTTCGCCGGGGGCGCCGACTTCGACGAGGAGCCAGCCTTCGCCCTCGGGCAGGGCGGGGACGGCGCCGGGGCCCTTGTGTGCGCGCACGACGTCGACGAGGCGGCGGTCCATGCCCTCCACCGCGAGGGGCGAGTGGGTCAGCAGCGCGGGCACGTCGTCGGCGGCCTCGATCATGGAGCGGTAGCCGAGGGCGGCGAGCACGGGCGCGTCGGGCAGGGGCACGAGGCGCACAGTGACGGACAGGATGAGGACGAGGGTGCCCTCGGTGCCGGTGAGCATGGCGGCGAGGTTGCGCCCGCCCTCGGGGGTGAGGTGTTCGAGGGAGTAGCCGGAGACCTGGCGCTTGAAGCGGCCGAGCTGCGTGCGGATGGGGGCCAGGTGGGAGTCGATGAGCGAGGCCAGCCCGGGCACGTCGCGAAGCGCCGAATCGTGCGAGGTCGTGGCCGTGAAGCGGTGCCCGCGCCCGTCGACGCAGTCGAGGGCTACGATGTTGTCGGAGGTGCGCCCCCAGGCGGTCGCGTGCGGGCCGCAGGCGTTGTTGGCGACCATGCCGGCGATCGTCGCGCGGTTCTGGGAGGAGGGGTCGGGGCCAAAACGTAGGCCGTGCTTGGCTGCCGCGGCCTGGAGGGTGGAGCCGACGCAGCCGGGTTCGACGGTGGCGGTGCGGGCCTCGGGGTCGATGGAGAGGACGCGGTTCATGTGCCGCGAGAAATCGAGGACGAGGCCGGGGCCGATCGCGTTGGACGCGCACGAGGTGCCGCCGCCTCGGGCGGTGAGGGGGACGCCGTGGGCGCGGGCGAGGTCGAAGGCCGCGAGGGCCTGCTCGGGCGTGCGCGGGAACGCGACGGCCAGGGGCGGGATGCGCGTGAGGCCGGCGTCGGAGGAGTAGCGCGCTCGCGTGCCGACGGAGGCGTCGACGTCAATGAGTGCGCGCAGGTCAGACAGGAAGCTGTCGCTCATAGGGCCAGTGTGTCACGGTCGCGCCGCGGAAGTTGGCCCTTCCCGCTGTGCGGATGATCGCGCGGCGGTTATTAGGCCGGTTCGGGATCGTCGTGGAACATCCTGGGGAAAGGTGTCACGGGGACGGGAATGCGCTCGATAGGCGGAAAATGAGGGCTGACCGGCTGTGAAATATTTGGGTATGTCCGCGGCGCCGTCCTGGCCTCGAGGCAGAAGGGGGACAGTTCGAGGCGCGTCTCCTCGGACGCCGGAACGCGCGGTTCTGGCGCCGAGTATTCAACGATGTGCAGGTTCTTTCTGCCCATTGTTCCTCGCCCTGTCTGTCGATTGCTGTGTGTCGCGCAGTAGTCTAACCGGCTGGAAGGTTGCCTGTTGCTCGATTCGCGCGAATCGCATCCCATCGTACACGATCTGGCCTTTTGGCGAGGCGGAATCGGAGTGGTTGTTCGGCATGTGTCAGTGCGTGTCGGACGCCCGGTGTATGCCTCTCGTGGGGCGTCGTATCCCTCGCATCGGGCGTTGCGTGGGATGGGAAGGTGGGGGCATGTTCTGTGGGGTGGTGGGCGCTAGCGGTTCGATTTTGAGGTCGGGCGAGCCGTGTGGGCGAGTCGTGCGGGGCGAGCCGTGCGGGTTGGGGTGGGTGGTCGGATGGGGGCGTGGTGCCTATGTGGGGCTGTGTGTCGGGTGATGATGGGGTCGATGCCGTTCTTTCGGGCTTGGGTGTGAGGGCTGGGTGCGCAGTGGGGCTCTTCGCTGCGATCGTGTTGGTCCGGCGTGCTCTTTTACCGTCTTGAAGGCGTTTGTGTGTGGCGCATATGACAGGCTGGGCTGTGTGTGAAGTGCTGCTGAGGCGCCATATGATTACGTGGTATCCATCCCATTGTCCCTGTGTCCTCTGTGTTTCTTTTGGAACGTATGAAACAATGGCCACGAGCGCCCCATACACGTGAAGGAAAGAGCGATGGCCCTGTTTGAGTTCGAGGATGGACACCTCGTCCCCGCTCAATTCGGATACCCGGTTGCGCAAGACCTGGGTCCTGATCTGGTGGACGCGATTTGCCAACAGGTCTTACAGATTGTGTCCCGTCCCCTGTTCCCGGTGACGTGGCGTGACATGACCGGACAGGACGACGAGGAGACGCCGCGCCTGACGGCCCTCGACGTGACGGGCCAGATCGTCTCCGTCGAGATCCTGAAGCTCCTGGACTCCGAGACCCTCATTACCTCGCTGTCGCGGCTGGCGGTCGTCGCCTCCCTGTCGTGGTCGGACCTGGCGGCGGAGTACCCCTCGGGCCCCGAGGGCTTCCGCGCGGGGTGGGCCCAGTTCCGCGATTCGATGCCTCCGGCCGTGGGCCCGGGTCCCCGACTCATTATGGTCGCGGGCGAGATCGACCCCTCCGTGCGTCCCGCCCTGTCGATCCTGGCGACCTCCGGCGTCGAAGTGCACCTCATGAACCTGCGTCAGATGTCCAACGGTCGTCTCTTCCTGGACGTCAACGCGGTGGGCCCGCGCCTGTACGGGCACGCTCCGCAGCTGCTCGGCTCCGCTTCCGCCGCCCCGGCGCTCCCCGCCGCCGCACCGGTCGAATCCGAGACCCCCGCCGAGGCTGACGAGCTCGACGACTCCCAGGTCGCCGCCGAGCAGTCGGAAGACGGCACCGATTCAGACGCACAGGACCGGGCCGACGACGGCGCGGACACGCCGACCACGCGTCCCACCCCGAAGGTGGCTCCCCACCTGCGCGACGTGTTCAGCTACTCCGTGGACGAAGAACCCCCGGCCCCCTGGAAGCCCGCGGTCGAGGAGGAGAACGCCCAGGACACGGAGGACGAGGTCGTGGACGCTTCCGAGGAGAACGCCGAGCTGGGCGATGCCCCCGCCGGTGACGACCAGCGCGACGCCGAGGAGAACGCCGAGCACGGCGAGCAGGACCGCGCCGATGGCGAGCGTGGCGAGGACGCGCGCGAGGCCGACGTTCCCGAGGACGGCGACGACGCCGAGCACGACAACGACGCGCATGGTGACGATGAGACCGAGGCGCCCGAGATCGAGGGAGGCGCCGACGACTCCCGTGAGGAGGAGGCCAGCGACGAGGAGCTCGTCGAGCAAGGCGAGCTGGACCGCGCCGATGGTGAGCGTGGTGAGGACGCGCGCGAGGCCGACGTTCCCGAGGGCCGTGACGACGCCGATCATGCCGAAGACGAGCGCGGCAATGCCGAGCCTGAAAACGCCGAAGGCGAGCGAGTCGGCGGTGAGCCCGCCGACCACGCAGACGCAGAGCGCGACGGCGACGAGTGGGGCGACCATGGCCGCCCCGAGGAACGCGCAGTGAATGACAGCGATAAGAACGACAATGAGGAGGAGCAGCACGTGACCCAGGATGAGACGCCGCGCTGGGAGCGCCCCGCCCACCTGGGCAGCCGCGCGTCGCGCCGCACACAGGCCGAACCCGCCGAGCTCAACGACGGGGGAGCGACCGACGCGGCCACGGCCTCGTTCGTGGATCGCGCGGAGGAATCCCCCGAGGTCGTCGCCGCCCGCGACGAGGGCGTGCCCGTCCTCGGACGCGACGAGGCCGGCCTGCGCACCCTCGCCCAGATCCTCGGCCAGGACACGCCCCTCGTGGCGCGCGGCGAGCTCGGGCTGCCGGAAGACCTCGTCCTGGCGGCCAGCGGCGCCATCTCCGGCGCCGGCCTGACATACCCGTCGCTCGACACGATGCTGACCGCGCGCGGCATGGGCCATATCGACGCCTGGACCCTCGTGCGCATCGGCGACCGCCTGGGCCCAACCCTGGCGGAAGCCCTCGACGAGGTCAACCGCGAGATCGTCCGCGAATACGCGCACGCGCCCCGCGAGCGCCGCGCCGCGAGACACTGACAGATGCAACACGACGGGGGGCGGCCCGGGATCGACGAATCCCGGGCCGCCCCCCGTCGCATGCGCCGGTGACGCCGAGGCCAGAGGGGGCCGCACTAACGCCCCCCGGATGGCCTCGCGCGGCGCCTGGAAGGCGCGACGCTAGCCGACGAAGGCCTCCAGCCAGCCGCGCATCGTCGCGTAAACCTGCTCGCGCACGGGCGCGTCGGACAGGACGAGGTCGTGCTTGCCGGGGAATCGGGCGATCGTGACCAGATCGGACAGGCCGAGGCTGCGCTGGGCGATGACGACCGGGTCCAAGACGGTGTCGGAGGTGAAGACGCGCTCGCACCACTCCTCGTCGACATAAGCGGAGGTGGACACCATGGAGAGCACGGGGCACTCCAGGTGCACGTCCTTCTCGACCGTTTCGTGTCCCGCCATGATGGCGTCGAGCCAGGAGGCGGGCACCGGGTAGGACTCGGGGCGCTTCCACTCCTGAATGATCGGCCAGCCCGCGACGGACGGGTCGTCGGCGGACAGGCCCTCGGGGATCGGCAGTCCGGAGGTGGCGCGCCCGGCGAGCGAACGCCCGTAGTGGCCGGTCCCGCCCGAGGGGACCTCCCACATGGGGTTGCGCGACGCGATGCGCCCGATGACGGGGGCCATCGCCCCGCGCCAGGCGGCCATCGACTGCATCTCGAGCCACGCCGAATTCAGGATCAGGCCGGCCAGGACGCCGGGGTGGCGGTGCGCCCACAGGGTCGCGATGAGGCCGCCCGTCGAGTGTCCCGCGAGGATGATGGGCTCGTCGTCGCGCTCGGAGCGGATGATCTCGATGGCCTCGCCGATCTCCTCGTCGTACACGGACAGGTCGTCCGTGTAGCCGATGGTCTGGTGGGGGCGCAGGGACCGCCCGTACTTGCGCATGTCGAGCGCGTAGAACGCTGCCCCCGCCTGGCGCAGCCGATCCGCCATCTCGGTCTGGAAGAAGTAGTCGTTGCGTCCGTGCAGGTACAGGACGGTCAGGCGGGCACTCTCGGGTGGGCGCGCGCGCACGAGGGTCGCGACGCAGGGACCTTCCGCGTCGTCGATCAGCTCGATCGTGCGCGACTCGTAGCCGTCGCCCAGGATGTCGGCGCGCCACTGGGGGCCGGGAGGGCCGGCCTGGCCCCAGGGGGCCATGACGTCGCGTTCGGGGATCGAGTCGTCCGACGAGGCCTGGGGGGCCACCCCGGAAAAGTCGGGCAGCCCGCTCGTGTCGGGGGTGAGCTCGCCGCCGTGCGTGGGATTGCTGGTAACGCTCATTGGGTCAGCATAACGCGCGAGGCTGCCCCGGCCTCGTTGATGAGGAGGAGAAACCGGGGCGGCCTCGCGGAGAAAGCGGCGCTGATCAGGCGAAGGAGGATGCGCGCGAGGGAATGCGCTCGTTGAGGAACTCGTTGAGCAGGGCGGTGAGCTGGTCGTGTTCGATGAGGAAACCGTCGTGCCCGTGGTCGGAGTGGATCTCGCGGTAGAACGCGCCAGGAATGCCGGAGGCCATCTGCCAGACCTGCTCGGGGAAGAAAAGCCGGTCGGAGTCGACGGCGACGACGAGGGTGCGGGCGGTGACGGCCTTGAGGGCCTGAGCGACGCCGCCGCGGTCGCGGCCCACGTCGTGGGAGAGCATCGTGCGGCACAGCGTCACGTAGGAGCCGGCGTCGAAGCGGCGCACGATCTTCTCGCCGTGGTAGTCCAGGTAGGACTCCACCGCCAGGCGGCCGCCGTGCAGGGGGTCCTCGTCGTTCTGGGGGATGCGGCCGAAGCGCTCGTCGAGCTCGGAGGGGGAACGGTAGGTGGTGTGCGCGATCTGGCGGGCCAGCGCCAGGCCGGCGGTGGGGCCGGGGCCCGCGTAGTAATCGCCGCCGCGCCACGCGGGATCCAGCTCGATGGCGCGGATCTGCGTGTGCGTCCACGCGGCCTGGTCGGCGGTCGTCTGGGCGCCGGAGGCTACGACGACGAGGCGGCGCACGCGCTCGGGGTAGGTGACCGCCCACTCGATCGCGCGGTGGCCGCCCAGGGACGTGCCGATGACGATGTCCCACGTGTGGACGCCGAGGAGGTCGGACAGGAGGGTCTCGGCGCGGACCTGATCGCGCGTGGAGATGACGGGGAATCGTGAGCCCCAGGGCGCCCCGTCCGGCGCGAGCGAGGCCGGTCCGGTCGACCCCTGACAGCCGCCCAGCACGTTCGCGGCCACCACGAAGTAACGCTGCGTGTCGATGATGCGTCCCGGCCCCACGATCTGGTCCCACCAGCCGGGGGTCGGCTGGCCGGGCGCCGTCTCGCCGTACACGTGGGCGTCGCCGGTCAGCGCGTGCAGGATCAGGACCGCGTTGGAGCCGGCCTCGTCCAGCTCTCCCCACGTCTCGTAGGCGAGCGTCACGGAGGGCAGGATCTCTCCGTTTTCCAGGCGCTGGGCGCCCAGGTTCGCGAACTTGCGGAAGGCGACCGGGTCGCCCTCGCGCCAAGCACCGGAGGTGGGGGCGGGGGGCAGGTTGTGGCGGCTCATGATGTCCTTCTTTCGCGTGAGCGGTGACGTGAGAGCGGGAGGGGCGCGGCGGCCTCGGCGCATGAGGAGAGTGTGTATCTCGCCGAGGCCGCCGACGGCGGGTGGTCAGGCGGTGGCCGCGCGGGCCGCGTCAAAGCCGAGCTGCAGGTCGGCGAGGATGTCCTTAATGTTCTCCAGGCCGATCGACAGGCGCACCGTGCCGGGCGCCACGCCGGCCTTGGCCAGTTCCTCCTCGGTCAGCTGCGAGTGGGTCGTCGAGGCCGGGTGGATGACCAGGGACTTGGCGTCGCCGATGTTGGCGACCACGGGCAGGAGCTGCACGCCGTCCGCGAAGGCCCGGCCGGCCTCGTACCCGCCCTTGATGACGAAGGAGAGCAGGCCGCCCGTGCCCAGCGGCGCGTACTTCTTGCCCAGCTCGTAGTAGGGGGAGGACTCCAGGCCCGCGTAGTTGACGGACTCGACGTCCGGGTGTGCCTCCAGGAAGCGGGCGACCTCCAGCGCGTTGGAGACGTGGCGCTCGATGCGCAGGGAGAGGGTCTCGATGCCCTGGGAGATGAGGAAGGCGTTGAAGGGGGAGGTGACGGCGCCCAGGTCGCGGTTGATGAGCGTCTGGATGCGCAGCAGGAACGCCAGGTTCGCGCCCAGCGCGCCGCCGACGCCCAGGTCACGGGCGTAGACGAGGCCGTGGTAGGACTCGTCCGGCGTGTTATAGAGGGGGAAACGCTCGGGCTGGGAGGCAAAGTCGAAGTTGCCCGAGTCGACGATCGCGCCCGCGATCGAGGTGCCGTGGCCGCCCAGGTACTTGGTAGCGGAGTGGACGACGATGTCGGCGCCCCACTCGATCGGGCGCACCAGGTAGGGGGTGGCGACCGTGTTGTCGACGATGAGGGGCACGCCGACCTCGTGGGCGACCTTCGCGATGGGCTCGATGTCGAGGATGTCGCCCTGTGGGTTGGGGATGGTCTCGCCGTAGAAGGCGACCGTCTTGTCGTCGGCGAGCGCACGCCAGGCCTCGGGGTCGAGCGGGTCAGCGACGAAGCGCGCCTCGATGCCCAGTCGGCCCAGCGTGTTCTTCAGCAGGGTGACGCTGCCGCCGTACAGGGAGGGGGAGGCGACGACGTTATTGCCGGCGACCGCCAGGGCGAGGATCGACAGGGCGGTCGCGGACTGCCCGGAGGAGACGAGGAGGCCGCCGACGCCGCCCTCGAGGGCCGCGATGCGCGCGGCGACGCCGTCAGTCGTCGGGTTGGTCAGGCGCGTGTAGATGGGGCCCAGCTCCTGCAGGGCGAATCGGCTCGCAGCCTGCGCGGTGTCCGCGAAGGCGTAGGAGGAGGTTTGGTAGATGGGGAGGGCGGTCGCGCCGGTGGCGGGGTCGAGGTTGTATCCGGCGTGAATCTGCTTGGTTTCGAAGGACCAGTCGTTGGCGGTCATGTGGCGGCTCCTTGGGTTGGGGGTGTGTCGTCTCTGGTTCCCCTCTGGCGGGCCGCGGATGCGGTGACAAGAACATGCGTCGGGGCGCGTCCCGCTGTTGGGGGACTGCGCGGCAGTCGCTGGTGCTGACGCGCAGTCAGCGGCACATTCGACGGTTCATGTCTCCATTCTTTGTCATGGACGAGGCCGGGGCGCGGTGGTCCCGGATGGTGGACTTGTGTAACAGCCGGGGCGAGGAGCCAGCATGTGTGAGCAGACTCATAGTGATGGTTGAAAGTGGGATGACAAGGCCGGTAATTGCGCGGTAATCATGGTGTTGATGTTACTTATGTTGCGATTGTTGTATGTGTGAAACTTGGGTTTTATGGTGCGTTTGTTGCCAAGCGTGACGAAAGTGGATAGGCTTTTTTCCAGTACGCGCCCGCGGGCGCACCTGTTCACGCAACGGAATGAGACGACGATGAGACGACGCGGAACCATCCGCCTGGGCCTGACGGCACTCGCCGCCAGCGCCCTGCTGGTCCTGCCCCAGATGGCGCAAGCGGCTCCCTCCGAAGAGGAGATCGCTGCCGCCCAGGCCGCCGAAGAAGCCGCAAAAATGAGCGTCGCCGAAATCGAGGTCAAGCTGGCGGAAGTCAACGCGAGCGCCGCCACGGCTACGCAGAACGCGCAGATGGCCGGCGAGGACCTCAACGAGGCCAAGCTCGCCCTGGATGAGGCGACCAAGACCGCGGACAAGGCCTCGTCCGACGCCGACGCCGCCGAAGCCGCCTTCGAGGAAGGCAAGCAGCAGATCGCCTCCGTCGCCCAGACCGCCTACCGAGGCGGCGGCGGCACGCTCGACTCGCTCGCCCCCTACCTCGACTCGGACGGGCTGCGCAGCGTCGAAACCAAGCAGGCCGGCATCAACTCCTTCTCCTCCTCCGCCGAGGCGAAGATGCAGAACGTCGCAGCCCTCGAGCAGGTCGCCAAGGTCACCCGCGACGCGGCAACCGCCGCGCGCGACAGCCAGCAGGCCGCCACCGACGAGGTCCAGGCGCGCACCGACGCCGCCAACAAGGCGGCCTCCGACGCGCAGAACCGCGCCTCCATCGTCGCGGCCCAGCGCGACTCCTACGTGCAGGAGCTCGCCACCAAGCAGAACACCACGGTCGACCTGATCAACCAGCGCGAGGCCGCCCTCGAGGCCGAACGCCAAGAGGCCGCCCGCGTCGCCGCCGAACAGGCCGCCGCCGCGCTCGAGGCGCAGCGCCAGGCAGACGCCGCCGCCGAAGCACAGCGCCAGGCCGACGCCGCGGCCGCGCAGGCCGCCGCTCAGGCCCCCGCACCCTCCTCTTCCGACAGCGGCTCGTCATCGGATAACGACGATGACGACGATTACGTCGCACCCTCCTCCTCCTACGAGGAACCCAGCTACTCCTACGAGGAACCCTCCTACTCCTACGAGGAGCCCTCCTACTCCTACGGTGGAGCCTCCACCGCCATCGCAACCGCGCAGAGCTACCTCGGCGTGCCCTACGTGTGGGGCGGCGAGTCCTACGGCGGCGTCGACTGCTCCGGCCTGACGATGCTCGCGTGGGGTAGCGCGGGCGTGGATCTGCCTCACCTCTCGCGCGCCCAATACGGCTACGGGACGCACGTGCCGATCGGTTCCATGGAAGCCGGCGACCTGATCTTCTGGTCCTCCAACGGCACACAGTCCGGCATCTACCACGTCGCCATCTACCTGGGCGGCGGCCAGATGATCGAGGCCCCCACCTTCGGCGTACCCGTGCGCATCACCGGCGTGTACAGCTGGGGATCCATCATGCCTTACGCCGTCAGGCTCTGAGCTTTCCAGCAACCCGGGCGGGGGTCGCGCAGTCGCGCGACCCCCGCCTCGTCATCCCAGCAGCGCAACCGCCCCCTGGACGCCGCTGCCCGCCCCGGCCTCGTCCTCGGATAGCATGAATGCATGGAGAACTCAGCCCTTCAGAGCGACCGACACGAACCCGGCGCCGCGTCGGCCGACGAAGAGGTGTCCGTCCCGCTTGACAACTCCACCAAGCGCGCGTTCCGGGTCTTTGTCGGACTTATCGTGATCGTCGTGTACGGGCTGTTCTGGCGATTCGGCCTGCGCGGCTCGTGGGGACAATGGTCGATGCGCGCGCAGATGGCGGCCGCCGTCATCCCCGCCTTCTTCATCCTCCTGTGGGTCCCCGTGGTCTGGGCCTCGCTTCGGTGGATGCTCCGCGACTTCATCAGGGCCCAGAAAGCCCCCCTCCTCGCTAAGCACGCGAAGGAGCCTAGTCCCTTCGCCGCCGCCTTCTCCTTTGTCTTCACTGCCGGCATCCTCGCGTTCGTCGCCTCCCGGGCATGGGGAAGCTACGGCCTCGCCGTCCAGGACTGGTGGGACGGGCCGACCCGACACGAGAACGTGAGCTGCCAGAACGTGCGCGAAGAGGAGGACGAGACCTTCCTGAAGCGCGCAAACAAGACCTACGTCATCTTCGACCTGGTAGGCGCCGACGGATACTCGCAGCACTTTGAGCTCAGGCTCTCCGACCTCGAGAAGGAGATGGAACGTGAGGATAGCCCCTACATCACCATCATGACCCTGTGCGAGGCGCAGGCCCCCGGCTTCGGCGTCTCCGTCTACGAGCGCACGGGCACCATCGCCGAGGCCTGGCGACGCGACTAGGGGACGCGGCGCGAGCGCAGGGGTCGCGCCGGTGCTCGCTCCCTGCCCGCCTGTTCGAGTCGCGCTGTTCGGGGGCGGGCCGCTCCCGCTGATTGACACTGCCTGGGGGACAGGGGTGAGGACTGGGCTATTGTGGTCGCATGGCAACGAAATCGGATACGGCTGCGCAAACGGCCCCCGGTAATGGGATGAATTGGCTCTTCACCTCAAAGAATCTGACACCTGTGCAGCGGCGTTTGAAGCGAGTCATCATCGGCTTCTGGGTTATCCAGGCATACGGCGTGGTGTGTGTCTCGGTGGGGTATCCCTCGTGGACGATACGGAGGCTGTACGGATGCCTTGCCGCCCTTGGGGTGCCGCTCCTGGTTCTCGTGTTCTGGTTCCCGGTTGTCTGGGCGTCGTTGCGGTGGCTTGCGCGAGTGGCCTGGAGGTGCGTCGTTCCGTCGTCGTCGGGCAGGCGCAGAAGCGTGTTGTCGCTCCTCGCTCCACTCCTTGGGCTCGGGGCGGCCACGTCGATCCTGTGGGCGGTCGGGTACGCCTCGCTGTATTACCTGACCCCCTACGTCCAGGATTGGCGTTCGGGAACGGTGCGCCACGAGGCCGTCACGTGCCGAGATTTCCGGGTGGACAACAGTATTGCGAACTCCAGCAAAGGTAACGCTAGGGTGAGGTACGTGTTCGAGTTGGTCAGCTCGGACGGCTCGTCGTGGAAATACAGGGAACGCAAGAGCTGGATCGATGCCAGGGTGGAGGCCGGCGAACAGCCCTACGCGACGGTGATAGAGGCGTGCCGCTCAGAGGGTGCGGAGATCGGGATCTCCGTGTATCCGCACTCGGGAACCATCATCGAGGCCTGGAGGAATCACTGACGCCGCTCACTTCACGCCGGTGCTCGCTCCCGGCCCGTCTGGTTGAGTCACGTTGTTCGGGGGCGGGCCGCTCCCGCTGATTGATACTGCCTGGGGGACAGGGGCGAGGACTGGGCTATTGTGGTCGCATGGCAACGAACTCGGATACGGCTGCGCAGACGGCCCCCGGTAACGGGATGAATAAGCTCTCCACCTCGAAGAATCTGACGCCCGTGCAGAGGCGCACGAGGTGGGTGATCATCGGTATCTGGGTCATTCAGGCGTACATCGCGGTGTGTGTCGTGGTGGGGGTCGACCCGTGGACGATATGGAGGCTGTACGCGGGCCTTGCCGGCCTTGGGGTGCCGCTCCTGGTTCTCGTGTTCTGGTTCCCGGTTGTCTGGGCGTCGTTGCGGTGGCTCGCGCGGGTGGCCTGGAGGTGCGTCGTTCCGTCGTCGTCGGGCAGGCGCGGCGGCGTGCTGTCGCTCCTCGCTCCGCTCCTTGGGCTCGGGGCGGCCACGTCGATCCTGTGGGCGTTTGGGTACGCCTCGCTGTATTTCCTGACCCCCTACGTCCAGGATTGGCGTTCGGGAACGGTGCGCCACGAGGCCGTCACGTGCCGTGATTTCGACGTGGACAACAGCGTCACGCACACCGGCAAAGGTCACGCCAGGGCACAGTACGTGTTCGAGTTGGTCAGCTCGGACGGCTCGTCGTGGAAATACGGGGAACGCAAGAGCTGGATGGATCGCAGGGTGGAGGCCGGCGAACAGCCCTACGCGACGGTCATTGACGCGTGCCGCTCAGAGGGTGCGGAGATCGGGATCGTCGTGTACCCCCACTCGGGAACCATTATCGAGGCGTGGAGGAATCACTGACGCCGCTCTCCTCGCGCCCATGACGAGCCCTATGTGTCCCTCGACGAACTGATCGGTCCGCTGCTCGGCGTCGTGTTGTCGTTTGCCCTGCTCTGCGAGGTCGGATTTATCTCAGTTTCGGTGCTCGGGCCGTATGTGCAGGACTGGCGCCAGGGGGCGCTACGCCTGGAGAACGTCACGTGCCAGGGCTTGCATGAGGACTGGAGGATCAAGCAGACTCGCGGCGGTAAGAGGCGCGACTATGTCTTTCAGTTGACCGATGCGCAGGGCTTTGAACGGAGCTATCGTATCCCCGCATCCGAGGCGGACGGGAAGAGCGAGCGGGGCCAGGAGCCCTACGTCACGGTGATGGATGCATGTCGCGCCGAGGGGACGACGATCGGGATCTCCGTGTATCAGCACACGGGCATCGTCGTCGATGCTTGGAAAACAAACTGATGGTCTGGTAAGTTGGGCGAGTTGTGACGAAAGGACACGGCGATGGCAGACATCGACATTAATACAGACTCGTGGCGGACTCACGCGGGTGATACCGCTGGTATCGGCCAGACGGTCGAGCAGGGTGGAAGCGCGTACATGGCCGCCTTGGACGGCAACGTCTTCGGAGTCTTCACGCCCTTGATTCTTCCGGCCTACACGGCGGTGTCAGAAATCTTCGCTCAACGTAACACCGAATTCGGTCAGCGTGTCCAGAAGGGTGCTGAACTCCTGAAAAATGCCGCCAATGACTTCGATCAAAATGAGCAAACCTTGCAGGAGCGTTTCAACTCGATCGGCCAGCAGATTGGGGAACACTGATGGTATCTTCCGTTGAGATTGCCAAGCCGAAGTCAAACTGCGAGACGAATTGGCTCAAAGATGCCGGCATTATCAGCGATATTCGGGACCTCTGTAAGTCGGAGTCCGCTCTCGACGCGACGCTTAACACTATTGCAGTCGCCGCTGACCTGGTTGATGCGGCGGTGAATCCAATCAAGACGGGGGTGTCGTGGGTCGTCAACTGGATCATCTCCCACATTGCTCCGCTGCCCGACATGCTCCAGCAGTTCACGGGCGACCCCGAGAAGGTGGAGGCTGCTGCCCTCACCTGGGAACGCATCGGGGACCAGTGGACGCAAGCCGCAGCGGAGCTTGAAGCGGCGGTCGCGGCGGGGCTCGACGCCCAGGTCTGCCGTACCCTCAGTGCCTACAAAGTTCAGATTGGAAGCGTCATCGAGACGTTCCGGTCGTTGGGTGACGCATGTAGGATCGTTGCGACATGCCTCAATATTTTGTCCGCCATGGTCAAGATCGTCTACGACCTCACCCGCGAGGCCATCGGTGACCTGATCGGTACTTTCGCTCAGTCGGTGATAGAAGCCGTGGGCACCGTCGGGCTCGCAACCCCCGCCATTGTTGCTCAGATCTCCGCGACCGTGTCGAAGTGGGTCACTCGTATCACGACGAAGGGTAAGCAGGTCCTCAATGGGTTCCAGGAGGCTCTGAAATCCTTCACGAAGCTGGATGGTGTCCTTGAGAGGCTCGGCGGTGCGCTCAAGAAGCTCTTTTCTCATGTCGGTGATGTACCCGATAAGGTTCATGATGCGTGGAAAGCCGGTAAGCGCAAAGCTGGCGATGTCCTAGATGACGTTCACGATGCGTTCAAGAGCGGCGCGCGTAAGGTCGGCGATTTCGTCGACGACCCGAAGGCTGCCCTGAAGGCAGGCACGGATAAGATCGGTGATCTCGCCGAGGATGCGTGGAAGGCAGGAAAGCACAAGGTTGACGACCTCGCGGATGGCGTTGAGGATGCGTGGAAGGCAGGAAAGCATAAGGTTGACGACCTCGCGGATGGCGTTGAGGATGCGTGGAAGGCAGGCACGGATAAGATCGGTGATCTCGCCGAGGATGCGTGGAAGGCAGGAAAGCACAAGGTTGACGACCTCGCGGATGGCGTTGAGGATGCGTGGAAGGCAGGAAAGCATAAGGTTGACGACCTCGCGGATGGCGTTGAGGATGCGTGGAAGGCAGGCACGGATAAGATCGGTGATCTCGCCGAGGATGCGTGGAAGGCAGGAAAGCACAAGGTTGACGACCTCGCGGATGGCGTTGAGGATGCGTGGAAGGCAGGAAAGCATAAGGTTGACGACCTCGCGGATGGCGTTGAGGATGCGTGGAAGGCAGGCACGGATAAGATCGGTGATCTCGCCGAGGATGCGTGGAAGGCAGGAAAGCACAAGGTTGACGACCTCGCGGATGGCGTTGAGGATGCGTGGAAGGCAGGAAAGCATAAGGTTGACGACCTCGCGGATGGCGTTGAGGATGCGTGGAAGGCCGGTAAGGATAAGGTTGACGACCTCGCGGATGGCGTGAAAGATGCCTGGGCGACTGGCAAACGCGGAGTTGGCGAATTTATCGACGACCCGAGAGCCGCGATGAAAGCCGGAGGCGAGAAGGCCCATGAGTTTTACAGCTCAACCGTCAGGAAGCCGATCGATGCTTTAGGTGCGCCGTCCGATGCCGCCGAGGCGTTGGGTAAAGAAGGAGTCAGGGCCTGGTATCGGCGCTTTGGGAACTCAGAGCAAATTGCTGGGGTCGAGAAGGTTCTCGAACGCGAGGAACACTACGAGCTGCCCCTGAAGACACAACGGGAATGGCTCAGTGACCTCAACGATTACAAGGGGTTGCGGGACAAGATTAAGGATGTCTACGGACAGTCGGGTCTGCCCTCGCAGAACAAGGAGGACTAGCCTGCCTGCCCGTGCGCCCCGCCTGCGGGGCGCACGGGCAGCGTCAACAGGGCTATAGGACAGGACGTGTTGGTCGTGGCTCAGTCCCAGGTATCGTCGAGGGCGGTGTTGTCGGGCTAGTATGCTCGCGCCGCCGGCCTCGGACAGGATGCGCCCCATCGTGAAGATTCCACCTGATCTGGAGTATTCGACCCGTGAGGGAGCATGGCACCAGGGGTAATGGTGCGGGTTTTGCATCATGAGAAGCCTCCCTTCGGCATGTCGTCGGCGTGTCGTCTCAATGCTCGGCCAGGCCTTGCCGCCGCCCATCAATGTCGCACGTAATTCCCATGCGATTAGTTCAAATGTTGAATCCACATCGTTGGAATTGCAACGTTTTCGGGTGATCTTGAAAAGTGACCGAGGGGAAATTACGTGCGACATTTGTCTGGAGGTTGTCGGGTCGCCGCCCGCGGGTGCCGTGGCTAGGTGGAGGGGTCTGGGTTTTTCGGACCGTTTGTTTTGAGAGGGTTGTTCTGAGTAGTCCCGGCTGCTTGTGGCCGGGCAGAATGGATGACCATGAGGAAGTTCTCGAAGCATACGCCTGAGCAGATTGTCGTGAAGCTGGAGAAGGCCGAGGCGCTGCGAGGTGAGGGCATGAGTACGGCCCAGGCCTGCCGCGTGCTGGGTATCAGCGAGGCGACGTTGTGCCGGTGGCGCCAGCGTTATGGGTCGATGAGTCGTAGTGAGGCCAAGGAACTGCGTGAGTTGCGCGAGCAAAACGCGCGCCTCAAACAGTTGCTAGGCCAAGCCGAGCTGGAGAAGGCAGCGCTGCGAGAGCTCGCGGAGGGAAACTTCTAAGCCCGGCGCGCAGGCATGAAGCTGTGAGCTACCTGGTTGGTCAGGGGTTTTCTCAGCGTCTTGCATGCCGCGTTGCCGGGCTGTCCCGGTCAGCGTATTGCCGAGCCCGCGCATCGGGCGGGGCGAAAACGCTGCGTGATCATGGGCCTGTGCGCCAGTGGATGAACGATTTTGCCGCCACGCATCGACGCTGGGGCTATAAACGCGCCTGGGCGCGGGCCAAGAGCGAGGGCATTGTCGTGGGCCGTGATACGTTCCGGCGCTTGTGGCGCACCGAGGGGCTTCGCGTGTGCCCGCGCAAAGCCCACAAGCCCCGCACTGCGCCGCGCCTACAGCGCCTGGTTGAGGCTAGTGCCCCCGGGCAGGTGTGGGCCATTGATTTCCAGTTCGACTCGGACTGGAAGGGGCGTGTCTTTAAGGTCTGTAACGTCATTGATGAGTTCACGCGCCAGCACCTGGCTTTCCGCGTCGAGCGGCGCATGGGAGCCGCCGACGTGATCGAAATGCTTGACCTGGCTGCCCTTACCCATGGGGCGCCCCAGGTGCTAAGGGCCGATAACGGGCCTGAATTCATCGCCGCAGCCTTGGGGCGCTGGGCCAGCGAGCACGACACGCTCCAAGCGTTCATCCCACCGGGCCAGCCCTGGCATAACGGATTCGTGGAGTCCTTACACAACCGTATGCGTGATGAACTCTTGGAAGACAACATGTTCGAGGATCTCAACCACGCGCGCGCCCTGATTGGCGCCTGGTCCCAGCGCTACAATGAAGAACACCCCCACAGCGCGCTAGGCTGGCTCTCACCCAACCAATACGCACGCCAATGGGCACAACACCACCAATAACAACCAACAACCCTCAAAACACCCGGTCCACAAAACCAGACCAGGCCATAGGCCCGTGTCTCGAAGCGCGCCCGTACTCTCCGACCCTCCGCCCACTGCGCCTGGGTGTATCTCGGGCTGGCGATGGGGGTTTTGCAGCATTAGAAGCCTCCCTTCGGCGTGTCGCAGGCGTGTCGTCTCAATGCTCGGCCAGGCCTTGCCGCCGCCCATCAATGTCGCACGTAATTCCCATGCGATTAGTTCAAATGTTGAATCCACATCGTTGGAATTGCAACGTTTTCGGGTGATCTCGAAAAGTGACCGAGGGAAATTACGTGCGACATTTGTCTGGAGGTTGTCGGGTCGTCGCCCGCGGGTGCCGTGGCTAGGCCCGTGTCTCGATGCTCGGCCAGGCCCTGCCCCCGCCCATCAATGTCGCACGTAATTCCCATGCGATTAGTTCAAATGTTGAATCCACATCGTTGGAATTGCAACGTTTTCGGGTGATCTCGAAAAGTGACCGAGGGAAATTACGTGCGACATTTGTCTGGAGGTTGTCGGGTCGTCGCCCGCGGGTGCCGTGGCTAGGCTCGTGTCTCGAAGCGCGCCCGTACTCTCCGACCCTCCGCCCACTGCGCCTGGGTGTATCTCGGGCTGGCGATGGGGGTTTTGCACCATTAGAAGCATTCTGTCGGCGTGTCGCCGGCGTGTCGCGCCTCTATTGGTGCAATTCCCCCGTTTGGTGGCGGTGAGGTCGCGGTTCGGGGCGGTGTGGCGCCCACGTGCGCGGCGAGGAACGCAGGTAGCTAGCGCGCCTCGGCGAACTACTCCCCTGACACCGAGTGTCCATTCCAGGCCATGCGTTCGCCCGCATGTTCGCCCACACACCGGGCACGTGGGGGTACTCATGACCCCACGATCAAACAACCGCCTTCAACACCGACGTTCCCGCACCAGCAAGCCGAGAGTCGCCACACAACCCACGCGTTTTGTCCTTTAACACACGCGTTTTATCCTTTTACTCCGTCAACACAGCGGTGGGGCCGCGCAGACCAAGTCTGCGCGGCCCCACCGCCAGGCGTATCGGCTCAGTGCCCGCCCTCGTGCTCCTTGAGGCGCTCGTAAGAGCGACGAATCTCGGCCTCCGCCTCTTCGCGGCCGACCCAGTGCGCGCCCTCGACGCTCTTGCCGGGCTCGAGATCCTTGTAGACCTCAAAGAAATGCTGGATCTCCAGGCGGTGGAACTCCGAGACGTCGTCGATCTCGGTGCGCCACGACGCGCGCTGATCCGACGCGGGAACGCACAGGACCTTATCGTCGCCGCCCTTCTCGTCGCGCATGCGGAACATGCCGAGCGCGCGGCAGCGGA